>Ga0102943_1000130_pt1 | contig 52058 bp, 38 predicted proteins | sample SalPonC_black_MG_FD_78174 | JGI IMG/M metagenome (GOLD analysis project Ga0102943, IMG submission 78174) | Salt pond soil microbial communities from South San Francisco under conditions of wetland restoration - Salt Pond MetaG... | ecosystem: Environmental > Aquatic > Marine > Intertidal zone >...
CCATCATGAGATCTCGATGAGATTCCCCGTTCAGCTCGCGGGCAGGCAGCGGTAGCCGACGCCGCGGACCGACTCGATCCTCCAGGACCGATCGCCCAACTTGTTGCGAAGACTCCGGATGATCGTGTCGACGACGTTGCTCGAACCCTCGTGGTGGATGTTCCAGACGTCGGCGAGCAGCTCGCTCCGGGTGACGGCGATTCCCTCGTTCTCCACGAGGAAGCGCAGGACCCCGAATTCCAGGGGGCTCAGCTCGCGGGGACCGTCCGGGGCGAGGAGCTGGCGCGACTCCAGATCGAGCAGCGCGCCGTGCTCCGGTCCCATCTCCCCGAGTTCCTGCGTGAAGAGCCGACGCATCCACCCGTCGACGGACCGCGGGCCGAAGTCCAGGCAGGCCGAGGCGTAGGGCGTGTCGCCGAGCGCGACCGACTCGTCGAGCGGCACGAAGCCGAGCCGCCGCGCGACCGGTAGATAGGGTACGGGATCGACGATCGTCAGGTACACGCGGCGCAGACGTGGCCGCAGTGCGAGGTAGCTGCGCTTGAGGTCGAGCCAGCACGCCGCCTGCACGGGCGACGGGACCTCGCCGTGCTCGCGCGACAACCAGCGCCGGAGGAAGAGCGCCTGCCCGCCACCGTTCGCGTGGAGGTGCTCCCACCACAGTGCCGTGACCGGATCTTCCCGCAGGTCGCGGCTGCGGACACGATCGGTGTCGAGCGAGCAGTAGAAACCGACGACTTGACCCTCGTCGTCGCGCGCCACGAAGAAGGCATCGGGCGCCAGGGTCCACCAGAAGTCGATCCAGCGGGTGGCGGTCTCGGATTCGTGGAGCGAGGAGATCTCGAGGATGGCCTCTTCGTCGTCGACACGGGCCGGTTCCACGACACAGTGTGGCGCCGTCGTCGGGAAGAAGGCCTCGCGTACGACCGGATTCTCGATCAGGTAGATCAGGTCGGCCGTGTATCGCCAGAGCAGGGTGGACGGAGCGTGGTGGACCTCCTGACGCATCTGGCGCCACGCGGCACGGCGGAAGTGGGCGAAGCCCTGCGGGTCGCGGGCCCGGAGTTCGGCGCACACGAACTCGCGCACGGCATCGTGCAGGGCGATGCCGTCGCTGCGGACCTGCACGAAATGCAGGTCCTGGAGCGCGCCGAAGACGTCGTGCGCCTCGTCGAGATCGAGCATCGCCGCCAGCAGGGGCTCGGTCACGCGACGGACAGCGGACGCCGCCTCGACGGCCTGCCGCAGACGCGGATCGTCGATCTCGTCGACGTAGAAGTGCGTCAGATCGCGCAGGACGCCTTCGATCGTTCCTCCGGCCGAACGACCCGCGACTGCGCGTCCGCTCGCGTGCGCCGCCAGCCGAAGCGCGAGCGGATGCCCGCTTGCCGCGCGCACCAGCGAATCACGCGCTTCGGTCGCGACGCCGGCTTCGTCCAGGAGACGGGACGCTTCCTCGTCGGGCAGCGTCTCCAGGCCGACGCTCCGGAAGCGAGGGCCGATCACCGGATCGGTCACCCAGTGGACCGCCGGCGCCGAACGCGCCGCCGTGACGAGGCGGAGGGCACCGCCCACCGACGGCAGGAAGGTCTGGCGCAACCACGTCTCCAGCAGACGCAGGCTGTCGAACACGTCGAGGACCAGGACGACCGGCGGCGAGGATCCGTCGTCGGCCGACTCGAGATCCTCGATCGACGTTCCCACCGCGGCGAGCGCGTCGGTCAGGGACGCACGAAAACCGGATTGCGTCGGTTCGACGGCGTCGCCGTCGAGGACCACCACGCGCGCCCCGCGGTCACGTGCGACCTCGGCGAACTCGCGCAGCAGCGTGGTCTTGCCGATTCCGCCGATTCCGTGCACCGCGACGACCCACGGTCCGTCGGGATCGAGGCAGCGATGGAGCTCTTTCCGTTCTTCGGCGCGAAGGGGGTGTCCGGGATCGGGCATCGCGCAAGGGGGACGGGAGCGGTGTCAGGCTAGCAACCCGTGCTGGCCGGAACAAGGGAGTGACCGGCCGCAGCCGTCGAAGTCGGTGCGTGGCAACTGCATCTCCGAGCTGGTCGCCGCCTGTTGCAGCACCCCGGCCGACGGGAACGACGAGCCGTGATCGTGTGCACGGAGTTCCGCCTCGGATCGCGTGACTCCCCTCGACGGTCGGCTATGCTCGATGCCGCGCCCCTCCTCGGTCCCGGAGACCACGCCCATTGATCGGACGAAAACTGGCCCACTACGAGGTCACCGCCGCCGTCGGCCGTGGCGGCATGGGCGAGGTCTTTCGCGCCCGCGACACGAAGCTCGACCGTGAGGTCGCGCTCAAGGTCCTGCCGGCGGAGATGTCGGACGATCCCGAACGTCGCCTCGATCTACGGCTTCGAGGAGGCGGACGGGATCCGGTTCCTGGTGATGGAGCTCGTCGAGGGAGAGGACCTCTCGCAACGTCTGTGCAACGGACCGGTCGCTCCGGGCGAGGCCCGGTCCATCGCCGCCCAGATCGCCGCGGGGCTCGAGACGGCGCACGAGGCGGGTCTGGTCCATCGTGACCTCGAGCCGGCGAACGTCATGGTGTCGGCGGTGGGCGACGTCAAGATCCTCGACTTCGGATTGGCCCGCGGACGGTTCGACTCTCTACTCCGTGGGATTCGACGGCACCCTGCAAGTGATCTCGGTCGACGGAAGCGGGGACACCTTCCGCGTCGGCGCGTCGAGCACCGGCATCCGGTCGGCCGTCCCGACGGCCGAAGGTCGAGCCTTCAGCCTCGCGCCGCAGTGTCACTTCGTGTTCCAGAGCAGTCCGATGAGCGAAGACGACGCGTCGGTGTCGCCCCTGCACCTCGTGACCGACGGGCGTCGGGGACTCTTGCGCTAGGAGCCTGCGCCGTAGGAGTCCAGACACGTTCTGTTCCGGTCGATTCGTGCGTTCCGGAGCAACGTGGTCGACTTCCAGCGAGAGGTTCTATCGGTCGTGCGAGCTGCGGTGCTCGTTTCTCCGCTCTTCTCAGGCCCCGGCCAGCGGAGCGCAGCCATGTCCTGCCGTCTTCTTCATCCTGACCACATCATCTGGGCGTTCAGCCGTTTCAGATTCAGCGCCAGGCAAACGAGGTTCCACTCCGCTTTGACGTCGACGTGGCCTTGCAAGCTGAACGATCGAAAGTTCAGCACGGACTTGATCCAACCGAACGGTGGCTCCGCGATGTGCTTGCGCTTGCGGTACTGCTTCTGACCCGACTTCGTCTTCAACTTCTCGTGCATCCTCTGGTGCTCAGGGCTCGAGGCGACCTGCTCGGTCGGCGTCTCTCCCCGTCCCTGCGCCACGTACCCATCGATGCGTCGCCGTTGCAGCGAGCGCAGGCTCTTCTCGGACGCGTAGCCCGCGTCGGCCAAGACCCGCTGCGGGGTTCGCCCCGTGTTCGTGCGGATCCCGTCCAGGAGAGGCCTGAGCTGTCCCACGTCGGCCGCCGACTGCGTGACACCGTTCGCGACAATGATCCGGGACCCCCCGTCCACGGCGACCTGGGTGTTGTAACTCTGCTGAAACCCGCCCGAAACCTTCATGATCCGGCTGTCGGGATCGGTGAAGTTCTCCTGAGACTTCTCCGCAGGCTCCCCGAAGGAGCGCTTGAACGGCCGACCGTGCCCACCACTCCCCGGCTCGTCATCGTCATCCTCACTGCGACCACGGGCGCGGTCCAAGTGTCGGTGACGCGGTCGTGATCCGGACCGCGGGGTTCGCGGCGGTCGGGACCGTGGCGCTCACCCGGAGGATTCAGCGCGTAGGGATCGCCGAGGACCTTGCGCACCGCGGGATCGCGCGCCGCGTCCATCACGCCGACCATGCTCTCGATCGCTCCGCCGGACACCGCGCCCCGCAGGTCGACGACGAAGAGTTTGACCTCGTCGCACAGCCGGCCGTCGCGGGCGATCACCGCGTCCTGGAGCGCGCGCGTGCCGAGATCGCTCGGGATCGAGTCGAAGCCGCAGCAGTGGATGATCCGCACGCCGGCGCGAACCGCCGTTTCCGTCGAGCGCGCCGCCCACGGCCTCGCGCCCTCACCCGAGCAGCCGCGCCGCCCACAGGACCGCCATTCCCACCACGAGCGTCACCATCACGCTCTTCGTGCGCCATGCCACGAGGGCGGCGATTGCCCCGGCCACCAGCCGTTCGTTCGTCCACGACAGCGCCAGCGCGCCGTCGATCACGAACAGGCTCGGCGTGACGAGCGCACTCAGGACCGCGGCCGGCACGAGTTGCAGGACGCGCTTCACGTAGGGTGAGGGCTCACCTTGTCCGCGCGGCAACAGGAACGACGCCCGGATCGCGAAGGTGCCGACGCCGAGCGCCAGGATCCACGCCCACGCGCTCACGCGGCACGCTCCCGCACGGCGCCGACGAAGAGTCCGATCGCGGCCGCGGTCATCAGCCCGAGGTGCATCGGCAGTCCGTGGAGGACGACCGCGGCGACGCCCGACACGACGGCCACCAGGACGGGCGTGGAGGTCCGCAGGGTGGGGACCAGGAGTGCCAGGAACATCAGCGGCACCGAGAATTCCAGTCCCCACGACGCCGGAACCTGAAGTCCGACGATCACGCCGAGAGCCGACGAGGCCTGCCACGTCGTCCACAGCACGATCGACGATCCGAAGTAGAAGCCGAAGCGGTGGAGTTCGGTGTGGTCCTGGAAGCGGATCACCGAGACCGCGTAGGCCTGATCGGTCAGCAGGTAGGATCCCACCCAGCGTTGCCACGTGCTCAGGCCGGTCATGTGCGGAGCCAACGACGCCGAGTACATGAGGAAGCGGAGATTGATGACCAGGCCCGTCGCGACCACGATCGCGAAGGGAGCGCCCTGGCCCCACAGCTCGGCCGCGGCGATCTGCGAGGCGCCGGCGAAGACGAGTGACGACATGAGGATCGCCGGCAGGCGATCCAGACCCTCCGAGACCGCGACCACGCCGTAGATCATCCCGAAGGGCACGACCCCCACGAGAATGGGGGCGGTGGCGCGGATGCCCTCGACGATGCTCGAACGAATGCACATGGGAGCAGGGAAAGGCATCGGGCGGCCCGTGACCAGGGACAGATCGGGAGGGACCGGGGGAGGACACCTCCGCCGCGGAACGGGAAGCCGCGGGCCGGCACGCTCGCACGAGCGGCCGACCGTCGACAGCTCACTCCATCACGTGCTCCGCGCCCACCAGGATGACGGGCGGACCGCCCGAGGAGATGCGCACCGCGTCCGCGGCGACTTCCTGCATCGCCGGGCTGACCATGGCCTCTTGCAGCGCCTCGGCCGACGGGAAGGGCATCGTGAACATCTGGTGGTGGGAGGGCGGACCCAGCGGCGTCGTGACGAAGCGCGTGATCGAGTAGGGCCGTGCGTCGGCCGGGATCTGCATCTTCTCGTGAAGCAGCACGACGTGCTGCGCGTAGTCCTGCTCGAACTGGTCGACGTCGGTCGGGTGGGGATACAGGACGTGCAGTCGGACTTCGGCCATGGATGGCTCCGTGGTGCTCGGGGAGGAGCGACGATTCGAGCGGCGAAGGACGCGTCGCTCACGAATGGCCAGCATCGCACCGGACGTCGGACGCCGGCAATCGGAAGTCTCGCGATCGTCCGGGTGATGGCAGATCTGCGTGACGGCGTTCACGGCGCCGGCGCGACGGTCCGCGTGACTCCAGGTCCGCGGTCGGCTATGCTCGATGCTGCGCCCCTCCTCGGTCCCGGAGACCACGCCCATTGATCGGACGAAAACTGGCCCACTACGAGGTCACCGCCGCCGTCGGCCGTGGCGGCATGGGCGAGGTCTACCGCGCCCGCGACACCAAGCTCGAACGCGAGGTCGCCCTCAAGATCCTGCCGGCGGAGATGTCGGACGATCCCGAACGCAAGGCCCGCTTCGAGCGCGAGGCGCGTTCGCTCGCCAGCCTCCAGCACCCGAACGTGGCCTCGATCTACGGCTTCGAGGAGGCGGACGGGATCCGCTTCCTGGTGATGGAACTCGTCGAGGGCGAGGACCTCTCCCAGCGCCTGCGCAACGGACCGATCCCGCCGGAGGAAGCACGGTCGATCGCCGCCCAGATCGCCGCGGGGCTCGAAACGGCGCACGAGGCCGGTCTGGTCCATCGCGACCTCAAGCCCGCGAACGTCATGGTCTCGCCGGTCGGCGACGTGAAGATCCTCGACTTCGGATTGGCGCGCGCGTGGTTCGGCGACGTCGACGAGGACGCCGACCCGTCCATGTCGCCCACGATCACGGCGGCCATGACCCAGGCCGGCGCGATCCTCGGAACCGCCGCCTACATGTCGCCCGAGCAGGCGCGCGGCAAGAAGGTCGACCGCCGCGCCGACATCTGGGCCTTCGGCGTGATCCTCTACGAGATGCTGGTCGGCGAGAAGCTGTTCGAGGCCGAGACGGTCAGCGACACGATGGCCGCGGTGCTGCGCGCCGAGCCCGACTGGAGCCGGCTGCCCGCGGAGCAGGCACCCGACCTCGCCCAGTTGACCGAACGCTGCCTGCAACGCGATCCGCGGAATCGTCTGCGGGACATCGGCGAGGCGCGGTTGCTCCTCGAGCCAGGAGGACTCGCGCTGTCGACGATGGGGGCGAGTGCCATCGCCGCGCCCGAGCCCGCGAGTCGCCGCTCGTGGCCCGCCTTCGTCGCGCTCGCGATCGTGGCTCTCGTCGCGGGTGGATTGCTGGCCCCGCTGGTGCTGCCGAAGGGTGAATCCGCTCCGGTCGTCTACGCCATGATCCCGCCGCCCGAGGGGAACGAGTTCGACGTCGACGGAAGTTCGCCGGGTCCGGCCCGGCTCTCGCCCGACGGCACCATGATGGCGTTCTCGGCGCTCGACGAGAACGGTCGCGTGATGCTCTGGCTGCGCCAGGTCGGCGCCCGCGAAGCCACCATGCTGACGGGCACGGAATCCGCGGCCTATCCGTTCTGGTCGCCCGACAGCCAGACGATCGGTTTCTTCGACATGGAGGGCCGGCGTCTTCGCAAGGTCGCTGCCGTCGGCGGTCCGCCCACGACGCTGTGCCCCGCGCCGAACGGCAAGGGCGGAACCTGGAACGAGGCCGGAGACATCATCTTCGCTGCCGACGCCAGTGTCGGCCTGAGCCACGTGGCGTCGACCGGTGGCGAGGCGACGCCGCTCACCACGCCCGAAGGGCAGGAGAATTCGCACCGTCATCCGCGTTTCCTGCCCGATGGCGAACACTACATCTATCTCGTGCGGACCAACGACGCGGAAGGCGGTCACTTCCCGATCCGCATGGGTCGTCTGGGCAGTGACGAGACCCGTGATCTCACGACGTCGCAGGCCGCGGCCGAGTACCACGACGGACACCTGATGACGGTGCGCGAGGGCGTCTTGATGACCACGCCGTTCCCGCAGCCGTGGGACGGCGAGATCGTCGGTGGCGTGCCCCTCGTGGAGAACGTGGCCGTCCTGAGCCGGGACTCGGCGATCGCCGTCTACTCGATCGCGCAGACCGGCATGACCGTCTTCCAGGTCGGCAGTCCGGGATCCGACCGTATCCTCACCCGGAAGAATCTCGACACCGGCGAGACGGTGACGATCGGAGAGCCCGGATCCGTCGACTTCCCCCGTGTTTCTCCCGACGGCCGCCGGGCCGTCGTGCAGATCGTGAGCGAGGGAGAGGCGGCGACCGATCTCTGGATCGTCATGCTGGATTCGGGGCTGCAGACGCGCCTGAGTTTCGCTCCGGGACAGGAGACGCGGGCCGTCTGGACGCCGGACGGATCGGCCGTGGTCTACTCGAGCCTTCACCAGGCCAGTCACCGGATCCTGCTGCACCCGATCGAGGGCAATGCCGTTCCGCGCGTGCTCGCGGAGAGCGACCAGGCACTGTGGCCGTCGTCGATCCATCCTTCGGGCGAGACGATCCTCGTCACCATGAAGGGGACCGAGCCGGCCGCGAACGACCTCGACATGGGAGTGCTCCCCATCGACGGGAGTTCGGAGCCCGAGGTCTTCCTCGATCTCGGCGAGGATCTCGCCGGCGGCGGGATCTACAGTCCGGACGGACGATGGATCGCCTTCAACGCCACGTCCGAGCAGGGCTTCGACGTCTTCGTCGTGTCCGCGGAGAATCCGGCGCGCAAGTGGCAGGTGACTCGTACCGGTTCGGTCTGGCCCGAATGGTCCGCCGACGGGTCGACGCTCTACACCGTGGCATTCGGCGGTGACCTTCTCGTGACTTCGGTCGACGGGAGTGGGGACACCTTTCGGGTCGGGGCGACGCGGACCGGCATCCGTTCGGTGGTGCCGACGGGCAACGGCCGAGCCTTCAGTCTGGCGCCACAGGGCGAGTTCGTGTTCCAGAGCAGCCCGATGAGTGAAGGGAACGCGTCGGTCTCCCCCCTGCACCTCGTGACCGACTGGCGTCGGGGACTGTTGCGCTAGGCGCCCGTCCCGTTGCGCGATCCGTCCCTCGACTGCGCATGCTGTTCCGAAGCCCCCTTCCACCCACGCGGGAGACCCACCATGACGCGCACTGCGTTGGCGCTCGCCCTGAGCGTCCTCTTCCTCGTCGCCGGCTGCAGTGACGATGCCGAAGGTCCCGCTGGCCCCGGCGGCGGCGGCTCGACCACCGAACTCGGTCGTGTCCTCGACGAGGCCGGCGAGTTCGACGAGTTCCAGGAGACGTACGAAGAGACCGAGGCGGTCGAATTCGAGGAGACCTCGGGCAACGACCAGTACTACTGCACCCGCAAGACGGTGAGCCTCACCGAGGGCTACAGCGACTTCCCGCAGTTCGATCCGAACGCGCGGATCGTCTTCCCGGGAAACCTGCTGCAGGGCAACACGCTCGACGACGCGACGCCCAGCGAGATCCCCGTCGATCGGGGTCCGGGCACCTACGTGATCACGCTGATCAACGGCACCAACACCTCGACCGTCGACGTCGACGAGGTGAGTCTCGGCAGCGCGGTCGACGCGATGAACGAGATCATCGCGGGCACGCCCGACGACCTTCCGGCCCGCACCACCGTGCAGATCGAGCGGATCACGTCGCGCGAGCAGCTCGGCGTATCCTTGCGCGCGGAGTACGAGACCCTCACCACCGAGATCCAGGGCTCCTTCGAGTACCAGAGCGACGTGAGCTACAACCGCTACCTGGTGCGCCTCACCCAGAGCTACTACACGATCGCCTTCCAGACCCCGACTGACGCCGGCGACTTCTTCGGTCCGGACGTCACGTCCGAGCAGCTCTCCCGCTACGTGCAGCCCGGCAACCCGGCGGCCTACATATCGAGCGTGACCTACGGGCGCGTCTTCTATCTGCTGATCCAGTCGACCGATTCGTTGCAGGAGGTCGACGCCTCGGTGCGCGGGAGCTTCGACAAGGCGGTTGCGGGAGGAGAGCTCGAGGCGGACGTGACCTACGTGAGCGAGCTCAGCGAGGTGCAGATCGGTGGCTACGCGCTCGGCGGCGTCGCGAGTCAGGCCGCGGCCGCCCTCACCGGCGATTTCGAGGCGCTGAAGACCTTCATCGCCGAGGGCGGGACCATCACGACCGGCGTGCCGTTGAGCTACACCGTGAACGCGGCGAACGATCCGGCGCGCGAATTGAAGGTGAAGGTGGCCACCGAGTACGACGTCGTCGACTGCGCGCCGCTGAGCGACGCGCTGCCCGACGGCATCGCCTGGTACCGCGGCAGCCTCGGCGTGAGCTGGTACCGCCAGGACGGCATCTACAAGATCACCCGCTGGGAGGACCAGTTCGGCGCGCAGCGCGGCGACGACAGCCGCGACGCCACCGTGCCCTTCGGCGGCTCGAACTTCGCGGGCTACTGGGTTCCGGGCAATCCCGACGGCGGGCGCATCCCGAGCTTCGAGAAGGGATCGTCGACCATCGAGCCCACCGGCCGCATGCGACTTCCGGGCACCGCGCTGCGTGACACCGACTACACGGTGGTGGCGGTCCTGAACCGGATCGGCGTCCCACCGAGCGACGACACGCCAGCCTACTGGCTGTGGGGCGACGGAAACGTCGAGGGACAGGTCATCCGCATGGGCTTCGACGACAGCGAGACCTTCGGCGTGTCCCACGGTGGCAGCCAGAAGCTGACGACCACGCTCGATCGCTCGATCGCCCAGCTGCAGCTGTACGTCGTGACCTTCAGCCAGGAAGAGGGCACGAAGATCTTCATCAACGGTCTCGAGAAGGCCCACGATCCGAACCTGACGCTGCCCATCTCGCTGTTCACCGGTGCGAGCCTCGGCGTCAACGGTGCGACGTTCAGCAGTCCGGTGGGCTTCACCACGTTCCGCATGGCCGAGATGCAGATCTACGACTTCGTGCCGAGCGACGCGCAGCGGCGCGCGCTCGAGGAAGGGTTGATGGAGCGGTACCGGTTCTGATCGGGCACCGAACAGCGTTCGGTGTCGCTGGCGGCACCCGGCAGGACCTCCCGGGTGCCGTCGCAACCGCATTCCGTTCCGCCGCGCACGCTGACCGCTCGGTCAGATCTTCCTGGGCTCCGGCTTCGCGGAGACGATCGGCGTGAAGATCTCCCGCGGTGGCGGCATCACCGTCATCCAGACGTGCGGGTCGATGTCCCGCGCCTCGCTCGCCAACTCCTCCGCGCCCTCCGGATCGCCCATCTGCCGATGGATGACCGACAGACGCCCGAGGGCGTAGGCGCGCAGGGCGAGGGGTGGATCGTGCCGGAGATAGCGTTCGGTCAGCTCGAGCGCGTGGACCCAGTCGCGCCGCACCGCGTAGGCGAGTCCCAGTCGCAGCAACCCGTAGCAGTTGTGCGAGTCCGCTTCGATCGCCCGCGTCAGGCACTTCTCGGCCTGGAACAGTCGCCCGGCGCCGATCAAGCCCTCGGCCGCTTCGACCTGGGCCCGGACGTCGTGGGGGTGCTCGTCGAGGATCCGCATCCAGATCCTGCGCTGCTCGGTCTTGTCCACGAGACAGCACCGGGCCTTGGCCCCGAGAATCGGGTCCCGGGCCTCGAGGTACTCGACGTGATGCATCGGGTCGTCGACCTCGAGGCCGACGTCGGGGGCCATCTCGACGATCTGCTGGACGAGCAGATAGCGCGCACGGGCGTGGTCCGGGTCGTTCTGCAGGAGCGTCTCGAGTTGGTCGATGGTCTCGGCTCCCATCGACTTCATGCGCTCCTGGTCCTGTTGATGGGCGGCCTCGATCAGGGAATAGGCCGAGGCCAACGCGGCGAAGTAGCGGTAGTCGCTCCTCCTGGGTGCGCAGTCGACCGCGGCCGCGGCCTCGTTCCGACTGTTCTCGATGTCGAGGAGGAACAGGTCGGTACGTGCGAGTTCGTAGTGGAGAACGCCCGACTCGGGATGTGCGGCGAGACCGGCCTTCAACAGGCGGACCGCATCGTCAACCTCGCCGGCCATGCGCAGCTCGTAGGCGTCGCTGGCGATCTTCGTCGGGCCGTTGGGCATCAGTTCGGGTGGGCTCGATCCGCAGGCCACCAGGAAGACGAGGACCACCAGGATCCACGTGCGTGGGGCTGGGGTTCCCATGGCTCACCTCCGTTCGACAGATGATGCGCGCACATCACCTACGAAGCGCGATGCACGCGCGTGGGCCGGAGTGGCGGATGGAGTCTACCACGGTGAGCGGCCACGAGCGGCCGCACGTGCATGGTCGATCGGCATCATCCTCGGGGTTCCTACTCGATCAGGATCATCTTCTTCACCTGGCTGAACTCCGGCGCGTCGAGCCGGTAGAAGTAGATGCCACTCGCGACCGGCTGGCCGGTGTCGTCCTCTCCGTGCCAGGTGATCGTCCTGCGGCCGGCAGATTCGAACCCGTCGACGAGCGTCGTGACGTGCCGGCCCGAGACGTCGTACACGCGCAGAGCCACGTGCCCGCCACCGGCGGGGACGCGGTACGAGATCGTGGTCGCCGGATTGAAGGGATTGGGCGTGTTCTGCCCGAGCACGAAGGTCTCTCTGTCCGCGGGGCTCGGTGTCTCGTCCGTGCCGAGCGCTGCGACACGATCGAGCGGCGGGAACGGGCATTCGAAGGTCGGATCCACGGCACACCGGTAGAACGTCCGGAAGCCCACCACGGCCTCCGTGAGTTCGGGGACGTTGATCATGATGTCGCCCTCCGTGTAGTAGTCGCGGGCGTAGTGGACCTTCCGCTCGCCTTCACCGAACACGACGATGGACATTCCCGGGGCGCTGAACGGAACGCCGCCGAAACTGCCCGTCATCGTCCACGTGGCCGTGTACACGCCGTCGACCAGGGATTCGGTCTCGACGGTCGTCACCAGGTCCGGCCCACTCGCGAAGAGTCGTCCCAGGAACGACGTCATCGTGTCGATTCCGTCGATCTCGACGATGGGGTCACGGTACGCGACGTCGTCGGCGTAGTAGGGGAGGACGGCCGTCCAGTTCGAGGCATTGATCTCGACGACCGCGCGCGCGATCTCGAGCCGATCGCGACGGAGGTGGATCCAGGAACGGCCCCGTCCACCGATTCTGTCGCTCGGCGGCGCCGTGACGGGCGGGCCTCCCCACGCCGACGTCTCCGGAGGTGCGCTGGGGAAGGGGCAGTCGAAGGTGGGGTCGACCGCGCACCGGTAGAAGGTGCGGAATCCCTCGATGGCAGTATCGAGGTCGGGGATCCCGGTCATGATGTCGCCCTCGGTGTAGTAGTCGCGCTGGTACGCGACCTGCCGGCTCCGGCCTCGGAACTCGAGGATCGAGATGCCCTTGGCCTCGTACGGGACGCCGCTGAACTGCCCGACCATCGTCCAGGTGGCCGAGTAGATGCCGTCGAGCAACGTCTCCTGTTCGATCGTCGTCACCAGATCCGGTGAGTTCGCGAAGAGCTGCGCCAGGAACGCGCTCATCGATTCGATTCCGCCGATGTCCACGATCGGATCGTGGTACTCGATGTCGTCCGTGTAGTGCTGCAGCACGGAGGGCCAGTTCGTTGACTGGACCTCGAGCAGCGCCCGTCCGATCTCGAGGCGATCACGATACAATCGGCTCGAGCCGCGGCCCTCGGCGTCGGCGAGATCGGGCAGGATCAGGAAGATGCAGACGAGGGGCAGTACGGTGAGAGCGAGTTTCTTCATCGGAGATCTCCTGGTAGGAGTGGAGAGAGACCGCCGACGAGACCACGTCCGGTGGATGCACGTGGCTCGGGGTGGTCGGCATCGCTGGCCGAGACCGTCTACGGCACCAACGTGATCTTGCGGTTGATCCTCAGTTCCCCGATCCGGGCGCGGCAGTAGTAGACCCCGGGAGACGACAGCGCGCCCCGATCGTCCCGACCATCCCATTCCAGACGGATCCTCCGTTCGTTCCCCTCGCCGACGTACAGTTCGCGAACGCGGCGGCCTGCGGCGTCGTAGACGGCGATGCGGATCCGTTCGACGGCGGTGGGAAGGTCCAACGCGATGCGCGTGGTCGTTCCGCTCGCGAAGGGATTGGGTGCGTTCCAGAACGAGAACGCCGAACTCACGGCTGCGTCCTCGACGCCCGTCGCGTGGGGTCCGAGCGCCTGGGCCAGGAGGACGGGGTCGATGCGCGGGGCGAAGAGCCCGTCGCTCGAGAAGCTCCCGTGCTGCATGAAGTGCACGTTGTAGAACGGAACGTCGATCGAGACCCCGGCGACCGGATTGACGACCTGGTACTCGCCCATGGTCCAGCTTTCACCGCAGGTGAAGCAGCCTTCGCTTCCCATGAGCATGTGCGTGATCCGGTACGGTTCGTCGGCGAGTGGGCCCTCGGGGAGGAGCTCGATCTGCCGAGCGAAGAGCGCGGCGAGTTCGCGCCCGTCCGGACGCACGTTGCCGTTCTCGTCGGGATCGACGGGGCTCATCTCCAAGGCGGCTTCCTCGGCGTCGGTGAGCCCGTCGCCGTCGGTATCGCCCTCGACCTCGACCCAGTGGGCCGGGCCCTGGCTGGTGAGGACGGCGCGCAGGACGGTGGGGAGGATGCCGCGGGGCATCGTCTCGGGTGATGCGGGGCCCGAGGGTTCGACCATCGGTTCTTCGGACCGCGCTCCTTCCTTGCCCCAGTCGCAGGGGGCGTGGTCGAAGCACCCCTTGGCGACGAAGTGCAGGGCCAGCAGCGGCGCCGCGATCGATACGTCCGCCACCGGATTGACGATCTCGAAGAAGCCCATGTCGACGGCGGCGTCACACACGGCGCACTGGACGAGACCGTCCATACGCATCTCCTGCAGGTACGGGCGATCCGTCTGCACCTCGCGCGGAAGCCGGGAGACGAGCGTGATCAACTCCTCGGCGAGTTGCGGGCCGTCCGGAACGGTGTCCAGATCGGAGTCCGGCTCGTCGGGGTCGGTCCCGACGACCAGCTCCTCCTCCCGGTACAGACCGTCCTCGTCGCCGTCGTCGCCGAACTGCAGCGGCAGGAGGTGCGGCGCGTCGCAAGGGAAGAGGATCCGCTTCGCCGCGTCGAGGTCGACGCGGCCCGCGTGGATGCTCCCCTCGAAGCCCAGGGATCCGTGCTCCAGGTAGTGCAGCGCGATGTACGGCAGGTCGATGGTGAGTTCGCGCTGGGCATGCATGACGGTCACGAAGCCCATGTTCACGGTGGCTCCGCAGTGCGGGCAGGTTTCCATGCCGCGCTGGGGGTGGTGCGTGACCATGACGCCCGGAGGTGGACTCTCGACGAGCGCATCGAGGAGCTGGGCGATCTGCACGCCGTCGACGACGGTGTCGCCGTCGGTGTCCCTGCGCTCCCAGTCGGTACCCGCGAGGATCTCTTCGGCGACCGAGGCGTGGTCGCCGTCGAGATCGTCGGGAGCGGGGAGTCGGTGCGGATCGGTCGTCGTCGCGCCGGAGGCGCCGGCGACCAGCGCGACCGTGGCCGCCACGTGTCCGGCGCGGTCGAGCCACCGCGGGCTCGCATCGGACGTCCTGACCCGTCGGAAGAGCCGGGAGCAGTCCGCGTGCACCTGCCGATACTCGCGCAACAGCGTCGGCGTCACCCGGCAGCCGGGGCAGGCCCAGTGGAAGAGGATCTCCTGGTCGTCGGGCGCCATCCCGTTGGCCGCGTAGGGTTCGCGCACGAATCCCTCGACGCAACACGACGGATAGCCCAGCAGGCGGCCTTCCCGGCGCACGGTCTCGGGCGTGCGTCGGAGTCGACGACCGCCGAACATGCGTTCGTAGAGCACGGCGCGTGCGGGATCGTTCGCGATCAGGGTCTCGGTCACCGGACGCCCCAGTCGCGTGCGCCGCCGGATCCGTCGGACGTGCGGAACGGTGGCTCGGAGGACGTCGATCTCGGTCTCGGTCAACGCGCACTCCCAGCGGGAGAGTGGCTTGAGCTGCGCGAGGGTCAGCAGCGCGAGGTAGGCGAGCTGGGGATCGAGACGACGGAGGTCCTGCGTCGACATGGCTCCTCCTCGGGCGCGGGCGTGGCGGCGGCCCCGGACGTAGCCATCCGTTCCACGGAGCAGGGTGAACCTCGGGCGACCCGAGGTCCAGCGTGCGGGCGCATCATTTCGGGCGGGTGCACACCGCCGGCGCCGCGCGCGGACTACAGCTCGAAGTCCGCCACTCGCGCGAAGGGCTCGATGGGTCCGTTGCTCCGGTACAAGGGCGAAGCCCGGAGGAACTCGCGCGAGACGTTGTAGGCCGGCTGGGAGCAGAGCTGGCGCGTGAGGGTCTCCGCTTCCTCGATCCGTCCGGCGAGCAACAGGACACGGGCGAGATCCCACTCGAGGCACAGCCGGATCCAGGTGTCGACTCCGGCCGGGTAGCGGCCGAGAGCGGAACGCGCGAGGTCGACGGCCTCGTCGACCTCTCCGAGTGCGGCGAGGGATTCCGCGAGGAGCATGGCGGGGTTCGATTGGTCGGGGGCTGCGGCCACGACCGGACGCAGCGTCGCGACGGCACGTTCGAAGTGGGAGCGGGAGGCTTCGCGCCCGTCCTCGATCCAGGCGAGGTATCCCCGCGAGACCTCGGCACATACGTCACCGAACTGCTCGGCACTGTACTCCGGTTGACGCGCCGCGACGGACCGCGCCATGTCGAGATCGAGGGCGGCGAGGGCGAGCGTGACCGCTTCCTCGTCGGCGTCGGTCGAAAAGCGGGGGACGTCGCCGATCACGTCGAGGGCTTCGTCCAGTCGGCCCATGTTGGCCAGCGACGTCGCACGCTGGACGTAGCCGCCCGGTGCGCCCGGATCGAAACGAATCGCTTCGTCGGCGACGAGGAGGGCCTCCTCGTACCGGCGGAGGATGTGCAGTGTCTCCGACATGTTGAAGGCCAGGCGCCAGTTGCTCGGACTCAACTCCTGGGCGCGGTTCAACCAGCGCAGCGCGTCCTCGAAACGTCCCTCACGACGGGCGACGAAGCCGAGGGCCTCGATCGTCTCCACGTCGCCGGGCTGCCGCGCGAGCGCCGCCTCGAATTCGCGGGTCGCGGCCGGGAAGTCCTTCTCGCCCCAATAGTACACGTAGCCGTGGGCGAGGTGGTCCTCGACCGTGCCCGGCGCGAGTTCCCGGGCGCGGGCCGCGGCACGGCGTCCGGCCGCCAGACGTCGTTCGCTGCGGTCCCAGTTGAAGTGACAGAACGCGGCCTGCACCCGCGCGAGATAGGCCCACGCGGCCGAATAGGTCGGATCGCGCTCGAGCGCGTTCTGCAGGAGTGTTTCGGCGATCTCCCACTCGGGCCGCTGGAGCTGACCGCGGTCGATCGCCTGCCGTGCCCGCAGGAACAGGTGGTAGGCCTCCATGTCCTGAGTCGGCGCGGCGTCGTCCGTCCCGTATTGCTGCGGCGCGAGTGCGGTGCCGATCTGCGTGGCCACCGCCGAAGCGATCTCGGTCTGGATCGCGAAGATCTCACGCATGTCGCGGTCGTAGCTGTCGGCCCAGACCTGTCGGTCCTCGGGCGCGTAGACCAACACGGGCGAGACGCGCACGAGACTCTCCGCGTCGGTCCTGCCCTGCCACCGCACGCTTCCCTCGAGCACGTAGTCCACGCCCAGATCCTCGGCGATCTGCAGGATCGTCTTGCCCGTTCGGTCGTAGTTGCGTGCACTGCTGCGGCTGAGCACGGCCACGCCGTCGGTGCCGACGAGCCGCGTGGCGATCTCGTCGGTGATGCCTTCGGCGAAGTAGGCGTCCTCGGGTTCGCCGCGGTTCTCGAAGGGGAAGATCACGATCGTGGGAACACCGTTCTCCGCGGCGGTCAGCCCGGGAGGTGGCGGTGGTTCCACGGCCGTGGCCGGTTCCGGGTCGTTGCCCATTCCGCGCACCGAGAAGAATCCGATGACCGCCAGCAGCACCACGAAGGCGGCGGCGCCCAGCATCCGGTTCCGGTGGGTACCCGAACGCGGAGGCGACACTGCGGCCATCGACGACGACGACGAATCCTCCTGCAGGTTCTCCAGCTCGAACATCAGCCCCTTGGCCGTGTCGTATCGGTTCTCGGGATCCTTCTGCAGGCAGCGACCGATGATCCGCCCCAGCTGCGTCGGCAACTCGGGCTTGAGTTCGTGCATCGGTCGTGGCTCGTCGCGCAGGATGCTCGTGATCGTGGAGATCGGCGTGTCGCCCACGAAGGGCTTCTCGCCCGTGGCCATCTGGTAGAGCAGGATGCCCAGCGCGAAGACGTCGGTCCGCGGATCGACGGGCTTGCCCTCGGCCTGCTCCGGCGACATGTAGGCGGTGGTGCCGAGGACCCGGCCCTCGGCCGTGGCGTCGACGGCGATCGTCGCGTCCTCCACCTCCGGCGAACCGTCGACCAGTTTGGCCAGACCGAAGTCGAGAATCCGGACCTGACCGTCGGGCCGGACCATCACGTTCGCCGGTTTGAGGTCGCGGTGCGTAATGCCCCGTCCGTGCGCGGCGGCCAGGGCGCTCGCCATCGGGGTGGCGACTTCCAGGATCCGGTCCAGCGGTAGACCGCCTGGCGGGATGAGTTCCCCGAGGGTCTGCCCCTCGACGACCTCCATGCTCAACAGGAGGTGACCCTCGGCCTCCTCGACGGCGTAGATGGTGACGACGTTCGGGTGGTCGATGGCCGCGATCGCCCGGGCCTCGCGTTCGAAACGGGCGCGCCGCTCGGGATCGTGCGTCACGGCGTCCGGGAGGACCTTCAGGGCGACGTCACGGCCGAGCCTGGTGTCGCGTGCGCGCCAGACGTCTCCCATGCCACCGGAGCCGAGCAGGCCGGTGACCTCGTAGTGGGCGAGGGTCTTGCCGATCAAAGGCGTGTCTCCGGGCGGGACCAGGGATCGAAGAGCTTAGGCGGGCGTGGGGGCGGGGTCAACGTGCACGGGCTGTTCCGTCTTGCACGTCTTCGCCCTCATCGGACCCGGGCGCTGGGGTGGAGCGAGTCCTACTGCTCTTGGAACTCCTCCAACAATGCTTCGAACGCGTCGGAGGAGCGCACCGCGTCCCACCGTGGATCGATCTCCAGCCAGGCCACCGACATCGGCGACGGGATCGAGAGGACGTCGCGCAGAGCCCGTACGCTGGCGTCGGCGTTGCCGAGCAATGCGTGCACGAGTGCGAGATTCACGACCTGCACCGGAGCACCGAGTGCGTCGCTCTCCAAAGGGTAGAGAGCGACCGCGCGCTCGGCGTGGCGTACGGCCTCGGAAGCGCGACCGAGCCCTGCCTCGATCAGGCCGAGTGCGGCGAGCATACGGTGATCTCCCGGGTCTCCCTCGAGTGCCCGTTCGAGGGTCGCGCGCGCGGAAAGGAGGGACGCGCGCGCGGAGTCTTCGTCACCACGCGCGCGGTGAACCAGTCCCTCGAGCAGAGCGATGGGCTGGTAGAAGGAGCCGGCCTCGAACGCTCTCGTCCGAGAACCGGCAAGTGCTTCGAGAGCCGCGTCGAAGCGACGGTCGAGCAGCTCGACGAGGAAGCGGACCCGCCGACTCTCGTCGTTGTCGACGGTCGGCATTCGACCCAGGATTGCGCGGGCCGCCGCGGGATCGCCACGCCAGCGCAGTTCGAGGAGCGCGAGTTCGGTGTACGGGTAGGGGTCGTCGGGGGCCAGGGCCATGGCTCGTCGGAAGGCCTCTTCCGCTTCGGGGTACTGACGAAGCGTACCGTGCGTCTCGCCCAGCGCCACCACGACGTTCGGGTCGAGCGGACTGAGTTCCCGATCGCGTTCCAGCAACTGGATCGCTTCCTCCATCGCGCCCTGTCGACGTTTGACGTAGGCGGTGGTGAGCCAGACCTCGCTGTTGTTCGGTTCGATCTCCCGTGCGCGTTCGAGCTCGGCCAGAGCGAGGTCGTATTCCCGCGTCCCCCAGTAGTGGTAGTGGCCGAGTGCGAGGTGACCTTCCGCCAGGTTCGGCTCCAGGGCCAGGGCACGATCTGCGGCGAGCCTGGCAGCTCGGAGTCGAGTGCGAGTGCGATCGAAGCCGTAGTGGTACATGCGGGAGTGCATCGACGACAGACGCGCGTAGGCCAGGGCGAAGCGCGGGTCGAGCGTGGTCGCACGCTCGAACATCTGCACGCCGAGTTCGAATCCCTCGCGGCTGAAGCCCGGCGCGTCGAGTTGCTCGTGTCCCTCGAGATACGCCCGGTAGGCATCCATGTTCTCGGTCGGTCGGTCGTCGAGAGCCTCGCGGACGGGCAGCAGCAGCGTGACGTCGAGCGCCTCGGCGATGCGCGCGGCGATGGCCGACTGCAGTTCGAAGATCTGGTCGACCTCTCGCTCGTAGTTCTCCAGCCAGAGGTTCGTATCGTCGGCCGCGCGGATGAGTCGCGAGGAGATCCGCACGCGCCCGGGCTCGCGGCTCTTGTCCCACCGGATGGCTCCCTCGAGGACGTAGCCGGCGCCGAGCTCGGCGCCCACTTCCCGGATCGACTTCTCGGTGTTCGCGTAGACGCGTGCGCTCGTCCGTGAGATGACGCCGAGCCCTTCGATCAGGGCCAGACGCGAGGTGATTTCGTCGGTGATGCCCGCGGCGAAGTACTCGTCGACGGGTGCGCCCAGGTTCTCGAAGGGCAGAACGGCGACGATCGGTCGGTCCTGGGCGTCCGGACTGGTCGGACCGCTTTGCGAACCCCACCACAGGACTGCGAGCGCGGCGATCAGGAGCGCGCCGGTCAGGGCCAGGCGTGGTCCGCGCGAGTGCGAGGGCGTCGTCACCGGTCCCGTCACGGTGCGCGTCGCTTCGACCGTGGACTCGAGTTCGCGCCGCAGGGTCTCCAGTGCGTCGCGCACGGCGGCCGCCGTCACCGGGCGATCCTCGCGACGCTTGGCCAGACAGGCGTGGACGATCTCCGAGAGCGGTGCGGGAAACGACGAGTCGGCCTCGGGCAGTGGAGTGGGTTCGTCCTTGAGGATCGAAGAGGTGAGATCGGCGGCATTCGTTCCCTCGAAGGGGCGACGCCCAGCCATCAGCTCGTACAGCAGGATGCCGAGCGAGAAGAGATCGCTGCGCGCATCGACCTCCTGTCCGCGGAGTTGCTCGGGCGACATGTACGGCACAGTGCCCAGCACCGATCCCTGCTGCGTCAGTTCGAGCACGCACGTGGCGTCGTCTTCCTCGGGGGTGGTCCGTGCGAGCTTCGCAAGACCGAAGTCGAGGACCTTCACGCGACCGTCGTCGGTGATCATCACGTTGGCCGGCTTCAGATCACGATGGACGATGCCCTTGGCGTGCGCTTCGTCCAGGGCATCGGCCACCGCGATGCCGATCTCGACGACCTTCGTGGCCGGCAGTGCCCCACCCTCGAGGATCGAGCCGAGTTCTTCGCCCTCGACGAGTTCCATGGTGAGGAAACGGACGCCGTCGCTCTCCTCGACCGAGTACATGTGTACGATGTGCGGGTGGTTGAGACCGGCGACGGCCTTCGCTTCGCGAAGGAAGCGATCGAGGCGGGCGGGATCGTCGGCCATGGCCGCGGGCAGGATCTTGAGGGCGACGTCGCGATCGAGCTTCGTATCGCGGGCGCGATAGACCTCGCCCATGCCTCCGCGGCCGATGAGCGCCGTGATTCTGTAGTGGGCGAGGGTCCGGCCGATCAAGGGCGCGAACTCCCCGTCGGAGGTCGACCGATCATCGTGGTCCATCGTCGGGACTGGGGACGCTCACGCGGCGCGATTGTCGGACAGAATCGCCAGGACGTCCGCCGGCGTCAACTCACTTGCCCCGGCGAGCAGGCCACCGACGGTCGCGGCCGGGATCGCGGACTTCAGTTCCTCGATCCGGTCGACGACCCCGGGATCCATCGGGTGATCGCAGACGACGCCCGCTCGTTCGGTCAGCGCCTGTGCGGCGCTGCCGATCGCGACGGCGCGTTCCGGACGGCCTTCTGCCGCCTCCACCGCCGCGAGGCCGAGCATGGCCAGGCCGGTTCCGCGCGGGCTGCCGACCTCTTCGTAGGTCAGGAGCGCGCGGCGGAACGTCGCGCCCGCCGCAGCGGGGTCGTCGGCGGCCAGGGCGGTCCACCCGGCTTCGCACTGCACGCGCGCCACCTCCGGTCGGTCGCCCACCTCCTCGAAGGTCCGCTCCGATTCGACGTAGAACTCGCGGGCACGGTCCAGATCTCCCCGGGCGAAGCTCATCGACGCGAGGAAGCTCAGCGAGATCCCACCCACTTCGCAGTCCTTCCGGCGTTGCTGGGCCTGCAGCGCCTGCTCGACGAGACGTACGCCTTCGTCGAGATCCCCCTCCTGGAACAGGAGCATGCCCTTGCACGACATCGACAGCGATTCGACGAATGGGCATACGCCGCCGGCTCCGAGTTCGATGCTGCGGTCGAGGGGCTCGCGGGCTTCCGCGAGCCGACCCGAGTTGAGGTGGACGTAGCCCATGCCCATGGCGCCCTCGGAGGCGATGGCGTCGTCGCCGAGGGCGATACCGTCCCGGTGAGCGGCGGTCCACTCCTCGAGGGCGCGATCCCACTCACCGGTCGTGATCGACACCATGCCGGCGCCGAGCAGGGCCAGGCCACGCCCTGGCGACGGCTCGTTCTCCCTCGCCATCGCGAGGGCCTCGTCGTAGAGCCCGCGTGCGGTGTTGTGCATCCCTGAGACGTGCCAGAACCAGTTCAGCCGGCCGCAGAGCAGCAGAACGCTCTCCAGCGCCCCAATGTCCCCTTCCCGTGCGCGGGCCAGGAGCCAGTGGATGGCGGCCAGTTCGTTGGCGATGTCGGCGCGGAAGCGGCCCATGGCCGGGACCTGGCGTTCGTCGCGGAACTCCTCGTACATCCCGGCCATCCACTCCGTGAAGAACCGGGCGTGCCGGTCGCGCAGCTCTTCCGTCTCGCCCGTGGCGTGGAGTTGTTCGGCGGAGAAGGCGCGGATCGTCTCGAGCAGTGCGTAGCGGTCGCCGCCGCCGATCACCCGCACGAGTCCCTTCTCGACCAGCGATTCGAGCTCGTCGAGTGCGCGCCACCGATCGTCGTCGGCGTAGCAGACCTGCTCCATCGCCTCGAAGGTCCAGCCCTCGTGGAACACCGAGCAGCGACGCAGCAGTCGTTGCTCGGTGTCGTCGAGCAGTGAGTAGCTCCAACTGATCGTCGCGCGCAGGGTACGCTGCCGTAGTGGAAGATCACGATCGCCCGAACTCAGCAGGTCGAGGGCGTGGTCGAGCCGCAGCAGGAGCTTGGACGGTTCCATGATGCGCACGCGCGCGGCGGCGAGTTCGAGCGCAAGGGGAAGGCCGTCGAGCTGACGGCAGATCCCGCTCACCGCGTCCGCGTTCGATGCATCGAGCCGGAAGTCCGGTTTCACCCGGACCGCGCGTTGGACGAACAGCGCGACCGACGGGCACGCCTGCAGCCGATCCGGCGAGTGTTCGGCTTCGTCCGGAAGCTCCAGCGGCGGCAGCGGGAACTCCGACTCGGCGCCGATCTTCAGCGGGGCGCGACTCGTCGCGATCACCTGCAGGGCATCGCAGCGCGCGACCAGTTCGGCGATGTCCGTTGCGGCGTCGAGGACCTGCTCGAGGTTGTCGAGGACCAGAAGGAAGGGGCGGTGGCCGATCACCGTCGCGATGGCCTCGAGGGCCGACCGGCCGTGGGCCTCGGCGATGTCGAGCGTGCTCGCCACCGTCGGGAGCACCTCCGCCGGATCGGTGACCGACGCGAGCGAGACGAAGGCCGCGCCCCCGTCGTACTCGGGCGCGCGTCGCCGGAAGAGTTCGATCGAGAAGCGGGTCTTGCCCGTGCCCCCGTAACCGCTGACGGTCAACACGCGGGCACCCTGCTCCAGCCGTGTGATCGCTTCTTCGATCGTCGCGTCGCGGCCGAGGAGCGGAGTCGAGGGCGTCGGCGGCGAGATGAGGATCCGTTCGCCGCGCCGGCCCTTTCCCACGAAACGCAGTTCGCTGCTCACGTCGCGCGCCGTCTGGTAGCGGTCGCCGGGGTCCTTCTCCAGGCAGCGAGCGATGATCCGTTCGAGGTCGGGCGGTGCGTCGGCGCGGATCGCGCCCACGAGGACGGGCTCGTCGCGCAGGATGGAGCTACTCACCACGCCCGGCGTGTCGCCCTGGAAGGGACGACGACCCGTCGCCAGTTCGTAGAGGAGCACCCCGAGCGCGAACAGGTCGGTCCGCGGATCGACCTCCTGGCCGCGCACCTGCTCGGGGGCCATGTAGGGAATGGTGCCGACCACCTGGTCCTCCGCGGTGACCCCCACGGCGACTGTCTCGTCGGTGGCTTCGGAGCGGCCCGTGTCCGAGGGATCGAGCTTGGCGAGCCCGAAGTCGAGGACCTTGAGGGTTCCGCCGGCGGAGAGCATCACGTTGGCCGGCTTGAGGTCGCGATGGACGATGCCCTTGTCGTGCGCCGTCGCCAGTGCGTCGGCGATCCGCGTGCCGAGCTCGATCACGCGCTCGACGGGCAGTCCGTCGGGCACGACGTGGTGGTCGAGACCCTGGCCGTCGACCAGTTCCATGGTGAGGAAGCGCGTGCCGCCGGCCTCCTCGACCGAGAACAGCGTGACGATGTTCGGATGGTTGAGGCTCGCGACCGTGCGTGCCTCCTGCTGGAAGCGCGCGAGGCGGGCCGCGTCCCGGGCCATGGCCTCGGGCAGGAACTTCAGGGCCACGTCGCGGCCGAGCTTCGTGTCGTGGGCGCGGTAGACCTCGCCCATGCCGCCCCTCCCCAGGAGGGCGGTGATCTCGTAGTGGGCGATGGTCTGGCCGATCACGGGCGTGCTCCCCGGAAGGGTAGCGATCTACAGTATGCGGTTGCGGGGGAGGGGTCAACGTGGTGCGGGTGGTCGTGGCCGTCGGGTTGCGCGGGAGAACGTTCCCGACCGGGTTTCCGCGTGGTCGACTTCCGCAACGGAAGTGACTGTGCCTGCGAGTATGACCCGCATGCGATCGCGTGACGCACGAGCATCATGGGCGCCCGCATCCGCTGTCGGCCGTGCCACGTTCCGTGCTACTCTCGTCTCCGTGATCACCACGACTCCGGACGAGGCGCGCGCCCGCACGGATCGATCCTGCCCAGAGACCGACGACGAGCACTCCCTCGTCGGGACCCCGAGGAACCGCCGGCCGGCATGGTCGGTGTTCTCCCCTCGACCCGGGAAGGTCTCCCATGCCGCGCGTCACCGTTTCGAGGTGTCTGCTTCCGGTCGCGCTCCTGCTCGCCGTGTCACTGCTGCTGGCGGGATGCTCCGACGACGAAGGCAGTCCCACCGACCCGCAGAACGACGATCCTCTGCCCCCGAACACTCCCGCGGTTCCCACCGTGGACAATCCGCAGGACGAACTCCCAGCCCGTTCCGGGTTCCTGACCACCGAAACCGCCACGCTGAGCAACTTCAGCCCCGATCTGGCCGGCTTGAGCGAGGACATGCTCGTGCGTCTCGACGAGGCGCACGCCCTCGAGTTCCGGTTGCCGGCCGGTCACAGCGTGATCTACCGCGACGGTCACGCGTGTCATCCCGAGCGTCTTCAGACCCGGAGCACCGGCGGAGGATGGGTGGACCTGTCCCGGACCACCGCCGTCGAACCCCTCGTCGAGCTCGGCGCGTACGCGGGCAGCCACTACTACCTCACCACCATGCCCATGCTCTGGGGCTTCGCCGACGTCAACTGCCGCAACTTCGGCGGTCATCTGGCGACGATCACCTCGAGCGTCGAGAACGAGTTCGTGCTGAGCGCCGTGCAGGCCGCAGCCCCGGGAATCCATTACTGGATCGGTCTCACCGACTGGGGACGTCCGAACCATGACTGGGTCTGGGCCAGCGGCGAATCGGTGGACTGGACGAACTGGGGGCCGGGCGAGCCGAACAACCGGGACGGTGAGTACTTCACCGAGGTCTACGAAAACGGCCTGTGGAACGACACCCGGTACGCCATCTACCGTGGCTACGTTCTCGAGCGCGCCGAGCCCCTGCCCGACCTCGACGACGGAGCCGTTCCCTGTGCGGCCTACGGCCAGAATCGTCTGTTCCTCGACAACCTCGTCGTGCCGACCGTGGCGCCACACGTGGAGCGCCGCGTCTACTGGCACAGGGTCTTCCAGGTCACGCTCGGTGCCGGTGCGACCTACAGCGAGGAGCACAGCTACACCCACGGCACGTCCGAGACCACGGGCATGTCCTTCGGCTGGTCGATCGGGGTGTCGACGGAGGTCGGCTGGGGGCCGGCTTCGGTGGCGATCGAGACGGAGTTCCACCAGGACTTCGAGCACGAGGTCACCGTCAGCAGCGAGGAGACCTTCAGCAAGACCTACGAGGCCACCGCTCCCGAGGGGAAGACGATGGTGCTCGCGCTGTGGCAGCTGCGCGAGCGTTACGTGATCACCGACGGTGCGGGCCAGACTTGGAGTGACCCCGGATTCGTGCTCGACGGTGAGCTGCCGGAGCTCGACCAGGGTCTGCAGCAGGAGTACCTGCAGACGATTCTGTTCGAGCAGTAGGGCTCTGCGATCACGCGCATGTCGAGCCACCGTCGAAGCGGTACAACGATGCTGCGAGCGAGCCGACCTCCGCGTCGGCCGGTTCGTCTTCGGGACCGGCCCTGATGGCCGGCCCGCGATTCGGCCCTCGGGAAGTGCAGTCAGTCCCAGGGCCGCTCGACGCGTAGGAAGTCGAAGCGGCGGAATCCGCGGTCGAGTGTGTAGAGCGTCTTGACTCCGTTGCTGCGCAGGAGACACGCGAGGTGCGCGTCGGGGACGAGATTCCCCTTCGGCGCATGCGCGTCGGCGAGCTCGCGATACAGTGCGAAGAACTCCGGTCCTTCCGAGAGGACACGCGCCTGGGGGAGCCGGAGAAGGTTCTCGACGTTCGCCAGGGCTTCGTTCGCTTCCAACGGATGATCGAAGATCGCGGGGTGCGTCGCGATCCGCAGGTAGGCCATGACCGTCGGCCAGGCCAACACGAGAACCTCGTCGTCCGCCGCGCAGTTCTCGAGAAAGGTGACGGCCCGGCTGTGGAACTCGCTCGTGGCGTCCGACGCGTAGAGCAGGATGTTCGCGTCGAGAGCGTAACTCACCGACGCCGCCCCTTCCCGTCTCGCCGGTCGCGGTCCATCACGTCGAGCAGGTCACTCGTCGAGGAGAGGTCGTAGCGCGCGCCCATCTCCCGCACCGTCCATTCGAAGGGCGGGCCCTCCGGGCGAGCGGACTCCTCCGCTTCGAGCGCCCGCGCGAGGAGGTCGGAGACCAACCTTCCGAGCGACTTGCCCTCGCGCCGCTGGAGGTCCTTGAGCTGTGCCAGGACCGGGTCATCGATGTCGATCGTGGTTCGCATGATGCGTGATGATATCTAGTCGCGCATCAGATGTCAAGATGAAGTGGCGCGTTCGCGGTTCCTGTGGAGTTTCGGGGCCGCGTCCGCACGGTCGGTGTTCGGCGAGCCAGACCCTGTTCCCCCGCGGAACTTCCCCAGCAGGAATTCCGACATCCCGACTTCCCCTGCGGAAGTGGCCGAGCCCTGTATCCTGACGCGGCATCAGCACGGTCGAGCCCACACGCACGCGAGCCCGGACCCCGCCAGAAAGCCCACCCATGACCACACCTCTCCGCTGGGGCATCCTCGGTGCCGGCATCATCGCCAACAAGTTCGCCGACGCGGTGCGGCGCGAGGCCGGCAACGAGCTCGTCGCGGTGGCGTCGAAGACCCCGGACAAGGCCCGCGACTTCGCCGCCCGCCACGGCATCGAAGCCGCGCCCGACTACGACACCATGCTGGCCGACCCGCGCATCGACGTCGTCTACGTGGCCACTACGCACAACTTCCACCACGAGAACGCGCGCCGGGTGCTGGAACACGGCAGGCACTGTCTGGTGGAGAAGCCCTTCACCGTGAACGCCGCGCAGGCCGAGGACCTGGTCGAGCGCGCACAGGAGCGGGGCCTGTTCCTCATGGAGGCCATGTGGTCGCGCTTCCTGCCCACCTGGCAGGCCGTGCGAGCGCGGGTGGCCGACGGCGTGATCGGGGAGGTCCGGCAGATCGACGTCACCTTCGGCGGCATCGTGCCACCGCATTACGAGCGCCGCCTGAAGGAGCCCGAACTCGCCGGCGGCGTCACGCTCGACATGGGCGTCTATCCCATTGCATTGATCTGCCACGTGCTCGGCGAACGCCCCCGCCACGTCGAGTCGATGACGCGCATGAGCACGACCGGCGTGGACGAGGTCGCGTGCTACCTGTTCCGCTTCCCCGGGCAGTGTCTGACCACGATCAGCACGAGCTTCGACCTGTGGATGCCCGCGCGCGCCGCCTTCCACGGCACGCGCGGGACGATCGAGCACGCGGACTTCCCGTGGAGCGAGACCTTCCGCATCCACCATCACGGCGGAACGGGTCAGGTGGACGAGGTCGAGGAAATCCACACGCCGCTCGAGGAGAACGGCTTCGTCTACCAGGTGCGCGAGGTCGCGGCCAGGATCGCAGCCGGTGCGACGGAGAGCGGCGTCGTGCCGCTGCACGAGACGATCGAGATCATGCATTTGATGGACGGGATGCGGGAGCGCTGGGGTCTGCGGTATCCGTTCGAGTGACCGGTCGACGGATCACGAGCGGCCCTGGGCCGCACGCGCCGTTGCCGGCTTCGCAAGGCCGGTGCGCCGCCGGAACACCATCCACGCGCACCAGAACACAGCGCTCAGGCCGACGGCCGCGGCGATCGCGGGGTAGGGATTCTCGAGGCTGCTCACCGATCCCGAGTACGTGGCCAGCGCCATGTACGGCACGTTTACCGTCAACCACGCCAGCAGGAATCGACGCAGAGGCATTCCGGTCACCCCGGCCAGGCAGGCCGACACCTCGGGCAGCACCGGCACCGCGCGCGACAGGAAGATCATCACCACGCCGTAGGTCCGGAAGGTGGTGCGCATCTCCTCGCGCTCGCCCGCGTCGCGAAGGATCCACCGCACCACGTGCTCGCCCTTCCACCGACTGAGGGCGTAGCCGGTCAGCCCGGCCGCGGTCACGCCGAGGAGTCCGAACACGAACGCGCCGGGGAAGCCGATCAGGTGGCCGCCGAGGATGCTGATCTCGAGCGTCGGGACCGCCACGAACAGATCGGCGAAGAGCAGGGCGCTGAGCGCCGCGCCCACCCACCACGGCGCGCCGTCGCGGCGCACGCTCTCGAGGCCGGCTTCGATCGCGGCCAGGTCGAGCAGCCCCGTGAACTTCGCGATCACGAAGGTCGACGTGAAGAACGCCCCCAGGACGACGACGAGCTTCAGCAGGGCCTTCATGGGGGTGCTCCGGGCGAGAGAACAGGGTGTACACGGCGAGGACGCGGCGAGGCAGCGCCGTCAGGAGGGTTTTCGGTAGGCGGCTGGGGGCGGATGCGGTCGCGGGTGGTCCGTTGCGAAGGGCGCCGCCTCCCCGTGTCACCGGCCCTGTGCGATCGCCCGTCTCCGCGACGTCTACTCCAGCGACGCCGGACGACGCCCGCGTCGTGCGCTTGCCCATCTCCGCCCAACGCCCCGGGAGGTCCTCCATGTCCCGCATCCGTCTGCAGAGACCGGGAGTCCCCCCGGTCTCCCTGCTCCTGCTCGTCGTCGTGCTCGCGACCACGGTTGGTGTCGCCCGCGCGTCGATCCGGCCACGGCTGGACGTCCGGCCCGTCGGCACGCACATGATCCCGGGACCGGGGCAGCCGGTCGAGGAGACCTTTGCCCTGCATCCGGAGATCGCTGGTGTCTTCGACGACTTCGCCGTCGAGGGCGAGGGCTGGATCGCTCTGGAGATCGACGTTCCTCATGGCGTCGCCCTTCGTCCGGGTGAGGAACTCGAATTCGTCGTGCGCGGCATTCCCTCGGGCGACGCCGGACCTCTCGAAGTCGTCTTCACCGTGGACGGCCGGCCAACGCGGAAGTCGTTGGGCCTGCGGCCGCGCCCCGAGCACACCGAGCGCACGATGGTACGGGCACTCGAGGCGACATTCGAGCGGTCGGTGCCCGCACCGGGCATGGACACCGGTTTCGCGCGGCCCGAGCCGGCACCGATCGACGAGCGCTTCCGCGAGCGGCCGTGGCACGAGGCTCGCCCCGATCCCGACGCGCCGGAACCGGATCTCCAACGCCGCCAGTCGCTCACGGTGCGCGGCTCCTTCGGCTACCTGCGCGAGAGCGGACCCTACCTCGGCGCGGACGGTGCTACCGTACGCGTCTACGACGCCGATTTCGGCAGCGACGAACTCCTGGGAACCGTGGTCCTCGGGCCGAGTGGCAACTTCGAACTGAACGTCTCCGAGGACGAGACCTACCCCGACATCTACGTCGAGTTCGAGTCGGCCAATGCCCGCGTCGAGACCGAGGACTCGGGAATTCTCGAGCTGAACTTCAAGTGGAAGACGCAAACCTACGAGGAGTTCTCCGGTTCGCTGCTCGACGTGGGAGCGCTCACGCCGTCGAACTACAACGGGCAGGTCGGCCTGCACATGTTGTCGACCCTGACCAAGGGCTGGCGCTATCTGAACGACCTGGGCTACGACATTCCCAGCGTCGACGCGATGTATCCCGTCGGAGACGGTGGTGCCTTCTACGACGGCGAGATCAACCTCAGCTTCGACCGCCGTTGGCGCGAGGATACGATCCTGCACGAGTACGGCCACCACGTGACCGACACCTTCGCCGGCATCGTCGCGCCGAGCTACTGCAACGGCGTGTGCGACGGCGACGACTGCGGCCATTGTATCTGGTGCGACGAAACGCCCTCGGATGCGTGGCAGGAAGGATTCGCGAGCTGGGTGGGCGAGATCGTCCAGGACGCCTGGCCGGGGGCCTACGGCTACGCGCCCGCCTACACGCGCAGCGCCGAGGACATCGCGCCCTTCGGTTGCATCGGCGTGAACAGCGATCCCTGCCTCTGCGGTCCCCAGGCGACGGAAGGTTTCTTGTGGGCCCTGCTCACCGACATCTACGACGTCACGCCGAACGAGCCCGACGAGGACACGATCGCCGGCGACTGGGGTGACCCGCTGGGGATGGGGCCGGAGGAGATCCTCGCGACCGCGGCCAACAGCGATCCGACCACACCGGCAGCCTTCGTGGCCGCGTTCAGTCAGGCCCACGCCGCCGAGGGCGAAGACCTCTGGGAGACCTTCGTCAACAACGGCTGGAACATCGACCAGCAGAAGCCGGGCTCACCCTCGGGCCTGTTCAGCACCACCCACCAGATCGGCCAGGCCAACATGTCGGCCCAGCCCTGGATCAACTTCGTCTGGCAGACCGCGCCCGACGACTGGTCCGGGATCGGTGGCTACAGTTACGAGATCTCGGCCGGCGCTCCCGTGCCTCCGGACGACGTACAGGACATTCCGAAGTTGAACAACTGGGTGGTGACGCCGGTCGAGCCAGGCGCGGCCTACTACTTCACGCTGCGCGCCGTCGATCGTGTGGGTCGCTGGAGCGACGACTACGCGACCGCCGGTCCCTACTACATCCGCGAACCCGGTCCGGCCGATCTGGAGGTCGCCGCGCGCCCCGGGTGGCTGTTGCCGATCGTGCCCCTCGACGAGCCGTCCGCGACGCCGACCAGCATCTCGCTTCCCGACCTGTTGAACGGAAACACCTTCTTCTACGTGAACCTCTCCGGTGCGAACGACGGCGAGTCCGACGCCGTCGCTCCCTTCGACGTGGAGTTCCGCATCGACGGCGAGGTGGAGCGCATGTTCACGCAGACCACCGACGTCGCCGCCGAGGGCGGCCTCTTCGAGTTCGTCAACGAGCCGAACTTGGTCGTCACCGGCGGCCTGCACACCCTCGAGATGCGCATCGATCCCGGTGGTGCGGTCGACGAGCAGACGAATGTCAACAACTGGCTGGCGAACCAGTGGGCCTTCGCCCCGGAGTCAATCTCGAAGATCGGTCCGCTGCTGCGTCCGGCCCCGCCGGACATCGACGGGGGTCACGACGCGATGAACCTCGGGCAGTTCCCACCCGTGAGCGTGGCCAAGGACAACTGCGACGGGTTGCGCCTGCCGGTCGCCCAGCGTTCCGGCGCCGACCCGCGCTTCGTGGCGATCTCGGCCCACTTCGTCGATGCCGGTGAGAACATCGACCTGGGTATGTACCCGCGGACCACGTCGTCGAACCTGGGCTTCGGGTGGAACACGGAACTGGCCTCCTCGTCGGCGCCGGCCGGAAGCATCGATGCGGTGGTCGCGAACGGTCACGCGGTGTCGGACGGCTTCGTGGACGTGGGCATCTACAACGCGAGCGATCACGTTGGTGGGTACTACGCGGACTACGTGGAGAGCCAGGACGCCGTGGTCGGAGGCACCGAGGCCATCTCGTTCCTGCCGAACGAAATGGTCCAGATGCGACACTTCGACATCGGACTCTCGCAGGCCAGCTTCGTGGTGAAGCTCGCCGTCGGCGACGACGGCCCGTTCGACCTGTACTTCTTCGAACCGTCCACCTTCTACGCGAGTCTCGAGGACGCCGACACGACCGCGACGACCGATGCCCAGGGCGAGGCCGTGCTGGAATTCTCGTCGACCCAACCGGGCAAGGGTCTGCTGGTGATCGCCCGCGACCCCGGAGCGGGGGCCGAAGCCCTCGAGGTGTCGCTCGAGATCCAGGCGTCGTCGGGGAACTGGACGCTGGTACCGGCCCCGAACTGGTTCGACGCCCTCGTCCCGCTGCCGAACGACTTCGGCCGCCCGGGCGAGGTCCCGGCGCCGACGACTCTGGTCGGCGACTTGGCGTCGACCTGGCTGAACTTCTCGGTCTTCAACTCCTCGACGGACGACGCCGGCGACACCTTCGCCAATCTCTACTACGACGACACCTGCTTCGCGACGGAGGTCGTCCCGCCGATCGAGGGCGGCGCCTTCGGCACCTTCAACGCGACCGAGGCGGTGACCATCCCGGGAGGCCGGCATACGCTGTGGGTGCAGATCGATCCCGACGGCCGTGTGGGCGAAGCCAACGAGACCGACAACTTCTTCGCGCGGCAGTGGGTCTTCGAGCCGCAGGTGCTCGGTCTTGGCGAAGTGACCGAGCGTCAGGTTCCGGGATCGCCGAGGGCCGGCTGGGAGTACGGTCTCATCGACCCGGAGATCGGGATCGTCGGCGACGAGAACACCACGCCGGGCATCGATCCCACCCCCTTCCTCAACTGCGATGGCCTCCGGCTGCCGGCTGCCGCCCGCGACGGCACCGCGCCCGCCTTCATGGGTTTGGCCGTGATGCCGCCGCAGCAGGGTGTCGACGTCGATCTCAAGCTCTTCGAGGCCTCGACCGGTCCCGAGGACGGTTTTGACGACCCGATCGCCTTCTCGCACGCACCGAGTACGACGTCGGACTTCGTGATCGTCGATCTGACTGCGGTCGAGCCGCGTCCCTTCGACGTCGGCATCTACGGTCCCGAGGAGGGGTTCGAAGGGGAGGAGGTCGATCCCGTGAACGGCCTCGCGCGTGCGGTCGACGCGCAGTACCTGGCCCACGCCGCCGCCTCGGTCGATCTCGGGTCGGATCCCGAGGGCGAGCGGGGGCTCTACACGATGGAGAACAACGAGATCCTCCATCTCTACGCGATCGAGCTCTCACCGCGGACGATGAACGTGCGCCTGATCCCGCAGGATGCGAACGTCGACTTCGGCATGGCCCTCATGTCCGCCCAAACCTTTGTCGGCCAGGGCGACGCGCCCGACGATGCGAGGGCCCAGGCCGTCGGCGCCGGGGAGGTCGAGGAGTTCACGACCACGATCTCGCAGGCAGGCGTGTACGTGCTGGCCGTGTTCAAGGACGCGCGCGAGGACGCCTTCGACCAGGGTAGCTACAGGCTGGCCTTCGCGCCGGACACCGTGACGAGTGTCTCGCCGGGCCAGGGTGTCGACCAGGTGATCGCGCTCGCCGCGCCCTCGCCCAACCCGATGGACGGGAGCACGGTGGTCGCGTGGAACCTGCGACACGATGCGCATCTCCGCGTCGAGATCTTCGACGCGCGCGGTCGACGGGTGCGTCAGCTGGTCGACGGGAATCTGCCGCCGGGACGCCGCGAATTGGTGTGGGACGGTCGCGACGACGCTGGCCGCCGCGTCGGCCGGGGAGTCTACCTGCTCCGCGCGACGGCGGCAGGCGAGGTCCGGAACCGTAAGCTCACCGTGATCCGCTGACGCGGACGTCGCCGGGTCGGTGGGCCCCGGTCGTCGGTCGACGGCCGGGGCTTCTCCTCGTCGGGGCAATGGGAGCACGTACGAGGGGTCGGGCCTCAGTGCCAGTCGCCCACGAGCTGCATCGCCGCCCACGCGAAACCCGGAGCGCGAGGCACGTCGCGGTCGGACGGCGTCAGACCACCGAGGGCGCGGGCCGCTCCGTCGGCACCGTTCGACGCTCCACGCAGGCTCGCGAGCTGTGCGCGCCGCAGCGACTCGTCCTTCGGCAGACCGCGCGCGAGGTTCGCGTAGAAATCTCGCATGAGCGAGGCCGTGGGCTCGTCGGGCACGTCCCACAGCGAAGCGACGATCGAGCGCGCGCCGGCGTACTGGAACGCGCGTGTCAGTCCCGCCATCCCCTCGGGCCCGAGTTCCTTGCCGATCGCGGTCTGGCACGCACTGAGCGTGACCAGTTCGGCATCGAGACGCACGTCTTCGAGGATCTCCCACGCCTGGAGCAGGCCGTTCTCGTCAGCCGCCTGGTCCGGTCCGGGTTGCGTGAGCACCAGCGCGGACGCCGAGGGGATCTCACGATCGGCCACCGCATGACACGCGAAGTGGAGGATGTCGACGTCGGAGCCGAGCGCCTTCACCCGCTCCTCGGTCGCCGACGGCCCGACATGGACCTCGACGGAGGGCGCGAACAACGAATCGAGAACGGCGACCTCGCGCCTGGTTCCGGGAAGCGGTTCGAGCGTGTAGCCGCGCTGGCGCAGCGCGACGATCGGTGTCGACACGGGCGCGGTGGCCGGGGAACCGGCGTCGTAGACCGGATCGCCGAACGCCACGACCCGGGCGTGCGCGGCGTCGAAGTCGTCGCGTCGATCGATCAGTCGCGCGTACAGCGTGGCGGAGTCGACGGTGTGCAGCGGCAGGTGTTCGATCAGGTAGTGGCCGCCGTCGTCCTTCAAGGCGGCGAAAGGCAGCACGCGGAGCGGCCCGGCTGGGGAGATCAACAGGCGGTCCGCGGCCTGCAGGTGCTTTGCCCACGGTGCGACGAGAGCGGAGTGGAGTTCCGATGCCACGTCGTCGACGGTCGCGCGCGCCGCGCCGCGGGCGATCGCCTCGCGCAACCGGGTGACCTTCTCCTCCAGGGCCTCGGTCCCGATCGGGGACACGAAGGCTTCCACCTCGCGGGCGCCGGTCCCCGCGGGCACGACGAAGGCCGTCGCGGCCTCCGGGCCGAGCCAGTAGGACACGTAGACCGTGCCGGGGTCGAGTGCTGCGACGATCTCGGCCGCGTCGAGGGTGTCGAAGGCCTCGAGGGTGTCGAGCCGCGGCGCCTCGAGGCGCAGGATCGATGCGATCTCCTGGCGTTCCTGCTCCAGTGCAGCCAGTTGCTCGCGCAGCTCCTCCGCTCGCTCGGGCGCGCTCGCTCCGACACGCGCGAGTTCGGCCAGGGTCCCGTCCACGGCCTGGCGGTGCGCTCGACGGCGCTCACGGATCGGATCGGGAACCTCTCCGTCGAGCAACCCCTCGCGATCCGCGAAGAGTCCGAGCAGATGACGCGCGCGCGTACGCTCGAGCACGGTGAAGGCGCGTTCGACGTCGCCGAGGCTGACGAGGCTCTCCAGACAGAATGCGGCGAAGCCCTCGTATTCGCGTGCGAAGTCCACGTTCTGACTCTCGGTGCCCCCGTAGTGCGTACGCTGGACGTCGAGGATGTCGACGGCCTCGCAGTAGCAGCGCGTGGCGTCGGCGAGATCTCCGGTATCGTCGCGGACACGGCCGGCCCAGAAGGCAGCGTTCGCCGTGGCACGCGAGCCCGGTGCACTGCGCGCGCGGAGTTCCCACGTCCGGTCGAAGAGTTCGATCGCCCGCTCGTGGTCGTCGCGGCGGTATGCGTCCTGGGCGAGCATCTCGAGGATCCTGGCCTCGTCGAGACTGTCGGGGGCCAGCTTCCGGATCGATTCGAGGACACGCCGCGTGATCACCTCCGCCTCCTCCCAACGCTCCCGGTCGCGATAGAGTTGGCTGAGGTTCCGCAGGGCCTGCGTGTGCGCGTAGCTGTCGGGTGCCGTCCGACCCAGGATCTCCACCGCTCGCCGGTAGTGCCGCTCGGTCTCGTCGAAACGACCGAGACGCGCACAGGTCGCCCCGAGATTCACGAGCCCGATCGCCAGGGGATAGCCGTCCGGTGAGAGGCGCTCGTAGATCTCCACTGCCCGCCGCAGACCGTCGAGCGATCTCTCGTCGTCGCCGCGATCTCCCTGGACGTTGGCGAGCGTTTCGTAGGACTGCGCGACGTCGAGGCTCTCCTCGGCGATCTCGCGGCGCACCTCGAGGGAGCGTCGCAGCGCGCGCTCGGCGTCGGCGAGACGGCCCAGCCGGCGCAGACAGACACCCTGGTTGAACCACGCGTTGCCCAGGATGCGCCCGCGACGGCCCGTGGTCTCGCAGATCCGGACGATCTGCGCGAAGACGCGGATGGCGCCTTCGTAGTCTCCCCGGCGGGCGCGCAGCGAGCCCTGGTTGTTGAGGACGATGACGGCCACGCGGCCTTCCAGGCCGCTCGCGTCGACAAGCGCACGCGCCTCCTCGAGGAGCTGCGCGCTTCCGTCCATGTCGCCGGCGACGTTCAGGACGAATCCTTGGGCGCCGAGAACCTCGGCCAGGAGCGGGCCCGGGCGGGCCTCGGTGCGGAGAATCTCGATCGCACGTCCGTAGTGCTCGCGCGCGCGATCGATCTCGCGCCGCCTTCCGGCGAGACCGCCGAGCCGCGCGTGATCGCGGGCGACGGCCAGTCCGTCCGGTGCACGCTCGCCGTCGAGGAGCAGTGCGGCCTCGTAGTGCGCGCGTGCGGTGTCGAACGCGGACCGGTCGCGCGCCGCGTCGGCGCGTCGCAGGAAGATCTGCGCCCGCGCGACGTCGGACGTGGCCATCTCGATCGCCTCGCCGAAGAGTGCGTCGCCCTCCTCCCCGTTCCCGGTCGCAACCGCTGCCTCGGTGAGCCACCATGCCTGTTCGAGCGGGTCCTCCGCTGCGTCGGCGGCGGTACGCGTCCACACTGCACGATCGCCCGCCGCGTCGACGCCCGCAGGGAGCGGCGGGGACACCGCGATCCCCCATTCCTCCCAGGCGAGATCGACGGATCCGTCGGGTCCGGAGAGCCGCACCGCTCCGCGCGGCGCGATCTCGAACTGGACGGCGACGAAGTCGAAGGGAGTTTCCAGAGGCCCCTCGTCGACGACCCGCCCCTCGTCGTCGAGTCGTTGCCAGGCATCGAAGACGCGACCCGGGGTCAGTCCGACGGCATCGCCCATGCCTCCGGGAGACACCTCGTCGACGAGCACCTCGGCCCTGGCGACGCCGACGAGCAGGACGAGAACGAGTGCGAGGGCGGTCCTCGCCGACGGGGTTCGGAGTGATGGCTTCATGCGCGTTCCGCTGGGGGCAGGAGGGGATCGCACCTGCGCGGCCCCACGAGTATGCCCCGTCGACTCCGGCCGGTCCAGCGAGGGCGCGTGCGGAGCCGTGTCCCGCACTAGCTCGCACGACTTCAACAACGTCAGTCGCATGGTCCGGATTTCGCTCATGCCGGTCACGTGCGCGGCAGTTCGAACGCTGCGGATGCCCGCGATCGAGGCCCCCGCGGCCGGAGCGCCGACGGACGCCACGTTCCCGGAGGCGGCTCGTCAGCGAACGCTCACGAAACGCAGGAGATGCGTCTCGATCCCGTCGGTCTCGCCCAGGCGGTGGTTCTCGACGAGATCGCGGAGGAAGGTGCCGGCGCGGTCGTCGGGCGTGCTCGGTGCCAGTCCGGCCATGCTCCGCAGTGTTGCGCGCAGGCGGGGCCCGACCTCCGACGCCGCGATCGTCGCAGCATCGCGGGACGCATCGGGGATCCGGGCCAGCGTCGATTCCAGCTCGGTCAAGGGCTCGGCAGACCGCAGGACGAGCACGTGCTCCTCGCCCCCCGCCCGCGTGACCTGCCAGCCGAACCCGCGACTCCCGATGGTTCCGGGAAGCCGGTGCTCGCCGGCCGGCAGTGGGTTCGTCGTGTCCAGGACGTCGAGGGGGAAGAGCACGTGCACGTCCCCGCGTGCGTCCTCGTTCAGCACGTACACGTAGGATGGCGCGTCGAGGTCCCACTCCAGGTGCAGACGTTCCCCCTCGCGGATCTCCTGCATCGGACCGACCTCACCGAACACGGCGTCGTACGAAGCGAGGAGCACGGGTGCCGGCGCCTCGCCGGGCGTCGTTCCGGGGCGGACGCCGACGAACAGGGCGAGCGCGATCGCGGCCGCGGCCAGCCCGAGCACAGCGGTCCGGCGCGGATCGTGGCGTGGTGGTCGTGGGCGAGCGCTCGGCAGCGCGCTCCGCAGGGCAGCAGCCGTCGGGAAGCGGCGCCCGGGATCCCGGTCGACGGCACGGTCGACCACCGCGGCCAGGTCGGCGGGAAGCGTCGGGCGGTGGCTGCGTACCGGTGTGGGCCCGTCTCGTGTGTGGAGGTGCCGCAGTTCGTCCAGGCTCTCCGCCTCGACCGGGTGCCGATCGGTGAGCATGCGGTAGAGGAGGACGCCCAGCGAGTACAGGTCGTCGCGGGGCCCGGTCGGCTTGCCGTCGAGGCACTCGGGCGGAAGCGCCAGCGGTGTACCGGTGCGCAGGACTCCGATCGGCCCGTCCAGGGTGTCGGTGCTCGCACCGAGATCGGCCACGACCAACCGCCCGCCGCGCTCGCGCAGCACGTTGCGCGCGGTGAGATCGCCGTGCGCCAGCCCCGCTTCGTGCAGCACGGCCAGGGCGCCGCAGATCACGTCTGCGGCCGCCAGCGCCTCGTCGGGCGACCAGCAGCCACGCCGCCGGAGTTCCTCCTCCAGGTCCATGCCGACGATCCACTCCGTCCACAGTCCGGCGCGGCCATCGTGGACGTCGGTGTCGTACACGGTCAGGAGGTTCGGATGCCGCACGCGCGCGAGCCGGCGGGCCTCCTCGAGCACGTCCGCTGCCGTGGAATCGAAGAGCTTGAGGGCCACTGTGCGTTCGAGCTTGCGGTCGACGGCGCGGAACACCGTCCCCGAAGCACCACGGCCGATCGCTTCGAATCCGTCGAGGGGACCCCAGACGAAGTCGGGCTCCGGGGTCGGTGCGTCGTCGTCGGGCGCGGTGATCGGGGCCATGGCGTTGCTGCTGTCGCGGTAGGCCGACCCGATGCGTTCGATCCAGTGGAGGTGACGCAGCGTGGCATCTTTGCCGTCGTGGTCCCACGTGATCGGCGCACCGTCGGCCACCCGCCGGGCGATCTCGGCGCGGCGCTCGTCGGTCCGGTCTTCGTCAGGGATCACGCATCACCTCCGCCAACTGCACGAGACCACGGGTGATCGCCATCCGCGTGGCGTTCGCCGACGGGCTGCCGGTCGCCGCGGCGATCTCGGCGTAGTTCCACTGGAACTCCACCCGCAGGACGATCGCCTCCTGCAACGTCGGCGGGAGTTCCGCCAACGCCGTCTCGTAGGCCACGAGCACGTCGACCCCGACCGCGTCCTCGACCAGCGAGGGCTCGGCGGCGGCATCCTCCGGGTCGACCCGCTCACCGTGGCGATCGGCCCGACGGATCTCGTCGCGCAGCGCGTTCAGGAGGATCTGGCGCAGGTACGCCAGGAAGGCTCCCTCGCGCCGCGAGTCGAAGTCCTCCACTCGATTCAACGCACGGACGAGCGCGATCTGCACAAGATCGTCCGTCTCCGCCAGGTGGCGCGCGCGCAGGGGAAGACGTCCGCGTGCCCAACGGCGGAGCGGTGGGAGGAACCGCGCCGCCAACTCGTCGGCGGCCCGTGCGTCGCCGGCGCGGATCCGGTCGAGCAGCACGGCGGTGCGGTCCATCGGGGCGGAGGATCCGTCCACGGTCGGGTTCACGGTTCGCATTCCGGGTCGTGGGGGACATCGAGTCTAGCAGGAAGGCCCTGATGGAAGAATGCGCGATCGGCGCCGAGCGCACGCAGACACCGCACTCCAGTCCGGGGTGCGTTGTCTCGTGGCGGCTCGCATGTCTGTCAGCAGAGCGCGCGACGCAGGATCGGGGCGCCGACCGCGGTGAGGGCGTCGGCGCGACGGGCGGGGGGTGCCCTGGGGTTTCGCCTGTTCGGCCCTACTGCCCCGGCGGCACCGGAACCCCCGGCAACGGCTCCGCCCGCGTGAAGCCCCGCGCCACCACCAGCAGGTCGTACGCCCACACCAGCTCCGACAATTCCTCACGACCTTCTGCGTTCGCCGCCCGGTGGAAGATCGGCCGCAGTGGCCTCAGGTCGAAGACCGTCCACGCGGTCTCGTCGGACATGGCATTGGCGAAGAGCTTCAGGTACGGCGAGGACGCGGTCCAGTCGGAGACCGCGCCGTCGGTGCCGGTGCTCGCGAGTGCGGTGACCTTCACGTGGAGCGAGCCCCCACCGCGCAGCAGGCCGATCTCCGCCGCGGCGTTGCCCAGGTCGAGCTGGTTGAGGGGAGAGTAACCCCGACCCATGTGCACCGACCCGAACTTCAGGAAGACACGCGTCTCGGCATCGGCGGCGTTCACCCGATCGGCGAGGTGACGCTTCATGAGCCGGATGCGCTCGTGGTTGCTCTGGTAGTTCGCGCCTCGGCCGAAGAGCTGGTAGATGCGGCTGCTGGCGGCGAGTTCGTCGACGATGCGGCGGGCCTCTTCGCGGGCGTCGGCGAAGGCCTCGCGCAGCGCCGCGTAGTCCTCAGGCGTGGCCGACTGCAGGAAGCCGACCGAGGTGTCCCCGCTCCGGGCGAACTGCTGGAAGCCTCGGCGTGCCCGCTCCAGTCCCGCGGTCGCGGCCGCGCGCGCCGTGTCGTTCGGCGCCAGTTCGACGAGCCGGGCGAGGTTGAAGCGCGCACCGCCGGCGAAGACCTGGTCCAGCCCCCAGAGGTCGTAGCCCAAAGCCACCGCGCGCTCGAGCAGCGTGAACTCGGCTTCGTGATCGATGAAGGCCGCGGTGAAGGGCACCTCCGCGAAGAGAGCCGGTACGGTCTCGACTCGGCCGGCCCGAAGCTCGGCCTGGGCGTGATCGGCGATCGCCACGCCCGTCTCGATGGCCAGGGCCGTGTAGCCGGACGGCTGAAGCGCCTCGAGCAGCGCGGTGGTGAGCACCGGCGTTTCGTTGTTGAGATGCGATTCGCCCAGGGCGAAGAACGAAGCGTCGCGGCCGAGTTCCACCAGGCGCTCCGCACCGGAGCCGGAGATTCCGTCGTCGTCCACCGTCATCGGCCAGGCGTGCGCCGACAACGATTCCGCGATCCTCTGATCGACGTCCTGGGCCGATGCCGGCGCGGCATGAAGGAACACGACGGCCATCATCGCCAGCGGCGCGAGCTGCTTCATGGAGTCCTCCGGTGGACGGGGCGGACACGACACGGCCGGGCGTCGAGCGCACTCGCTCGGTGTGCGACCGTTCCTCGCGACCTGCGCTGACGCAGGCAGCGCGAGGCCGAAGGAGAGTACGCACTCTCTGGCGCTACGGGACCGAAATCTTGCGTTCCTGGACCGGACGGCGGTGCGCGTGTGCGGACGTCGACACCGCGAATTCGGAGCGGGAGGCGTTTTCGGCGGGATTCAGCACGGCCTCTGGCAATCGTGAACCCCGCCCCGTCACGTGACCTTTTCCGCGCCGGCCCGGTTTCGGGTACGGTGCTCTTCGTTTCGAGCCGGAGTCCGACCGCTTCCCGGGTCGCGTACACCACGAGCAACCCCATGCCCGCCGCCATGGCGCGGGGCCGCCCCTGTCCGGACGACCCGACGATGCAAGAACTGCTCGAGACGGCGATCGATCGCTTCGGACCCGTCCTCCGGTCGCGGACGGTGGGGAAGGGCACGGTGTTCCACTGCGCCGGTCGCCGCGGAGCCCTACGTTCTCGGTTCCCCCGGTCACGAGAGTGCGGAGTCATGTCCACCGTCCCGTCCGTTCGCACGCTCTTCCTCGTCGACGGCTGCGGTGCCCTGATGACGGCCTACTTCGTCGGCGAGATTCTCGTGGTCATGGTGCTCGTCCTCTTCGAGGCGAGGGCCGCGCTGAGAACCCGATCGATCGTCGAGCGCACGTCGTGAACGTCCTGTTGCTCACCTACGGAACGCGCGGCGACGTCCAGCCTTTCGTCGCTCTCGGCGTGGAACTGAAGGAACGCGGGCACGATGTGACCCTCGCGACGTCGACGCGTTTCGAGGACTTCGTGCGTGATCACGGCCTGGGTTTCTCGGCCCTTTCCGACGAGATGCTTGCCGTGCTCGACACTCCCGAGGGCAAGGTGATCGTCGAGAGCACGCGCACGATCCTCGACAGCCTGCGGCTCAACCTGCGCTTCGCGCGACGGATCGGTCCGATGCTCCGGCGTCAGGCCGAGGACAGTTGGGTGGCCGCACAGGCCTGCGCGCCCGACATCGTGATCTTCCACCCCAAGGGCTTCGCCGGACCGATGCTGGCCGAGGCCTTCGGCTGTCCGGCCGTGCTCGCACTCACCTTTCCGATGATGGTGCCCACGGGCGAGCGCCCGCACCTGGGCTTTCCGTCGCTACCGCTCGGAAGCGCTTACAATTGCATGACGCATCGGCTCGTCAATGCCCTGGCCACGCGCGCGATGAAGGGTCCGCTGAAGGATTCGCGTCGACGGCACGGTCTGCCCCCGGCGAAGCGCCACGACGTGCTGCACGCCGCCGACGGAAGGCGTCTTCCCTCGCTCACGACGATCAGTCCTTCGGTGGTGCCCGAGCCCGGGGATTGGACCTCGAACGATCGGATGATCGGCTACTGGTTCCTGAACGATGGCAACGCGGTGCGACTCCCGGACGAGGTGGAGGCCTTCCTGAACGGCGGTCCGCCGCCGGTCTACGTCGGCTTCGGTTCGATGGCGGGCAAGGCGCCCGAACGGCTCGGGCGCCTTGTGGTGGAGGCGCTGCGGCGGGCCGGACAGCGTGGCATCCTCGCGACGGGATGGGGTGGACTCGCCGGACACGAGACGTCCGATTCCATCCTCACCGTCGAGTCGGTCCCGCACGGTGCGTTGTTCCCGCGGGTCACCGCGGTCGTCCACCACGGTGGTGCGGGCACGACGGCGTCCGGACTGCGCGCCGGCGTGCCGACGGTCGTGGTGCCGTTCATGGGTGATCAGCCCTTTTGGGGCGCGCGAGTCGAAGCGCTCGGGGTCGGGCCGAAGGCGATTCCGCAGAAGAAGCTCACGGTGGAGTCGCTGGCGCGAGCGATCGGTCGGGCGACCGAGGACGCGGGCATACGTGAACGCTCGGCGGCGCTCGGGGAGAGGATCCGGCGGGAGGACGGGGTGGGGGAGACGTGTCGGTTCGTGGAGGGGTTGGGGGCCTGATCGAAGGCCAGGATCGGACGCCGCCGCCGACATCATGGGTGACGCTGGGCGGTGGACACCGTGCGCGAGCGTCTGCGGTCGGAGCTTCGCGCGTGGGCATGCGGGCGAAGGAATGACTCGTTCGACGGTCTCCGACTGGAATGACGACCGATAGAGCCCGAGGCGGGCGACACGGACAAGAAGGATCGACGAGAGTCCAGTGTCTCGCACTCCATCCGCAACACGCAGAACTGAACGCGGACCGGACATCGGCCGTCCTCGGGAGACCACCCACCGTACCGACGGTGCCGTAACCATGGCCAATCCAGAGCCGTCGCCGCACCCTCCGTCCCACGTCCTGCGCGCCGACTACGACGGCGAGGGGGCTCTCGCTCAGGGGACGGGCGCGGCGGCGTCCACACCTGGGGAGTCTCGCTCCGGAACACGTCGCTTCGGCCGCGGAAGTCGAAACGGCGGAACTGTTCTCGGCACGTACCGCTGGTTCCGACGAGCTCGAGACGAAGGCCCCGGACATCCGCCCGGGGCCTTCGGTTTCTCAGTCGCGATAGCCCGACTTGAGTGTTCCCCAGCTCGAGCGGTCGTTCGCGATCGGTTCCGAACTCAGGAAGGTCCACTGGAGGTCATCGAAGAGGACGTCGGTGTGCAGGACGTCGAGCACAGTGGCCTTGGCCGTCGGCGGATCGTTGACCACCACCACGGTCACGGTCACGGTCATGTCGCCGCTGGCGATGCGGCCGGTGGGCGCGAGGTCGAAGGCACCCTGGACCTCTTCGCCGGCCGGCGTACCGGTGATCACGAGGTCCGCGTCGCTGCGGCGCTCGGTACCGGCCACGTCGAACTCGCTCCGGAACAGCGCACCGCTCGCGTCGCGGGCCACCACCTGGGCGCGGCGTCCGGTCTCGAAGGTGTCGCGTGTCTCCCAGAGCACCACGAAGTCGCTGAGGCTGCCGCTGGGTCCGGTGGCGGTGCCGTCGAAGGAGGGACGGCCCAGCACCGACTGACCGTCGACATCGGGATGCAAGCCGTCGACCACACCGGGTCCGAATCCACCGCTGCCGCCACCCGCGAGACTCAGCTGATCGCAGTCGCGGATGATCGGACCGATCTCGATGTCGTCGCAGGTGAGCTCGGTCTCGTAGCACTGGTAGATGAGTTCTGTGTTCCCACAGCAGTTCAGGCACAGGTTGACGTCGGCTCGCGCGGGCGCGGCGAGAAGCCCGGCGACGAGCGCGACGGTGAGGATCATGGATCGATGGCGAGAGTTCATCGGATCTCCGTCTCGATGCGAGGTGGCGGTCCAGGAGGTGACCGCGGACGAGGGGGAGAGTGGGACCCTAGCAACTCGGATCGATTGCGAACAGGCGACGTTTGTTCGCCCTCGAGGCGAAGAACGCCGACCGCGCCGTCGGCATCGAGTGCCATCGGTATGTGCGAGAGCACGACGGTGTGCTCGAGCTTGACGCCCGCACGACACGCGACCGATGCTGCGTGTCGACCGAACACCCTCGGTAAGGAGACGGTCATGGAGATCCTGCTCATCGCGGTCCAGCTCTTCATCGCGGCGGCGATGTTCGACGTCTGGCTGATCCGCTACGACAAGCCGCAGCGAGCACGCGGCGGAGACGCCACGACGATGGTCGAGGAGTTCCGCGTGTACGGCCTGCCCGACTGGTTCCGCAACGTCGTACGCGTGCTCAAACTGCTCAGCGGTGCTCTACTGATCATCGGGCTCTGGGTCCCGATCGCGGCATTCGTCGGCGGCATCGCGCTGGTCGTGCTCATGGGCGGCGCCATCGCCATGCACGCCAAGGCGGGCGACCCCTTCCACAAGTACGTGCCCGCGACGACCTTCTTCCTGTTGAGCTGCTTCGTGGTCTACGTCCGGCTTCCCGAGGGCACGCTCTGACTCGGTGTGATCGCCAGGTGAGCCAGCGGCAACACCGAGATCGTCTTCGGGGCCTGGCACGCGGGCCTGACCATGACGTGCCGCGACACCCCAGCACCTCCGATCCGGAAGCGCCGCCGACCGCCACGAGGATCTGGGAGGGCGCGCGAGCGAGCCGCTGACGGTCTCGTCGGTCTCTTCGAGCAACGTGGAGTCGGTCCTGCCTCCCTTCGAGCCGCACGTGCTCCAGAGCGATGTAGGGCGGGGTCGCGGGGAATCATCCCTTCCTCGACGGAAACGAGCGGACGGCCGTCGTCGTCTGCCACGCCTTTCGCCCCACCGGGGATCTGCGCGTAGGCCTGGAAGGTGAAGTGCCCCGGACCGACCGCGCGGTGCAGCGTGGCCGAGAAGTGACCGCGCGGCACGTCGCCGTCGATCGCCTGGATCTGGCGGAGCGACTGCCCGAGCGCCTGCCCGAGCGCCTGGTCGCGATCGCTCAGCAGCAGGAAGTGGATCGGGTCGTCGGGATACGACAGACACTGGCCGTCGAAGGTCACCAGGAACGTTCCGGGCCGATCCACGCGGACGCCGACCTCTTCGAGCATGCGCGGCGCGCCGGAAACCTCGAAGTCGGCGAGGTGGATGCCACGGTGCCAGACCGCCGCACGGTCGATCGCCTGGGCGGGAACGGCGAGCAGGACGAGCCAGAGGATCGCCAGGACCCTCGGGACCCGGCACGAGTGGAGTGCACTTCGGTGGGACATGGTCTTATCCCGGGTCGGAGGACGTGCAGCCGCGCCGGTCGCGGTGCGGACTCGGCAGACAAGCCGCGAAACGACGGCCGAACCCGTCAATCCTCGTCGCGCGGGTCCGGACCTCCCGCGACGGCGCATCCGCCTGACGGGTTCCACCTCCGGTACCGCGGCTTGTCCTCGTGAACGACCGCTACGCACGAGCGAGGGCTCCGTCCCTCGGACTCCTCGGAAGGAGACACTGGTCATGAACGTCCTGCTGAGACTGTTCCTGGTCCTGATCACCACAACCCTCGCCGCCGGCTGCGACGACGACGATTCCCCGACCGCACCGTCGGCCTCCTCGCCGTCGCTCTTCGTGCTCGGTTCGGTGTCGGCCTCCGGAGGATCGCTCTCCGGATGGATCGAGGCCTGGGACATGTCCCAGACCGGCAACGTCATCGATTCGGTCCGTGTCGACGGACGAACGTTCGCAGGCGAGGACGGCCGCTGGTTCTATTGGGCGCCGGAGGACGGCTACTGGGTCATGGACCTGCGTGACATGGTCGACCGGGAGTTCGCCGCCGGGGACACGGTCGTACTGGAGCTCTTGGAGGCCGACGAGAGCGCGATCGTCCCGGTTCCGCTTCTCGATCGCGGCGAGGACCGTGCCGAGGTCGTCTCGGCCCCCGTCCAGTCCGTCCCGATCGGCAGCGAGCCGCTCTTCGCATGGACCGCGGTCGAGGGCGCCGACTTCTACCTGATCGAGATGGGCCTCCGCTACCTGGACGACGATCGAAATCCTCGCAGGATCGACGAGAGCCACTTCGTCACCGGCACGAGTGTGGCGGCGTCTCCGGCGCCCACCACCGCCGACGGCGAACTGAAGTTCGTAGTCACGCCCTACCGCGGGCCCATGCCGTCGGAGGGCACCGGCGTGGATTCCAACGTTCGCACGTCGGATCTGCACGGGTCGATCTGGTCGCGTGGAGCCAGCACGCGTGGGGTGCACGTGGTGGGGAGCGGTCTGGGCGAGGGCTTCGCGGATCTGACCCTTCGAGCCCAGGAGGACGTCGAACTACCGATCGCGCGACCGCGTGTTGCCGGAGTCGGTGCCGATCAGGACGACGTGCCGCTCGTGACTCGCCCCTGAATCCGGATCGGAGGCTCTGGCTCGGGCCGGTGCGGGGACCGATCGAGGATGTTCCACGGGGGAGGCGTCCGGTTCATCCGATCGAGGGTGTCGCTTCCGCAGCGGAAGTCGGAGCGGAGTTCCCGATCGGGTCCGTGCTCCCCGTGACGCATGCGGCACCTTCTCGGACCTCTCGCGGTCCGCGACCCACGCGCTTACCTTGAAAGCCGACCCGCTGCGCCGCCCACGACGACATCGTCGTACCCGAAAGATGCAAGAACGTGCACGTGCCGCTTCTCGCGGCCGTCGGCGCCGGCGCTCCTACCCAGGTCGTGTTCGTCCAGACGGCCCTCGTGCTGTGCCTGGCCGCAGCCGCCGGATTCGTCGGTAGCAGGCTCAAACAGCCGTTGATCGTTTCGTTCATCGCCGTGGGCATCCTGGCCGGACCCCACGCACTGGACCTCGTCGACGATCCCCACTCGCTCGAGCTGCTCGCCGAGATCGGCATCAGCATCCTGCTGTTCATCGTCGGTCTCAAGCTCGACCTCGTGATGATCCGCACCATGGGGCGCGTGGCGCTGGCCACGGGTCTGGGCCAGGTGCTGTTCACGTCGCTGGGCGGGTTCGGAATAGCGCGGCTGCTCGGCATGGACACCACGGCAGCGATCTACGTGGCGGTGGCCCTCACGTTCTCGAGCACGATCATCATCGTGAAGCTGCTGTCGGACAAACGAGAGATCGACGCGCTGCACGGACGGATCGCCATCGGGTTCCTGATCGTCCAGGATCTCGCCGTCGTGTTGGCGATGATCGCGCTCTCGGCCTACGGCGCAGGGGCGGCCGGCGAGGAGACGTTGCTCTGGAAGTTCGGCAACGTGATCCTCTACGGCGTCCTCTTCCTCGGCGGCGTGTTGCTGCTGATGAAGCGCCCGCTGCCCTGGTTGCTCCGGCAACTGTCGGGGGCGCCCGAGTTGCTCGTGCTCTTCTCGATCGCCTGGGCGGTGGGCCTGGCCGCGTTCGGTGATTGGTTGGGCTTCAGCAAAGAGGTCGGGGCATTCGCGGCCGGCATGTCGATCGCTTCGACGCCCTACCGCGACGCGATCGGCTCGCGATTGGTCAGCCTTCGTGACTTCCTGCTGCTCTTCTTCTTCATCCATCTGGGTTCTGCGCTGGACCTGTCGCTCCTGGGCGACGAAGTCGTATCGGCGGCAGTCCTCTCTGCGTTCGTGCTCGTGGGCAATCCACTGATCGTCATGGCGATCATGGGATACATGGGCTATCGGAAGCGCACGGGATTCCTGGCCGGTCTGACCGTGGCGCAGATCTCTGAGTTCTCGCTGATCCTCATCGGGTTGGGGTACACCCTGGGCCACGTCGACGAGGCGACGGTCGGGCTGGTGACGCTGGTCGGGCTGATCACGATCGGTCTTTCCACGTACATGATCCTCTATTCGCGTACGCTGTATCGATGGGTGAGCCCGGCGCTGGCTCTGTTCGAGCGGCGGGTACCGTTCCGCGAGGAGACGCCGGACGAGTTGGATGTCCGGGCGCTCGACCACGTCGACGTCCTGGTCGTGGGGCTCGGCAACTACGGCGGAGCCATCGTGCGTGGGCTGATCGGGCGGGGGCAGAGGGTCGTGGGTGTGGACTTCGACCCGCAGGCACTGCGGTACTGGCGTGAGCAGAACGTACCGGTGATCTACGGTGACATGGAAGACCCCGACCTGCTCGAGCACCTGCCGATCCGAAACACGCGCTGGGTGCTGATCGCGGTGCCGGACCCCGACGTGACCACCTCGCTCGTCAACCTGCTCTGGGCGGCGGCATACCCCGGGAAGCTGGCGCTCTCGGCGCGCACCCGGACCGACGCGAAGCGTTACGAGACACTCGGTGTCGACCTCATGCTGCGGCGGTATGCCGACGCCGCCGAGCTGGCCGTCGACGCGATGAACACCGCGCTGCACCAGCTCCCGTCGGATGTCGAGTGGCCCAACGCGCTGAGGGAGGTTCGGCTCGAAACCGGAAGCGTGTGGGCCGGACGGACCATCGGTCGGATCCCGCTGCGCCAGACGACCGGCGTGAGCATTCTGGCGGTCAGCCGCGCGGGCCGGACGACCTTCGATCCCGAAGCGAGCTACACCCTCTATCCCGGCGACCGAGTCGTTCTGCTGGGCGAGCGGGAGAACCTCGAGTCTGCGGTGGCCCTCATCACGCAGCGCGAGTTCGGTTCCCAGGACGGCGACGACACGTTCACCATTGCTGCCGTGGACGTGCCGTCCGCCTGTGGCCTCGGCGGCAAGACATTGGGAGAACTGCACTTCCGACGCGACTTCGGGGTAACCGTGATCGGGATCGAGCGCGGCGACCAGCGCCTCCGCACGATGACGGCGTCCACCGCGATCGAAAGCGAGGATCGGCTGATCGTGGCCGGCTGCGGACACGCCGTGGCCAGCATGCAGGCGGCGATCATCGACGCGTGCAGGATCGACTGAGCTTTCGGAGGCGTCCCGAGTCAGGAGTGCGTTTCGTGGTGGGGTGGCCCTGTACGGGTTCGCTTCGCATCGGACGAACGCAACGGACATCCTGGATGCGCGCAGCGCACGACGGATCGCTGAGCACGGTAGCGATGACGGCGTCCGGCCCGCTCGGCTCCGTTCCGGCGCGACCGCGCCCTGCGTTCGTCGGGGTTGCGGCGTCGCCGCACTTGCCACCGCTCGTCCTCCCGGTGCATCCTCGGCCCACCACCCATGAACGTTCGTTCCACCCTCCCCGTTTCTCGATCGACCTGCCTCGTGCTGCTCGTCGTCGCCCAGCTCGTGGCGCTCCCCGCCCGGGCCGACGACTGGGGGCTGGCCAGTGACATCGGCGCGTACGGTCTCGTGCTGACGTCGTTGGCCGTTCCCACTCTCGAGGAGGACGGCCGGGGTGTGGGGCAGGCGGCGCTCAGCGTGGGCGTGGCCAGTGCCGTTGGGCTCGTCGGCAAGGCGCTCATCGATGCCGAGCGTCCCGACGGAAGCAGCCTGGACAGCTTTCCCTCGAACCACACCGCGAACGCCTTCGCGGCGGCGACGACCTGGATGATCCGACAGGACTCGCCGTGGACCTACCCGGCCCTGGCGGTCGCGGCGATCGTGGGCGTCGGCCGGGTGAAGGCCGATCGGCATCATGTGCGCGACGTGATCGCTGGAGCGGTGCTGGGGTCGCTGTCGGGGTGGGTGTTCACGCGGGAGCGAGCGGACGAGGACGGGATGACCGATGGTTGGTCGTTCTCGATCACCGTCCCGCTCGGGTAGGATTGGACGGAGTCGCGCTCCAGTGGAGCCGCCGTTTCTGATCGAACACGACGGTGGTCTCCTCCCCACCGCCGCTTCTCGTTCCGATCTCGCTCCACCGAACTCCGAGGAGACCCCACCCTTGGACCTCCGAGAACGGATCTTCAACGCGCGGAGCTACACGCCGATCCCGATCCTCGTGGCCGCCGTGATCCTGGCCGAGACGACCGTGACGAGCTTCGTGGCGGGACTGGGCACGGCGATCCTGGGCGAGGCCGTCCGGGTGTGGGCGGTCGGCTACGCGGGCAGTGCCACCCGCACGACGCGCGGCGTCGGGGGCGAGGTGCTCGTTGTGAGCGGACCCTACGCGCACGTCCGGAACCCGCTGTACGTGGGCAACTTCTTCCTGAGCCTGGGCGTCTGCATCATGGCCTGGGCCTGGATGCCGTGGATGCTGCTGCTCTACGTCGCACTGTTCGTGGCGCAGTACGCGATGATCGTCTCGCTCGAGGAAGAGCACCTGCGTGCGGAGTTCGGCGAGGCGTACGAGGTCTACGCGGCGAAGGTCCCGCGCTTCGTCCCGCGGATCGCCCCGTATCGATCGGGGCAGACCCTCGACTTCCGGCTCGGGTCCACGCTGCGCTCGGAGCGGAGTACCTTCGGGAACGTCCTGCTGTGCTGGGTGATCCTCGGGCTGCGTTGGTCCTTCGGTTGAGCCGGGTCCTGACACGCCGCTCAGTACCGCGTCCGTGCGTCGTGCGCGAGCCACGCCCGGAAGGGACGCCGTGCGTCCGGATGGTCGACCTGTCGGCTGGTCAGCGCCCGCCGATCCGGCGGCAGAGGGATCTGTTCGTAGATGTGCGAGTCGTCGAACCCCGCCTCGGCGGCATCCTCGCGTTCGGCGGCCCAGACGATCGCCTCGGGCCGGGCCCAGTGGATCGCACCGAGACACATGGGACACGGCTCGCAGCTCGCGTAGATCGTGCACCCGTGCAACTGGAAGTCGTCGAGCACCTCACACGCCGCGCGGATCGCGACGACCTCGGCGTGCGCGGTGGGATCGAGATCGACGGTGACGCGGTTCACCCCGCGCGCGATCACGTCCCCGTCGCGTACGACCACCGCGCCGAACGGACCGCCCCCGGCACGGACGTTCTGCTCGGCGAGACGGATCGCCTCTTCCAGGTGTTCGACGTCCTCGGACCGTGACGGCATGATCAGACCTCCCGACCGTGCGCCGACGCACGGCCTTTCCTGCGACACGCACTCTCAGCCGAAGGCCGCCGGGTTCATGCGGACGACGGCGACGTTCAGGGCCGCGGCGAAGCTCACCCAGAGCAGGTAGGGCACGAGCAGCAGACCGAGTCCCCACCGCACGCGCCAGAACGCGACCACGGTCGCGACCAGCAGCACCCACAGGACTCCGATGTCGACCAGCGACCACGTCCCCAGGCGCATCCCGAAGAAGAACACGCTCCACAGCGCGTTGAAGACGAGCTGCACGAGGTAGAGCGTGAGGGCTCCCCGGGCGCCCGACCAGCCGCGGACCTTCCACACGCCGAAGGCCGCCATCGCCATCGACAGGTAGAGCAGCGTCCACGTCGGACCGAAGATCCAGCCCGGCGGCGCGAAGGCGGGCTTGTCGAGCGCACCGTAGAAGGTCGCGGCGTCGATCGACGCCCGCGCCCCGATGGCCGCGGCGGTGAAGGTCACGACCAGGCTGACGACGAGCGCGAGCAGGATTCGGGATGCGGGATCGAGTCGCACGGAGGGCCTCCTGACTCCGGATCGTGTGCACCGTCCACACTACGCCGTCCGCCGGATTCGTGCACCCGCTCTCGTGTGCCGGTCGGGCGCGCATGACCCGAGTGGACACCGCAGCGGCTCGGCGGACAGGTGGAAGACGAAGACGACGGGGAGGACTTCCGCCGCGGAAGCGGCCTGACCGGTCTGCACGGAGCCTTCGCTCTTGTCACAGCCTCCTGCGGAAGGTCCATGGCCCACTCCGACCCGCTCCGACACCACCACCCACGAAGAACGGGCGGGAGGACCCTGCCTCCCGCCCGTCGTCCATCCACCATCACGGGCCCGAGCCCGCGACGGAACGGTTCTACTTGCCCGTCTGCGACTCCGGACCGTCGGCCCGGGCGACGGCGGTCAGATCGAAGCGATCGTTCGTCA
>Ga0102943_1000131_pt1 | contig 52054 bp, 45 predicted proteins | sample SalPonC_black_MG_FD_78174 | JGI IMG/M metagenome (GOLD analysis project Ga0102943, IMG submission 78174) | Salt pond soil microbial communities from South San Francisco under conditions of wetland restoration - Salt Pond MetaG... | ecosystem: Environmental > Aquatic > Marine > Intertidal zone >...
CAATTGCAGGGTGTATTCTACAAACTCATGCCTCAAATTCATGGAAATTTGCCACAGCTTATTTTTTGAATCAGACTTATGTATAAAGCTCAGGGTAAACACCCTGTAAGTTCGGATGGCAAGTTGCGTGCTGCTGTTTTTTAGACATGAACCATTCTGCTGCGATTCTGGTGAAATTCGGGCTAAAAAGCTTGGGGCAAACCTGTGGTAATGGAACGCTTCCTATTGTTTTGGCGATGCCTCTACTGCTGATTCAGGTGACTTTGGTGCGCTCGAGGATGATTCGACCTTAGCTTGAGCATTGCTCTCTGCAAATATGCCAATCGAGCGAAATTTATCGTAGCGCTTCTGCAGGAGGTTTTTAGTCGAGAGCTTTTTCAGGTCCGCCAAGCTTTTCTTTACTGCTTTTTTGAAATCTGCTGCGGCCTTTTCCGGGTCGACGTGTGCACCGCCAAGCGGCTCGCTGATAATGCTGTCGACAATCCCAAGTTCTTTGAGTTTATCTGCCGTGATTTTCAAAGCTTCAGCGGCTTTCGGGGCATGCACGCGATCTTTCCACAAAATAGCAGCACAGCCTTCGGGAGAAATGACCGAATAGTAAGCGTTCTCCAGAATAAGCACCTGATCGGCAACTGCGATGCCGAGTGCTCCACCGGATCCGCCTTCGCCAATGACTACAGCGACAATGGGCACTTGCAGTTGGCTCATGTCGCGAATGTTGACGGCGATGGCTTCAGCAACATGCCGTTCCTCTGCACCAATGCCCGGATAGGCCCCCGGGGTGTCGATGATACTCACGATGGGCAGCTCGAATTTTTCTGCCATACGCATTAAACGGAGTGCTTTGCGATAACCTTCGGGATTGGGACAACCAAAATTGCGTTTTAAATTCTCTTTAGTCGAGCGGCCCTTTTGCTGTGCAAGCAACATGACAGGTTTGCCATCTAAAAACGCGGTACCTCCAATCAGCGCCTGGTCATCCATGAATAAACGGTCACCATGCAGTTCCTGGAAATCTTCAAATACAGCATCAATATAGTCGAGCGCGTAGGGGCGTTGCGGGTGGCGGGCAAGTTGGACTTTTTGCCACGGCGTCAAAGCAGCATGGATGCGCCGTTTGGTGGCTTCTATCTTCGCCGAAATCGTGGCAACTTCATCTGCGACATCCATGTCTGATTCTTCCGACATTTTACGCAGTTGATGGAGTTGTTTTTCCAGGTCGTGAACGGGCTTTTCGAAATCGAGTGTAAACTTCGTTTTATCCATATGCTGGGTATTATATTGGAAATGGTTCGCTAGAGATGGCAATCCTTAAAACAATCATTCCTCATCCTTGAGCTGATCCTTCCAGCCAAGCATGCGGGCTTGAGCGCCAAAATGTTCAGCCATCTTTTTGTCTCCTTTTTCCATCCAAATTCTTGAAAGACTCGTGTTTATGTGGACATCATCTCGGTTGATGGCAAATGCTTTTTGCGCAGAATCCAGTGCCGCTTCAAGGTTGCGATCGGCAAAATGAATCTCGGTGAGGGCATGCCACGCCGCAAAACAATTCGGGTGCGTGGAGATGACTTGTTTGAGTTTGCGTATGGCTTCTGGATGGTCGCCCAAAGTAAAATCAAAAGTGGCTTCTTCAACCAGTGCGAGCGGGTCCGTTATTGAATTGTCTTGATAGTGTGCCATATTGTTGGGCTGATGATTGAGTATAAGAATTGTTAAATATTCTGAAATCGAATAGAAGGTAGCTTGATTTGGCAGAAAAGCAAAGCTTGGATTCATTCTCAACCTGGATGTTTGTTAGGTTGAACTGTTGTGGCTCGGTGATTATCAGACACTGTGTATATAAGCAAAGCAATTTGAGAGATGAGCAGTCGATTTCCCAATCCTGAAAATGTCCCTGCGGATGAACCTGCAGCAATAGGTGGAGCGCTTTCGTGCGATTGGTTGCTGGATGCTTATGCCCATGGATACTTTCCTTGGTATAGTGAGAGGCAGCCTATCCTGTGGTGGTGCCCAGATCCACGGTTTGTATTGGCGACAGAGGATGTGCGGATTTCCAGGAGTTTGGGCAAGGAACTCGAGAAAGACTGGTGGCGGGTGACACTGGATGCTGCATTTGAGCAGGTAATTCGGGCATGCGCGACGCGTCCTAGAAAAGGGCAAGTGGATACGTGGATTGTAGAGGATATGGTGCAGGCTTATTGTGCTTTACACGAACATGGCTTTGCGCACAGCGTGGAATGTTGGCAGGATGAAACGTTAGTCGGTGGGCTATACGGTGTTTCCTTGGGTACCCTGTTTTTTGGTGAATCGATGTTTCACACGGTCCCCAATGCCAGCAAACTGGCATTCGTTACGCTCGTGCAAACACTGCAGGATTGGGGAATCGATCTTATCGATTGTCAGCAGCCAACGGACTACCTCGCCAGTTTTGGTGCTGTCAGTTGGCCTAGAAGCCGATTTCTAAAGGAGTTGCACCGGCGGCTTGGTAAGCCGAGCAGGCAAGGACCTTGGACGCTTTGCGATTGAAGGCAGGTTCGATAAAAAAATAAACGGTCCGCATCCTTTCATCGTCAATTTTCATTCGTATGCCTTGCTTGCTTACACTGTTTGATAGAGCGTCTATTTTTTGTGCAACTCGCTAAGTTTTATCTTTCATCTTTTTTTGTCATAGGGCATGCTGTTGCCGTGGATCTGTTAATCGAACAACTGCTGATACTGCAAGACCGAGATATTAAAAAGCTGGATATTGAATCGCAGCTACACCGCATTCCTGTAGAAATAACTGGCTTGAGAAACAAGATAGCAGAAGAACAATCCCGGATGGATGGGGAATTGGCGGCTATCAAAGAGATTGAGGTCAGGCGCAGTGATCTTGATAGTCAGGTACAAGCGGCCGAACAAAAAGTAGTAAAATATAAAAATCAGCAACTCGAGGTTAAAAAGAACGATGAATACCAAGCATTGACGGCAGAGATCGCTAATATGGAGGCAGTCATCGGTGGTTTGGAAGAAGACGAAATCGCTTTGATGTTGACGATCGATGAAAAGAAAGCCAACTATGCAAAACTCGATTCTCAACTGAAAGAGCGCATCCAACTGTTCGAAAAAGAAATTGTCAACTTGGGCGAACGCGAGACGAATTTAAAATCTGAGAAGGAGGATGCCATTTCTGCAGTTGCAGCCGCGGCAGCAAATGTCGACCCCCGTTATTTAGACAGCTATCAAAAGGCGAAGCGTCGAAAAATGAAACCGCCTTTTGTGGTTGCATTAGAGGAACAGCGTTGCCTGGGGTGCCATTTGAAAGTTTCAGGCGACGTCGAATCGAGGGCGCGTCATTTTAAAGAATTTGGGGAGCCCGCCCACTGCGATAGTTGTGGCCGAATTGTTTACTGGCCTTAGCAAGCCCCGTGTCTTTACAATCAAAATGGCCTACGCGGGTAAAAATTAAGGTTGTTTTCTGGCTTGTCATTGCAGAAAATAAAACGTGCTGATAATTGTTCTTTCCAATTTTACCACAAAGGTGGACGTTCGCTGTCGTGCTTTAAAGCAGGATAGAGGAAAGTCCGGACACCGCAGAGCAGGATTCCTTGTGAAAGCGGGGGCACCTTGTCTTAAAGCAAGGTGACGGCAAGTGTCACAGAAAATATACCGCCTTGCTTCCGCCATGCGGGAGCGAGGTAAGGGTGAAATGGTGGAGTAAGTGCCCACCGCCCCAAGAGTAATCGAGGGGGCAGGATAAACCCAATCCGGTGCAACACAAAATAGGGAATCGAGTGGCTCGCTCGTTGATTCCGGGTTTGTGGCCTCCAAAAAAAACGCGTGAAAACGCGTTTGTTAAGGGGTCTCGTTGTACGACGAGACAGATGAATGAACGTCCAGCCAGCATTTTGCTGGTAGACAGAATCCGGCTTACAGCCTTTGTGGTACTATTAGGAAAACTGAGGGGCTGCTTTTTTAAAGCGGTGGTTATTTTTCCGGCGATTTGTCCTTGATTGGTGTTGACAGCTCGATAATCGAGGATAGTTTCTCGGATTTCTTTTAATTGAATCTCTTATGGCAAACACAAAATCCGCCCAAAAAAATATTCGTAAGTCAGCAAAGCGTACAGAAGCTAATCGCCAAATTCGTAGCCGCCTGAAAACGTTAGCAAAAGGTGTCGACAGCGCATCTGAAGATCCAGAAAAAGCGAAAGCGGCATCTATCGAGTTTGTATCTGCTCTGGATAAAGCTGCAAAATCGGGTGTCATTCATACCAATGCTGCACGTCGCCGCAAATCGCTGGTGGCGAAATATATTTTTCAATAGAGTTCAAAGCGATTCGTGTTTTACGAATTGAGTTGCCAGCCTTCGCCGAGCCACTGCTGCGAAGGTTTTTGTTATCTAAGCATGCCAAGCGAGGGGTACATTGGTTTTCCGGCTCCGCTGTTGGGAAATGAGCACCTGCGTTTACGTGTCCATCACTTTAACGCCGGGGTCCTGGTATTGGAGAAGCCGGTGGGGGTGACAGCAGAAGCGCATCCCTGGTATCCACATGTTCCGAAGTTGAGCCAAGCGCTCCGCCTGCAAACCCACGTCGACAAGCCCGAGCTGCGTAAATATGCGATTGAGCAACTGAAGGCGGTTTTCTTTTTGGAGCCTGAGCTGTCTGGGGCTGCCATGTTTTCGACGAACCAGGACACGACCGCACATCTGCGAAATTTGTTTGGCTCAAATGCAATCGGGTTTTCCTTCACGCTAGTAACGGAGCATAGAGCGGACCTGGCGCATGAACTATGCTGTGATTTGCCGATAGCTTCTCACCAGACGTTGTCGCGAGCTCTTATTTCGCACAAAACTGGGAAAAAATGTGAAACGCACTTTAAACTGCAACAGCGCTTGGGAAATTTTTCGATATGGAAAGCCCACAGCACCTTTTTGCGCCCGCATCAAATTCGACTACATGCGCACGAAGTCGGGCTGGCTGTTTTGGGCGAACGGGTTTATCGCAGTGTAAACGTCCCCAGTCTAAAGCAATTGAAAAGAGGAGGGCGGCGAACTGAACTTGAAACTCCACTGTATGCAGGTGTGTGTGCCCATCTTGACTGCTTGGAGTGGCACAACCGTAAAGGGGATGTGTGCCTGGTCAGCATTCCAAAACCAAGAAAATTATCTGTTCTTTTGAAACAAATGCAGAAGTATCTGTATTGACACAGTCGGCTTTGCAGCAGGATGCTAGTATCTTTCTGCTGTATTCAATAAAAAAAAGCTTTACTCACCGATCGAATTCTAGATGCTACTCCGTTTTCTTTGAATGTACGGTTATCAGAGCATCCAAAAAGTCCTCAATCAAACCAACTATTTATAACAACATATGGGTAATTTGAAAAAGAAACGTCGTCTCAAGATGAATAAACACAAGCGTCGCAAGCGTTCGAAGTCAAATCGACACAAGAAACGCAACTGGTAAACGTGGAAAGCGTTTCAGGCTCGCCCACTGTTGGTTCATCACATCCATTTTCGTTAAATTTATTGTTGATGAAAAAGACCGTTACGTGTGGCGCTCTTTTTTGAAAACGGTGCAGCCTCAATCTTTATTGTGTGCTGCGATCAACAGGTTCAATCAGAGCGCCTGTGGGCTTGCGGACTCTAACAACTTAAGCGTTTACAAACATCTGCACAGACAAAATTATCGTAACACCTGGTGCTATTTTTCGATTACTGGCTGAAAATCATAATATAAGTCTTGGGTTTACCAGCAAATAAATGTAAACCCTTAGGTAAAAGGCAGAAAAATATTTACAAACCAGGAAAAGAGTCATTAATATGCGCCTACTAAAACGTTCACAGGCCCAGTTCGACTGGAAATTCAAATTCTATATAACGTTATTTCGCTAACCTGTGTGCAAGGTCACCCACCAACCCGTTTGATAAAGGAAGATGCTTAAGCCAAGTACTAAAGGACTTTTTGTCGAATTATCTGAATACTCTTTACTCGCAGCTCGGACTTCACGTCTCAAGCCCCCTTTCACGATTGAAGCTGTCGAAGAGTGCACGCTCACCGACGATAAACAAATTGATAACTGGCTAGGCAACTTTATGGGGCTGAATAAGGGACAGTTTTGTATTGGGGTTTGCGGGGTGTATCCTCCGAATCGATTGATCCGACGTGCCTCGTTGGAAAATCCAGCAAGAGCTAAAGACCCTGCTTTTTTACCAGATTATCTTAAGCAGCAATTTAAGGTAGACGTTGCGACGCATTCGGTTGCCGTGCTAAATGCAGCTGGCGGATCGGAGTTTAACATTACTAAAGGGTTTTCACGAGAGTTAGTGTTTTGCGGCGCACCTACAAGTGAGTTTCAAACTTTGCAAGACCGTCTGGTTTCGTTTGGCATTTATCCGGAGAGAATTGAGCTGAGTACGGTTTCTTTACTCGGCGGGCTAGTCAGCTACTCAGAGTTGAAAGAGCGTACCGCACCCACCATGGTACTCGAGATCGCTTCTGAGAACGCTCAAGTTTTAATTTATCAGGGAAATCAGTTGGATGTTGCGCGTCCGATTCCGTACGGATTGAATAGCATGTATCCTATCGTGCAGAAAGAGCTCGGCTTGAAAGACGAAGCGTCTGCGAGAAAATTATTTACGTCTAATACGTTTGATTTTACCGAAATGGGCGGTGTTCTGTTGAAAAAACTGCTCAAGGAATTGCAAGCTTCAACTGGATTTTATGAGGTTCAAACAGGCCAGACGATTGGCGAAATCTTTCTGAGTCTGTTACCCGATAATCTCAATTGGATCGGGTCGACTCTGTCGAGAACGTTGGGGGTAGATGTTTTGGTGCCGGAATATGGAGACTGGTTGCAATCTCATTCTATTGAGGTGTCGGATAGTGTGGATCTTTTAAATCTCGGTTCTAGATGGTTTGGGCTGTTTAGCCTGATGGGTAATTTTAACGAAAACATCGAACACAACAAAAAGAAATAATAGCGTGGCAGCTAAACATAAAAACGTATCATTCCCCAATTGGCATCCAAATTTCACCATTCAGGCGACTCTGCCTGATGTGAAAGTCGTTCGAACTGGATTTCTAGTAAATTTTGTTGCGCTGACGTTTCCTGTATTACTGATTGGCTTAATTTTGGTTGACTGGATGGACGCGCAGGGCCTGCAACAGCAGATTGAGACGCGTAAGCAATTGCTGGAGGGGGCGATTGTTGAGAACAAAAAGAACGTCGAGAAGAGTAAGGAGTTTGACATTGCTGCGGCAAAACTAAATGATGTTGAAGGGTTTTTAAGCGGTAATCTTGACGAATTGGAAGTTATAGTGGCCATAGCGGAATCGAGACCCAAGGCAATTGCACTGAATAATATTTCATATTCTGAGATGCAGAAGAAGGTTGGAAAAAAAATGGTGTTGGCGCCACGGATCACGCTGAGGGGTGTGCTTAAAGGAACGTCCGCCGATGAGGTGAGCATGCTCGACGAATACAAAGCTACATTGAAAAATTTACCGGTTTTTGCTGGAATACTTGACGACGTCACCTTGCCGGAGCCGACCCAGGATATCGACAAGGATTTGTCCAGGTTCAGCATCACTATCGACCTCAAAGCTGCAGATGAATAACCATGAATAGCGAACAGATAATTGCCAAACTCAAGCAGTATCCAGTCGCCGCTGTCGGGCTGGTTTTAACATTGGTTTTAGCGGTGGTGTATTATTTACGCATGCCTGTGCTGCCGGAGCTTAGAGATACTTTTGACAACTACGAAAAACAGGTAGAGCAAATCAATCAGAATAAAAAAAATTCAGTTGATTTAGATGCTCACTTGAAGCAGGCCAACGAAATTGTCTCCAACATCGAGAAACGGCTGATAGACCCAGATGCTTCAATTGCGAATTCGGGTTATTTTTTGAGGCTTCGAGAGGAATCGGCTATTAATTTTGGTAGCGGAACAGTGCCAAAGCCGAGTTATTTTGATGTTGATGATAAAAAAAATAAGAATGATGCGAGAGCCACAAAAGTGTATGCTCAAATGGAGTATAAATTGAAACTTGAGGGCGAGCTCGCAAAAGTCCTGGATTTTATATATCGATTAAAGACCGGACACCATCTATTTGTTGTGGATTCAATCTCGATTTCTCCCGAAGGCCAGATTACAGATGGCGATGGCAATAACAATGAGGAGAACTTAGCGGGAGCAACTATATCCGTGAGGGTATTGGCAAAATCTGAATCAGGCGAAAAGAAAACATGAGCATTAAGTTTCCACAGAAATTTTTATTTACCTGCTGCGTCATCAGTGGTTTTTTATCAGTCGGTCCGTTGGCCATCGGGAATGAAATAGGTGTTGTGACCAAGTATGACAAACGTGTTGCGGTTTTGACTAAGATAGAGGCCGATCTAGCAAACGAGGACGCTGAACTGCGCTCAAAATTTACCGAGGTCGTTTATCCATTTGCTTTTGAAAAGGAGAAGGTTGAGGAGCCGATCGTAGTTGCTAAACCCACTATCGTTGTGGACAAACCACCGGTAGTTAAGGTTACGGATGAGGAGATTCTGGAAAGGACAGCGAAATCGATCAATCCTCTTGGTGTTATGGAAAAGGGAGGAAGAGGTGTCATCACTTTGAAAAACAATGCGTTTCTCGAAGAAGGTGGAATGATCAGAGTGAACGTTCAGGGCGAGGCGAAAATTATTTATGTCGAACAAATAAAAAGAGGTTTCTTTATTTTAAGTTTAAACGGGCTCACCTTCAGGCAACCCATCAATCAAACATCCGAGAAAAATCGAATTTTCAGAGATCCTTTGCCGGATAACGCTGAATAAGTCACCTTAACCAATAAAGCTCTAATCCTGTCACCAAATCACATTTAAAAACGTCAAAACCAACTAACTTAAAATGACTAAGATGAATACCTTCTATATCACGATCCTATCGACTGTTCTGCCGATAGCTATTGGGTTCGCTGAAGAATCTACAAGCGCAGGAGCAGCTTCTGGCAAGGCTGCTGTTTCTTCAAATGGTTCAATTGAGAGCGTCCAGGATGCTGTTACACTCGAACCTTCTGATATTCCTGAAAATGCCATCGAAGTGGGAACGATTGGACCTGATGATTCGGCTACTGGAAATACCGCTAGTTCGAGCAGCACGTATGGAGGTCGTCAATCTTCGTCCAGTGTCAGCAACTTACAGGATGCAACAAGTAGATCTGCGACTGGAATGACAGTCGAAGCGGTCACTTTACAGCAACCAGGCGGCGATTCTTCGGCAGAGACAATTGAAGTTGAAGCGACTGCTGATGCACCTGAGCTCAATGCTCCCGACCTCGAAATCAATTTTCCTGTTGGCGAAGAAGAGATGACATTGGATTTCCCAACAGATAGTGGATCCGCGTCTGACTTAGCCATGGCTGACGACGAAACGATTTCTGTTGACTTTCCAGATGAAGAAGTTCGCACCATCATCAGTAATGTGGCTGACCTGTACGATTTAAATGTAGTGGTGCCTCAAGGGTTAGAGGGAAGAACCACGATCAAACTGCGTAATGTCACTTGGCGTCAGGTGTTTGATGTGGTGTTAGAACCCTTGGATTACACGTATGTCGAAGAACGCAACATCATCAAAATTCGTGCATTTGCCGAATTGGATAACGAAACAGACACTCGCGTATTTCACATTAACTACGCGGTAGCCGATCAGTTGCAAAACTCATTGACGCCGCTGGTGGACGCATCAAAAGGTGGCCTTATTCGCGTGGACATGCGGACGAATGCACTCATTATTACTGAAAGACCCACGCAGATGAATCAAATCACGGAAATTATCGAACGCTTAGATCGTCCGAATGCTCAGGTGATGATTGAGTCCAAGTTTGTTGAAATTCGCGATGTTGATACGAAGAAACTCGGGCTGGACTGGTCTTCGTTGGATGAATATGAAATCGGTATTTCTGAATTCAGTCGTTCTCTTGGTCGATCAGACAGTTTGATTCAAGACTCGACAGTGTTTTCTGCCTCTGATTTTAATGTTCTGTTAAGTGCGTTGAATGATTCGGGCAATACCGAGATTATTTCCAATCCCACCGTAGTGACACTGGATGGGGAAAAAGCCAAGATTGCTATTGGTGAGCGGTATCCGATTCCCAGTTATAATTACAATAATGAGACCGGTCGGTTTGAAGTGTCAGGGTTCGAATACCTGGACATTGGTATTAACTTAGATGTCCGGCCTCAGGTTAACAATGCTGGCTTTATTCGTTTGAGCATCATCCCTGAAGTGAGTGATAGGGAAGATTCGGTGAATTTCGGTTCTGGTGGCGGCACTGCAGAAATACCTATTATTAATTCAACCCGAACGGAATCAGAAATTATTCTGAAAGATGGTTACACTCTGGCTATCGGTGGATTGATGAGATCGGAAGTAACAGATGGTAGAACGACTGTACCCTTATTGAGTGATATACCGGTACTTGGAAAATTATTTCAATCTAAAGAAATAGACAGTACTAGAAACAACCTGGTGATTTTCGTGACAGCTAAGGTTTTAAATCCTGACGGCACGACCTACAAGGACATCCTGGATCCTCGTCTGCTACACGACATGGAACTTCTCGACAGTGACATTCCTGGATATGAAATTCCTGATAAAGAATTACGGGCAATGGAAGAAATCCATCGTTTACGGTCTGAAGCTGCACGCATGAAGTCAATGTTGGAGCACCGGGCAACGGTAAACAATTTGAATCAGGAGGAGGGTGAAAATTACGAGCCGCAATGGAGTGGCAGCGATTCTAAATCTTTCAGAAGTAGAGCAAGATGATAGATAGATATTTGGATATGACTGCCACCCGTGGTGGCAGTGCATATTTATTGAATTTCTTTCTAGTATCTTTTTCAGCGGTGATTGTTTGTTATGGAGTCTATACCGGGCTCCATTTCAACCATCACCTCTTTTGCTTATCGATTTATATGTGTATTTTAATCGTAATGGTTGCTGCGACCATTTTGTTAACCCAGACAATTCGTCGCTTGAATGCCATGGGATGGAAGGGCATCTATTCGCTGCTGATTGTATTTCCTGTTTCCGCTATAGCATTGCAGGTTTTGGATATTGCATTCAAAAAGGCGAATGTCTTCCCAGCGGGCCCTGTATTGTATAGTTTGTGGGCTATCAGTTTTGCTGTTTTGCTGCCTTTGGTGATCGTTCCAGGGAGAGCTTGATTCGCGAAGCGCATGTTCACTTGTAGGTCATTTGCGACCCTTGCTTTGTCGTTTTTATTGCTCGCTCCCTTATGCGTTGGTCAAGGAAGCGTTGCAGTGCCGATGGATTTTTCGAAATCCTCTGAATCCAAGGGCTGGCGGTGGTTAGAGCGGATGGCCGATGATTCCCTTGAGGCTGGATTACCGGCATTGGCCGAGTCATTTTATCAGCAATTACTTGGCCAGGACACGCTGGTTGCTGCCGATCGTCAACGCATAAAGCTCAAGCTTGCATCGGCACTTATCAGCCAAGGCCTTTTTGCAGATGCGGCCGCATATCTGCAGGAAATTGAACCTCCTTATACGGTTGAGTATTATCTCCGCAAGTCGCTGTTATCCTACCATCGGAGAGATATTAAGCAAATGGAAGAACAACTGGCCAAGATCGACGAAGCCATGGTTTCCCCGGTCGATTTACCTTGGTATTATATTTTGCAGGGATTGTCGGAGGAACATAATGGCGATAAAATTGCCGCTACTAAATATTATGAAGAAGCCTTGGCTACCAGCGTGACGTTGACGCAAAGGGCACAGATCGATCTGCTCATAAAAAGAGGGCAGATTATATCTGGAGATGTTGACGAGACCTTACTGGAGGAGTTATTCGACAAATATTCTCAGGCCGACGGCACCAAGATTGGTTTTGGTTATGCCCGTGAGTACGCTGTGGTGCTGTATAGAATGGATAGAAAAGATGAGGCGCTTGAGGTTTTGCAAAATCAATTACAACACATCAGTCAAGAAGAAAAGGTCGAATTCGATCAAATTCAATTATTGATAGCCCTGATTGCAGGACCCGACACAGTAAGAGGGAGCAGTGCACTGGAAAGCATTCTATACAACACGGGATCGGCCAAACTAGGGGCGTTGGCACTCAATCTTCTTTCAACATCCGTTCAGGACCCGGATGAACTTAGAGACTTCGCTGGAATGTTGGATGATCTTCTTAGCGGGGAAAACGGAACGGTGCATCCACTTCAAGAGCGTCTCCTTTATTTAAGAGCACGTTTAAAATTATCATTCGGCGATTTAGAGGGAGCCGCTGCGGATGCCAAGCGGTTGGTCGAAAATTTCCCAGGCTCCCAATTGCGTGAAAATGCAATATGGATGCAAGCATACATTGCATGGTCGGATGTGCCTCCTCGCTATCGTGTTGCCGCTGAATTGTTATACCAGTTAAAGTCGGAAGCATTGTCTCCAGAACTAAGCTTGTTGTTGAGTGTATTGATCGCGGATTGTTATTTTCTGAACGGCGATTTTGAAACGGCTTCGAGCCTTTATTTAACAGCTCTTCGGGATTATGATTCACAAGAAGAAAGTTATTCGCTTTTGTTTCGTTTGATTGAATCAGAAATTCGGCTGGAACGCTATGAACAAGCGGCCAATTATCTCGATGACAGTGCGTTTCTGGAAAAAACCGACGTTGCGGATCGCTGGAAATCTGAATGGAATTTGATGGATGCCTTAAAACGCTCTGGCAATGTCGCCGTTGCATTTGAGCGCCTGGATAAGTTGCTGAATCAAAAGGCAGATACCATCCCGGTTTTTTTGTTGGTAAGGATGATGTGGATGAAAGCATACTTGTCGTTACAGGTCGGCACCGAACAGCAGATTGCTGAAGTTCCGGCCTTGGCTGACGAAATTACGCTGCTGGCAAAAAATTGGAAAAATGAAGAAGAGAATTATGGATTGATTCTGAGCCACACCCAATTGGTTAAAGGGCAGGCACTGCTGAAAATTGGTCAGATCGAAGCGGGCTTGCAAACGTTATCACGTCTTCGCGAACAGCACCCGGGAACCCAGCCGGCTATCTTGTCTTACTTGGAAGAAGCTCGTTATTATGCTGGCCAAGACCGCACTGCAGATGCCCAGAGTCTTTCGGTTACACTGGCCGATCGGTATCCGCAAAGTCCCTATGCGCCAGTTGCGCTTTATGAAGCAGCCTTATATGCACAACGTCAAGGCCTGGAGCGCAACAAAACCGAGGCAACCGATTTGTTAGAGAAACTCTGTATCATGTACGCTGAACATCCCTTGGCTTTTTACGCACGTTTGATGCAGGGCGATATTCTGCGTAGCTTAAATAATTTTGGAGATGCTCAAAATGTGTATGAATACTTGATCAATAATTATCCGGAACACCCTGAGATTTACCTTGCCGAGTTATATCGGGCGCGTTGTCTGCTCGCACAGTCAACGCGTAATGAGCTTTTTCTGAATGAGGCTGCTGCAGATTTGGAGCGTCTGCTCGATCTGCCGAATGCACCTGTTGAACTGAAGATTGAAGCTGGATACACGTTAGGGTTGGTGTACTTGAGAGAAACGAAAACCATTAAGGCAAAAGAAGTGTTTTGGCGTATGATTCATCAATATTTGCGCAAGCGCGATTTTGTGTTGGGACCGAAAGGACGATTTTGGATGGCCAAAATTATTTTTGATTTAGGAGACTTGCTCGAGAACGATGGCGCATTAGAGGATGCTCGAGAGCTCTACGGCTTGATTACTGAGTATCATTTACCGGGCAGCAATTTAGCCCGCTCTCGTCTGCAGTAGGTGTAGCATTTCGGATTGCGGATTTTGAATTGCAGATTTAGACATGCGGTTACAATCCACAACTCAGCATTAAAAGATGGAATTTTTTGATTTTTCACTACTGGAAAAAGGCGGACCGCTCATGTGGCCCCTGTTGGCGCTAAGCCTGTTAGGGTTTGTTTTTTTTATGGAACGCGCTTTTTTCTTGCACCGAGGGCAAATTCGCTCAGATGCCTTTCTGGATGGGATTAAGAATCTGGTTCGAAAGCGACGACTCTTGGAGGCCCTAACCGTGTGCGAAGAAACGCCTGGTCCCGTGGTCGGTGTCGTTAAAGCAGCATTATTGAACCACGACAAATCAGAGGAAAAAATGCGCGCCGCGATTCAGGAGGCTGCCATTGTGGCGATTCCTTTGCTCGAAAGACGCATCGGAACCATTGCCGCCATTGCCAAAATCTCTCCACTCATGGGGTTGCTGGGAACCGTCATTGCGATTCTAAACGCATTTTACACGATCAGCGTCCAGGGTTCCTATTCCAATGCAGCTACTTTTTCTGGAGATATTGCGCAGGCTTTAATCACTACTGCGATTGGATTATCGATTGCGATCATGGCCTATCTCGCTCACCATTTTTTGCACGGCCGTGTTAGGGCGATTGTGAATGACATGGAGTATACGGGAAACGCCGTGATGCAATTTTTACTGATGGATCTCCCGGAGGAGGAAGTCGAACTATCTAAAGAGAGCTGACATGTCTTTGACCAATCCACTTGAGCTTGAAAATGTGTTGTCGGTGCCGGAGCGTCGTTTGGACGCGGCTGCGGTCATGGACGTGCTGCTCATCACTCTATTTTTATCGATGTTGGGCTCTCGGTTTATCTTTGCTCCAGGGATGACGATGGATTTAGCCCTTGAATTGCCGGTGTCCTCGCAATCTACGTTAGCGGCAGTCCCGACAGACGCGGTTTTGACGGTTAAAGTGCTTACGGCGAAACAAGACAATATGTATATCTTCAATGGTAATATATATACCAAGGGAGCGCTTGAACAAATGTTTCGCAGCTACGACAAAACGCTTAATGAGGGGCGAGAAGCGATTCTACTAGTCAAGGCCGATAACACGGTAACCATGGCAACTTTCACGGATCTGGTTGATTTGGCCAGATTAGCCGGATTTTCCAAGATTCAATTAGCAGCGCAATCCCAGGCGCAAACAGAAGAAGATACGGTTCCATTGGAAAACTGGCCATGACTCATTCCTCGCATCTGAATGCTTGGCGAATTGAGTTTCGGCAGGTTTTAGGCGTTTTCCGCTCTCCCTGGTCACAATTAGCGCTTTTGGCCGGCGTTTGTGTGCATATTCTGGGCTTTGTGATGTTTAAGGTCACGACGGAAGCCAACTTCGAACTGGAAACTCCAGAGGCTTTCGTTCGATTTCCAGCGAGTGGTGCGGCGATAAATACAGAGGTTTTTGACGAACAGGCATTGTTATACGATTCCGAGCCCATTTTTCTCCCCACTCGGTGGAATGCCGGGCCCGAAAAAGTGTATAAAATTTTGTCCGTTGTCGGTGACAGCCCCTTTGAACCCTTCAGTGAATTGCGGATGATTGATGTCGTCAACCAGGACACTTATCGATGGGCGGTCCCGGAAGAAAAAATTTTGTCGGCTCCAGAGGATGTATTAACGCTCGAGAATCCACAATTATTTGCCGGCTTTGGGCGCGTTACGCCTCCCCAGATAGAGATTCCAGACGTGGATTTTTCAATCGCTGTCTATAATCTTTTTGACGGAGTGCTTGTGTATGAAGCCTACTATTCAGCCATCCAGGGGTTCCCGCTCAAGGGTGGTGAGCTTTGGACTGTGCTTGAATTGATGGTGATCGTCGATACTGCCGGCGTTACAGGTGAACCGTTGGTGGCTCAAAGCACTGGAAAGCCAGAACTGGACCAGTTTTTGAAGCAATTTTCTCGGGAAAATTTGAGCAGACACCTGGTCGAACCAGGTTATTTTCAGATATTCATTGGCCCTTGAAATACATACGGAAAGTGTTCAGACCAAGAGATTAGCGACTGAGCAAGCAAAATTCTCAGAAATTACAAAAAAAACGTCTAAAAGTATTGACGCACTGTCCTGAAATTACCACATTCTCAGCCTTCGTATCTTCATTTGCGACGCCTTTAACTGTTAATTTGAAGGTGCCCTTGTAGCTCAGTTGGCAGAGCGCATCCTTGGTAAGGATGAGGTCGGCGGTTCAAATCCGCTCGAGGGCTCCATAATTTTAGCACAATTAAACATCTTTAACACTAACTATATTCCATGGCTAAAGAAACCTACGAAAGAACAAAACCTCACGTTAATGTGGGAACCATCGGTCACATCGACCACGGCAAGACAACAACCACTACCGCGATCCTGAAGGTCCAGTCGGACAAAGGTTTGGCTGAATTCAAGTCATACAAGGACATCGCGAAGGGGGGGACTGTTCGTGACGAGACAAAAACAGTGACCATTGCGGTTGCTCACGTTGAGTATGAAACCGACAACCGTCACTATGCCCACGTTGACTGTCCAGGCCACGCTGACTTCGTCAAGAACATGATCACAGGTGCTGCGCAAATGGATGGGGCTATCTTGGTTGTGAGTGCAGCTGACGGCCCAATGCCACAAACACGCGAGCACATTCTTTTGGCCCGTCAGGTTAACGTTCCCAATATTGTAGTGTGGTTGAACAAAGTTGACTTGTTAGATGACGAAGAGCTGCTTGAGTTGGTCGAAATGGAAATTCGTGACCTTTTGTCGAAGTATCAATACGACGGTGACAACATCACGATTGTCCGCGGTTCAGCAACGGCTGCGCTTGAAGGTAAGCCAGAAGGGGTTGAAGCGATTGGTAAGCTTATGGACGCGATTGATGCGGATATTGACGAACCAGAGCGCGACATTGATAAACCTTTCTTGATGTCGGTTGAAGACGTATTCTCTATCACCGGTCGTGGCACGGTTGCTACCGGTCGTATCGAGCGAGGCATTGTCAAGGTGGGCGAGGAAGTCGAAATTGTTGGTTTACGCGACACGCAAAAAACGACGATCACTGGCGTTGAAATGTTCCGCAAATTGCTCGACCAAGGTCAGGCTGGTGATAACGTTGGTCTCTTGCTCCGTGGTATCGACAAAGCTGCGGTTGAGCGTGGCCAAGTTATCTCCAAACCCGGTTCAATTACGCCTCACTCAAAAGCAAATGCGGAAATCTATGTCTTGACAAAGGATGAAGGCGGACGTCATACACCGTTTTTCAATGGTTACCGTCCACAGTTTTTCTTTGGCACCGCCGACGTAACCGGTGTGGTGAATCTGCCTGATGGCGTGGAAATGGTGATGCCTGGTGACAACTTGAGCATCTCTTTGGAATTGGGTAAATCAGTTGCAATGGAGGAAGGTAAGCGATTTGCAATACGTGAAGGTGGCCGTACCATCGGCGCTGGACGCGTGACAAAGATTGTTGATTAATTATTTTTGAAAAAAACACTTTTTTTAGCGTTGCCGGGGACCTTATTTAGGGTTCCCGGCTTAATCGTTATCACGGCAAGAGGAGTAAGCACGTAAACAGTATATCCGTACGGGAGTGGCTCAATTGGTAGAGCGGCGGTCTCCAAAACCGTAGGTTGGGGGTTCGAGTCCCTCCTCCCGTGCCAAAAACAATAAAAAATTCATGGCAAATCCGTTCAGTAAAATTCGATTGTTTTACCAAGAGACGATCATTGAGTTAAAAAAAGCGGCCTGGCCCACTTACAAAGAGCTCAAGGAAATGACATTTGTTGTCATCATTGCGGTGTTCTTGATCGGTGCGTATGTCAGCCTGGCTGATTTTGCGCTCTACAACTTTGTCGATCTGTTTACCAGTTTGGTACGTCCCGAAACAGCCGGTAGCTGAAGAGTGACTGCAACGATTGCGAGTTCAATTTAAACGTTTCAGATAAATCAAATTTTAACAATGTCTCAAACACCTCAGTCTACAAGCACTCATAGATGGTATGCGCTGCAAACTTTGTCTAACATGGAAGGCAAAGTGAAAAAATATTTGGACAAATTTATATCGGTTGAAGAAATGGAGGACTATGTTGAAGAAGTCCTGATGCCCACCGAGACGGTCACTGAGGTCAAGAACGGGAAAAAAATAAACAAGACGCGCAAACTGTATCCAGGATACGTCTTCATCAACATGCGTCTATACGATGAAGACGGAAAAATTCTGCAAAAACCCTGGTATTTTGTTCGTGGCGTTCAGGGAATTATCGGTTTTATAGGAGGGGAGCGGCCTTCACCGTTGAAGCAGGATGAGATCGACCGCATCTTGCGGCAAGTATCCGAAGCTGAAGGCAAAGAAGTGCCCAAAGTCCAATTTGGAGTTGGTGAGGAAGTTAAAATCACCGATGGACCCTTTCTTAATCTTAATGGCCGGATTGATGAAATTGATCCGGAACGAGGTAAACTAAAAGTATCTGTGTCTATTTTTGGCCGATTCACACCGGTCGAATTGGAATACTGGCAAGTAGAAAGGGCGGAAGAGTCTTGAAACAATGGCTCGCGAGCACCGCAAATTAAATCATGGCAAAGAAAGTAGTAGGACAAATACGTCTACAAATACCTGCAGGATCCGCTAATCCAGCTCCACCGATTGGCCCGGCTTTGGGTGCGCGAGGGGTGAATATCATGGGGTTCTGCAAAGAGTTCAACGCAAAGACGAAGGACCAAGCCGGCCTGGTGTTGCCCGTCGTTATTTCGGTGTATGCCGATCGCTCCTTCACGTTCATTCTAAAGAGCCCTCCAGCTCCGGTGCTGCTCAAGAAAGCGGCAGGGTTGGCCAAAGGCAGCGGTGTGCCAAATCGCGATAAGGTCGGGAAAGTGACCCGCAAGCAGATTTTGGAGATTGTTGAAACCAAGAAGAATGATCTGAATGCCTCCGACCCGGACAAAGCGGCTCTCATGATTGAGGGAACGGCTCGCTCTATGGGCATTGAGGTCATCGATTGATAGAAGGTAGACGAAGGAGAATTACACTCATGGCTAGAAAAATAAGTAAACGTTTTAAATCTGCTTTGCAGTCGGCGGACTTAGTGTCTGCATACCCGCTGAAAGATGCGATTGCGACACTGGCGAAGTTTCCAAAAGCCAATTTTGATGAGACAGTTGAAATTTCGGCACACTTAGGGGTCGATCCACGACAGTCCTCACAAATGGTGCGTGGCACAGTTTCATTGCCGAACGGCAGTGGTAAACAAGTGGTTGTCGCTGTATTCACCGACAATGAGCAAGAGGCGAAAGATGCCGGCGCTGACTTCGTCGGTATGTCTGATTTGATTGCAAAGGTGCAAGAAGGTTGGATGGACTTCGACGTTGCAATCGCAACCCCTGCGGCGATGAAAGAAGTGCGGAAGATCGCGCGTGTTCTCGGACCTCGCGGCTTAATGCCCAATCCTAAATCCGGCACGGTTACCGATGATATCGCGAACGCGATCAAAGAAGTCAAAGGCGGCCGAGTTGAGTACAAAATGGATAAAACGGCGAATATCGCGGTCATCATTGGTAAGCGCTCGTTTGCCGAAGACAAACTTCTCGAAAATGCCTTGACTGCTCTGGAGAGTATAAAAAAGGCAAAACCTGAGGCGTTCAAAGGGGGAAAATTCATTAAAACGGCTGCGCTTAGTTCAACCATGAGCCCAGGCGTTAAAATCGAGGCGAAGGAACTTGCAACTGCTTAAACAGACAGAATTATGAGACCGGAAAAACAATTTTTAGTCGAAGAAGTATCCAATCATCTGAGCAAATCAGACTATGTGTTTTTGACCAATTTTAATCGCGTCACTGTTGAGGAGACAGCGCAATTGCGTGGGGAATTAGCTAAACACGAGGCTGAATTCCACGTTGTCAAAAATAGTATTTTGAATGTTGCGGCGAAACAACGCGAACTGCCTGACTTTTCTGAAGAAGTATTGAGTGGACCGACAGCGATTGTCGTCGGCGGCCCCAATCCTTCTGAGGTAGCCAAAGTGCTGCAAAAGTTTTTCAAAGACAAGGAGAAAAATGAGGTCAAGCAGGGGGTGTTGGATGCGAAGACACTGTCACCCGACGAAGTTGAAGCTCTTTCAAAACTGCCGAGCCTGGATGCTTTACGCGGACAATTACTGGGTTTGCTCAGCGAACCAGCAACTGGCATGGTGCGCGTGCTCATTGCCGGTCCACAAAGCTTGCTCAATGTTTTGCAAGCCAAGGCGGACAAGGGAGACGCTTGAAAACGGGCAATCTTTTCATTTCATCAAACATTCATTTTTGTTAAACCCATAACGAAACAAATAACTAACAACAAAAGTCGGATAACATCCGAGGAATCAGGCTAGGGAATTTGTTCTTAAATGCGTTTTCTAATTAGACAACAAACCTACCATTCAAGGAAATCATCAACATGGCTGATATCACAAAAGAACAAGTAATTGACTGGCTCAGCGCGCAGTCGGTAATCGAAGTAGCAGGTCTTGTGAAAGACTTGGAAGAAAAATGGGGCGTGTCTGCAGCAGCTCCTGTAGCAGTAGCGGCAGCACCTGGTGCGGCAGCAGATGCTCCAGCTGCTGAAGAAAAAGACGAATTCGACGTCATTCTCAAGGCACCTGGCGGTAATAAGATTGCGGCAATTAAAGAAGTGCGCGCGATTACCGGTCTTGGCTTGAAAGAAGCGAAAGAACTCGTCGAGGGGGCTCCTAAACCAATTAAAGAAGGTGTTTCCAAGGACGAAGCGAAAGAGCTCGAAGAAAAGCTCAAAGCTGCTGGAGCTGAAGTGGAGATTAAGTAAGTCAATTGTTTCCGATTTATTTATCGAATTTATTGAAACCCATTTCCATACCAATTTAAAGCAAAGTAGAAAGCGATCCCGTGAAATAACGGGTTCGCTCTTCTGCTTTTTGAGCATACCTGGCAAATTATAAACAAGGGTTGTTGGCACACCTGTTCAAAACAGTGCGATGCGAACAACAAAGATGTAACACTTTTTTATGCGGCACGAGCGGTTGTTCACGACTCAATCCATCCGCTATTCCTAAAAATTTTTCAACCGGTCAAAAAATACAAATAAGGCGAATCAATGGCAGAACGCATTAACTTTGGGAAACTCCAGGAGATCATCACTCCTCCTAACCTAATCGAAAACCAGATTGTTTCTTTCAAGGATTTCTTGCAACAGGATGTTCCGCCATCCCAGCGCAAGCCCTTTGGATTAGAGGGTGTCTTCAGGGAGGTCTTTCCGATTGAAAGCTACGACAGTCGCTGCACGTTGGAATATGTTTCCTACAATTTGGTCAGTTCTAAACTGAGTGAAATCGAATGCATTCGTGAGGGGGTATCGTATTCCATTTCGCTCTACGTCAAGCTGCGTCTACGCGAAGAAGAGTCGATTAAAGATGAAGAGATCTATATGGGCGAATTTCCAATGATCTCGAAAAGTGGCTCGTTCATCATTAACGGTGCAGAGCGCGTGGTCGTGTCGCAATTGCACCGCTCTCCCGGTATCTGTTTTGAAGAGGCACCGCACACGAGTGGAAAAATGCTGCACTCATTTCGAATCATTCCCGATCGCGGCACCTGGCTGGAAGTGCAATTTGACCAGAATGATCTGCTGTATGTGTATCTAGACCGTCGTCGCCGTCGGCGCAAATTTCTCATCACGACACTGCTGCGTGCTCTTGGTTACAGTACTGATTTCGATATCCTTAACTTGTTCTACAAGATTGATGATCTCGCGATCAAAGACGCCATCAACATGGAAAACGTGTCTAATTTGGTGCTGGTCGAGGATATCGTAGATGCAGAAAAAGGGGTGGTGCTGGCCCGCTCTTTTGAGCCGCTGACCAAAACCATCGTACGCTCGTTTCAAAAAGCTGGCATGACGGATGTGAAAGTGATCGACACGGCCGTCGATGACGGTGCAATTATACGGTCGCTAAAAAAGGATCCAACGCGTAATGAAGAAGAGGCACTGCGAGATATTTACAAGCGTTTGCGTCCTGGTGAGCCGCCTACAGTTGCCAATGCTAAAGCACTTTTGAAACGGCTGTTCCAAGACCCGAAGCGCTACGATTTGGGTCGTGTCGGTCGTTATAAGATCAACCAAAAACTGCACCTGAACACAGATTTGGATGTTCGCGTGGTAGCCGTCGAAGATATCGTCGAAGCAACACGTTACTTGTGTAAGCTCAAGGCAGGTGATGGTGTTATTGATGATATTGATCACCTCGGCAGTCGTCGTGTGCGGACAGTGGGTGAGCTGTTGGCGAATCAGTGCCGCATCGGTCTGGCCAGAACAGAGCGTTTGGTCAAAGAACGCATGACGCTTTACGATCAAAGCGTGGATTCCATTACTCCGCAAAAGTTGATCAATCCGAAAGCATTGAGCACGGTCATCCGCGATTTCTTTGCGCGGAGTCAGTTATCGCAATTTATGGACCAAATCAATCCGCTGGCAGAATTGACCCACAAACGGCGTTTATCGGCGTTGGGGCCGGGTGGTTTGAATCGTGAGCGTGCGGGTTTTGAAGTGCGTGACGTACACACCTCGCACTATGGACGCATTTGTCCTATTGAAACACCTGAAGGTCCTAACATTGGTCTGATCAATTCACTGTCGACGTATGCGCGCATTAATGAGTTTGGCTTTATCGAAACGCCTTACCGGATTGTGAAAGACGGTCTGGTGACTGACGAAGTTGATTATCTCACCGCCGATGAAGAAGAAGGGCATGTAGTTGCGCAAGCAAACTCGATTATTGGTGATGACGGCCGGTTTACCGGTCGCGTAACTGTGCGCAAGTTGGACGAAGTTTATGAGGCAGACCCCAAAGAGGTCGATTACATGGACGTTTCGCCCAAGCAGTTAGTCTCGGTCGCCGCTGGATTGATTCCGTTCTTAGAGCATGACGACGCCAACCGGGCATTGATGGGCTCCAACATGCAACGTCAGGGCGTGCCTTTGCTGCGCACCGAAGCGCCTTTTGTGGGCACAGGTATTGAAAACCGGGTGGCTATCGATTCACGCACAGTGGAAATTGCTGAGGGAGATGGGATTGTCGCGTCGGTGGATGCCCGCCGGGTGATCATTACACCCGACGGCGAACTGCCGGTAAAGGTGCCTACAAAAAGCGATCCGAAAAAAGAAATTTACGTGCAGGAATTCTGTAAATTTATGCGCTCGAATGCGGCGACCTGCTTCAACCAGAAACCGATTGTGCACAAAGGCCAGCCGGTCAAAAAAGGTGAGGTCATTGCAGACGGTGCCGCAACTGAAGATGGAGACCTTGCGCTAGGACGAAATGTGCTCGTCGCCTTTATGCCTTGGAATGGGTACAACTTTGAAGATGCCATCCTCATCAGTGAGCGTTGTATCAAGCAAGACGTATACACTTCGGTTCACATCGAAGAGTTTGAAGTGACGGCTCGGGATACCAAGCTTGGTCCCGAAGAAATTACCCGTGATATACCCAATGTCGGTGATGAGTCGCTGAAGAACCTCAACCGTGATGGTGTTATTCGCGTAGGCGCCGAAGTCAAACCTGGCGATATCCTCGTGGGTAAAATTACGCCAAAGAGTGAAACCGAACTCGCTCCGGAAGAAAAATTATTACGCGCGATTTTCGGCGAAAAGGCTGCAGATGTGAAGGACACGTCCTTGGTCGTTCCATCTGGCATCTATGGTATCGTAATGGACGTGAAGGTTTCGAGTCGAGTTGACCGCGAGAAAGAAAAGCTGTCACCTTCTGACCGCCGTCGTCAGCAAAAGAAAATTAACGAAGAATATCGCTCGCAAGCGGACAAGCTGCGCGAGGACTTGACCGAAGCACTGTCAAATATCCTTCTCGGTGAAAAAATCCCCCTGGATGTGGTCAATTCAGAAACGAACGAGGTCATCATCCCCGCGAATCGCAAGATTACCAAAACATTGCTGCGCCGCCTGGCAGCGGTATCCAAAAATATTTCCATCGATCCTTCACCCGTGCGGATCAAGATCATGGAAATCGTCGAAAACTATCAAAAGAAATTCGGCGAATTGGAAGGCGAGCGCGAACGCAAGATCGAGGGCATTGAGGTCGGCGATGTATCCGACTCCGGTGTCATCAAAAATGTTAAGGTCTATGTCGCCACCAAACGCAAGATCCAGGTCGGTGATAAAATGGCCGGGCGTCACGGCAACAAAGGTGTCGTGGCGAAGATTGTTCCTGAAGAGGATATGCCCTTCCTGCCAGATGGGACTCCAATTGAAATCGTATTGAATCCACTTGGGGTTCCTTCGCGAATGAATGTTGGACAGATTCTGGAAACTCACTTGGGCTGGGCTTGTAAGAAGCTTGGTATCAAGGTGGCGACGCCGATCTTTGATGGGATGCCTGAGGAAGCAGTCCGTGAGCACATGGAAAAAGCGGGTTTGCCGCACTCAGGAAAAACCAAGCTCCTGGATGGTCGCACCGGAGATCCATTTGACCAGGAAGTGGTGGTCGGCTACATCTATATGATGAAGTTGAATCACTTGGTCGCCGATAAGATTCACGCCCGCGCGGTTGGTCCGTACTCACTCATTACCCAACAACCACTGGGCGGAAAAGCGCAGTATGGTGGGCAACGATTTGGTGAGATGGAGGTGTGGGCACTCGAAGCCTATGGTGCTGCCTATACACTCCAGGAGTTGCTGACAGTTAAGTCGGATGACGTGCAGGGACGCACCAAGATCTACGAACAACTCGTCAAAGGAGATAACACCTTGCAGGCAGGTACGCCGCAATCATTCAACGTTTTAATGAAGGAAATGCAGAGTCTCTGCCTTGATGTCAGGCTCAGCAACGAAGAAGCATTCACTTTTAATCGGCAAAGTTCATAAAGGATAGGGGATTTATCAACAATGAGTAGCTCAGAAGCACGCGACGTTCTCGGATTCGACAAAGAAAAATCGTTTGATACGGTCAGTATCTCGATCGCATCACCCGATGCCATTCGCTCTTGGTCTCGAGGAGAGGTCAAAAATCCAGAAACGATTAATTATCGAACCTTCAAACCCGAGCCCGGGGGGTTGTTTTGCCAAAGAATATTTGGACCTGTCAGGGATTACGAATGCGCTTGCGGCAAATACAAGCGGATTAAATACAAAGGGGTTGTCTGCGACCGCTGTGGTGTCGAAGTCACCGTCGCACGCGTTCGCCGCGAACGCATGGGCCATATCGAACTCGCCGTTCCGGTCACCCATATTTGGTTCCTCAAAAGCATGCCCAGTCGTTTGGGCCTGATGCTCGACATGACTGCACGCAGTCTGGAGCGGGTTATTTACTACGAGAACTATTTGGTGATCGATCCCGGTAAGACGCCGTTGGAAGAAAAGCAATTGCTGACCGAACAGGAGTATCTACAAGCTCAAGACGAATTCGGTGAAGACGCTTTTGTTGCCAAAATGGGTGCTGAAGCATTGAGTGAATGCTTGGCAAATATGAACATGGAGGCCACCGTTTCTGATTTGCATGAGCAGATGCACAGCACGCGCTCCAAGCAGATCAAAAAGAAATTGTCGAAGCGCTTGAAAGTCATTCAAGGGTTCATGGAATCCGATACGCGCCCTGAGTGGATGGTGCTCGATGTCCTGCCAGTCATCCCACCTGACTTGCGTCCCCTGGTGCCGTTGGAGGGCGGGCGTTTTGCAACCTCTGATTTAAATGATCTGTATCGGCGTGTCATTAACCGTAATAATCGCCTGAAGAACCTTCTGCAGTTGAAGACGCCAGATGTGATCATTCACAATGAAAAGCGCATGCTGCAGGAAGCCGTCGACGCGCTGTTCGACAATGGTCGTCACGGTCGCGCCGTCACCGGTGCGGGCAATCGTCCTTTGAAGTCATTGAGTGATATGCTTAAAGGTAAGCAAGGACGTTTTCGGCAGAATTTGCTTGGGAAACGAGTGGATTATTCAGGGCGTTCAGTTATTGTTATTGGGCCTGAGTTGCAGCTGCATCAGTGCGGTTTGCCCAAGAAAATGGCATTGGTGTTATTTGAGCCGTTTATCATCCGTCGCCTGAAAGAACTCGGGTTTGTTCACACCGTTCGTGGTGCGCGCAAGATGATCGAGAAAAAATCGCCGGAAGTATGGGATATACTCGAGGAGGTTACCAAGGGACACCCCGTGATGCTCAATCGTGCACCTACTTTGCACCGGCTGTCGATTCAGGCTTTTGAGCCGACGCTCATCGAAGGCGACGCGATTCGGCTGCACCCACTCGTGTGTTCAGCTTACAATGCGGACTTCGATGGTGACCAAATGGCGGTTCACGTGCCATTGTCGGTCGAGGCGATTATGGAGTGTAAATTGTTGATGCTGTCTACGCACAATATTTTCTCGCCCTCCAGTGGTAAACCGATCCTAACGCCATCACAGGATATCGTGCTCGGATCTTATTATTTGACCCATGAGCCGAAAATGAAGCCTGCCAAAGATGCGCACGTTCCGGTTATGCTGGATGTGGCAGAAGTGGCGCTCGCCGAATTGACCAACGAAAAATTCGGCTTGCACACGGTTATCGACTTTGTGAATCCAGATTACGGTAGGGAAACCCTGTACGGCCGTTCCGATAAGCGCGTGATTCGTACGACTATCGGGCGGGTATATTTTAGTGAAATTTGGCCGGAAGGTATTGGATTTATCAACTTTTCTGTGTCCAAGGGCAAGCTCGGTGACTTGATTTTAAATACCTACAAACTATCGGGCAAAGAACAGTCCGTGCGCACTCTGGATAAGTTGAAAGAGCTTGGATTTAAAATGGCGACCCGTGCGGGGATTTCGATCGGTATTGGCGACATGATCATTCCCGAAGCGAAAAAGGGTATTGTTGAACAAGCGCGCAATAAGATTGAAGAAGTTGAGGGGCAGTACCGGAAAGGCATTATTACCACCGGTGAGCGCTACAACAAAATCATTGACGTATGGACCAATGCTACGGACGACATTGCTGCATCCGTGTTCAAAAGCCTGGAAGAGAATTTGGGGCAAGGAAAGATCAATCCGGTGTACCTCATGATGGACTCTGGAGCGCGGGGCAATCGTCAACAAGTTCGGCAGTTGTGCGGAACACGTGGTTTGATGGCAAAGCCGTCGGGCGAGATCATTGAGCGTCCTATTCTCTCGTCATTCCGCGAAGGTTTATCCGTTCTGGAGTACTTCATTTCCACCCACGGTGCACGTAAAGGACTTGCAGACACCGCGCTGAAAACGGCCGATGCGGGGTACCTGACGCGTAAGCTGTGTGATGTCTCGATGGATGTGATCACCAGTGCTGACGACGATGGTAACCGTGACGGCATCTGGAAGCACGCAATCTATGAAGGAGACGATGAAATCGTCAGTCTCAGGGATCGCATTGTTGGACGTTGTCCGAGTGACGATATCCGCAATCCGCTCAATCCAGACGAAATTTTGGTCAGGAACGGCGAATTGGTCAGCGAAGAAGTTGCGGCCAAAATCGAAGAGGTGGGCATCGAGCGGGTAAAGGTCATGTCGGCCCTCACGCACAGCCGCAACAACCGCGTTCCGGCTAAAGCTTACGGGATCGACCCCTCCACCGGTGAACTCGTTGAACCTGGTTCCGCCGTTGGCATCATCGCCGCGCAATCTATTGGTGAACCTGGTACGCAGTTGACGATGCGCACGTTCCACATTGGTGGTATTGCTTCGACGATCTTAAAAAATCCGGAAATCCGGGTGCGCAATGACGGTTTCGTCAAATACAAGGGCCTGCGACTGGTAGAGGTTGCCGGTGGTGCGCAAATTGTTTTGAACAAAACCGGTGAGATTTTGATCCTCGATGAAGATGATAAACAAATCGAGGAATACAGCATCGTTGCGGGGTCCGTTTTGACGATCCCAGACGGTGGCGCTATTAAGAAAGACGAAGTGTTGGCGCGCTGGGATCCCCACAATATACCGATCCTTTCTGAGAAGGCCGGTGTGATTGGTTTCCGTGATATGATCCCAGGTGTAACCGTGAAGCGCGAGTTAGACGATTCGACTGGCCGTATTGCAACAGTGGTGATCGAACACAAGGAAGATCTCAATCCGCAAATTGAAATTAAAGATGAAACGGGTAAGGTCCTGGCGACCTATGCGATTCCGACTGCTGCGCAGGTGGTGGTAGCCGATGGTGATGACATTTCTCCCGGTGCCCTTTTGGCAAAAACACCGCGGCAAGCATCGAAGACCCAGGACATCACTGGAGGTCTGCCACGAGTTGCTGAACTATTCGAAGCCCGCCGACCGAAAGAAGCCACTGAAATGGCCAAGATCGACGGCGTTGTCTCACTCAATGGCACGGTCAGAAGCAAAAAGCGCTTGATGGTGACCGACGAAGAGACCGGTCAGGAAGAAGAGCACTTGATTCCGCACGGCAAGCACATCATCGTCCACGTAGGCGACGTGGTGCACAAGGGGCAGCATTTGACCGAGGGAGCTGCGGATCCACACGAAATCTTGGAAATTCTCGGACCCAATGCGGTGCAGGAGTATCTGTTGGCAGAGATTCAGAAGGTTTACCGTTTGCAAGGCGTGGTGATTAACGACAAGCACATTGAGGTTATCATCAGTCGCATGTTGCGCAAGGTCCGCATCACCGATCCAGGTGATTCTGATTTCTTCTGGGGTGAGCAGATCGACAAGTCTGCATTCATGCATCAAAATGAGCAAATCATCGAAGCCGGTGGTAAACCAGCTGAAGGTGAGCCGATCCTGTTGGGCATTACGAAAGCGTCGCTCGAGACGGAATCCTTCATTTCCGCAGCATCGTTCCAGGAAACAACCCGTGTTTTGACCGATGCATCCACACTTGGCAAGCAGGACAAACTTACTGGATTTAAGGAAAATGTCATTATGGGGCATTTGATTCCAGCGGGAACCGGACTGCCCGCATACCGCCACTTGAAGATCAATACCTTGGGCCTGCCAGTTGAGAACAGTCCAATGATTGATCACAGTCTCAACGACTCAGAGTCCGAGGAACAAGAGCCGCAAGAGGTGGGTTGAGCCGTTTAAACCAGACCTGAAACTTCTTTACGCAAACAGTCGCCTTTAAGGGCGGCTGCTTTTTTGCGCAAGATGGGGAAGCTGCAACGCTCATTCTGGTGAGCGATTCGGGCAAAAGATGCTAACCTGTTTCTTTGCACGATAGATGTTCTGCGAAAGGGGCTTTTTAGTTGTGGCTTGTGAGGATTCAATGAAGCATATTTTCACCTTGCCAATACCGACTCCAATTACCATTTTTCAACAACGTTTGGCAACACATCCAACTTGCATACCGCGAAAATTTTATAATGAAGAACAAAATTACAGTAGCTTACGGTGATGGGATCGGTCCAGAAATCATGCACTCCGTGCTCGAAATCATGGTAAAGGCGGGAGCCTCGTTTGATATCGACACCATTGAAATTGGGGAGAAGGCTTATCACGCGGGACACACTTCGGGCATCGCTCCCGAAGATTGGGCAACCATTACTAAAAATAAAGTTTTGTTCAAAGCACCGATTACCACTCCACCCGGTGGCGGCTACAAAAGCTTGAATGTATCTATTCGCAAAACATTGGGGCTGTTTGCCAATATCCGACCGGTAAAGGCCCTGCATCCCTTTATTCCAACGCATCACCCGAAGTTGGATACGGTGATCATCCGCGAAAACGAGGAAGATCTATACGCGGGGATTGAGCACCGGCAAACCGCCGAAGTCTACCAATGCCTCAAGCTGATTACCGAGCCTGGCAGTGAGAAAATTATTCGTTATGCCTTTGAATTTGCGCGTAACACCGGTCGCAAAAAGGTCACGTGCATGATCAAAGACAATATCATGAAGCTAACCGATGGCGTTTTTTATAAAACCTTCGAACGTGTTGGCAAAGAATATCCTGATATTGAACAGGATCGCTATATTATCGATATCGGCATGGCGCGTTTCGCCAACAAGCCGGAAATTTTTGATGTGATTGTGCTGCCGAATCTTTATGGTGATATTTTGAGTGATATTGCCGCCGAAATCATGGGGTCTGTTGGCCTTGCGGGTTCGGCAAACATTGGCAGCGAGTGCTCAATGTTTGAAGCGATTCACGGTTCGGCTCCTGATATCGCGGGACAGAACATCGCGAATCCTTCCGGCCTGATAAAAGGGGGCTTATTGATGCTCAGCCACCTCGGCCAATCGAAGGTTGCCGAGAAAATTGAAAATGCATGGTTGAAAACAATCGAAGACGGTATCCATACAGGGGATATTTACTCGAGTGAAATCAGCAGCAAAAAAGTGAGTACGCAGGCATTCACCCAGGCTGTGATCGAGCGCTTGGGAGAAAGCCCCCGGCAGTTTGCGCCAGTTGCGTATCCTGAAGCGAGTCAACCGATTCAAATTCAGATTGAAAAGCAGCCGCTGCCCAAGAAGACATTGGATGGCGTGGATGTATTCATTTGTGAGGAGAATCGTGATCCGCAGGCGCTCGGCGACAAACTCAAGGCCATCGCTGCGCAGACACCTTTAGATTTACTGATCATTACCAATCGCGGTGTAAAAGTGTATCCAGACGGCAATCCACTTACATTTTGTACCGACCACTGGCGTTGTCGTTTTCAAAGCCGTGCAGAGGGAGCTGTGCGTGCGGTTGATTTAGTTCAGCTGCAACAAGCGATCATTGAAAATGGGCTGGAAGTGATCAAAACGGAGAACCTGTACCGGTTTGATGGTGTGCTCGGTTATTCCCTGGGGCAGGGGCAGTAAGTTACGGGTTGTTCAATGCGAAAACCACGCCTACGGGACAGTGATCGGAGCCGAATGTTTCGCAGCGGATAAACGCATCTTTGAGTTTCGGTTGCAGGTCATTACTGGCTAGCACGTAATCAATCCGCCACCCAACATTATTTGCACGTGCATTTGCGCGATAACTCCACCACGAATACTGGGCGGGTTTATCCGGATGCAATGAACGAAAGGTGTCGATGAAACCGGCATCGAGTAACCGCGTAAATCCTGAGCGTTCTTCGTCGGTAAACCCAGCATTGCGTCGGTTGTTTTTTGGACGTGCCAGGTCGATCTCCTGGTGAGCGACATTAAAATCACCACAGGCAATGACGGGCTTTGTTTGCGCCAACCTCTGCAAGTGCAACCTCAAGTCGGGGTCCCATTCGTTCTGGCGATAAGGCAGTCGAGCCAGTTCGCGTTTGGAATTCGGCACATACACATTGACCAGATAGAAGTGGGTGAACTCTGCTGTCTGCACGCGACCTTCCTGAGGGTGCGGGTGCTCACCGGTGAATTCGGTGGTATAGGTCAGTGGCTGAGTATGGCTGAGTATGCCGGTGCCTGAATAGCCTTTTTTACTGGCCGAATGCCAATATTGGTGCGCATACGGAATATCTAATTTAGGGACTGCATCTTCAGTGATTTTTGCTTCCTGCACGCAGACAATGTCAGCTTGTTCTTGCAGGAGATAATCGGTGAACCCTTTCTTCATCACAGCTCGCAGGCCGTTTACATTCCAGGAAATGATCTTTAATGGTTTCATTCTTTAAGCGGAAATCGTGTATGGAGATGTTTTTTTGAAAACATCCTTTAATCATTTGAATTAAATTACGCGCAGGCACCTGCGCGTGAGCAAGAAAAAACCATAATTTACAGTGACAACAGTCCCATCAACAATAATGCTAGCGGCGGGGTTGCGAAAAAGGCTGTGCTATGTTGGCGCTTAAAAAAATACAATCCCAGCAAGCAGCTAAACATACAGCACTCGCAAATGACGGCAGCCGAGAGCGAGACAGCGTCGATCGTGCCGAACCCCCAGGTTGCCAACAATGCGTATTCCAAGCAGGTTGTCATGGTCAGAATAATCAACCAGGCAGCGTGATTGAACACAATGGTCAGCCAGCTAAGAGCGAGGATACCGCACAAAAAAGACAGGCTGCCGCCAATGATGACCAGCGTAGCAAGTGGAATGAGTAGTAGGTTTAGCAGCACAGAGGCCGGCGCAAATACATGGAAATAAGCTAAAGAGAGCGGGGTGCTGAAGAAAAATGCTGCAATTGACATACCCAGCAGGCCAAGACCGGCCTGCCATACATGACGGTAGGCTTTTTGCCAGATACTCAAGGTGTCTTCAGGGGTGAATCGAAACAGGGTAAATTTGTTTTGCAGGGTTTCGATAAGAGGTTGCCCATATAGTAAAAGCCCCGTGACCACCGTATAAGATAATTGAAAACCGACACTCAGCAACTGTTGTGGCTCATACACCAAAACCGCAAATGCCGAGGCCAGCAAGGCGGAGAAGGTCGAAGGTTTGCGTTGAACCCCTAACGCCGCCCAATAGAAAAAGGCCATGGAAAATGCACGTATCGCAGACGGACTGGCACCGGTGATCTGAACGTAGAGCCATAAAACACACAAGGCGATCACGCAGCGCGGTAGCAGCGGTACGCGAATAATACTGAGTAATATATAGAGCGTGGCTGCGATAATGCCGACATGCAGCCCGCTAATCGCAAATAAGTGCAGCGTGCCACTGATGCGGAAATTGTCTTTTTGTTGTGGAGGAATCGCACCCTTTATGCCCAACATCATTGCGGTGAAAATACTGGCTAATTCGCGCTCCCGTGCATTGCTGGATCCTTTGCGTGCAATCCTCTGGAGGTGTTGGTTTTGTCGGTCGCACCAGCGATAAAATATCGGCGCAGGGGTCACTTCTTGCACGATGCGCGCACGCTGCAAACGGTAGTAGTAGCCGTTCCTGGATAAAAACTGCTGAAATGCAGTCAAGTCGGTTGCTTGCGGGTCGGCACTGTATTTGAGCAAACCGCGCACGCGGTAGTGAGCACCTCGAATAAGGGCTGATGGCTGGGCCGCTTCAGCATCCGGATACATGCTGAAAAATATTTTCTGCTCGGAGAGGTAATGCAAGTGAGCAGGGCATGCGATTACCTTGGCGTAAATAGATACACGACTGGCAGCGTCCGACGATGAGGCCTGTCGAACCACACGGTCGATATCGATAACGATATCTGCTTCGCGCGGTGCTCGATGTTCTAAATGCGGTTGCGCAGGCTGTCGCCATTGGTAATAGCCGACTGCCAGTAACACAGCACCAACGAGATAAAATGGACTCCAGCTCGATAATTGAGCGCTTTTCTGTAAGCGAAAATAGGCAATGATTAATAAACCGAGGCTACCGCCCACCCAGATCGCTGGACGCCCGCTATCCGGCAGGACGACAGCTAATGTGTAGCCGATTATTTGGGGAACCACCAACCATAACATAGGAATGTGCCCAATGGCTGAGCGGTTCGGGGGCGGATTCATGTTGGCCAGTGATTAATGTATGCCTTGTCGTTAATATGTAAAGATTGGCGAATCGCCTTTTGCAGATACTGGTGCCCGTGCACGACGGCTTTTTCTAGGCACTCGCCTTTGGCAAGGTGAGCGGCGATAGCAGATGAGAGCGTACAGCCGCTGCCATGCGTATCCAGATTTTTCATACGCTGTGCTTCGAATTTTTTGACTGAGACTGTTCGCTGCATTTTGTTACGGTCTTTGCTCCTGGTGGCTGTATCTGGGGCCCCAGCTGCCTTTTTCGAGGTTGGGTCCGTTTTGCCCTCGTCTGCGTATACGAGCACATCGACTAAATGGTCATGCTGCAAGTGGCCACCTTTGAGCAAAACCGCGGTATCAAATCGAGTGGCCATTTCGATAGCAATGGCCTCCATTTCGTCGACAGATTCTGGGCGGATGCCCATAATTGCCGCAACTTCATCGAGGTTGGGAGTGATGAGGTGCGCCAGCGGTAAAAGATCGTGGATGAATGTCTCCACCGCCGCAGGTTCTAGGAGGGCGTCGCCACTGCTCGAAATCATGACCGGATCCACTATTACAGGGATGTCCACCTTGTTTAAACTGTGAACGACCGTTGCAATCAGTGGTTTGGAAAACAGCATTCCGGTTTTGATGGCAGTTATCGGGAAGAAAGCCAGCACCTGGTCGATTTGTGCTTTGAGAAAGTTCGGTTCGACCGACATGCAGTGGGTCACACTGCGCGGATTTTGTGCCGTCAAAGCTGCGATAGCCGTTGTTCCAAATACTCCACAGGCTGCAAATGTAAGTAAATCGGCTTGTATGCCGGCGCCGCAACCGGAGTCGGATGCAGCGATCGAGAGGGCGGTGGGTGTCGATTGGGTATGGCGGGATGGCATCATCTGGATTCATAAAAAGGGGAACGCACCCAACTGCAAAGGGTAAAATGCGAGAATCGCGTGTGCTGCACAGTTCAATGTTGCACCGCCAAAGCCGTCGCTGCAAAAATTGGCGGTCAACAATGGCATTTGATCAATCAGACATGTTCGCAGAGGACACCGCCTCCAGTCCGAGCGATGTGGGAACGGGCAGTACGGCAAAAAAGCGCCGTCCGCTCGCGGTGCGCATGCGTCCAGGTGCATTGCAAGAGGTGTTGGGGCATGCCCACATCCTGGGCGCGGATGCGTTATTGCCGCGTTTAATCCGGACGAATACGTTTGGGAGCTTGTTATTTTATGGACCTCCCGGTTGTGGTAAAACAACTTTAGCTGAAGTCATTGCGCAAGAAACGCAAAGCCGTTGTGTGAAGATCAATGCGGTGTTGTCGAATGTCGCTGAGTTGCGCGATATTTTGCGTATGGCGCGTTATCAGGCAGAAGAGGACACCCTGCTTTTTATCGATGAGATTCACCGTTTTAACAAAGCGCAGCAGGATTTACTGTTGCCCGATGTGGAAGCGGGTCATATTCGGTTAATTGGGGCAACAACGCATAACCCAGGTTTTTACATCATTCCCCCTTTGTTGAGTAGAAGCCACTTATTTCGGCTAGAGCCATTACCAGAAGATGCAGTCGTAACCCTGATGAGCCGCGCTTTAGAAGATGGGGAACGCGGTCTGGGGACCTACAAGTGTGTAGCTGAAGAAACGGTGTTGCGCAGCCTGGCGCGCTTGTGTGATGGCGATATGCGCCGTGCGCTGAATGCATTGGAGACGATTGTGTTGAGCCAGGCGATGGGCACGCGAATTACTGCAGAGGCATTACACGTATTTGCGCAGGAGCGGCGTATTCGTTACGACGCCGACGAAGATGAGCATTACGATACGATTTCGGCATTTATTAAAAGCGTGCGGGGTTGTGATCCGGATGCAGCACTTTACTGGTTGGCAAAAATGCTTGAGGGAGGCGAAGATCCGCGGTTTGTTGCCAGGCGATTGGTTATTTTGGCGTCTGAGGATATCGGTTTGGCTGATTCGCGGGCGCTGCCATTGGCGACGGCCACCTTCCAGGCCTGCGAATGGATAGGGATGCCCGAGTGTGCGCTCAACCTGGCGCATTGTACGTTGTTTTTAGCTACCTGCCCAAAGAGTAATTCTGCTACGGAAGCGATCAGTCGCGCTCGCAGAGTGCTGCGAGAACAGCCCGTTCAGCCTGTGCCGCTATGGTTGCGTGATGGACATAATAAAGTGGGGCAGGCCCTTGGGCATGGCAAGGGGTATCAATACAGTCACGAATTTCCACAGGCCATATCCGGTCAGGCGTATCTAGAGACGCCTTTGTCGCTGTATACACCGAAATTCAACGGTGCCGAAGCTGCGATTGCCGAGCGCTTGCAGCAGTGGCAGGAAATGCGGCGGCAAATGGCTGCTGAGACCTAGCCCGCATCTCTTCTTACGATTGGAATGACGGTGAAATTTTTGGATGATTAACATTGTCCCGTAGACGATATCCCTTTAAGCGTACAACTATGAAAACTAAACTCTTCTGTATAGGCTTGGTTCTTATTTCTCAATGGGTGTGTGCGTCTGTCGGGGGGACCACTGATGAAGGCAGCCTTGAGGTGGGCGCGCAATTGGACGAAAAGGGTATTTTCATTCCGCATTCAGAGGGGCTAGTGAACCTGAGAATCGTAGACAACAAATTTCAGTTATATTTTGTGGATGCTGAAAAGAAGCTGGTCGAACCGGATGCGGTCAAGATCATCGTTCGTTATTCGAGCCAGGTGAGGCGCGGTGAGAGCGAAAGCACCGTGGTTCTGAATCCAGGGCCAGGCAGTCTGTATTTCACCGCATCTCGTCCGATTCTACCCCCGCATTTTTACCGGGTTAAAGTGATCCTCGTATTTGCAGACAAAGAGGCGACCGAGTATCTGCCAGAAAAACTCTTGAATCAATTGGGAACATCTGACTGAAAAAATGTTCCGCATGGTCGATGAAATGGTTGCGAAATTGGGCGGTCATTGCGGTGGGTACTTTGATAGCTGCCCATACCAGTAGTGGCATTAGTTTCGACTCTTATTGGACGCTCCTGGGAGTTGTGATCGTGATCAGCTTTCTGAATGCCCTGCTTCGACCGTTGTTAATTTTGTTCACGCTGCCATTTATTATTTTCACCTTGGGTCTAGGGCTTATCCTGATCAATGCCTTGTTAATCAAGTGGACGGGAGCTTTGATTGATGGCTTCGAAGTCGCTTCCTGGGGGTCGGCTATTTGGGCAGCTCTGGTAATCGGTATCACTTCGTTTTTCGCCAATGTCTTGTTTGGAGAGCAAAAGTCGGAAATACAGGTCGATGTTGGCAAGGGGGGCCTGCAGGCGAAGCGTTCGAAGCGTAGCACGCAACAGGAAGTCATCAAAGATGATGATGTGATTGATATTTAGTAGAAATTTGTAAATTTGTTCGTTTTATTCATCGTTATAGGTGAAATAAAATTGTAAAGCGTTTGCGTAAAGCCAGAAGGCGCGATTTTTCGACTAACTTATGGGGTGTGCATCGCACATCTTTACGTGTAAAGGTCATTGACGCATTGCTTTCGGGACATTTAATCAAGCCATTCCTTCCAAACCTCGATTCATGAGGCTATTATTATGTCAGAAGATTCAAACTACGATTTAATCGTTATCGGCGGCGGCCCAGCAGGGTATGCAGGCGCCATCCGTGCAGGGCAAATGGGTAAAAAAGTTGCCTGTATTGAAATGGAGCGTGCCGGCGGCACTTGTTTGAACTGGGGCTGTATTCCCAGTAAGGCTTTACTCAAAAGTGCCGAGCTGTACATCAAAATGCAACATGCCGAGAGCTTTGGATTTTCATGCAAAGAAATTTCCGTCGATTTCCCTAAGGTCGTAGAGCGTTCGCGAGACGTTGCTGACCAAATGGCTAAAGGAATCGAATTTTTATTTAAGAAGAACAAAGTGGATTATTTTGTGGGCAAGGCGCAGATCAGTGTGCCGGGAATGATCGAAATTACTGAAGGAGAAGAGCAAGGTCGTGTGCTCACAGCAGAGAAGATTTTGATCGCAACCGGTTGTCGTGCCCGAATGCTGCCGGGGCTGAAACTGGATGGGAAAAAAATCATGACTGCGCGTGAGATTTTAGATCGGCGCGACATACCTGAATCTGTAGTTGTTCTGGGTGCTGGAGCCATCGGGATGGAATTTGCCTATTTTCTTCGTGCCTTCGGGGCAGAGGTGACCGTTGTTGAAATGTTGAACGAAGTGTTGCCGGTTGAGGATGTTGAAATTTCCAAATGCGTGGAACGGGCTTTCAAGAAGAAGGGCATCAAAGTGCACACCCGAACAAAAGCCGAAAACATTAAAACGACCCGCAATGGCGTAAAACTCGATTTAGTAAAAGGGGACAAGAAGACGTCGATCGAGGCTTCCAGCTTGCTCGTAGCGATCGGTGTGGTGGCCAACACCGATGGGTTACTGTCCAACAAGCTCAAAGTCGAGATGGACCGGAACTACATCAAAGTAGACGACAATTATCAAACAAATGTGCCGGGTGTATATGCGGCGGGCGATATTATCGGGCAACCTTGGTTGGCACACGTCGCTACTTACGAAGCATTGCAGGCTGTCAACGGTATGTTTGGTCATGGCAAGCCCAAGAAGGTGGGTAGGTTCCCAGGTTGCACTTACTGCCAGCCGCAAGTGGCGAGCATCGGTAAAACCGAAGAAAAACTCAAAGAAGAAGGTATCGATTACGGGGTGGGTAAATTCCCATTTACTGCGTCGGGAAAAGCGGTTGCAACCTCCGAATCCATTGGCTTTGTCAAAGTTTTAACCGATAAAAAGCACGGCGAAATCTTGGGAGCACATATTGTCGGAGCGGATGCTACCGAGTTGATTGCCGAATACGCGCTCGCAATGGAGCTCGAAGCAACTGTCCAAGAAGTGCACAATACGATTCATGCTCACCCAACTTTAAGTGAAGCGTTAATGGAAGCTGCAGCCGTCACCATGGATGAGGCGATTCATATCTAACCGGAATGCCTCACCACTCATCGAGCATAATCGCCCATGACCGAACATAGCAGCGCGCAACTTGCCATGCGAATGTGCGGGGTGTTGATGCAACTGCATCCGCATGGCTGCATTTGGCACTGCCATTTTCTAGATATGAACCATTCTGCTTTGACTCTGTGATATCCGGGCTAAAAGCAATCAAATCACGATTGTTTCGCGTGCTGGATATACTTAAGAATCATTCCAGCCTTACTGGTTGGAATGCCAATGAGTTTGCCGTTTCTTCCGTAAACTCTGACATGGGGTATAGAAGAAATTTGATACTGCTTGGTGACGGGTGTGCCCCAATTGACAATGTCGATCTTGCGAAGAGCGATATCTGCATCCTCCTTGGCAATATTTACCAGCCTTCTACCCATTTTTTTGCACGGTCCACACCAGTCCGCATGAAACTGCACGACCGTCACTTTGCCGGGTGCTAAAACCGATGCCATGTCGATTGTAGAGCCGTTTTCGCGTATGTCTTGGATATTTGCTGTGCGTTTGGCTGCTAATTTCTGTTTTGCCGCTTGCCGACTCTGTTTAATCGCAGCCAATTCTGCTTCTGTAATCCAATCGCCTCTGTGCAAAACCAGGCCCTTCTCCTGCTGGGTTCTGTAGAACTCGGCTTCCGCTTGTCCAGCAGCTTGTTTGCTTGCAAAATTTTTGTCGATATGGAAGACCCTGCCGTTTTTCAGTTTTATATTGGCGCCGTTGTAAATGAGTATTTCCTGAGGGCCGATAACCATATTTCCACTTGGTTTACCTAGTTTTTTAATCACTGTTTCTCGAGTGTCGCCTGTCTTTACAGATACACCAAATACCGGTGTAAACAGAAACGTGAAAATGAAATAAATGAATAGTGTTCTGGCTTGAATATCGAATTGCATTGCGTTTATGGGTTTTGCGTTGGTTATAATCGTAGAAATAGTGTGTGGACTAAAATTTTTTTAATGCGAATGTATGCAGATCTGCCCGTTGAATTCAGAATTTAAGCGCAACCTTGGGGCTAAACAGCCATGCACACTGCAACGGAGCAAAATCAATCATGGTGTCTTTGGATTGGAGATTGAATACAATTAATTGCATAGGGTATTGTTTGTAGAAAGCTTCTCATCAAGTTACCATCAACATTGCTTATTAACCTCTAGCCATTCTCGCAGCGAGTCGGTCTAATTTTGCGGTTGGGAGAGACGCACTCTCCGTTGGCATCGAGTTGTTGAACGATGGCAAAACCACTTTTAGCAGCACCTTCAAGCGTAGCAGGAATCCCTGTCTGCGTCCAATCGCCGGCAAGCAAAAGGTTTTTCCAAGAGGTCGCAACTGTCGGGCGAAGGGGCTCGGTTTCGGGGCGAGCTGCAAATGTTGCGTCCCTGGATTTGTGAACGAGATGTCGTTCGATTGTTAGATTTTCTGCATTTGGGAAAAAACGAATCATTTCAGTCTTGAGTGCTGTAAGGATAGTGGCGCTTTTCTTGTCCATCCAACTGTCTGCGGCACTCAAGACAATGGCGTAAAGGTATCTACCTTGAAACGTTTCCGGCAGTGTATGGGTGCGATCGAAAATCCAGTGGATGGGAGAGTCGAGCAAGCCGACGAATGTCGATGTTGAAGCAAATAGCTGTTGATCGCACAGCACATGAATACTCAAGATCGCGGATGATGGAATCCGCGCAATCTGTGTCTTAAGCGAATGGTTGTCTGGCAGCAATGCAGCAAGTGCGTTCCAGGGTAATGCACTGATAAAGTGCTCCGCTTGAATATGTTTTTCCTTTGAGGTTTCAATTGAAAGGATGTTTGTATCTGAATAGTGAATACGTTTTATCTGGCTTTTCAGGTGGATACCACCGCCAATGCTTTGCAAAAAATATTCTGTTTCCGGGTAGAACAGATCGCTGAGCCCCACTTTGCTCAATAAGAGGGTCGCATCATTCGATTTGCCAAATAATGATTGCTGCAGGGTTTTATAGAGGAGGCGGGCACTGGCAGTGGCCACGGGTTCATTCAATGCAGCTACACAGAACGGTTCCCACAGCGCACGAATGGAACCTTGAGTTTGGTGGTGGGCTTGTAACCACGCATAGACGGTTTGTTCTGCGGGTGGAGGTCCTTGTAAGCGGATGACGGTGCCCATGCGCATAATGGCAAGGCGATCGCGGGTAGAGAGTTCTTCAAAATTAAATAATCCGCAAATCAGGTGGAAGGGAGCAGGGAGCTTCATGGCTTTCAGTTGCGACCAGCGCTGGCCGGGGCTCACATAGGGTACGGTCATCGTTTCTTGCCGGGTAAACTTGTGCGCAATGCCAAGGATATCGACCACTTGCATGAAATTTTGATAACAACCCATAACAACATGCTGGCCATTGTCCAAAGTCAGGCCGGTAGCCGCATCGGTTAAGCTGTGAGCACGTCCGCCGAGGTAGGACTTCGCTTCGTAAAGGCGTGGAGTAAATCCTTGTAAACCCATGTCCAACGCAGCGGTGATACCGGCGACCCCACCACCCATAACAGCCACGGTGCCGGGAAGCTGGCGATGTGGTAAGGGGGTGTTGAGGCTTTTCAAGGTGCGCCAGAGTAAATGAAGTTTGCGCGGTTTGGACAGACGCAAGCGATTTGCAGTGATGTTGAAATCATTGGCTTTTATCTTTTCCAGGATATCTTCATAAAAAGCTGCCATGATAAGAGCTGCTTTTAAGTTTTTGCGCTCGCACTCTGGCAGTAGGCGCTTGGCTTTATTAAAAAAGTGTTTGCAGCGATAATAGCACAGTCGAAACAGGCGTTTACAATTAGGATTGGTAGCGGGATTGGCAAGGTCGGCATCGGCAATACCCAATGCCCTGAGTTCCTCCTGGGGGAGGTAAATACGCTTCATTTCCCGATAATCTTCGACAACATCTCGTAAAATGTTGGTGAATTGTAGCGCATAGCCGAGTGTTTCGGCATAGGCTTTGGTCTGTGGATGTTTACAGCCAAAGATTTGAATACACACCAAGCCCACTGCTGATGCGACGCCGTAGCAATATTTTTGCAGGTGCTGAAATGTTTCGAATCGTTGGTTGCCGATATCCATTGCCACGCCATCAATGATTTCAATGATGGGTTGCTGCTCAATCGCGAAGCGTTGCACCACCTCTCTCATCGGGTGAGCGAAATCGGGAACCGCTGCACCCTGGTAAATTGCGTGGATAGCGCTGCGCCACGTTTCGAGCTGCGAAGTTTTTATAGCGTCGGGACGTTCGGTATTGTCGACAATATCATCTACCTCGCGGCAGAAATCGTAAAAGACTGCCATAGCATCACGCCTTTCAGGTTCCAGCGCCATGAAGCTAAACGCAAGGTTCGATTTTTTGCGCTCGGATATGGATGTTTGGATGTCGGCAGTGTGGGAGGTCATTTCAACAGTGAAAGAAAGATAATCATACTGCGAGTCGGTATGTATTTGCCACCCAAAAGTGAATGGGATGGGTTTATCGCGCGAAATCAAGTATCTTACCGATTGGTTTTCTGTTATGGAACGGTTGTTCCTGAATCAGAGCGATGCCTGGTCGATTTTGTAAAGCCGCTCTGTGCGGTGGCTTAAAGATTTTCGCTCGAACCTGAAAAGTCACCGTGTGAACGCGGCTTTGCGCAGGAGATTGACTTTATCCTTGGCATTGAGTTTGGGGCGCAGTTCGACGGTGTCATAATCCTGTTCAATGATCTTGTCCAATATGGTCTGTCCACCCAGCCAGGTGAGCCGGATTTCCATGCTCAACGGAAATTTTAAATGACGACTCAACACCCTGCCTTGTTTGAACAGCTCGTAAGTGCGGTCAACCTGAAATTTTAAACAGTCTTTATATGCCTGAGTTGCTTTGGGTTGAGTGAGCATTGTCTCGGTGACCCCAAAGCGAGTTAGATCCACTTGAGGAATGTAAATACGATTCTTTTTTATATCGATACTGACATCCTGCCAAAAGTTGGCGAGTTGCAGTGCGGTGCAAATCTGGTCGGACCATTGGAACAGTTGCTCGTCGCGATAACCGTGCAGCAGCAGGACCAGGCGGCCAATAGGATTTGCGCTGCGGCGACAATAGTCCAAGATGTCATCAAAGGTTGCGTAGCGCAGCGTGGTGACATCTTGTTTGAATGCGCTGAGCAGGTCGGTGAACAAATGTAGCGGCAGATCGCACTTGCGCACGGTGTCTGCCAGCGCAACAAATATCCATGCCCACTCCGGTCGGCGCAAGGGCTGATCTTGGGTAGCTGCCACCAATTCTGTTGCAAAGGCATCCAAGTCAGCGAGCCGTTGGTCAGGTGTCGGGCCATCGGGCGTATCCCAGTTTTCGTCGGCGAGGTCATCGGACGTGCGCGCAAACGCATAGATGGCACTCACATGTGGACGAATGGTTTTAGGAACTAAGCGGGCCACCGGGAAGTTTTCATAGTGCTCGCGCGTCAGTTCATGGCACTGCTGATAGGCTGCTTCCAGCGAAGGATGAGTAAAGGGTGTATGGACGCTATCTGTCATGGAATAAAAACCTGATTAAAGCAGAATGGCAAAGTCGAGTCAAAGCCTGCTGCGCAGGCCAAAGGCGCGGTAGCGAACGCGTCTCTGCAGTCCTGCAAGGTTGTTTAAACACGATTGACAGATAACATGCATTCAAGCCAATCTTTTCCGCACGAATCCGAGCATCCAGAATTAAACATGAAAGGTCTACCATTTAAATTTCGCCATTTCCAGCCCGCAGTTACACGGACCGTGATTCATGGTATATGTCTTTTGAGCCTCGTGCTGTTGGCCTCCGGTGCGCGGGTGCAGGCTTTTTCAAAAGCAGTGGCTGCGGAGGGAACGATCCTTCCAGCCGGGGGCGCGTTTCGAGTAGCGGTGTCACCCCCGCAAGCAGTGCTGGCTGAGTTGCGGGTCAAGGAAGGAGACTGGCTCGAAGCCGGCCAGGTAATTGCGGTTTTGCAAGGTGCGGCAACTTTACAGGCGCAGACAATGGCCGCGCAATCAGCTGTTGAAGCTGCGGAGGCTGCGGTGCAGATTGCCCAACAGCAAGCCAGTGTGGCCAGCGCGCAGGTTGCCAAGATGGTGGCGACTGCAAACGAAGCGCGCGAACGCCATGCTGCGGCTATCGCGAAAATCGAGCGACATATATTGGATTTACAACAATTGTTAAAGGAGCAAGACCCCCCTAAGCGGGATCGCCTTGAAATGGAATTTAATATTCGCCAATTGCAGCGCGAACGGCGTGAGCAATTGGCGGTGTTTCCCGTCACGCTGAAACGTATTGAGGCGGAGGTGGCAGCTGTCCGTGCGCAATCACTTGTAGCTGAGTTACGGGTAACGGCAGCCCGAGCCGATGTGAGCGGTGCGCAAGCACGCCTGGAAGGTGCGAAGGCGCGTCAGGCTGAAGCAACGGTGCAAGCGCCGCGTGCAGGTGAGGTAATTGAGGTATTTGCCCGGGTGGGTGAAGCTGTTGGTTCCTATGGTATTTTAGAGATGGGCAACACCCGGGAAATATCTGTGGAAGCAGAAGTCTCGATTGATGATATCGCAAATGTAGAATTGGGGCACAGTGCGCGGATCACGGGAGATGGCATCGCTGTCTATTTGGAAGGTGTCGTAGTGGGGATTGAAAGGAAAGTAGCTCGCAACGCATTGCGCAGTGGGAGCCCGTCGGCCTATCAGGACAGGAGTGTTATCAACGTGACGATTCGACTCAACGAAGAGGACAGCCAGCAAGTGAGGCGCCTGCTGAATGCGCAGGTCATTGCCCGGATCAAACCGCCTACCTATGCTCAATAAGCTCATACCGTTGGGCATTCCGCTCGCTTGGCTCAATTTGATGGCAGAGAAAAAGCGTTTCTTTGTTGCGCTCGCGGGCATCATGTTCGCGGTGACGATGATGTTGTTTCAAATTGGGCTCAATTCTGCGTTATTCACCCAGGTGGTCTCGCCGCATCTGAAAATAAATGCAGACGTTGTTCTGGTCAGCACCCAGTACGAATATTTTGGCATCAGTCGGACCCTGAAGCGTACGCGGCTGGTGCAAGCACGTGCGCATCCCGATGTACAAGCCATCAGTGGTATGCATTTGATTAATTTACCGATAAAAAATCCTGCAACGGGGCGGGATCGCGACATTTTTATCCTTGGATTTGACCCGGCGAACCCTCTGTTCAACGATCCCGACATCCAGTCTCAGCAAGGAGAATTGAAAATTCCGGGGAGTGCATTATTCGATGTCCGCTCCAGGGACGCATTTGGTCCTTTCCCTCGACTACTCGAAACCAGCGATCGCGTGCGGACGGAGGTCAACGGTGTGCGGGTCGATGTCGTCGGGGTATTTGCCATGGGAACAACCTTTGCAGCAGACGGAAATCTCATTGTCAGCGAAGACACCTTTTTAAAGCTCTTCCCCATGGCCAGCCGCGATGAATTGAGTGTCGGCTTTGTGCAACTGCGTGAGGGAGCGGATGCCGAGCAGGTCGCGGAGGATTTGCGCGCACGCCTCAAAGACGATGTGCAGGTGATGACCTATGGCGCATTTATCGATAATGAAAAACAATACTGGCAAGAGCGCACGCCGATTGGCTTTGTCATTACAGCGTCGATGATCGTATCCCTTGTAGTAGGAGCGGTGATCGTTTACCAGATTTTATATACCGACGTCACCGATCATTTGCAGGAGTATGCGACGCTTAAATCCATTGGGTTCCGAGATGTCTTTTTTATCAATTTAGTCCTGCAAGAGTCGTTCATATTATCTTTTTTGGGATTTATTCCGGGTGCTTTGCTGACCGCGTGGCTGTACAAATTAACGCGTGAGTTGGCCTTCATGCCGACCTATTTGACGTGGGACAAAATTCTAATTGTTTTTGGACTCACCGTTTTTATGTGCGTGTGTGCAGGTGCGTTAGCTACGCGTAAACTCAGACATGCAAATCCATCTGATATTTTCTAATATCCACTGTCTATGACCAAAGCCCCCATCATTCAGGTACGCGATTTGAGCCATGCATTTACCGAAGCCGGTCAGATGAAAGAAGTGTTGCACAGCTTGAACTTGGATATCTTTCCCGGAGAAATCGTCATCATGATGGGACCTTCTGGCTCGGGCAAAACGACTTTTCTAAAGCTGCTCGGAGGGCTGCGGAAACTGCAACATGGTGAGATCGTCGTGGATGGCGTGAGCTTGGGCGAAGCGAGTTCCAGGAGGTTGGTTTATGTGCGGCGCAAAATCGGCTTTATCTTTCAAACTCACCATTTGTTGGCATCGTTAAATGTTTTACAAAATGTGCAGTTGCCCTTGTCTTTTGGTTCCCGCGAAACGCGCAAGCATGCCAAAGAGACAGCGTTGGCGTTCCTCAAAGAAGTGGGGTTAGAGGCACACATTGCCAAACAGCCCGCGCACTTATCGGGAGGGCAGAAACAGCGCGTGGCGATTGCACGTGCATTGATTCACCAGCCTCCCATCGTATTGGCAGATGAGCCCACCGCTTCCCTGGACAAAAAGACTGGACGCGAAGTCGTGACTTTGATTCAGCGCCTGTCGAAGCAATACGGCAGCACTATCGTGTTGGTCACCCACGACAATCGCATTTTAGATGTCGCCGACCGAATTGTGCAGATGGAGGACGGGCATATTCTGTCGGATAGTTTGACGAGTAGTGAGTTATAGCTAAGCCGTGACTGGAGCTTTTTTCGTTTGCTTATTCTTCAAAGCAGCCTTCACCAGATTGCTGCCAAAATCCCACAGCGGGCCTGGAAATTTGCCGAGGTCACCCAGCACCTCATCTAAACCGTTTACGAATTGTTCGATTTCTTGATCCCCAATAATGAGGGGGGGCAGGATCTTGACGACATCCATATTGTGACCGGCGACCTGCGCCAAAATACGATGTTTTTGGAGCAGCGGAGTGACAATCATCTGCGCAAACAGTCCTTTATCGACAGCGTGAATCGCTTTCCATGCCATTTTCAATTTCAGGGCTCGCGGCTGATGAAACTCAATGGCGAGCATGCAACCTTTGCCGCGCACTTCTCTAAGGGTGTCGTGCTTATGCGCCAGAGCACGCAGGCGAGCCAGTAATTTGTCGCCCACGTTGGCCGCCCGTTCGCTCAAGCCTTCGCGTTGGATAACATCGATGGCAGCGAGTCCGCAAACCATCGCCAGGTTATTGCGACCAAAAGTCGTCGAGTGCACGACGCAACGGTCGAGGCGCGAAAACACACCCTGGTAAATAGAGCGGCGTGTAACGATGGCCGCCACCGGCACGTAGCCCCCACTCAATGCTTTGGACAACGTGATGATATCGGGTTCCAGTTGCCAGTGCTCGAAACCAAACAGCTTGCCAGTGCGGGCCATGCCCGTTTGCACCTCGTCCATAATAAAGAGTGCACCGTATTTGTGACAAAGTGCTTGTGCTTTCGGAAAATAATCATCACTGGGGATGTGCACCCCTTTACCCTGTATCGGCTCAGCAATAAATGCGGCAACATTACCCGCTCGTAGTTTTTGTTCGAGATCGTCAATGTCATCAAACCGGACCTGTTCAGTAGCCGGCAATAAAGGGCCAAATCCTTCCTGAAAATGAGGATTGGCAGTAACTGAGAGAGAGCCGTAAGACAAGCCATGATAGGCACCTGTCAGCGAAAGAATACGCTCTCGGCCGGTAGCTGCACGGGCAAATTTCAAGGCTCCTTCGACGGCTTCAGTGCCCGAGTTGGCAAAGAATACGGCATCGAGGTGTGGAGGCGTGATTTCAACAATTTTTTCAGCCAATAATCCGCTGAGCAGAGCGCAGTCCATTTGCACCATATTGGGCAAATCCATTGCTAAGGTATCTTCAATTGCCTTGCGCACGACCGGGTGGTTGCGGCCTATATTGTAAACTCCGTAGCCACTTAAAAAATCGAGATAGGGCTGCCCGTCCATGTCGAAAAGGTAGGCACCTTCGGCGCGGGCATACACTTTGTCGAAACCAATTGTGCGCAGGACCTTGACCAGCGTCTGGTTGACATATTGTTCGTGCAGTGCGTAATTTTCGCCCAGACGCGTAGCGATGGTCTCTTTAATGTCGAACGCCATGGGTTCTAGTAAGCTTCTAATTGCTCACAAACTTCCCGAATCAAAAATTCTGGCGTAGATGCTCCCGCGGTAACACCGATCTTCGCGTAATTCGACTTCAAATGGGCCAGGTCCAATTCGGCAACCGTTTCAATGTGATACGCCGGCAAGCCTTGTTTCTCTACCAGTGCGGCCAGTTTCATTGTGTTGGCTGAGTGACTGCCCCCCACAACCACAATGGCTTCAGCACCTTTTTCCTTGAGCACCAGCACATCTGACTGCCGTTCTTTCGTAGCACCGCAAATGGTATCGAACACCTTGGCGTTCGGATAAATTTGCCAAAGATGGTGGCTAAGGCGCTCGAATTCATCGGTAAACATGGTTGACTGTGAAACCATGCAGATATGGGCGCCTAAATCGGGGAGGTGGTCGATGTCTTCGATGGTTTTAACCACGTGTCCACGTCCTTCCGTATACCCCATCAACCCAATCACTTCAGGATGTTTGGGATCACCAAAAATAACCGTCGAGTAGCCCTTGCGCGAATGTAATTTAATTTTACCGGCAATAATGCCCACATCCGGGCAAGTAGCATCTTTAAAATTCATTCCCAGGTTTTTCAAATAAGCACGACGCTCAGGAGAAATTCCATGCGCGCGCACGACCATAACGGCGTTGTCCTTGCTGTCTTGCTCAATCGTCAGATCCGACTTGCTCTGGTAATCGCCAACCTCTTTGATGCCCTTGTTTTCCAGTTTTTCCATCATTTGACGATTGTGAATAAGCGGGCCATCAGTATAGACCGGCGCCTTCCCTTCGTCAGCAAATTTCGCCGCGATGTCGATGGCTCGCTCAACGCCCCAACAGAATCCTGCACTTTTTGCTCGTATGACTTCCATAAAATATGTCGTGGATGTTTATCGGATAAGTTGCAACCGATTGCCTGTTTACGCAAGCTTTTTGGTAATTTTGGCGACGGCCTTAGCGTGATAAACCCTCACCACAGCTAACAGCCTTTAGCTTGAGGATTGCTGGAAACATTCGATGCGCAGCGATCAATGTTCGTTCATGACGGGTGGCACCGCCTCAGGTGTTCATCACAGTTTTTCGATGCCTGACCCCATGAAGCCTGTTTTTTACTTACTAATCGCCCGAACCTGAAAGAATACTCCCGAGCTCGTCTCAGTGCTACATTCACCGGGCAGTGCTGGTGTCCAATTGACCAAATCATTGCTCGCCTCGAGAACAATTTCGAACGGACCGTTGTAATATGTTGGGATCACGACGGAATTGTTGAGCACTGAACGAAATGGGTTGCTACTGTTGCCACTCTCATCCACCGCGTACATGGTTACGGTTCCTTCATTTGCTGACGCGAAATAGGGGAAACTGGGAAACATAAAAATTGGGCGAGTATCCAAAAACCTCTTGGGAGGTAACACCTTTGGGGCCGACTTTTAAAAACCACGATCTTGCGCGTGCGCGCGACATTGCTTTGCTGTTAGATTCAACCAATACTGCCGCTACCAGTGAAGACGAAATATGTAAATAACTATCTAAGTAAAAGTCGCTAAGGTTTGCAGCGTGTATTTCAGTGCCATCGGCAGCAAATCAGACAAATCCACTGTCTGTAGATACAAGACATGAGCCGTCTATGCCGGGGGTTGCGCTCCGTGCGTTGGCAATAGAAACTTGCCATATTTGCTGAATTGCGCCTATACTTGTGATGGGTGTGACACAAAAAACAGTTAATAAGTAATCTTTGCAAACTTCATAACCTTAACAATATGAATTTAACAAGAGGAGAATAATGTTGGCACTTTAGTGAATCCAGGTTAACGACAGCATCATTAGAAGCTAGCCCGAACATCTCACCACTCATCGAGCATAATCGCCCATGACCGACAATAGCAGCACGCAACTTGCCATGCGAATTTGCAGGATGTTTACCCAGCTGCATACAAATGGCTGCGTTGGGCACTGCTATTTTCTAGACCTGAACAATTCTGGTTAGATTCTGGTGAGAGATTCGGGTCAGTGTAAATAAAAAATGATAAATAAACAGTGTTTTTATCTTTTAAAGCAAGGTAAAGTTAGTTTGCTGGCACTGCAGATTTACCAAGATGACCAATGATTGTGTAACGATTTGAGCAGTTTTATGGCATTACCCTGGTTCAGTAACGGCGCATTCCCGTTATATTTAGCACCGATGGCTCGTTACACCGATGTCTTGTACCGGCAATTGTGTAAAGAGCAGGGTGCAGATGTGATGGTGACCGAGTTTGTCCGGGCGGACGCGTTGATTCACGGCGGTCCTGAAGCCTGGCGCGCGGTCGACTTTACCGAGGCGCAGCGCCCGATGGGGGTGCAGATTTTTGGTTCGACAGCTGCGGCCATGGCCGAGGCAGCACGGCGGATTGTTGAGCGCGTAGCACCTGATTTTATCGATTTGAATTTCGGTTGCCCAGCGAGTTGTGTAACGGATAAACAAGCAGGCTCTGCATTGCTGCAAGATCCGCCCGCTTTGGCCAAGATCGCGCAACACGTGGTGCAGGCAGTGCCCGCTACGCCGGTGACCGCCAAGATACGCATTGGTTGGGATGCGAAATCGATCGTCGCGGAGGATGTCGGAGTGCGGCTCCAAGATGTGGGCGTGCAAGCACTGGCGATCCATGGCCGCACCAAGGAACAGGGCTATCGTGGCGAAGCTGACTGGGATGTGATCCATACGGTTGCTGATAAATTGCTCATCCCTGTAATTGGCAATGGCAATGTGTGCAGTGCGGCCCGGGTGCAAGCCATCCGCGAGCAATCCTCAGTAGCTGGAGTGATGATTGGTCGTGGGGCGTTGGGGTATCCTTGGATCTTCAGAGAGATCAAGCACTTTCTGCAAAACGGGGAAATTCCGCCACCACCGACTGTGGAACAACGCTGGGACACTCTGTTAGGGTATGCGCGTTTATTGTTACAGGCGCCATTCAGAAGTCACGATGTTGGCAACATTCGCTGGATGCACTCAAAATTGAAGGCACTCACCAAAGAAATGCCCGGTTGTCGTAAGCTCAGGGTTGAGTTTGAGAGTGTAACCTCGCTGGATGATTTAGAGCGTTTAGCCGAAAAGTATCGGGAAGGGAGGTCGTAATCAGTGGTTAGAATATGTTTCCTTGCATCAATTCACTCGATTTTCCATCGATGCAATTAGATCGAGCAGGAATTGGTTATTGCCCCCGATAGACTGGCATAAAGATTTCGCTTGTTCGGTGTGATGGTGCGCTTTGCGACGAGACTCATCCAGGCCGAACAAAGCGGGATAGGTCATCTTGCAATTTTCAGCATCGGCACCCGCTGGTTTGCCCAGGGTTTCAGCATCCGCAGTCGCATCGAGAATGTCATCGATTATTTGAAATGCCAGACCCAGGTGCTTGCCCGCTTCGGTCATCATGGCAATGTGTTCATCGGTGGCATTGGACATGCGAATCCCCATTGTCAGGCTGGTGGTGATCAGTGCGGCTGTTTTATTGTGGTGAATGTACTCGAGGCGTTCAGCTGTGGGCGCTGCTTGCTCACCCATTAAATCTTCCATTTGACCACCGATTAGTTTTTCATTCCCGGCGGCATGGCTCAAGTCGCGGACCAATTCATTTGCGAGTGTGGGTTGGTCCTGGTAGCAGTTGGACAACAGCCAAAATGCATAGGTGAGTAGTGCATCGCCGGCCAGCAATGCGGTTGCTTCGTCAAATTGCTTATGGCAAGTGGGGTTGCCACGTCTCAGGTCACTATCGTCCATGCAGGGTAAGTCATCGTGAATCAGACTGTAGGTGTGTAAGCATTCAATCGCGATTGCTGTAGGAAATGGATTGATTGTTGAGGGAAAAAGCTGCTGGCTCGCCAGCACTAAGATGGGGCGCAGCCGCTTACCGCCAGCTTCTAAGCTGTAGAGCATGGCTTGATGCAGGCGTGACGGGCGCGTGTCTCCCGGAGGTAGCAGATCACCAATGGCTGACTCAATTTGTGCCTGATATTTTTTTAGCGTGCGATTAAAATCCATACTTCTGCCTGACTTTTGCTTGAATGAAACAAGGCTTTACTTAGTAAAGAATGCACAGCACTATTATGCAAATTAACTATATGCCAAGATTAGAAGCGTTCACCGAAAAAATTTTTTCTGACAGTCGATGGCCATTCAAAGTCGTCATAGGCGGGGTGTTAACGCTGACGATTTTGGGCATCCCATGGGTTTTAGGTTATTTCTACAACTATGCCCAGCAGGTGCGGATGCGAGGATCGCTGCAATTGCCAGATTGGCATGAGTGGGATCGGAGGTTGTTCGACGGTATTCGGATGCTGGCTATCTTTGCGCTATTCGTGGGCGTTCCCTGGATGATTTTATTATTGGCAGTTTGGTTGGTAGAATCGGTCCTGGGATCGTGGGGAGGCCTTCTAGCCTGGGGAATGTTTTCAGTCTATTTAATCGTGGTCCCGCCTTTGTTGGTTGCCGCGATTTTGCAGTTTCAAAGGACGGAAAATTTTCGTAGTTTGTTGAATTATAAACCGATAGCAGATTTGTTGTCGACCAATTGGCAACGCTGTGTGCTCCCTGTACTCGCTTATAACGGCTGTTTGTTTATCGGTTTGCCGATTTTTACCTTTGCTTTTTTCCTCGGAACAAACTTGCTGATTGCATATTTGTTGTTAGTTTTCCTCAGTTCAAATATACAAAATAAATAGTTAACGCTCAACGTTATGCCAACCTACGACTACTATTGCAAATCCTGTGACAAGGATATTGAGGTGTTTCAATCCATTACTGCGGAGCCCTTGAAAGTGTGTCCCGAATGCGATAAAAAGGGC
>Ga0102943_1000132_pt1 | contig 52046 bp, 41 predicted proteins | sample SalPonC_black_MG_FD_78174 | JGI IMG/M metagenome (GOLD analysis project Ga0102943, IMG submission 78174) | Salt pond soil microbial communities from South San Francisco under conditions of wetland restoration - Salt Pond MetaG... | ecosystem: Environmental > Aquatic > Marine > Intertidal zone >...
ACCTCACCCCCGAGAAGGTCGACGAGCTGATCGACGAGTGGAGGCGCGATGGCTGAGTTCCCGAAGATCCTCAGCGCCAACTGGGACGTTGAGAACAGCCACACCCTCGACGTGTACGAGTCGCGGGGTGGCTACGGCGCGATGCGCAAGGCCCTCACGAGCGGGGGGATGAGCCCCGACGAGGTGCGCGAGCTGGTGAAGGACTCCGGCCTGCGTGGCCGCGGCGGCGCGGGTTTCCCGACGGGTGTGAAGTGGGGCTTCGTGCCCGACACCGACAAGAAGAAGTATCTCCTGGTGAACGCCGACGAGAGTGAGCCGGGGACCTTCAAGGATCGCTACATCATGGACTTCGACCCCCACATGATGATCGAGGGGTCGATCCTGAGCAGCTACGCGATCAATGCCAACGACTGCTTCATCTACATCCGCGGCGAGTATGGCTGGCTGGTCGACCGCGTGCAGGAGGCCGTGGACGAGGCCTACGCCAAGGGCTACCTGGGCAAGGACATCCTCGGCAGCGGCTACGACCTCGAGATGATCGTGCACAAGGGTGCCGGCGCCTACATCTGCGGCGAGGAGACGGGGCTGATCAACAGCCTCGAGGGTCGCAAGGGTCAGCCGCGCATCAAGCCGCCCTTTCCGGCCGTGGTCGGCTTCCTGGACTGCCCGACGATCGTCAACAACGTCGAGACCGTCGCGGCCGTGCCCTGGATCGTGAACAACGGCGCCGACGCCTACAAGGCGATCGGTACCGAGAAGAGCACCGGCACCAAGCTGTGGAGCGTGAGTGGTCCGGTGAAACGGCCGGGCAACTACGAGGTCCCCATGGGCCTGCCCATGAAGGAACTGATCTACGGCGAGGACTACTGCCAGGGCATGCTCGACGGCGTCGAGCTCAAGGCCTGCATTCCGGGCGGTTCGTCGGTTCCGGTGCTCACCGCCGAGGAAACCCTGGCCTGCAACATCGACTACGAGAGCTTCGCCGAGCACGGCACCATGCTCGGCTCGGGCGGATGCATCGTGATCGGAGACGACGCGAGCATGCCCGAACTCTTGAAGGTCGTCCTGCAGTTCTACCACCACGAGAGCTGCGGTCAGTGCACGCCGTGCCGCGAGGGCACCGGCTGGCTCGACATGATCCTCGACCGCATGCTGCGCGGTGAGGGCCGGCCCAAGGACCTCGAGTTGCTCGACCGCATCGGCAACAACATGATGGGCACGACCATCTGCGTGCTCGCCGACGCGGCGGTCATGCCCGCGCAGAGCTTCGTGAAGAAGTTCCGCGACGAGTTCGAGGCCCTTCTGCCCGAAATGGAAGAGCCCGAGGAGTACATCCCCACGACCAGCGCCGCCGAGATGCCGCGCTGAGCTGGGGGAGGGAGCGACAGTGGCCAAGATCACCATCGACGGCGTCGAGCACGAATTCGAAGAGGGCAAGAACCTGTTCGAGGCCTGTGCCGAGGCCAACGGCGAGAAGCTGCCGCACTTCTGTTACCACCCGGGTCTGTCGATCGCGGGCGTGTGCCGCATGTGTCAGGTCGAGATCGAGGGCGTGCCCAAGCTCGTGATCGCCTGCAACGCCGCCGTGCGCGACGGCATGGTCGTCAACACGAAGACCCCGCGTGTGCGCAGCACGGTGCAGAACATCCTGAACTTCCATCTGCTGCACCATCCGGTCGACTGCCCCGTGTGCGATCAGGCCGGCGAGTGCTCTCTGCAGGACTTCTACATGGATCACGGCCTGTACGACGCCGAGATCGACATCGACGACAAGATCGACAAGGGCAAAGTGAAGCCGATCGGCGACCTGGTGATGCTCGATGCCGAGCGCTGCGTCCTGTGCGCGCGCTGCACGCGCTTCACCAGCGAGATCACGAAGACCCATGAGCTGGGGATCTTCAACCGCGGCAACCACAGCGAGATCGACGTCGCCCCGGGCAAGACCCTGGACAACAACTACTCGCTGAACACCGTCGACATCTGCCCGGTGGGCGCGCTGACCAGTCGTGACTTCCGCTTCCGCAAGCGGGTGTGGTGGCTCGACGTCACCGACAGCGTCTGCCCCGGTTGTGCGACTGGCTGCAACATGACCATCGATCACAACGAGGGCACCGCGTACCGCTTCAAGCCGCGCGAGAACCCCGAGGTGAACGACTACTGGATGTGCGACCACGGGCGCCTGCTCTACAAGCGGATCGTGACCGACGCTCGGCTCGAACACCCGACCGTCGGCGTCGGCGAGCGGCGCGAACAGAGCTGGTGGGAGCGCGCCTACCGTCGCGTGCTGGAACTCGCCGAGAGCCGGACGCTGGTCTTCGCGGGGAGCCCGCACGCCACGCTCGAGGAGCTGTACGCCCTGGGTCGCCTGGCCGAGGCCGTCGACGGCCGGTGGCTGGGCGCACGCCTGAGCGGCACGGAGACGGGGGAGGGCGACGACATCCTGTTCAGTGCCGATCGCACGCCGAACGCCGAGGGCATCCGTCGGCTGGGGGCTGGCGAGTTCACGGTGGAGCAGCTGCGCGAAGCGGCCACGCAGGAGAACGTGCTCGTGGTGCTCGAGAACGACCTCGCGGGCCTTGCCGCCGAGGACTCGGTGCTGGACGGTTTCGCCGCCGTCGTGACCATCGCCACCGACGGTACGGCGACCAGCGACCGGGCGGAGGTCGTGCTGCCCACGCTGAAGTACGCCGAGAAGCTCGGGACCTTCGTGAACAAGGACGGCCGCGCCCAGGCGTTGAACGCGGCCTTCCCCGGGCCGGCCGAGGCCCGCGACACGATCCGCATCGTGCGCGACCTCGGAGAGGTCTTCGGGCACACCTTCGCCTGGGCGGACACCGCCGGGGTGCGGGGCGAGATCGCGTCGACCGTCGAGGGCTTCGGGGCGATCAGTGGCGGGATCGGCCCGCAGGGCGTCGCGCTCGACGCCGGATCCGTGCAACCGACCCCCAGCGGTGGCGAGGAGGCGCAGGCGTGACGGGACTCGAGGAGATCGGCTGGACGCTCAGCAAGATCGGTTTCATGCTCGGCGTGATCATCGGGCTGTTGCCCGCGATGATCTGGGCCGAGCGCAAGGGCGCTGCCTACATCCAGGATCGCGTCGGACCGAACCGGGCGAACATCCTGGGGCTTCGGCTCGGTGGGCTGATCCACCCCCTGGCCGACGTGCTGAAGCTTGTGTTCAAGGAAGACGTGATCCCCGCCGGCGTGAACCGCTTCTTCTACCACCTGGCGCCGTTCCTGGTCATGGTGGTCGCGCTGCTGACCTTCGCGGTGATCCCTTTCGGCGACAAACTCTACCTGGGTGATCAGGTCATCAACCTGCAGGTGGCCGATCTCAACGTCGGGGTGCTGTACATCCTCGCGATCACCAGTCTCGGCGTGTACGGAATCGTGCTTGCCGGTTGGGCGAGCAACAACAAGTACTCGTTCCTGGGTGGGATCCGTAGCACCAGCCAGATGATCTCGTACGAGATCAACATGGGGCTGGCCGTGCTGTCCTTGATCCTGGCCACGGGCACCGTCCGCCTGAGCGACATGGTGCAGGGGCAGGGCGAGCTGTTGTTCGGCTTCCTCCCGGCCTGGGGCGTGGTCATCCAGCCGGTCGGTTTCCTGATCTTCATCGTGGCGCTCTTCGCCGAGGTGAATCGCAATCCCTTCGACCTGCCCGAGGGCGAGAGCGAGCTCGTGTCGGGCTACCACACCGAGTACTCCAGCCTGAAGTTCGCCCTGTTCTTCATGGCCGAGTACGCCAACATGATCGTCGGCGCGGCGATCGTGGCCACGCTCTACTTCGGCGGCTGGCAGGTGCCGTGGATGGGGACCGAGACGCTGCGGGCGAACGCGGGCCCGCTGCTCACGGGGACCGTCGTGGTGGCCGTCGCGCTGCTGCTCCTGTTCACGCGAGCGCTGTTCCGGCACTACGGCCAGATCAGGTACACCCTCGGTGATCGCCGCGAGAAGGAACCCCTGGTGATCGGCGTGGTCTTCCTGGCCGCTGCGATCGGGGGCGTGCTGTTCCTGATCGGTGGGCGTCCCTGGGCGATCGAGCCCGGGAGCCCCGCCTCGATGCACTACGCGACGGCGACACAGGTCGGAACCTTCGTCCTGAAGACGATCTTCTTCGCCTGGTTGTTCATCTGGGTGCGCTGGACACTCCCGCGCTTCCGGTACGACCAGCTCATGCGCCTGGGTTGGAACTTCATGCTCCCCCTCGCCCTGGTGAACTTCTTCGTGACCGCCTTCGTGGTCCTGCTGCTCGAATCGTAGGGGGAAGAGTCATGCCGTATTCGATCCACGGTCCCAAGGCCATCACCGGCGGCAAGGGCGCGCGTATGCGTCCCGGCGAGTCGGTCTACGTCTTCGAGATCCTCAAGGGGCTCGGCGTGACCATGCGGCACCTGCTGGCCAACATCTTCGACCGCAGCCGCATGCCGACCCTGGAGTACCCCGACGCCAAGCCGGAGTACGGTCCGTGGTTGCGGGGGCGCCATCGCCTGATGAAGCGCGAGGACGGTTCGCCGCGCTGTGTGTCGTGCCAGATGTGCTCGACCATCTGCCCGGCCGACTGCATCTCGATCGTGGCCAAGGAGGACGACCGGCCCGACGTCGAGAAGGCTCCCGAGAGCTTCGACATCGACCTGCTGCGGTGCGTGTACTGCGGTCTCTGTGTCGAGGCCTGTCCCTGTGACGCCATTCGTATGGACACGGGGATCTTCGAGTTGGCCGCCGACAGCCGTGAGGCCTTCGTGGTCGACATCGACTTCCTGCTGAACAACACCACCGATGGGGTGAAGCGCTGATGGAAGGGTTGTTCTTCTACCTCTTCGCCACCGTTGCCGTGATCTCGGCGGTGGCGATGGTCACCCGCAAGGATCCGGTCACCAGCGCGTTCTGGCTGATCTTCTGCTTCCTGAACGTCGCGGCCCTGTTCGCCACGTTGAGCGCGCACCTCATGGCGGTGCTCCAGGTGTTGATCTACGCCGGCGCGATCATGGTGTTCTTCCTCTTCGTCACCATGTTCCTGGGCAAGACCAAACGAGCGATCTCGAAGCCCAATCCCGTGCTCTACGGCATCGCGCTGTTGACCGTGGTCGGGATCTCGTGGTTCATGATCGGCCTCTCGGGGGGCGAGCGCGTACCCTTCCCCGAGGTCGACGGTCGTCACGGGACCATCGAGGCCGTCAGCGAACTGATGCTGTCGGAGTACATCTTCCCCTTCGAGCTGACCGGCCTGCTCCTCACCATCGCGGTGATCGGGGCGGTCCTGCTGGCCCGCCGGCAGGCACCGGGTTCGCGCGGTACCCATTTCTCGAGCCCCCGCACCCCGGTGGCGCGAGCACGTGAGAGCGTCGCCGGAGGTGCGTCGGATGCCTGATCTCACTGCGTTGACGAACGCCGTCCAGGTCGGCCTGGGGCACTACCTGGGCCTGTCGGCGATCCTCTTCAGTATCGGTGTGCTCGGTGTCGTGTTCCGGCGCAATGCGCTGGTCATGTTCATGTCGGTCGAGCTCATGCTCACGGCGGTGAACCTGAGTCTCATCTCGTTCAGCCGGTACATGGACGACATGCACGGGCACGTCTTCGTGCTCTTCGTGCTCGCCGTCGCGGCCGCCGAGGCGGGCGTGGGGCTGGCGATCCTGGTCGAGATCTTCCGCAAGCGGGACACCGTCGACGTCGACGAGTTCCGCCAGTTGATGGAGTAGCCGATGCACGAGACCGATCTCCTGCGCTGGATCGTGCTTCTGCCGCTGCTCGGCGCCGCCTTCAACGGACTGATCGCACCCCGCCTGCCGCGGGGTGTGGTGTCGTTCGTGGGCGTCGGCAGCGTGGCGGCGGCCTTCGCCTTGTCGGTGAAGGTGTTCTTCGACCTGCGGGCGATGCCCGGGGCCGAACGGGCGCTGCACGACCTCGTGTACAATTGGATCCCGATCGGCGATCTGTCGGTCGACGTGGCCTTCACGGCCGACCCGCTCAGTTCCGCCATGATGCTGCTGGTCACCGGCGTGGGGTTGCTGATCCACGTCTACAGCGTCGGCTACATGAAGGGCGACTCCAGCTATTCACGGTACTTCGCCTATCTGAACCTCTTCGTCTTCTCGATGCTGGTCCTGGTGGCGGCCGACAACCTTCTGCTGCTCTTCGTGGGTTGGGAGGGCGTGGGACTCTGCAGCTACCTTCTGATCGGCTTCTGGTTCAGCGACGAGGCCAATGCCAAGGCGGGCAAGAAGGCGTTCATCGTCAACCGGATCGGGGACTTCGGCTTCCTGATCGGTATGTTCGTCCTGGCCAAGGCACTGATCGGCCACGTCGCGCCGGGCGAGAACCTGTTGGCCTACGACGTCCTGGCCAATCACCTCGACGTACTGGCCCCGGTGGCGACACTCGCCGGCATCCTGCTCTTCGTGGGGGCCACCGGCAAGAGCGCGCAGATCCCGCTGTACGTCTGGCTGCCCGACGCCATGGCCGGTCCGACTCCGGTCTCGGCCCTGATCCACGCCGCGACCATGGTCACCGCGGGCGTGTACATGGTCGCGCGCTTGGGCTTCCTCTACGACATCGCACCGGTCGCCAGCGGGGTGATCGCGGTGGTGGGGGCACTGACCGCACTGCTGGCGGCCACGATCGCGCTCGCACAGAACGACATCAAGAAGGTGCTGGCCTACTCGACGGTCTCGCAGTTGGGCTACATGTTCCTGGCCTGCGGCGTGGGTGCCTACTACATCGGCATGTTCCACGTCTTCACGCACGCATTCTTCAAGGCCCTGCTCTTCATGGGTGCGGGGTCGGTGATCCATGCCCTGCACCACAAGCAGGACATGCGGATCATGGGCGGTATCCGCAAGTACATGCCGATCACCTTCGTCACCATGGGAGTGGCCACCCTGGCGATCGCCGGCGTGCCTCCGTTCTCCGGGTTCTTCAGCAAGGACGAGATCCTCTACTACGCCTTCCAGAAGAGTCCGGTCCTGTGGGCGATCGGATTCGTGGTGGCGGGGATGACCGCGTTCTACATGGCGCGCCTGATGATGCTGACCTTCTTCGGCAAGGAGCGCATGGACGACGAGACGCGGGAGCACCTGCACGAGTCGCCACCGAGCATGACGCTGCCGCTGGTGGTGCTGGCGGTGCTGAGTCTGGTGGGCGGATTCATGAACGTTCCCGAGTTCCTGGGTGGGGGCAAGCACCTGTACCACTGGTTGCAGCCCTCGATCACCGGAGAGCAGTACCTGAGCGCGGGCGCCCACGCGGGCGAGCACGCGGTGGTCGCCGCCGGCGATCACGGCGAGGCCTCACACGGTGGTCACGGACTGGAATGGGCGCTGGCCATCGCCTCGTCGCTGTGGGCGATCCTGGCGCTGGCCGCCGGGGTGTACGTCTACGGCCCGGGTATCCGCATCGCGCAGAGCGCGGCCGCGCTGGGCGGAGGCGCGCTGCAACGGGTCCTGCAGAACAAGTGGTACGTCGACGAGATCTACGAGGCGGCGGTCATCGACCCGATCCATCGTCTGAGCGACACGGTCCTGTGGCGCACGATCGACGCGGTGATCATCGACGGTCTGCTCGTCAACGGGGTCAGCCGGGTCCTGGCCGTGATCGGCCAGCTGGTCCGGCTGGTGCAGAACGGTCTGTTGCGCTGGTACGCCTACAGCTTCGTGGCCGGGGTGCTGGTGCTCCTGATCTACGTGGCCCGACGGATGAACGGCTAGGGAGGGAACCGTGTTCGAGTCGAATCTTCTCAGCTGGGTCGTCTTCGTGCCGCTGATCGGCGTCGCCGTGCTGCTGGTGCTGCCACGCGTGCACGACAACGTGATCCGCGGTGTGGCCCTGGTCACCACGTTGCTGAACTTCCTGGTCTCGTTGCTGCTCCTGCAGCGCTTCGAGACCAACGCGGCGCTGCAGTTCGTCGAGCGGGTGCCGTGGATTCCGGCCTTCGACATCGAGTACTACATCGGGCTCGACGGCATCAGCCTGTGGCTCGTGCTGCTGACCACCTTCCTGGGCCCGATCATCGTGCTCAGCACGTGGTCGGCGGTGACCGATCGCGTGCGCGAGTTCATGGTCTTCTACCTGATCCTGCAGGCAGCCATGCTGGGAACCTTCTCCGCCCAGGACATGGTGCTGTTCTACGTGTTCTGGGAAGCCGTGCTGCTGCCCATGGCGCTGATGATCGGGATCTGGGGCGGCGAACGGCGGATCTACGCCGCGGTGAAGTTCGTGCTCTACACCATGGTCGGCTCGGTGCTGATGCTGGTCGCGGTGCTGTACATGTACAGCAAGGCCGGCAGCTTCTCGTTCGCGGCCCTGGCGCAGACGCCGTTCACCTTCGTCGAGCAGGCGTGGTTGTTCGGGGCCTTCACCCTGGCCTTCGCGATCAAGGTGCCGGTCTTCCCCGTCCACACCTGGCTGCCCGACGCCCACGTCGAGGCGCCCACGGCGGGATCGGTGGTCCTGGCCGGCGTCATGCTGAAGATGGGAACCTACGGTCTCGTCCGGCTGTCGATCCCCTTCTTTCCACTCGCTGTCGAGGAGTTCGCACCCCTGCTCGCGGTTCTGGGCGTGATCGGTATCGTCTACGGTGCGCTCGTGGCCATGGTGCAGCGCGATGTGAAGAAGCTGGTGGCCTACAGCTCGGTGAGCCATCTGGGCTTCGTGGTGCTGGGCCTGTTCGCCATGTCGATCGAGGGGGTGGCCGGCGCGATCTACGTCATGCTGGCCCACGGCCTGAGCACGGGCATGCTCTTCTTGCTGGTGGGCGTGATCTACGAGCGGCGCCACACGCGCAAGATCAGTGACTTCGGCGGTCTGGCGAAGGTCATGCCGATCTACGCCTTCCTGTTCATGATCGCCACGCTGGCCAGCGTGGGGTTGCCGGGGCTGAGCGGCTTCGTGGGCGAGTTCCTGGTGCTCATGGGCGCGTTCAAGAGTCTGAGCCTGGCCGGCGCGCAGTGGTTCGCGGTGGTCGGTGCGCTGGGCGTGATCCTCGGCGCGGTCTACATGCTGTGGATGGTGCAGCGCGTGTTCTTCGGTGAGGTCAAGCACGACGAGAACCGCGGCCTCCGCGACATGAGCGGTCGCGAGATCGCCCTGATGGTGCCGCTGGTGATCATGATCGTGGTCATGGGCGTGTACCCGAAGCCCTGGCTGTCGCGCATGGAGCCGGCAATCGACGCCATGCTGCAGACCCACGAGCGACGCGTGGCGGAGATGCAGGCCGATGCCCCGGCACTTGCCGGTTTCCTCGATCCCGAGTCCGACGAGCAGCTGGAGGTGCGGCCGTGAGCTGGACGGACGTGCAGATGATCGCGCCGATGATCTGGCTCACCCTGGGTGGGGTGGCCGTGCTGCTGGTCGACGCCTTCTGGCGGCGTGAAGGCCAGGGACACCTGACGGCGACGAGCGTGATCTTCCTGGCGCTGTCGGCGATGTCGATCGTGGGTCAGATGACCAACACGACGGCGCCCACCGGCAGTGCCTTCGGCGGAGCCCTGGTCATCGACCAGTTCGCGAACTTCTTCAACCTGACCTTCGTGCTGGTGGCCTTCCTGAGCATCGCGACCGGCGCGGTGTACTTCGCGCGCGAGCAGAAGCCGTTGCCCGAGTTCTTCCCGCTGGTGTTGTTCGCCACGGTGGGGATGATGGTCATGGCGGCCGCGAACGACCTGATCACGTTGTTCGTCGGGCTCGAGACCATGTCGATCTCGCTCTACGTGTTGGCCGCGATCCAGCGACACAGCTTGTTCAGCAACGAGGCGGGCTTCAAGTACCTGATCCTGGGCGCGTTCAGCTCGGCCTTCCTGCTCTACGGTATGTCGTTGCTCTACGGGACCACGCAGACGTTGCAGCTCGACCAGATGCTGCAGCAGGTGCGCCTGGACGGAGAGATCGCCACGCAGCCGCTGTTCCTGGCCGGCTGGACCTTCCTGCTGATCGGTCTGGCCTTCAAGGTGGCGCTGGTTCCCTTCCACATGTGGACGCCCGACGTCTACGACGGTTCGCCCGCGCCGGTGGCCGGTTTCATGGCCGCGGGCGTGAAGGCGGCGAGCTTCGCGGCGCTGCTGCGCGTGGCCTGGGCCGGCACTCCCACCTTCCTCGACACCCTCGGTCCACTGCTGGTGGGGTTGGCCATCGTCACCATGCTCTTCGGCAACCTCGTGGCGATCGCCCAGACCAACCTGAAGCGTATGCTGGCCTACTCTGCCATCGCCCACGCCGGCTACCTGCTGGTCGGCGTGATCGCCTCGCAGCCGCGGCCGGACGACGGAGCGGCGCAGGGGGTGCTGTTCTACCTGCTCACCTACGGTCTGATGAACGTCGGCGCCTTCGCGCTGGTCACGCTGGTGAGCCGGCGCGACGAGGAACTCGCCGAGCTGGGTGGCTTCGCCGGTCTCGCCAAGCGCAACCCCGTGGTGGCCGCGGCCATGACGGTGTTCATGCTCAGCCTGGCGGGCATTCCGCCCACGGCCGGTTTCTGGGGCAAGCTGTACATCTTCAAGGCCGCGGTCGGCGAAGGCTTCGTCACGCTGGCCGTGATCGCCATGCTGAACAGTGCACTGGCCATGTTCTACTACCTGCGGGTGGTCGTGGTCATGTACATGCGCGAGCCGCAGCACGAGGCCTACGACGGCGAGAGCGTCCAGGTCGGTGCAGCCATGACGGCGGCGGCCGTGGCCCTGCTGTACTTCGGACTCATCCCGGGTCCGCTGGCCGAACTGGCCCGGCAGGGGGCGACGGCACTGGCCGCCGCCTTCTAGATGAGCGCCGGCACCGACGCCCGCCCCGGCACGTCGCGGTTCGCCGCGCTGCCGGGCCTGGTCCTCGTCGGACTGCTGTACGGCGTGGTCGAGTTCGCCCGGCAGCGATGGATGGCTCCGTCGCCGCCGGGCATCCCCGGAGACAGTGGCGGCGACCCGATGGCCTACCTGGCCCTGGGCATCACCGTGGTGGGCCTTCCGGGCCTGCTGGTGTCGCTGATCGTGCCACGAACCGTGCGCCGCACCGCCGCCTACGCGGCGGGTCTGTTCCCGACGGCGGCGGTGGCCCTCGGACGCATCGGCGAGGTCGAGCACTGGACGTGGATGCTCACGGCCGAGGGGGAACTGCGTTGGGCGGTGCCGATCGTCCTGGCCGTGATCGGTGCGATCGCCGGTGGCGTGGTCCTGGCTCGCCTCGACGCGCGATGGAAGCGGCCACCCTGGGTGGCGCGGGGTGCCTTCGCCCTGGCGTTGGTCGCCCCGATCGTGCTCGCACTGCGCGTCGATCCCGCACCCGAGGCCCTGCCCGTGCACCGCGGGGAGCCGCGGCCGAATCTCGTGCTGTTGACCATCGACACGCTCCGCGCCGATGCCGTGGGACACTTCGACGACGCTTGGCCCACACGTGACGTCCCCCGGCAGGTGGCCACGACGACGTGGTCGACGTCTTCGTGGACGCGTCCGGCGATGGCGTCGCTGTTCAGCGGCTTGGTTCCGACGGGACACGGTACCGACGACGAACGCGCGCCCTCGACCGAGGTCTCGTGGTGGATCGAGGACCTGCGCGACGCGGGGTACCGCACGCTCGCGGTGGTGGCGAATCCGCACCTGCGGCGGCGCTTCGGTTTCGACCGTGGCTTCGAGCGTTTCGAGCACTTCGGCGAGCTGGAATGGCTGGAACCGGTCGCTCGGTCGTTCTGGGCGGAGTGGTGGCACGACCGCCAGGGCAACGAGCGCGACAACGCCACGGCCGATCTGCTCGTCCCACGCGCCATTCGCATGCTCGAACGCGACGCCGGTGACGGACCCTGGCTGCTGTGGGTGCATCTGGTCGATCCCCACATTCCCTACCACCTGCGCGGCGACGACGGGGCGCTCCTCGACCCGGATCCGGGTCGGTGGATCGATCCCCTGCGCGAAGACATGGAAGGGGACCTGTTCCGCGCGATCTGGGAGGCCCGCGAAGGCACCGCGGTGACCACCGGGGAGGCCCGGCGGGCGCTGCGTCGTCTGTACCAGACCGAGGTCGACTTCGCGCTGGACTGGAGCCAGCGGCTGCTGGAGGCAGCCGCGCGCGTGAGCGGCGATCGCGACCTGCTGTGGTTGATGAGCAGCGACCACGGCGAGGAGTTCTGGGACGACGGTGGGTTCGAGCACGGCCACACGCTGCATCCCTCGGTCACCGAGGTTCCACTGTGGATCGGCGGGAGTACGGTGGTCGACGCGACCGCGGTCCCGAAACGGCTGATCGACGTGGGGCCGTGGTGGCTCGATCGTCTCGACGTCGAAGGTTTCGATCCACGCGAGGGTTCCGGCCTCCTGGCCGACGACGCGGTCCTCGAGGAGCTGGCGTTGGGCCGGGCGGCCACGGTCGAGTCGTGGCTCGCCGAGGGGCTGCTCTACGGACCGCCGCGCACGTGGGTCCGCGCTCCGGGCTTCGAACTGGAACGCAACGACGTCACGCGCGAGATCGACTTCGTCGGCAGCCCGGTGGACTCGACGCGGGCCCGCGCGCTGCTGATGCAGCTCGACCTGTGGCGCGAGCGCAACGCCTCGAAGGGACGCGCCGTGGACCTGTCGCCGGATCTGGTGCGGCAACTGCGCGCGATCGGGTACATGCAGTGAGCCGGCCGGTCGTGCGGCACGGATTCGTCGTGCTCGTGGCCGTCGTGGTCGGGATGGTTCCGTTGCTGCTGTCGGGCTCGACGGACGGCTCCCGGCTGCCGTCGGCGCACAGCGGGGCCGATCCCCTGGCCCAGGCTGCGTACCTGGCGCACGCGGCGGATCATCTTCCCTGGCAGCGATCGTTCTGGGACGCGCCGTGGTTCCACCCGGTGCCGTGGACGCAGGGCTTCCTCGATCCCATGGTCGGTCCCTCGGTGGTCGCTCGGACGGTGCCGGGCGACGATGCGGCGACCGACTACCGCTGGGTGCTCTGGGTCACCGTGGCCGGATGCGTCGTCGCGTCCACCTGGTGTGCGCGGCGCTTCGGGACCGGGCCGGGTCTCGCTCTGCTCGCCGGCGTGGTGTACGCGATCGGTCCGTATGCTGCGGGTCACTTCCATCACCTGAACCAGGTGCCGTCGCCGTGGTTGCCGCTGGGACTCGGCGCCGTGTACGCCCTGTTCGACTCCGGGCGGCCGGTACGTTGGGCGCTGGTCTTCGCCGCCGCCCTGGCGCTGCAGGCGAGCTGGAGCGTGTACGCCACGGCCGCCCTGCTGCTGGGGGCCGTCGCGCTCGTCGTGGTCCTGGCGTGGAGAGGGAACGCGATCCCCGTCGGGGCGCTGGGGGTGGCGGCCTTGGCATCGGGAGTCGTGCTCGTGGTCGCAGCCACGCCGTACGTCCTGGCCGCACGAGCCCTGGACGGCTTCGGACGTGATCCGCTCGAGACGCTGTCCTTCCAGGCGCGTTGGTTCGACCTGTGGAAGGTCCCCGCGGCGCACCTGCTCTCGTGGCCCGGCCACGATCCACTCCGGCCCGCGTTGTACCCCGGTGTCGTCTGGTTCGCGCTGGCGGTGCTCGGCGCGTGGGCGGGCCGTTCCCGGCGCGAGGTCGTGGCGCTGGTCGTGGTGGGTGCGGTCGGGTTGGGCTTCGCCTTCGGCCGGTCGTTCCTCGTGCCCTTCACCGCCGTCGAGATCCCTCTGCCGTTCGCCTGGTTGCAGGATCACCTGTGGCCGCTGCAGGCGATCCGCGACCCGTCACGCTTCGCGATCCTCTTCGCGTGGGCGACGGCCGTGCTCGCCACGCTCGGGCTTCGGCAACTCCTGCGTCGGAAACCGCGTCTGGCGCTGCTCGTGGTGGCGGTGGCGGTCGTCGACCTGGCCCCGGGGCGCTTCGCTGCGGTCGATGCGTCGGTGGATCCGGGTGTCGTCCGGACGCTGCGCTCGATCCCCGAGGGCGAAGCCTGGATCGGATCGCCCGCGGCCTGCGACGAGACCTCCGAGACCGCCCGTGACGCGCGCTTCATGCTCTGGGCCGAGGCATCGGAGCGGCCGGTGGCCGGTGGTGCGAGTGGATTCGTCCCACCGTCGATCGAGGCCCTGCGAAACGCGTGCTGCGCACCCATCACCGCGCGGTGTCGCGACGCCCTGCGCGCGCACGGTGTGGAATGGGTCCTGAGCGACCGGGTCGTCGCGGGGGAATGGACCCTGGTGTCCGTCGACGCCTTGCCACTCGCCACCGACCACCGCTAGTGTAACGCTCCCGCTCGAAACCCCGGAGATCTCCATGGACCACGCCGACGCGCGGGTGCACCTGCGCACCCTGGCCCTGCAGGCCGGAGCCCAGATGCTCGAGGCCCTCGACGGCGGCCACAACCGCGAGGTGGAACACAAGGGACGCGTGGATCTGGTGACGCGGGTCGACCGCGAGGTCCAGGAGTGGCTGGTGACCGAGATCGCGCGTCGGTTCCCCGGCGAGCCCGTGGTCGGCGAGGAAGGGCGGCAGGACAGCCGGACGGGCGGTCACGAGCCCGTGTGGTACGTCGATCCCATCGACGGGACGACGAACTACGTGCACGGCCATCCCTTCTACTGCGTGTCGATCGCGCGGAGCGACGCCGATGGTGGAGCCGGTGTGGTGTACGCACCCGCTCTCGACGAACTCTTCGCCGCCGCCACCGGTGCGGGGGCCACACTGGAACGACCCCTGCGCGGACTGCCGCCGGTCGTGCTGCGCGCGTCGAACTGCGATCGTCTGGAGGAGGCGCTCCTGGCCACGGGCTTTCCCTACGAGCGCGGCGCGACCGCGCGTCTGAACCTGGCGATCACGGCGCAGGCCCTGGCCCGTTGCCGGGGCGTGCGTCGCGCGGGCTCGGCCGCACTCGACCTGTGCTACGTGGCGGCTGGCCGGCTCGACGGCTACTGGGAGTTCGCGTTGAAGCCCTGGGACCTGGCGGCCGGCGCGCTGATCCTGCGTGAGGCGGGGGGTATCGTGACCGACTTCGAGGGAGACGACGACGTCCTCTGGAGCCGCCGACTCGCCGTCGCTGCCCCGGCACTGCACGCCGACCTGCTCGCCATGATCGAGCGTGCGCACACCGCACCCGAACTCGACGTGCTGGCACCGCCGCTGTCGGCTCCGGTGCCACGCCGAGGACCCCTGCCCAGCGAGGACACCGCATGAGCGACCGCCTCTGGATCGCCCTCAGCACCTTCGCCGACGTCGCGTCGGCCACCGACACGGCGCGCCGTCTCGTCGACGAAGCGCTCGTCGCCTGTGCGCAGGTCGAGGAGCGGCCCATTCTCTCGGTCTACCGCTGGCAGGGAGCGGTGGAGCAGGATCCCGAGATCCTGCTGCGGCTGAAGATCGCGCCCGCCACGCTCGACGCCGCCGTGCGGCGACTGCGAGCTCTGCATCCCTACGACGTGCCGCAGATCGTGTGGTTCGAGGCCGAGGCCGAGCCCGCGTACGCCGCCTGGGCACGCGAGCAATGCAGCGGCGGTTCGGGATCGTCGGCTTGACCGTCCGGGAACGGACGTCCAAACTCCGTCGGTCTCCGTTTCCCCGTCCCGGAACCACCGTGCAGCGTACCCGACTCCGATCCGCGGCGAGCCTCGGGCTCACCATCGTCCTGAGCGTCCTCGCCGCCGGCGCGGCCCACGCCGAGGTCCGTCTGGACGTGCGGTCGGCCGAGCAGATGCTCCATGGCAAGCCGGGCGGCTTCTCCGTCGAGTTGCACGACGAGCACGGAGCGCCGCTGGCCGATCGTTCCGTGCGGCTCGAACCCCAGGGTACGTGGACCCGCGAGGGGGATCCCGTCGGCACCCTCGACCTCGAGCTCGACGCCGGGGGGCGGGCGGAGATCGAGAACGTGGTGGTGGGTGACGGTGGCGACTTCCGGCTCACACTCGACGACACGACCGAACTCGAGGGCTCGGTGCGGGTGGTACATCCGCTCTGGTCGTTGCTGCCGCCGCTGTTGTCGATCGTGCTCGCGTTGTGGTTGCGACAGGTGCTCCTGGCCCTCACCGCGGGTGTGCTCTCCGGTGCGCTGATCTACACGGGCCATCCGGTGTCGGCATTCGTCATGGCGACACGCGACGTGGTGGTGCCGTCGGTCACCGACTCCTTCCAGGCATCCATCCTGTTGTTCACGGCCACGCTCGGCGGCATGGTCGGCGTCGTGGCGCGGGCGGGCGGAACGCACGGCCTGGTCGACGCCGTGCGCCGCTGGATCCACGACGCACGCAGTTCGCAGCTGGCCACGGGAATCCTCGGGCTGGTCATCTTCTTCGACGACTACGCCAACACGCTGCTCGTGGGCAACACCATGCGGCCGGTGACCGATCGCATGCGGGTGTCGCGCGAGAAACTCAGCTACCTGGTCGACTCGACGGCCGCGCCGGTGGCCACCGTCGCCGTCCTGTCGACGTGGGTCGGGTATCAGGTCGGGCTGATCGGCGACGGACTCCAGGCGAATGCGATCGAGGGATCGGCCTACGGGATCTTCGTGTCGAGCATCCCGTATGCCGCCTATTCGTGGTTCGCCATGGCGGTGGTGTTCTGGACCATCGCGCAGCGACGGGACTTCGGTCCCATGCTGAAGGCGGAGCGCCGCGCGCGCCACGAGGGACAGGTGCTCGCGCCCGGAGCACGCCCGCTGATCGACGATGTCGGCGCCGACCTCGAACCGGTCGAGGGCAAGCCGCGGCGCGCGCACGTTGCGTTGATCCCGGTACTGGTCGTGCTGGGGACCACGGTCGTCGGTCTGTGGTTCGACGGACGGCGCGCGGTCCTCGAGGCGTCGGGGTCGGTGGGGTTGGCCGCGGCCAACGTCCGCGACGTGTTCTCGACCGCCGATCCGGCCGCCGCCCTTCTGTGGGCCGTGATCCTGGGGTCGACGGTGGCGATCGCTCTGGCCGTCTCGCAGCGCCTGCTCGACCTGACCGAGGCCATGGAGTCGTGGATCTCCGGTGCGAAGGCCATGGTGCCGGCGCTGGTGATCCTGATCCTCGCGTGGTCGATCGGTTCGATCTGCGAGGTCCTGCGCACCGCCGACGTCGTGGTCGACGCCGCCACCGGGAACCTGTCGGCGCGCATGGTGCCCACGGTCACCTTCGTCGTGGCGGCCTTCCTGGGCTTCAGCACCGGTACGAGCTGGGGGACGATGGCCATCCTCATGCCCATCGTGATCCCCCTGTCGACCGATCTGGCGGCGGACGCCGGGCTGGGCGACGCGGCGGCGACGGCGATCTTCCTGTCGAGCGTGGCCTGTGTCCTGAGCGGCTCGGTCTTCGGCGACCACTGCTCGCCGATCAGTGACACCACGATCATGAGCAGCATGGCCAGCGGCGCCGATCACATCGACCACGTGCGCACGCAGTTCCCGTACGCGGTCCTGGCGGGGAGCACGGCGATCCTGTTGGGAACGGTGCCCGCGGGCTTCGGGATCTCCCCCTGGATCACGCTGCCGATCGGCGTCATCCTGCTGGGGGCCGCCGTCCGATGGCTCGGGCGGGATCCGGCCGACGCTCCCGAGGAGGTCCGCACATGAGCATGCCGCCACTGGTGAGTCTGCTGAGCGACTTCGGAACCCGCGACGGTTACGTGGGCGCGATGAAGGGCAGTGTGCTGAGCCACTGTCCCGACGCCCGGATCATCGACGTGAGCCATCACGTGCCACCGCAGGACGTGCGGTCGGGGGCCTTCCTGCTGGCCCGGGCGGTCCGTGACCTGCCGCCGACCACGGCCCACGTCGCCGTGGTCGACCCGGGCGTGGGCAGCGAACGGCGGGCGGTCGCGGCCCGCACGGCACACGGGGCCTGGGTCGTCGGACCCGACAACGGTCTCCTGGGCGACGCCGCCGCCGGGGGTGATCTCTGCGTCGTACTCGACCCCGAGCGCGTGGCTCCCGGGACCACCCCCAGTGCCACCTTCCACGGTCGCGACCTCTTCGCGCCGGCGGGCGCCCGCATCGCGCGTGGCGACGATCCACGGGGTCTGGGCGAGGAGACGCGCCCCCCGCAGCGGCTCGAGCGGCCCGTCCGGTCCGCCGACGACGGGATCGAGGCCGAGGTCGTGTGGATCGACCGCTTCGGCAATGCCATCACGCTGCTCGAACCCGCTGATCTCGAGGCCATGGGCGACGACGTCGAGATCGTGGTCGATTCGCTGGTGCTCCGCGGTCTCTCGAGGACCTACGCCGACGTCGAGCGCGGCCGGCCCCTGGCGTACTGGGGGAGCAGCGGAACGTTGGAACTCGGTCAGCGCGAGGCCCACTTCGCAGACCGGACGGGGATCGGCCGCGGTTCGCGGATCCGTGTGCGCCCGCGTGCCGGCTCCTGACCATGGACGTCGTCCTGCTCGGCACCGGAACCCTCACGCCCCAGGCGGAGACCGCCTCGGCCGGCGTGGCGGTGGTGGAGGGCGAGCACGTGTTGCCCCTGGATCTGGGCCGCAACGTGCTCAGCCGCATGGTGGAGTGTGGCATCGATCCCCTGAGGCTGTCGGAGTTCTTCGTCACCCATCTGCACCCCGACCACACCTGCGAGCTGGTGTCGCTCCTGTTCGCGGCCAAGCACGGGCGGTCGGCACCGGATCCGCTGCGCGTGGTCGGTCCCGCTGGTCTGGAAGCGCTCGTCGAGGCCCTGTTCGACGCCTGGGAGTGGTTGCGGCCCGATACCCCGTTGCAGATCGACGAGATCGGCCCCGGACCGGTCGCGGCGTCGGGGTTCGAGGTCGAGGCCGTGCGCCTGGAGCACGGCACGACCGAAGACCTGGGCTACCGCGTGCATTCGCCGCGGTCGGGGCGCACGATGGCCTTCACCGGCGACACCGGGCCCTGCGAGGCCCTGGTCGACCTGGCCCGCGGGGTCGACGTGCTGGTGTCGGAGTGCGCGAGCACCGATGCCGACGCCAATGCCTTCCACCTGTCACCCACGCCTCTGGGCGAGGCCGCCGAGCGGGCGGGCGTGGGCCACCTGGTCATCACGCACCTGTACCCGCAGACCCCGCCCGGGGCGGTCCTGGACGGTGTCCGAGCGCGGTTCGGCGGAAAGGTCACGATCGGGACCGACCGGATGCGGATCGCGGCCGGCTGAGATCGTGGCGGGTCATCGACGGTCCGACGCTTGCGCGCGGGGACCGCGCGGTCCGATATTGACCGTGTAGTTCCCAATCCTGCGGAGGCCTCCGACGTGCACCGTATTCTCGCCCTCCGGCGGGTCGTCTCGCTGACGATCCTGGCCGTTCTCGTGCTCGGCACCGTCGGTTGCAACGACTACCGGGTGCGCTTCCTCTACCCGCGCGAGAACCGGAGCGACTTCTTCGTCGAGCGGCCCGACGTGGCTCTGTACGTGGCCGAACCCGAGGACCTGCGGCCGAGCGGCCAACGCAACGGCAGCGGTTTCTTCAGCACGTTGCGGTTCCCGGCCGACGACAAGCTCGACCAGCCGCCGTCGCGGATCGTGCTGCGCGCACTGCTGCAGGACCTGAACCAGACCCGCGTGGCGGCCCTGGTCCGCAATCCCGACAACGCCGACTACGTGCTCACCTCGCAACTGCTGAGCATGACCACGCGGCTGGAGCGCCCGCTCCGAGCCTGGGGTGTGCCGCTGGCCGCCGGCCTGGCCGTCGGTGGCCTGAGCTCCATCGGCAGCGACGGTGGTCTGAGCCATTTCCTCAAGACCGGTGCGGTCGGCGCCGTGCTCGGCACCATGCTCCCGGCTCCGGCGGTCACCACGGGGGAGGTCCGGGTACGACTGGAACTCCGCGACCGCGACACGAACGATCTGGTCTTCGAGACCGTCTGCACCGGCGAGTACCAGAAGACCATCTCCCTCTCGTTGTCGGCGCGCGAGGACCAGCGGATCGCCGAGGACTTCCTGCCCCCGGCTCTCAAGCGGGCCAATGCCTGTGCCGTGGGCCAGCTCTACGCCTTCCTCTCGGACGCCCAGGTCGAGCAGCCGAAGGTGAGCCGCGCCGACTGAGTGGTGCGATCTTTGCGGGTTGGACGCCTTCTCGTGACCTTGTAGGGTCATGGACGAGCCCGAGTCCCCCCCACGAGATCAGGTCCCCGTATGACGACGCGCAGCGATCGTATCGCCAAGCTCCACGAACTCCTGGGGCAACGCATCCTGGTGCTCGACGGCGCCATGGGAACCGCACTGCAGGACGCCGAGCTCACGGCCGAGGATTTCGGCGGCCCCGAGCTCGACGGCTGCAACGAATTCCTCGTGATCACCCGGCCCGACGTCGTGCGCGGTGTGCACCGCAGCTACCTCGAGGCCGGCGCCGACATCGTCGAGACCGACACCTTCGGGGGCACGCCGCTCGTGCTGGCCGAGTACGGCCTGCAGGACCGTGCCCGCGAGCTGAACCGCGTGGCCGCCGAACTGGCCCGGTCCGAGGCCGACGCCATGAGCGAGCGCACGCCCGACCGCCCACGCTTCGTCGCCGGTTCCATGGGACCGACGACCAAGGCGATCACCGTGACCGGCGGGGTGACCTTCCCCGACCTGGTCGAGCACTTCCACGTGCAGACCATGGGGTTGCTCGAGGGCGGCGTGGATCTGTTGCTGGTCGAGACCCAGCAGGACACGCGCAACGTCAAGGCCGCCGTGCTCGGGATCCAGAGGGCCTTCGACGAGACGGGCGAGAGCGTCCCGTTGATGATCAGCGGGACCATCGAGCCCATGGGCACCATGCTCGCGGGACAGACCGCCGACGCATTGGTGGCCAGCCTTTCGCACCTCGACCTGCTGTCGATCGGTCTGAACTGCGCGACCGGTCCGGAGTTCATGACCGACTCGATCCGTAGCATTGCCGAGCTCGCCCGCACACGCGTCAGCTGTGTGCCCAATGCGGGTCTGCCCGACGAAGACGGGATCTACCAGGAGTCGCCCCAGGCCATGGTCGAGGTGCTCGAGCGCTTCGTCGACCACGGCTGGTTGAACATGGTCGGCGGCTGCTGCGGCACGACGCCCGAACACATTCGTGCCTTCGCCGACATGGTCGAGGGAAAGACACCGCGCGCGGTTCCCGATCACCATCGTGCGCTCTACAGTGGTATCGAGCTCGTCGAGGCCGACGAGGACAACCGGCCCCTGTTGGTCGGCGAACGCAGCAACGTGATCGGGTCGCGCAAGTTCAAGCGTCTGATCGCCGCCGAGAAGTTCGAGGAGGCCAGCGAGATCGCTCGCGCGCAGAGCAAGGCGGGCGCCCACGTGATCGACGTGTGCCTGGCCGATCCCGACCGCGACGAGATGGACGACATGGTCCAGTTCCTCGAGCAGGTGATCCGCAAGGTCAAGCTGCCGCTCATGATCGACTCGACCGACGCGGAGGTGATCGAGCGTGCTTTGACCTACAGCCAGGGCAAGGCACTGATCAACTCGATCAACCTCGAGGACGGCGAGGAGCGCTTCGACCAGGTCGTGCCGCTGGCCACGAGGTACGGCGCCGCGGTCGTGGTCGGGTGCATCGACGAAGATCCCGACCAGGGCATGGCCGTCACGCGGCAGCGCAAGCTCGAGATCGCGCAGCGCAGCTATGATCTGCTCACGAAGAAGTACGGCATGCGCGCCGAAGACATCGTCTTCGATCCTCTGGTCTTTCCGTGTGCCACCGGAGACGAGAACTACATCGGCAGTGCCGAAGAGACCATCGAGGGTGTGCGCCTGATCAAGGAGGCCCTTCCCGAGTGCAAGACGGTGCTCGGGATCAGCAACGTGAGCTTCGGACTGCCCAACGCGGGACGCGAGGTGCTCAACAGCGTCTTCATGTACCTGTGCACGCGTGCCGGTCTGGACATGGCGATCGTGAACACGCAGAAGCTGGAGCGCTACGCGAGCATTCCCCCCGAGGAGGTGCGTCTGGCCGAGGACCTCCTCTACAACCGGGGCGACGATCCCATCGCCGCCTTTGCCGCGCACTTCCGGGGTGCACAGAGCCGTTCGCACCAGCCGACGAAGGACCTGCCGCTCGACGAGCGATTGCAGCAGTACATCATCGAAGGCACCAAGGAAGGGCTGATCGACGACCTCGAGACGAAGCGCGCCGAGGCACGGCCGCTGGACATCATCAACGGCCCGCTCATGGCCGGCATGGACACCGTGGGCAAGCTCTTCAACGACAATCAGCTGATCGTGGCCGAGGTGCTGCAGAGTGCCGAGGCGATGAAGGCCGCGGTAGCGCACCTCGAGCAATTCATGGAGAAGGCCGACACCTCGAGCAAGGGCAAAGTGATCCTGGCCACGGTGAAGGGCGACGTCCACGACATCGGAAAGAACCTCGTCGAGATCATCCTGAGCAACAACGGTTACGAGGTCGTGAACCTGGGGATCAAAGTGCCACCCGAGACCTTGATCCAGGCCGTGCGCGAGCACCAACCCGACGCGATCGGGCTGAGCGGTCTGCTGGTGAAGAGTGCGCAGCAGATGGTGGTCACGGCCGAGGACCTGCACGAGGCCGGGATCGACCTGCCCATGCTGGTGGGGGGCGCCGCATTGAGCGCGCGGTTCACCCGGACCCGGATCGCGCCGGCCTACCGCGCGCCCACGCTCTACGCCAAGGAGGCCATGGACGGCCTGGGAATCCTGAATCGCGTGCGCGCCGAGGGGGCCGAGGCCGAGGCCGCGCGGCAGGACGAGGCCCTGGCGGGGAAGGCCACGGCCAAGCCGAAGAAGGAACTGGCGCCCGAGACCACCGAGCGCAGTGCGACCGTGCGGCTCGACGTGGCCATGCCCGTGCCTCCGGACCTGGACCGCCACGAGGCGCAGTACGACGACCTCGACACCGTGTGGTCGTACATCAACCCGGCCATGCTGTTCGGCCGTCACCTCGGGTATCGCGGCCGCTTCGAACGGGGCCTGCGCGAGGGCGATCCGAAACTGCTGAAGCTCATCGAGCAGGTCGATGCGGTGAAGCAGGAGTGCCGCGGCGGTCTCATGAAGGTCCGCGCCGTGTGGCAGTGGTTCGAGGTCGAGCCCGACGGCAACGAGATCGTGGTCTTCGAGAACGGCGAGCCGCGCACCCGGCTGCGCTTCCCGCGTCAGCGGCGCGAGAACGGGGTCTGTCTGAGCGACTACGTCCTGCCGCCGCGCGACGGACGGCGCGACACCATGGGGCTGTTCGTGACCACGGCCGGCGAGGGCATCATGGGTGCCGCGGCCGAGGCCAAGGACGCCGGTGAGTACGTGCGCAGCCACGCCCTGCAGGCCCTGGCCCTGGAGGCCGCCGAGGGCGCGGCCGAGATGGTGCACCAGGGAATGCGCGCGGCCTGGGGTTTCCCCGACCCGGTCGACATCACGGCGGCGCAGATCTACAAGGCCGACTACCAGGGCAAGCGCTACAGCTTCGGGTATCCGGCCTGTCCCGACCTCGCCGGACAGAGGCCCCTGTTCGAGCTCCTGGAGCCCGACTCGATCGGCCTGCATCTCACCGAGGGCGACATGATGGAGCCCGAGGCGAGCGTGTCGGCACTCGTCTTCCACCACCCCGACGCGAAGTACTACGCCGTCGAGGTCGAGGAGGAGCCCGCGGGCGCCTAGTCGTGCGATCCTGTCCCGATCCAGTTCCGCTCCCGGAGCCCGGGCGTCTGCGCCTGCGCCGGATCGACGAGCGCGACGTCGGTGCGCTGGTGCAGCTCGACTCCGATCCCGAGGTCATCCGCTACGTCTCGGCCGAGCCGCCGCCCGACGCGACCACGGTGCGCCGCCAGATCCTGCCGCACATGGTCGAGACCTTCGCGCACTCGCCCTTCGGATACTTCGCCGCGCTCGACCCCGCGGCCGACGACGCCTTCGTCGGCTGGTTCCACCTCCGACCCGACGTCGACGGTGCCGACGTGCTCGACCTGGGGTTCCGGCTGTCCCGTGAGGTGTGGGGGCGTGGCCTGGCCACCGAGGGCGGGCGCTCGCTCGTGGAGTGGGGCTTCGCGCACGCCGGGGTCCGCAGGATCACCGGACACTGTCTGGAGGACAACGTCGCGTCGGCCCGTGTGCTGCAGAAGTGCGGCCTGCGGTTCGCGCGACGCTTCGTGGTGCCGTCGTGGCGATTGCCGGGCTGGCCCGTCTCCCGGCGCGTCGGGATGGGCTACGCGTTGGATCGCCCCGGCCGCTGACGTACGACCTCGAAGGCCAGGACGGCCGTCGCGGCGGCCAGGTTGAGCGAGTCCGAAACGCCGGCCATGGGAATGCTCACGGCCGTGGTGTCGGCGCTGGCCCAGGCCTCCGACAGTCCCGCGTGTTCGGCGCCCAGCACGATCGCGACGGCGCCGGTGAGATCGACACCGGTGTACGGTTCTCCGTCCCGGGGCCGCGTGACGACCGCGCGCAGGGCGTGGTCGCGCAGCCAGGCGACCACCTCGGTGGTGGGAGCCGCGGCCACGGGCTGGGTGAACAGCGTGCCCATGCTGGCCCGGATCACGTTCGGATTGGCGGGCTCACAGACGGGGTCGGCCAGGATCACGGCGTCGACCCCGGCCGCATCGGCGGTCCGCAGGATCGCTCCCAGGTTCCCCGGCTTCTCGGCTCCCTCGATCACGAGCACGAAGGCGTCGGGTCGCGGGTCGAGGGCTCCGAGGTCAAGCGGACTCCACGCGAGAACGGCGCACAGACCTTCGTCACGATCGCCGTAGCGGATCTTGTCGTACACCGTTTCGCTCACCGGCTGGATCGCGACGCCGCGGTGGGCGGCACGGGCAACCGCGTCGGCCGGCTCGCCGGTCCGCAGGCGTGGCTCGCACACGTACACCACGGTGGGCTCGACCTCGGCCTGCATCGCCCGCAGCAGCTCGCGGGCCCCGTCGATCCGGGTGAGGCCGGTCTTCCGGCGCTCGCGAGGTTCGCGCAGCTTCACCAGCTGCTTCACGCGCGGGTTCTGCAGGGACGTGAGGATCTCATCGCTCACGCGCGGGCTCCCGGGTCGAAGCCCCGCGCCGCCGCCCAGGGGTCGGCCGACGGGAGTCGGCCGTTGCGCGCCCAGGCACTCCAGGTACCGCTGGGCAGAGGCAGGGTGTTCCGGTCGCCTTCGATCCACATCTCTCCGTGTGCGGATCCACCACGGTCGACATCGGCGCCGAAGCGGCGCCCCAACGCCACGTGCAACAGGTTGCGCAGCGCCACCGCGCCGATCCCCGGCGTGTGCGCACTGAACAGGACGAAGGCGAAGTCGTCGGCCAGGACGTCGACACAGGCATCGAGCAGGTCGCCGACGCTCTCCTCGAGCTTGAAGACCTGTCCCCTGGGACCGCGGCCGAAGCTGGGTGGATCGAGGATCACGCCGTGGTACCGCCGTTCGCGGCGGGCCTCACGGCGCAGGAACTTGAGCGCGTCGTCGATGATCCAGCGGATGGGAGCGTGGACCAGGTCGTTGAGCCCCGCGTTGTCGCTGGCCCACTGCACCACGCCCTTCGATGCGTCGCAGTGCGTGACGGAGGCACCGCCCCGCGCGGCGGCGATCGTGCTGCCGCCGGTGTAGGCGAAGAGGTTCAGCACCTCGTGACCCGGACACGCCTGCTCGGTGATCCATTCCCAGAAGGGGGCCTGCTCCGCGAAGACACCCATGTGACCGAAGCCGGTGGGCTTGATCCGGAAGCGTTGCGCGCCCACGGTACACTCCCAGCTCTCGGGCAGGGCATCGCTGGGATTCCAGGAGCCCCCGCCGCGCGACGAGCGTTCGTAGCGCGCCTCGGCCGCGCCCCACCGGGTTTCGTCGAGCGCGGGCGCCCACAAGGCCTGCGGACTCGGGCGCACCACGAGGTGTTGACCGAAGCGTTCGAGCTTCTGCCCGTGTCCGGAGTCGAGAAGAGCGTAGTCGTGCATCACGCGCTGGTGGCGGGTGCGCCCTCGCCCGAGCGGCGGGTGCGCATCAACCAGATTCCGAACAGCGCGGCACCGATGCTGATCCACTGGGCCTGGCTCATGGCCAGGACCATGTCGTCGGGACCGCGCACGCGGAAGAACTCACTGACCCAACGTTCGGCCCCGACCAGGATCAGGTAGAGTCCGAACAACCAACCGGGTTCGGCGGGACGGGTGCGGAAGTGCCACAGCATCCACACGACCGGGATCATCATGAGGATCTCGTAGATCGGTGTGGGGTGGACGGTGACGCCGGGAGGCGTGGGCACCACGCCTTCGGGGTAGCCCATGGCCCACGGCAGATCCGAGGGCGGACCGTAGTCCCCGTCGCCGCTGAGCTGGCAACCGATCCGCCCGATCCCGTAGGCCGCGGCCAGACCCGGGGCGAAGGCGTCGCACAGTTTCCACAGTGACTGCTGCTTGCGGTGGGCCAGCCACAGCGTGGCCGCCGCACCGCCGATCAGACCGCCGTACCAGGTCAGACCGGCGCCGCCGAAGATCCCGCCGAAGGGATCGTCCACGACCCGTTGCCAGTGCTCGATCATCCAGTACAGACGCGCGCCGACGATCCCGCCGATCAGCGCCCACATGGGATAGCCCTCGAGGTGGTCGGGTTGCAGACCGCGGCGCTTCAGCTCCATGGTCACGAGCTTGGCGCCCACCAGGAAGGCGACGAGAACCATGGCGCCGAAGCTGTGGATCTTCAGCGGCCCGATCTCGAAGAGCACGGGGATCATGGGGGCCTCCCGGGCCGGATGTCCCGCGGGCGTTCGCGGGCGTCGGACGCGGACCTAGAGCAGCTCGGCGGCCAGGCTGGCCAGGTCGCTGCGTTCGCTGCGCTCGAGCCAGATGTGACCGAACAGCGGTTGGTCCCTGAACTTCTCCACCAGGACGCTCAGGCCGTTGCTGCTGGCGTCGAGGTAGGGGTTGTCGATCTGGAAGGGGTCGCCGGCCAGCACCACCTTGGACTCGCGACCGGCCCGGCTGACGATGGTCTTCACCTCGTGCGGCGACAGGTTCTGCGCCTCGTCGATCAGGATGAAGAGCTTCGGCAGCGAGCGTCCGCGGATGTAGGTGACGGCCTCGACCTCGATCCAGCCGCGGTCGAAGAGGTAGTTGATCTTGTCGCCGACCGCCTCCAGCGTGGGGTCCACGAGGAACTGCAGGTTGTCGTAGATCGGTTCCATCCAGCTCTCGAGCTTCTCTTCCTTGCTGCCCGGCAGATATCCGATGTCGCGCCCCAGAGGGATGATCGGGCGGCTCACCAGCGCGCGCTTGTACACGCCGCGCTCGGCCACCTGTTCGAGCCCGGCGGCCAGGGCCATGAGCGTCTTGCCCGTGCCGGCCTTGCCCACCAACGTCACGAGCTGGATGTCCGGATCCATGAGGAGTTCCAGGGCGAAGTGCTGGCCCATGTTCAGCGGGGACAGCTTCCAAGGTCGGGCATCGTCGAAGCGGAGGGGGACCAGGGTGTGGTTCACGTGGTCGTGGCGGGCCAGGGCGGTCTGCTTGGGGTTCTGGGCGTCGCGCAGCAGCACGAATTCGTGCGGCATGAGATCGGCGGGGGCCTCGATCACGCGCTCGCGGTAGAAGGTGTCGATCATGCCGACCTCGAGGTCCCACTCGCGGTAGCCGCGGTAGAGCTCCTCGAAGTCGACCTGGGCCTCGCCGGAGTAGTCGACGCTCTCGATGCCGAGGGCGGTGGCCTTCACCCGGGCGTTCAGGTCCTTGCTCACGAAGACCACGTCGCCGCCGTTCTCGCGCTGCAGGTGCAGGGCGGCGGCGATGATCCGGTTGTCGGGGATCTCCGGGTCCATGTTCATGGGCAGGTCGGTCATGAACCCGGTCATGAGCACCCGGAGCTTGCCGCCGTTGTCCATCTGGACGCCGTGAGCCAGGGGGCCGCGCGTGCGCAGGTCGTCGAGCAGGCGCACCGCGCGCCGCGAGGTGCGGCCCAGTTCGTCGGGCTTCGACTTGAACTGGTCGAGCTCCTCGAGCACGTCGACGGTGATGATGACCTCGCCGTCGGGGAAGGCGAGCAGGGAGTGGGCCTCGTGGAGCAGCACGTTGGTGTCGACCACGTAGGTCTTCTGGGCCGATGGCATCGGTGGGGCGTCCTCCTGTGCCGTGCACGGGCCATGGCGGGGCGAGTCCGCCAGAAGCTAAGCCGCGGGCCTCGGGACGAACAAGCCGAAAGTGTCGGCGGGGCGCCCGGAGGCAGCGCGGGTCTCGGGGCTGTACTCCGATATCTGCAGAATGCGCATTTTTGTTGGTGCAGATTGCAGAAACAGTGGTTAGAATGGTGCGGAACAGGCGCTCGAAGTGCAGAGTCGGCGCTCTGAGCGTGTCGCGACGGCGACGATCGGCTCCGGCCGGTCTCGCCGGGCGCGGGAAGGGTCGGCCCCCGCGAGAGCCGACGACCAGCGGGGCGGCGCGGTGCCGGCCCGTTTCCCATTCAGCGAACCGGGCTCCCGGGCCCGAAGTCACCGAGGGACGGATCCATGGCCGCCAAACGCGAGATCATCGCCGAGCTCAAGCGCCAGAAGGTGCGCTTCCTGCGTCTGATGTTCACCGACATCATGGGCGCGATCAAGAACGTCGAGGTCCCCGAGTCGCAGTTCCAGAAGGCGCTCGACGGCGAGATCATGTTCGACGGGTCCTCGATCGAGGGGTTCACCAGGATCGAGGAGAGCGACATGCTCCTGAAGCCCGATCTGGACACCTTCGTGGTGTTCCCCTGGGTGGACGAGCGGGGCACCGTCGCCGGGCTGATCTGCGACGTGTACAACCCCGACGAGACTCCCTTCGAAGGATGCCCGCGCATGGCGCTGCGCCGGGTGATGGCCGACGCGAAGAAGATGGGATTCACCGCGAACTTCGGCCCCGAGTTGGAGTTCTTCCTCTTCCAGCGTGACGACGACGGCAACCCGACGACGCAGACCCACGACGCGGGCGGCTACTTCGACCTGCTGCCCGTGGACCGGGGCGAGGAGTGCCGCCGTGACATCACCAATGCCCTCGAGGCCATGGGGTACAGCGTGGAGGCCGCGCACCACGAGGTCGCGCCGGGCCAGCACGAGATCGACTTCCGGTACGCGGACGTCCTGAGCACGGCGGATCGAGCCGCGGTGTTCCGCCTGGTGGTGAAGAAGTACGCACGCGATCATCGGCTGCACGCCACGTTCATGCCCAAGCCGATCTTCGGCGAGAACGGCAGCGGCATGCACGTCCACCAGTCGCTCTTCCGGGGGACCAAGAACGCCTTCTACGCCAAGAGCAAGGAACACGAACTGAGCGACACCATGCTGCACTACGTGGGCGGGCTGCTGCGCCACGCCCGCGCGATCTGTGCGATCAGCAATCCGCTGGTCAACAGCTACAAGCGCCTGGTGCCGGGCTACGAGGCTCCGGTCAACGTGGCGTGGAGCTATCGCAACCGGTCGCCGCTGGTCCGCGTGCCGGCGCGGCGGGGTGTGGGGACCCGCTGCGAGCTGCGCATGCCCGATCCGAGCTGCAACCCCTATCTGGCCTTCGCCGCGATGCTGTCGGCGGGGCTCGACGGGATCGAGAACAAGATCGATCCGGGCCCTTCGGTCGACCGCAACATCTTCGAGATGAGCCATCGTGAGAAGCGCCGTCTGAAGATCGATCAGCTGCCGGCGAACCTGCACGAGGCGGTGACCTTCCTGCGGAAGGACAAGGTCCTGCACGAGGCCCTGGGCGAGCACATCACCGAACAGTTCTGCGACGCGAAGGACGCCGAGTGGTCGGAGTACATCAGTACGGTGCACGAGTGGGAGCTCGAGCGATACCTGGCGAAGTACTAGCGGCTCCGTGGGCCGATCCCGAAGCGTCGTAGAGCGGTTCCACCGAGCAGCAGGGTCTCGGTGATCTCGGCCGCGGTCACCAGCACGATGCCCAGGACGGCGCCGTTGACGTTCGGGAACCAGGCCAGTGAGAGTCCGCCCAGCGTGAGCACCACGGTGAGGTCGGCCACCGCACTCGCGCTGATGATCCCCGTCCGACCGCTGGCCAGGATCAGGCCCTTCGTGCAGGCGCGCAGGCCCAGCATGAAGGGCGCGACGAAGAGCATGAGCATGGCCGGAGTGACGTAGTCGAGCAGTCGTGGCGGCAGGGTGAAGATCTCGGTCAGCAGGAAGGTGCGGACCGGAGGGATCCAGCCCAGGGCCGCCACGATGCCCGAACAGATCACGGTGGTGATCAGTCCGAAGCGCAGGGCCCGACGGGCCCGCTCGGGGCTGGTGGCCAGGATCTGGTGGGTGGCCTGCAGCGCCCACAGCGCGCTTCCGGTGAGCAGCACCAGCGGGTGCAGGACACCGAAGCTGGCCTGCGCGGCCTCGCTGTCGCCGGTGCGGCCCAGGATGCCGTTGACGATCGGGCGCAGGGCCGTCCACGCGAAGGCCGACAGGACGAGCGGGAACGTGTACGTCAGGATCCGCCAGTAGGTGTGGGCTCCCCCCGCGGTCGTCCGGACCGGCAGGTCGCGCAGCAGCGGGCGGGTGACCCATCCGATCCACAGGGTCTCGAGCGCGATGCCGGCGGTGAGCGCCCAGCCCACCCGGTGTGCGGTCGGCTCGGTCAGGCGTAGCACGAGGAACACGAAGACCACGAGCACGATCATGCGCAGGAACGTGGCCTCGGTGAGCAGCCGGGTGCGATGCGCGCGCAGGGCCAGCGCGCTGTAGAGTCCGCGCATCCCGACCAGCAGCGGGATCGGGGCCAGGGACACGGCCGTGGCCCGGGCCTCGGCCACCACCCGCGGGGTGGCCTCCATGAGCCGGCCGAAGGCCCAGTCGCCGAGGGCCGTGAAGGCCAGCAGCAGGTCGATGCCCGCGACCAGGGCGCCGCCGATCATCACGACCCGAACGAGTCGCCGCCAGCTCCTGCGGTCGGTGGCCAGCCCCGCCCCGGCGTCGCGCGACACCAGCATGGGCGCGTTCAGGAACACGAGCAGCCCGAAGCAGACGCCGTAGGCGGCCAGGTGCAGCTGGGGATCGGCGGCGCGCGTCAGGGCGAGATTGATCAGCGGGACGCCCAGGGTCATCATCTGGGACGTCAGGACCAGCGGCAGGTAGAATCGGAGGAGTTCGCCGGTGCCCAGCTCGGTCCGTGGATCGTTTGTGCCCTTGGACGCGGTGGTCATCGTGCTAGACTCCTGCGGATGGCGGAGCGCGAGCACGGTGCGCGATTCCGGCGCCTCCACGGTCCCCGAACCCCACAAGGTACACGGCAGGTCGACGATGTCGATGCGCTTCCTGATCCTCGACGTGTTCACCGATCGCCCCTTCGGCGGCAACCAGCTTGCCGTGTTCCCCGAGGCGGCCGACATCGAGGAAGTCCTCCTGCAACCCATCGCGCGTGAACTGAACTTCAGCGAAACGGTCTTCGTGTATCCGCCGCGCGACGACGGGGCGGTGCGCATGCGGATCTTCACGCCGGAGGCCGAGATCCCCTTCGCCGGTCACCCGGTCGTCGGGACGGCCTTCGCGCTCGACGAGTTCGACGACGCCCCGCCGCGCGAGGGCGACGTGCTGTTCGAGCTCGAGAGTGGCGAGATCCACGTGCGCCGGCAGCGTGCGGCCGACGGATCGTTGCTGCAGGCCACCATGAGTCAGCACCGGCCGGTCTTCCTGGCCGAGACGGCACACGTCGAATCGGTGGCGCGGGCCCTGGGGATCGAGACCCGCGACATCCTCATCACGGGACTGCCGTGCGAGGTGGTGTCGACCGGGCTTCCCTTCCACGTGGTACCGGTGGGATCGCTGCAGGCCATGCGCGCGCTGCAACCGGACTTCAAGCGACTGCGAAGTCTGGGAGAGGAACTGGGCGTGAGCGACGTGTACGTGTTCTGCTTCGAGACCGTCGATTCCGACGCCACCGTGCACGCGCGCATGTTCGCTCCGAGCTACGGGATTCCCGAGGACGCGGCCACCGGCAGTGCGGCCGGATGTCTGGGCGCCTACGTGGTCAAGAACCGGGCGGTTCCCGCGGCCCGGATGACGAAGTTGGTGGTGGAGCAGGGTCTCGAGTTGGGTCGGCCGAGCCGGCTGTTCGTCGAGGTCGAGAGCGAGAACGATCGCATCGTCGGCGTCCGGGTGGGCGGCAGCGCCGTGATCGTGGGAGAAGGCGAGCTGCGACTGTGAAGACGATTCTCCTCGTGGGACTGGTGCTCGTGGCCGCGGTTCCCGCCGGTGCCCAGTCGATCCATGTGGCGCGCTGGCAGGACGCGATCACGCCCGTGGCGGCGCAGTTCCTGGTGGGCGCGATCGAACGCGCCGAGGACGCCGATGCCGAGGCCCTGATCATCGAGCTGGACACACCGGGCGGGCTGGACACCGCCATGCGCCGGATCATCAAGGCCCAGCTCGCGGCCACGGTCCCGGTCGTGGTGTACGTGTCGCCGGCCGGCAGCCGGGCAGCGAGCGCCGGGGTGTTCATCACCATGGCCGCCCACGTGGCTGCCATGACGCCCACGACGAACATCGGGTCGGCCAGCCCGGTGCAGATGATGGGGGCGGGCATGGACTCGACCATGGCGAAGAAGGTCACCAACGATGCAGTGGCCTATCTTGAGGGCATTGCCGAGGACCGCGACCGCAACCCCGAATGGGCCGCCCGCTTCGTCGAGGACTCCGAGAACATCACGGCCGAGCAGGCACTCGAGGAGAACGTGATCGACCTCGTGGTGGCCACGCGGAGCGAACTGATCCGCGAGCTCGACGGCCGGGAGATCGTCCTGCCGCGCGGAACGGTGACCCTGCAGACCGAGGGCCTGGAGGTCGTGGTCTTCGAGCCCGGCCTGCAGCACCAGTTGCTGGGGCTGATCGCCAATCCCACCGTGGCCTATCTGCTGCTGCTGCTGGGGATCTACGGAATCTTCTTCGAGCTCTCCAATCCCGGCGCGATCCTGCCCGGGACGGTGGGTGCGATCGCGATCCTGCTCGCGCTGTTCGCGCTCCAGGCACTGCCGGTGCGCGCGGCGGGGTTGGCGTTGATCGCGCTGTCGATCGTGCTGTTCGTGCTCGAGGTCTACGTGACCAGCTTCGGGTTGCTGGGTCTGGCCGGTGTCGTGGCCATGGTCTTCGGTTCGGCCATGCTCTTCGAGCCCGGGCCCGAAGGAATGCGCCTGGGCTGGGGCGTGATCATTCCCGCCGTGGCCTTCTCGACCGGGTTCATGGGGCTGTGCGCGGTGCTCGCGATCCGGGGTCAACGCAGGCCGGTGGAGACCGGCCTGAGGGCCATGGTGGGCGAGCACGGCCGGGTGAGTACCGCCATCACCGAGGGCGGGCGCGGCAAGGTCGTGGTGCACGGCGAGCACTGGGACGCCCGCGCCGCCGAGCCGCTCGAGGCGGGAACCGAGATCGAGGTCGAGGCCATCGAGGGCCGTACCGTGGTGGTGCGACCCGTGCGTGCGGGCTGACCCTTGCCCGCGACGTGGTCGTGTCCGCAGGTTGGGTCCGTGGATCGCCGGTCCGGACCCGGGAGGTGAAGCGTGTTACCAGCCGTCGGCATCATCGTCGTCCTGCTGATCCTGCTGATCGCGAACTCCGTTCGTGTGCTCCGGGAGTACGAGCGCGGGGTCGTGTTCCGCCTGGGCCGTTACGTGGGAACGCGTGGCCCGGGTCTGATCATCCTGGTCCCGATCATCGAGCGCATGCAGAAGGTGAGTCTTCGAACGGTCGCCATGGACGTCCCCCCGCAGGACGTGATCACGCGCGACAACGTGTCGGTCAGCGTCAATGCGGTGCTCTACTTCCGCGTGGTCGAGCCCGATCGGGCGATCCTCGACGTCGAGGACTTCCTCTTCGCCACCGGCCAGCTCGCCCAGACCACCCTGCGGTCGATCGTCGGCCAGAGCGAGCTCGACGAGATCCTGTCGGAGCGTGACAAGCTCAACGCCCAGATGCAGACGGTGATCGACGAGCAGACCGACCCGTGGGGGATCAAGGTGAGCCTGGTCGAGGTCAAGGACGTCGATCTGCCGCTCGAGATGAAGCGGGCCATGGCCCGGCAGGCCGAGGCCGAGCGCGAGCGGCGCTCGAAGGTGATCCTGGCCGAAGGTGAGTTCCAGGCCAGCCAGAAGTTGAGCGACGCCGCGAGCGTGATCGAAGCGCACCCGACGGCGATCCAGTTGCGCTATCTCCAGGCGCTGCAGGACGTCGCGGCCGAACAGAACTCGACGACGCTCTTCCCCGTACCGATCGATCTGTTCCGGCCTTTCCTGGAGCGAGCAGAGCGCCAACGCTCCGAAGACGAATCGAGTTCCTGATGCAACGTGGTCTGGTGGGTCTGGTCCTGACCGTCGTGGTGTGCACGACGAGCGTGACGGCGGCGCAGGCGCAGTGGCGCTTCGCCGTGGGACTCTCGGGGGGCGTGTCGACCGGCGACCGGATCTACCGCGCGCAGGCCGACGACGACGTGAGCTGGCGGTGGGAGCTGCCCACCGGCGGATCCGACGTGCGCGGGACCGAGGTGCTGGTGGAGTCGGCGGGCGTGTTCGAGGCGGACAATCCGGGCGACGCCCTGCAGTTCGGCGCCCGATTCACGGTGTTCTCGAACGAGAGCCCGTGGGGCGGCATCCTGAGCTTCGGGCTGAGTGATCTCGACGTCGAAGCCACGCGTCGCACCACCCAGGACAACGTGGACGAGGTTCCCTGGGACCAGTTCTTCACCACGCAGGTCCACGCCGTGGGCACGTACTCGATCCAGCCGAAGACCTCGACGCCTTACCTGCTCGCGGGTCTGGCCTGGGTGTCGTTGGACTCCGAGGGCGACGCGCTCGACCAGTCGAGCCCGGCTCTGGTCCTGGGCGGGGGCTACCGCATCGGGGGACGGGGGGCCTGGATGTTCGACGTCGAGATCCGCGGGGTGTGGGCGTCGCTGGACCTCGACGACGAACAGGCGCGGCTGGAGACCGGCATCGAGCAGCAGGCCGAGACCCGGGACACGGCGTCGGGGTTCGAGTTCGTCGGCGAGGACACCTACCGCGCGATCGAGTTCACGGTGAGCACCTCGCTGGCGTTCTGATCGTCGACGTTCGGACCCGGCGCGTCGCTGTTCAGGCCCGGCGCGAGGCCTGCGCGGTGGCCAACTGCATCTCGACGAGACGGCGATAGAGCCGGCCGTTGGCCATCAGTTCGTCGTGTGTTCCCTGCTCCAGCAGGCGTCCGTGGTGCAGCACCAGGATGCGATCGGCGTCGCGGACCGTCGCCAGGCGGTGCGCGATCACGATGCTCGTCCGTCCGCGCATGAGTTCCCCGGTGGCGCGCTGGATCCGGACCTCGGTCTCGGCGTCGACGCTCGCCGTGGCCTCGTCGAGCAGCAGGATGGGCGGGTCGTGGGCCAGGGCGCGGGCGAAGGCCACGAGCTGACGTTCGCCGGTGCTCAGGCGCTGGCCGCCTTCGCGCAACTCTTCGTCGAGACCGCGGGGAAGGCGCGCGACCAGACGGTCGAGGCCCACGCGATCGATCGCCTGGTGCAGTCGGTGCTCGTCGAAGGCCGGATCCCACAGCGTGAGGTTCTCGCGCAGCGTCCCGCTGAACAGCCGCGGGTCCTGCAGGACCAGGGCCACCTGCCGACGCAGATCGCGTTGGGGCCAGTCGCGCACGTCGATGCCGTCGACCAGCACGCGGCCCGCGTCGACGTCGTAGAAGCGGAGCAGCAACGAGATCACGGTGGTCTTGCCGGCCCCGGTGCTGCCCACGATCGCCACGCGCTCGCCGGGGCGCACGTGGAAGTCCATGCCCGTGAGCACGGACTTCTTGTGGTCGGATCCGTCGTCGAGCACCACCGGTGCCGCGGCGTCCTGCTCGAGCGTGTCGAGGGGAGAATAGCCGAAGTAGACGTCCTCGAAGCGGATGTCGCCACGGGCGCGCTTCGGGGTCTCGCGGGGCTCGGGGCGATCGACGACCTGTGACGTCGAGTCGAGCAGGGCGAACACGCGCTCGCTGGCCGCCATGGCACCCTGCAGGATGTTGAACTTCTCGCTCAGGGCACTGATCGGACGATAGAAGCGCTGGGCGTACTGCACGAAGGCCACCAGCGTTCCCAGCGTGACGGTTCCGGCCTCGATCCACAGGCCGCCCTGCCACAGCAACAGCACCACGGCCGCGGTGCTGACCACTTCGACCACGGGAAAGAACACCGCGAAGGCCGCGACGGTTTCGAGGTGCGCACGGGTGTGGGCCAGGTTCATGGTGTCGAAACGATCGAGACGGCGTTCGTGCTGACCGAAGGCCCGTACGATCGAGATCCCCGCGATGTGCTCCTGCAGGAAGGAATTGATGCGCGCCACGCGCACGCGGATCTTCCGGAAGGCCTGGCGTACGCGCGTGCGGAAGAAGCCGGCCACCAGGAAGAGGACGGGGATCACCGTGAAACTCAACAGGGCCAGCCGCCAGTCCAGCCAGATCATCACCCCCATGATCGCGAACAGCGTGAGCACGTCGGTGGCCACGGTCACCAGGCCACTGGTGAACAGTTCGTTCAGGGCCTCGATGTCGCTGGTCAGCCGGGTCATCAGCCGGCCCACCGGTTGGCGGTCGAACAGGGCCAGGTCCTGGCGCACCACGTGACGGAACAGCTGCCGGCGCAGGTCGAACATGATGTTCTGCCCGATCGTCTGCAGCAGCATGATCTGCACGTAGTGGACGGCGGCGGTCACCACGAGCACGGCGGCGTAGATGCCGCCGATCTGCCACAAGATGCGGCGTTGCTCGACGGCGGTGGCCTCGCTCTCGAGCGCGCGGTCGATCGCCATCTTCACCAGCAGCGGCGCGGCGATGCCCAGGCCGGCCACGACGGCGATCAGCACCGCGGCGAACAGGACCTGCGTGCGGTAGGGGCGCAGGTAGGCGATCAGGCGCGACAGCAGACCGCGGTCGGTGACCGCGACGCGCAGGTCTTCCTGTTCTTCCTGGTCGAATCCGTCGGCGATCGAGCTCACGGGTGTCCGGTCCTCTCCCTCATCGCAGCGCGTCGAGTTCGGCTTCGGACATCTGTTCCTCGTACATGCGGGCGTACAGACCGCCACGGCGTACGAGCTCGTCGTGGGTGCCGTGTTCGACGATCCGGCCCTCGTCCATCACGAGGATCTGGTCGGCGTCGCCCAGCGACAACAGGCGGTGGGTCACCAGCACCACGGTGCAGTCGCTCCAGGCGGTGCGCAGCTCGCGGGTGAGCTCGGCCTCGGTCTCGGTGTCGACGGCGCTGAACACGTCGTCGAGCAGCAGCAGGGTGGGTTGCGGCGCGAGCGCCCGGGCGATGCCCACGCGCTGCTTCTGCCCCCCGCTCAGGGTCACGCCACGTTCGCCGACGGGCGTGTCCCAGCCCTCGGGGAAGTTGTCGCGGTCGCGCTCGAGGCGGCTGACCCGGGCCAGGTCGTCGATGGCGGCGTCGTCGAGGTCGGGCGCGGCGAAGGCGATGTTCTCGCGCAGGGTGTCGCTGAACAGGAATCCGTCCTGCGGGGCGTACCCGGTGCCCGCGCGCAGGTCGTGCATGTCGATCTGCCGCAGGTCGATCCCGTCGACCTCGATCGTGCCCTGGTAGCCGTCGTACTGTCGCGACAGGAGACGCAGCAGCGTGGTCTTGCCCGCGCCGGTGGGTCCGACCACGGCCGTCCACGAGCCCGGGGACAGCTCGAAGTCCAGGTCGTGGACGGTCGGTTCGTCGGCCTCGGGGTAGGTGAAGGTCACGCCGTCGAAGCGCACGCGACCGTCGCGGCGGTCACGGGGCCAGGGCACCGGGTGGGCGGGCTGGCGGATCTCGGGCTCGGCGTCGAAGACCTGGCCCATGCGGTCGAGGCTGGCCAGGCCGCGCTGCCACAGATTGATGGTCCAGCCCAGGGCGATGGTGGGCCAGGTGAGCTGGGCCACGTAGGCCAGGAAGGCCACCAGGGTTCCGACCGTGATCGTCCCGCCGATCACCATGTGGCCCCCGCCCAGCAGCACCGCCACCGAGGCCAGGCCGGCCAGCATGGTCATGACCGGGTACATGGCGGCCTGCACCTTGAAGTAGTGGATGTTCAGGCCCACGTAGTCACGGGCCTCGTCGTCGAAGCGGCCGGCCATGTCGTCCTCGCGGGCGTAGGACTTCACGGTACGCACGCCGGTGAGCGCCTCCTGGGCGAAGCTGTTCACCCGCCCGAACTGCTCCTGCACCGACGAGAAGCGTTTGTAGGTGAGCCGGCTGGCCTGCTGCACCACCAGCGCCAGGATCGGCAGGGGGGCCAGGGCGATCAGGGTCAGCGTGGGGCTCATGGAGGTCATGAGCGCCATGGCCACGACCAGGGTGACCGAGGTGTTGATCACGTACATGATCCCCGGTCCCAGCAGCATGCGGATGGCGTTGAGGTCGTTGGTGGCCAGGGCCATGAGGTCGCCGACCTTGTGGCGGTCGAAGAAGCGGGCGCTCAGCCCGAAGACGTGGGCCGCGAAGTCCCGCCGCAGGTCGAGTTCGATCCAGCGGCTGGCCCCGATCATCAGGCGCCGCATGACGAACTTGCAGATCCCGCCGCCCAGGGTGAGGCCCAGCATGACCAGCGCGGCGTCGCGCGAGGCGGCCATGTCGCCGGCGTTCAGGGCGTCGATGGCCTTGCGCAGCCACCAGGGCGAGGCCAGCAGCAACAGGTCGCCCACCACGATGGCGAACACGCCGATCGCGAGCGCCTTGCGGTGGCGCCGCAGGTAGGGGATCAGTCGTCGGATTCGCACGAGGCGGCGCCCGGGGAGGTTCGGGTTGCGCGGGCAGGGGGTTGAGTCTAAAGTACCCGCGCAGTGGACCGCCGTCCACTCGTGCGGGTAAATCCTTGGAAATCGTACAGTTCGACGATTCCGCCGCGGTGATTCGAGGAGACGTTCCCAAGATATGAGCAATGTGATCGCCATCGTCAACCCCAAGGGGGGCACGGGCAAGACCACGTCGGCGCTGAACATCGCGGCCGGTCTGCTGCGCTACAGCGACATCACCAGCTCGGTGCTGACCATCGACATGGACCCACAGGGCTGCATGTCGAGCACCCTGCTGGGCAAGATCGACGGATCGCCGCCGGCGCGGACGATCTTCGACGTCCTGCGCCGTGCGATCACGCCGCACGACGGGATCACCAGCACGGTGTTCCAGGAGAACATCGAGACGCTGCCCTCGAGTCCGCACCTCGACAGCATGGCGAAGACCCAGATCTTCGACCGCCTGAAGAAGGTCACCGACCAGCTCCAGAGCAGTTACGGCTGGATCCTCATCGACACGCCGCCGAACATGGGCGTGCTCACGCTGAACGCCCTGGTCGCCGCCGACTACGTGCTGATTCCCACGCCGATCAACGGGCTGAGCGTGTCGACCCTGCGCAAGCTCAAGGCCGACCTGCAGGCCGTGCAGAACGGTCCGAACGACCTGCTGCAGGTGTTGGGGATCCTGGTCACCATGAAGGACGCCCGCACCAAGCTGAACAAGAAGCTGGTGACCGAGGTCGAGGAGGTGTTCGGCAAGGACGCCATGTTCAAGACGGCGATCACCACGAACACCAAGATCGAAGAGGCCCCGGCCGAGTTCCAGAGCATCTTCCAGTTCGACAACAGCTGCGTGGGCGCGACCCTCTACCGCGACTTCCTCAAGAAGGAGATGCTCAAGCGTCTGAAGTCGCTCGAGAAGAAGCGCGCGGAGCTGATCGAGAGCCGGTACTAGCTGCAGCTAGCCGTCCACGCGCCAGCGCAGGGCGGGCAGGACCAGGTCCACGACGGCCCGGAACTCCCAGACGTCGACGTCGTCGCCCGCGACGTTGTTGCGATCGTCGATCGCGTGGAAGGCCGCCTGCAGGGCGGCCTTCAGCGTTCCCGGGCGGTGCCAGGTGGCCCCGAGGGTGGCGATCCAGCGCTTCTCGACGGTGCCGCGGGGGAAGGGGAGGTCGACCTGGCCCCGGCGTGTCTCGGCGGTGGTGATCCGGTTCTCGCCCCGCCGCCGGCGCTCGAAGCCCCCGAACAGGTGCCACGCTGTGGCCGGCCGCCAGTCGGCGCGCAGGTGGTGGCGGTCGGTGTCCGGACCCTCGGGTGCGCCGAGGGGCCGCAGGTAGTGACGGTGGTCGGTGCCCTCGCCGCGGTGCAGGTAGGTCCAGGTGCCGATGCGGCGGTACTCGTAGCCGAACAGCCAGGCGTCGCGCGCGAGGTCAACGCCCGCCGTCCAGGCGAGCTGGTCGGGGCTCCGGTCCCGACCCTCGGGGTCGATCTGGAAGTCGTCGACGGCGAGGGATCCGTAGGTCCGCAGGTTCCACCCGAAGAGCGGCTGCAGGTACGTGGCGTCGACGGCGTTGATCGCGTTCACCTGCGTCCCGGTGTCGCCGTCGTCTTCGACCTGGATCTGAGCCCACAGCGGTATGGGGTTGATGTATCGTAGGTTGAGGCTCTCGCTCGGGCCCGCCGCGATCACCGTCTCACTGAGCGAGGCACGCAGCCGGTCGTCGAGGAAGAACAGGTCGAAGCGGTGCCCGTAGAGCCACCGGCGAGTGGGGATGCCGTCGACGACCTCGGTCGACAACTGCCCGGCGAAGGCCTGCACCACGTGATCGCCCCAGTCCAACCGACCGTGCACCAGGTCCACCGCCGGCCCGGTCCCGCCCACCAACAGCCCACCCAGCCGCTCCGGCCCCCATGCGAAGGGCACGCGCCCCAGAGTGAGCGCGCCGCCGTCGAAGTGCGCGCGGAGCCAGGCGGCGTCGAAGTTGTTGCTCGCGTCGAGCTGCGAGAAGGACCGCGTGCGATTGCGAGGATCGTTGTCGCCTCGCGAGTCGAAGGTGAAGTGCACCCCGGCGGTGACGTGCTCGTGGAAGCGCGCGCGGCCGACGAGCTGGGTGCGCCAGCGGTCGAGGGGATCGACGGCGTCGCCGTCGCGGACGTCGGCGTAGAGCGGGCGGAGCTGGACCTCGGGGTCGGTCTCGAGGCCGATGAATCTCAGGCGGGTTTGCAGGCCCAGGCCCAGGTCGTCGGGGACGATGGGGGCGTCCTGCCAGGCCCGCCACAACCGCGCGGCCGCGGATCGTGCGTCGACGCCGACCGACGGCATGGCCACGATCCCGGGCGCCAGCCGATCGCCCAGTTCGCCGCGGCGCTGCAGCTCGGCGAGCAGGGGATATTGTGGATCCAGCGGGGTGACCGGGATCGCGGCGTCGCGGGCGCCGGCCGCGGTGGCCCACAGGGCGAGCACCACGAGCGTGAGTCGAGATCGGAGGCGGGGAGCCGTCCCGTGTCGGGGGCCTCTGTCCATGACGGCGCAGTATGCTGCGACCCGGCTGCAGGACCAAGCCCGAACCCGCGTCAGCGGCGGCCGATCCAGGCCAGTTGCCGGCCGCACAGGCCGCCGTCGCGGCGGTAGCTCCAGTACAGGTCATCGCGTTCGAAGGTGCAGTCGTCGCTCAGGCGCACGCGCCCGGTGTCGAGTCCGCAGCGGACGAGACGGCGCGCGATCGCCGTGCCCAGATCCACGTGGGGGCGGCGGCGCCGGTCGCCGTCGGGCGGCAGCACGTCGCTGGGGTCGAAACGCTCGGCGACCTCCGGACCGACCTCGAAGCGCCGCGGGCCGATGCGCGGGCCCACCCAGGCGCGCAGCCGCGGTGGCTCGGCACCGAGATCGGTCAGCGCGGCGACGGTGGACTCGACCACGCCGGCCACGGTGCCCCGCCAGCCGGCGTGGGCGATGCCGAAGGCTCCGCCCCTGGGATCCCACAGCGCCACGGGCGCGCAGTCGGCCACCGACACGAGCAGCACCACCGAGGAGTCCACGCTGACCAGGGCGTCGGCCTCGCCGTGCATCCCGCCGCGCCCGGCACGCACGACCTCGGTGCCGTGGACCTGACGGACCCAGGCCGCCCGGTCCGGATCGTGGCCGAGGGCGCGGGCGAGCAGTTCGCGGCTGCGGGCACGGCTGCGCTCGTCGTCGCGGCCGGTCCCGGCTGTCGGGAACCCCACGCGCGTGGTCATCCCGCCGGTGGTGCGCTGGGTCTGGATCCAGGGGTCCACCCGCAGCACCGGGCGCCGGCCCAGGTCGTCGCTCACGGCCATCGGGCGAGCATCTCCGTCGAGACCCAGATCAGAGCGCCGAGCATGGCCACTCCGGCCACCACCGATCCCACGCGCAGAAGACCGTCGGTGCGACGCCCCAGCGAGCCCAGCCCCACGTACAGGAAGCCGAACAGGAACAGCAGCAGGAAGGGCAGGGCCACCCACTTCTCGGCGCGGGCGGCGACGACGAGGCCGAACACGAAGTAGCCGGCGAGCAGCAGCTCCAGCCACGTGTGCCAGCGGGCGCGCAGACGGTAGGCGAAGCGGTCGAACGAGCCGGTGGCGGTGCCGTCGCCGTGTCCGCCGGACTTCGGGGTGCGGAGGAAGGGGGACTGGTGACCGGCGAGGGCCTCCAGCACCGCCCGGGCGTTGTTCACCGACATGCCGATGCCCAGGGCGAGCATGGCGGGGAGCTCGCACACGGTTACCCACACGCGCTGTCCCGCCGCGCGCTGGCCGGTCAGGTAGTAGGCCAGCACGAAGGTGGTGGTGGCGCCCATGGTGCCGGCCAGCAGCAGCATGCGCGGGTCGTCGTCGGCCACGCCCGAGGCCAGGGTGGGCACCCACAACAGCACGGGCCCGGTCATCAGCACATAGGTGAAGTTGCTGGTCAGGTGGAGCGCGGCCTCGATCTTCACCGGCAGCGGCAGCGGCGCGCGCAGGACCCGCACCAGGAGTTTCAGTGCCGTCTGGGCGCTGCCCTTGGCCCACCGGTGCTGCTGGGCCTTGAAGGCGTTCATGTCCTCGGGTAGCTCCGCCGGGCTGACCACGTCGTCCAGGTACACGAAGCGCCAGCCGTGCATCTGCGCGCGGTAGGACAGGTCGAGGTCCTCGGTGAGGGTGTCGTGCTCCCAGCCGCCCGCCTCGACGATCGCCTGCCGACGCCACACGCCCGCGGTGCCGTTGAAGTTGAAGAAGCGGCCGGTACGGTTGCGGGCCACGTGCTCCACGTGGAAGTGGCCGTCGAGGAACACCGCCTGCAGCCGCGTGAGCAGCGAGCACTCGCGGTTCAGGTGACCCCAGCGCGACTGGACCATGCCCACCGCTGGGTCGGCGAAGTGGGGTAGCGTGCGCCGCAGGAAGTCCGGGGCGGGCACGAAGTCGGCGTCGAAGACGGCGACGAAGTCGGTGTCGGTACGCTGCAGCCCGAACTCGAGGGCTCCGGCCTTGAATCCCGTGCGCTGGGGCCGACGGACGTGCTCGATGTCGTAGCCCATGCGGCGCAGACGGCGGATCAGTCGCTCGAGGCGCGCCGTGGTGTCGTCGCTGGAGTCGTCGAGGACCTGCACACGCAGACGGTCGCGCGGGTGGTCGAGCCGGGCGGTGGCCAGGACCAGACGCGTGGCCACGTAGCGTTCGTTGTAAAGAGGGAGCTGGACGGTCACCCGGGGCGTCGCTTCGTCGTCGACGGCGGCGGCGGGAGGTGGCACGCTCCGCCGGACCCGCGCGTACAGGAGCAGCAGGCACAGTCGGTGCAGACCGAACACCGCGAGGCCGGCCACGGCTGCCGCGTAGAGGGTGAGGACGAAGTCGATGTTCATGGGAGATCGGCCGGGATGGTAGTGCTCCACCAGCGCCGGAACAAGCTCGCAGCGGCGCTCGGGGTCTCGTCGGTGGGCTTGTACGGTCTCATGGCCTTTTCCGTGACCGGGCCGATCGACACGCGCGAATGGCTGCTGGGCTACGCCATCGCCTGGGGACTGTACCTCAGTCTCTTCGTGGCCGCACGCGACGACGACTGGATCGGTTCGCCCTGGCTGATCCTGGGCTGGGCCCTGATCGCCCGTCTGGTCCTGGTGCCGACCGCGCCCTGGCTCAGTGACGACCTCTATCGCTACCTGCTCGACGGACGCGTCCTCGCCGAGGGGGTGAATCCCTTCGCCCACCCGCCGGCCGAACCCATGATCCAGTCGATCGCGCCCGAGCTGGCGTCGAAGGTCAACCATCCCGAGGTGCCGACCATCTACCCGCCCGTGGTGCAGGGGTTGGCGTGGATCGCGGCCCGGATGGAGCTGGGCGTGGTGGGTTGGCGCGTACTCATGACCGGCATCGACCTGTTGGTCATGGGGGCGGTGGCCCTGCTCTTCGGTCGCGGCGCCCGGGGTTGGCGAGCGGCGGCGGTGTACGGTCTGTGCCCCCTGGCGATCTGGGAGACCGGCGCCAACGGACACCTCGAAGCCCTGGCCGCCTTGCCCCTGGTGCTGGGGGTGTTCTGGATGGAGCGGGGGCATCCGCTGCGCGCGGGGGTGGCCTTCGGGGCGGCGGCGCTGACGAAGTACTACGCCCTGTTGTTGTTACCGCTGTGGCTGGCGCACCGCGGCTTCAAGCGCATGGCCGCGACCACCGTCGCCGTCACCCTGCTCGCGCTGGTGCCCTTCACGGTGGGTGGCGTCGACATCTTCGAGGGTCTGCGCACCTACCTGGCGAACTGGAGCTTCAACAGTCCCTTGTACAGCGTGCTGGCCAACGTGGGGATCCCCGACGACGTGCTGCGCGTGCTGCCCTTCGTGGTGATCCTCATCGGTGGCACGGTGGCGGGGCTGCGCAACGAGGACGTGGTGCGGTCGATTCCCATGCTGCTGTTCGCGTTCCTGGTGATCGGGCCCACGCTGCACCCCTGGTACGCACTGTGGCTGCTGCCGTGGCTGGGCGACCGGCCGCACCCCGGTCACTGGAGCTTCGTCGGGGCCATGGGCGGGGCCTACGCCGTGTGGTGGTCGGTGGCGACCACCGGGCAGTGGACGCTGCCCACGGGCGTTCCCGAGGTGCTGTGGACGATCGTGGCGCTGGGCTGGCTGTCGAGCTTCTGGCGCGAGACGGGCAGTACGCCCGAGCCGGTGTGATCAGCCGACCGAGGCGAGCGCGCGCGTGGTGAGCCACGCCACGAACAGCGCCCACGCGAAGCTCATGAAGGTGCCGATGATCACGTACTCGGCCTCGACCCGCTGCTGCCGGGCGTTGAGGTCGCCGAAGCGCAGGATCGACTTGGCCGCGAGCAGGAAGCCCACGCCGTCGACACGGCCGATCAGCACGAAGAAGAAGATCAGCGCGCGTTCGAGGGCGCCGATCATCTGGCCGCCCCCGCTCAGGCCGCGCGGTTCGATGCCCAGGGCGCGGTCAGGGGCGTCGGCGGCGTCGTGCGCCTGCCGCAACGATCCCTCGAAGCGCCGGACGGCCAGGGCGATCACGATGCTGCCGGTGCGCACGCAGACGACGAGACCGATCAGCACCACGAACAGCGCATCGACCGGGATCGAGGACGGCCACGGCGGCGCCGGAGTGCGGGGTCCGAGCCAGACGGCGACGGCGACCAGCGACAGCACGTGGGCGATCTGGTCGGCCGAGAACAGGCGCAGGTTCGACGGGGCGTCGAGGTGGCCGCTCGCGCGCAGGCGCGCCCGGACCAGTTCCTTGGTGACGTCGATCGCGCCGTGGGCGCCGAAGACGGCCGCCGGGATCCACCACGCCGTCCACGCGCCGACGAACACCCAGGCGACCACGGCGTGCTGCAGCGCGTGGCGGACGAAGGCCCATGGGTGCAGGCGGGTCTTCTGCTCGACGTCGCGGTTCGACTGCACCACGAAGTCCACCAGCGCGTGCGCGGCGAGCAGCGGCAGGCCCGGGTGCAGGATCCACGAGTCGGTCACGAGGGCTCGTCCTCCAGGGAGGCCAGACGGGCTTCGAAGGCGGTCACGGCCGCGGTGACCGTGTCGGCGTGGGCCGAGCGCAGGTGGCCGGCCACCGTGGGCTGGGAGACCGGCGGGTCCCACAGCGCCGCGATCCGATCCTGCCGCCAGCCCTGCAGGGCGCCCACCATGGCCCGGGCCTGCTTCGCCGTCCAGTCCGAGACGAGCACGTCGAGCAGGCGGGCGACCACGTCCCAGTCGTGCAGATGCGAGCGGCCGGCGGGGACGAAGGCCATCCGGCGCGGGCCGAGCCCGGTCAGGGTGCGGCCCGACAGGCGGAAGGCCTCGCCCTCGCTGCGCGACACCCGGTCCTCGGCGAGGAAGTCCACGCCGCCGCGGGCGATCACCACGCGCGTGTCGACCGGGGCGCCGGGATCGTCGGCGAGTTCCGAGCGCAGGACGGCGCGCAGCAGCAGCGCGGCGCGCAGGGAGGTCGACGGGCGCGGGAGTAGCAGCTGCCAGGCATCGCCGCCGTAGACGTCGACGGGGAGAGGCACGGCCGCGACGCCCAGGGTGGCGCGCAGGGTCTCGGTGGCCGCCGCCAGGGTGGGGGCGAGCCGGCGCCGGGTGTCCAGCGAAAGGCTACTGGACCCGACCACGTCGCCGCTGAGCACGGCGACCGGAGCGTGGACGTCGAGGGCCAAGGGCGGACCTCCGGAAGGGGGCTGACCCCTTGTATAGGCAAAAGGGCCTATAATGTCCACATATAGCTCGAAAAGCCTATGTCGTTTCCGGGATCACGCCCCGCCGCCGCAGAGCCACGACCAGCCGGTCGACCAGCTCGTCGACCGACTGCTGATCGGTGGGCAGATGCACCTCCGGGGCCTCCGGGGCCTCGTAGGGCGCGCTCACGCCGGTGAAATCGCCGATCTCGCCGCGGCGGGCCTTGGCGTACAGCCCCTTCGGGTCGCGCTGCTCGCAGACCTCGATCGGGGCGTCCACGTGCACCTCGAAGAAGTGGTCGGGCCCGATCACCTCGCGCGCCCGCTGCCGATCGCTGCGGTAGGGAGCGATGAACGAGGTGATCACGATCAGCCCGGCGTCGTTCATGAGCCAGGCCACCTCGGCGATGCGCCGCAGGTTCTCGGTGCGCTCGGCCGGCGAGAAGCCCAGGTCGCGGTTCAGGCCGTGGCGCACGTTGTCGCCGTCGAGCACATAGGCCTTGTGGCCCATGTCCACCAGGCGCTTCTCGAGCGCGAAGGCCACCGTGCTCTTGCCCGATCCGCTCAGCCCCGTGAACCACAGCGTGGCCGGGCGGTGGCCCAGCAGCTCGTCGCGTCGTTCGGGCGTGACGTGGCCGCGGTGGCGGGTGATGTTGCGGCTGGCCGGTTCGGCGACCGCGATCGCGTCGCGGCGGCCCGCCTTCTCGATCATGCCCGCGCCGACGGTGCGGTGCGTGAGCGGATCGATCAGCACGAACGAGCCCGTGGCGCGGTTCTCCGAGTAGCGGTCGAGCATGAGCGGGGCGTGGAACTGCATCTCCACGCGGCCGATCTCGTTCAGGCCCAGGGCGTCGGCGTCCTCGCGGTGCAGCTGGTTCGGGTCCACGCGGTAGCGCAGCTCGGCCACGGTGCCGCGCACCTCGGCCGAGGAGTGGCGCACCAGGTAGGGCGAACCCACCTGCAGGGGCTGTTCGTCCATCCACACCAGCATGGCCTCGGCCTGGCGCTCCACGCGCGGCTGGTTGCCCGGCTTGACGATCATGTCGCCGCGCGAGATGTCGCGCTCGTCCTCGAGGCACACCGTGACCGACTGCGGCGGGTAGGCGTAGTCGACGTCGCCGTCGAAGGTCACGATGCGGCTCACGCGCGAGGTCTGGCCGCTGGGCAGGATCATCACCTCGTCGCCCTGGCGCAGCACGCCCGAGGCGATGGTGCCGCAGTAGCCGCGGAACTCGTGGTTGGGACGGTTCACGTACTGGATCGGCAGGCGCAGGTCGATGAGGTTGCGGTCGCCGGCGATGTGCACCTGCTCGAGGTGCTGGATCAGCGACAGCCCCTGGTACCAGGGCATGTTCGCGCTGCGCTCGACCACGTTGTCGCCCAACAGGGCCGACACCGGGATGAACGACAGGTCGTCGATCTCGAGCTTCGCGGCGAAGTCCGAGTACTCCTGGCGCAGCTCGTCGAAGCGCTCCTGCGACCAGTCCACCAGGTCCATCTTGTTGACCACGACCACCACGTGCGGGATCTGCAGCAGCGAGGCGATGAAGCCGTGGCGCTTGCTCTGCGTGGTGATGCCGTTCTTGGCGTCGATCAGGACGAGCGACAGGTTCGCCGTCGACGCGCCGGTGACCATGTTCCGCGTGTACTGCTCGTGGCCCGGCGTGTCGGCGATGATGAAACGCCGCGTGGGCGTGGAGAAGTAGCGGTAGGCGACGTCGATGGTGATGCCCTGTTCCCGCTCGGACTTCAGGCCGTCCATGAGCAGGGCGAGGTCCAGATTGCGGTTCAGGCGCTTGCTCGCCGCCTCGACGCCTTCCATGTGGTCCTCGAAGATCGACTTCGAGTCGTACAGCAGACGGCCGATCAGCGTGGACTTGCCGTCGTCCACGCTGCCGGCGGTGGAGAAGCGCAGCAGCTCGGATTCCTCGTTGCGGCGCAGCAGTTCCTCGACCGTGACCTGGCCCACGATGTCGCTCATGCTAGAAGTAGCCCTCCCGCTTCTTCGTCTCCATCGAAGCGTCCTGGTCGTAGTCGATCATGCGCGTGGAGCGCTCGCTCTGCCGCGCGATCATGGTCTCGGCCACGATCTCCTGCACCGTGGTGGCCGTGCTCTCGGTGGCGGCCGTCAGCGGCCAGTCGCCGAGCGTGCGGAAGCGCACCGACACCTCTTCGACCTGCTCGCCGTCGGACAGCTCCATGGGGTGGTCGAAGTACTCGTGGTCGTCGGGCGTGTAGTAGGGAATGAGCATCCCGTCGCGGCGGACGATCCGGCGCGGCTTCGAGTAGTACAGCTCGCAGAGGTCGATGTCCTCCACGAGGATGTACTGCCAGATGTCGAGCTCGGTCCAGTTGGAGATCGGGAACACGCGGATCGACTCGCCGCGGTGCACGCGCGTGTTGTAGAGGTCCCACAGCTCGGGGCGCTGGTTCTTCGGGTCCCACCGCGAGTGCTCGTCGCGGAAGCTGAAGATGCGCTCCTTGGCGCGCGAGCGTTCCTCGTCGCGCCGGGCGCCGCCGAAGGCCGCGTCGAAGCGGTGCTCGCGCAGGGCCCGCACCAGGGCCTGCGTGTTCATGACGTTCGTGTACTCCACCGAGCCCCAGGTGAAGGGGTTCGCGCCGCGCTCCTTGGCCTGCCAGTTCGTCTCGCTCAGGATCTCCACGCCCAGCCGCTCGGCCGTGCGGTCGCGGTGTTGGTACATCTCCGGGAACATCCACGTGGTGTCGATGACCATCAGCGGGAAGGGGATCGGGGCCGGGTGGAAGGCCTTGCGCGCCAGGTGCACCATGACCGACGAGTCCTTGCCCACGCTGTACAGCATGACCGGCTTGTCGAAGGTGGCGGCCACCTCGCGGATGATGTGGATGGCCTCGGCCTCGAGCTGGCGGAGGGTGGAGAGGGAGTAGTGTTCACTCCCGCGGTGGGAATCGCTCATGGGTGGCGCAGATCCGGGCTGAGGTGGCGCGACGGGACGGGTCCCGTTCGGGGCAGGGGATCGGTCCGGGAGTGTACCGCCATCGGGCGGAAACGGCCAAACCGGGGCTCTTCTTTAGGCGTTGCCGGTGATCGGGGCCTGCGCTAGGGTGCGCCGCAACGGTCGCACGCAGGCTGCTCGCGCCCGGCTGCATCGTGCACCCGCAAGCGACGTACCACCCGAATCCGAGGACTTCGTGGTGAGCCTCCCCGCTCGACGGCTCCGGCCGATCCGACGAGCCTGCTGCACCATCGTGGCCCTGGTGGCCGTGCTGGCGAGCGCCGCGCCCGCCGGCGCCCAGTCCGCCGCGGACCTGCGCCGCCTGCAGTCGCTGACGCCCGAACAGCGCGCCCAGCTGCGCGAGCGGCTCGAGCAGGGCGAGGCCGCGAGCCCCGAGGACACCCTGGCCGAACCCGGCCGCACCGAGCTGCCCGAGCAGCCGGCCGTGGTGCTGCCGCTGTCGCAGACCCAGGCCGAGTCCGTGGTGGCCGAGGCCACCGGGGATACAGCAGACGAGGCCCCCTCGGACCTCTTCGGCGCCGACTTCTTCCGTGGCGATCCGGCGATGTTCGGGCCCCAGAGCTTCGGCCCCGTGCCCGCCGACTACCTGATCGGCCCCGGCGATCAGATCGTGGTCGACGTGTGGGGCGAGGTGGAGTTCCGCCACGAGCGGGTGGTCGACCGCGACGGAACCATCATCCTGCCGCGCGCCGGCCGCATCAGCGCCGCCAACCGCACGCTCGAAGACCTGACCCGGGCGATCCGCCAGCAACTGAGCCGCTCGTACTCGGGCATCGACCCCAGCGGCGAGGGCGGCACGACCTTCGTCGACGTCAGCCTGGGCCGCCTGCGCGCGATCCGGGTGTTCGTGGTGGGCGAGGCCGCCCGACCCGGTGCCTACGAACTCAGTTCGGTGTCGACCGTGTTCACCGCTCTGCACGCCGCCGGCGGCCCGAACGCCCAGGGCAGCCTGCGCAACGTGACCCTGATGCGCGGGACCGAACAGGTCGCCACGGTGGACCTGTACGACTACCTGCTTCGCGGCGAGCGCAGCGGCGACGTGATCCTGCGCGAGGGCGATACCGTGTTCGTGCCCATCCGAGAGGTGACCGTGCGGGCGAGCGGGGCCGTGCGGCGGCCGATGCGCTACGAGTTGATCCCCGGCGAGGGCGTGGCCGATCTGGTGCGCTATGCCGGCGGTTTCGCCGTGGACGCCGTGACCGATCTCGTGCACGTGACCCGCGTGCTGCCCCCGGCCGAACGCGTGCCCGGCGAGCCCGACCGCGTGCAGCGCGACCTCGATCTCGGGGCCGACCCGAATCCGATGCTGCTCGACGGCGACCGCCTGAGCGTGGACCGCGTGCCCGAGCGCCTGCTGAACGTGGTCGAGGTGCAGGGCAACGTGAAGAACGCCGGCCGGTACGAGTACGTGGAGGGCGAGACCGTGGCCGGGCTGGTCGAACGGGCCGGGGGGCTGTGGGACGACACCCTATTGGAACGTGCGACGTTGGACCGCGTGGACGACGACGGGACGTATCGGAGCCAGGACGTGCCGTTGAGGGAACTGCTCTCCGATCCGGGGCGCGACCTGGAGTTGCAACCGCGCGACGTGCTCACCATCTACTCGATCTGGGACGTGAACGACCGGTTCAGCGTGACCGTGAGCGGCGAGGTGCGCTCGCCCGGGACCTTCGATTGGCGCAAGGGCCTGACCCTGCGCGACGTGGTGTTGAAGGCCGGGGGGCTGCGGCAGTCGGCCGACCGGCTGCGGGCCGAGGTCTCACGTCTGCGCTTGGAGGCCTTACGAGAGGCCGACAGCGAGATTCCGCCCGAGCGCACTATCGATGTGACCATGGTGACGCTCGGCGACGACTGGCTGCAGGTGAACGGCTCGTTCGAGCTCGAGCCCTTCGACCGCGTGCAGATCCGGAGGTTGCCGTGGTGGCAGACGCAGCGGACGGTGCAGCTGCGCGGCGAGGTGATGTATCCCGGCGAGTACTCGCTGGAGAGTCCGGACGAGCGCTTGAGTTCGGTGATCGAGCGGGCCGGGGGGTTGAAGCCGACGGCGTATCTTGCCGGAGCGCGGTTGGAGCGGTCGCAGGACTCGATCGGGAACGTGGCGCTGGATCTGGAGAAGGCGTTGGAGAACCCCGAAGACGAGCACGATGTGATCCTCGAGGCAGGCGACGAGATCGTGGTGCCGCCGGAGCCGTACACGGTGAAGGTGGTCGGGGCGGTGAACTTCTCGACCAGCGTCGTGTGGGAAGACGGGTTGGGGTTATCGGACTACGTGTCGCGTGCCGGTGGGTACGCCGAGAGGGCGGACAAGTGGGGGACGCACGTGGTGTACGCCAACGGGATGTCGCGGCCGATCCGGCGGTTCTGGAGGGATCCGGAGGTCAGGCCGGGGTCGACGGTGGTGGTGCCGGTGAAGGAGCCTGATGAGGGGCCGACCAGGCTGGAGACGCTTCGTGAGATCTCGGCGATCGTTGCGAGTGTGGCTACGGTTTGGTTGGTGATTGATCGGACGGATTGACCCGCGTCAACGTTACCGAACCTGGGGGAGCTATGGAGAAGATCAAGTTCGCGATCGCTGGCTGCGGACGGATCGGTAAGCGTCACGTCGACCATGCCAAGAGTGTTGGCGAACTCGTTGCCGTCTGCGATGTCGTGAGTGAGCGAGCGCAGGTCGTCGCACAGGAAGCCGAGTGCGCTGGCTACGGCTCTCTGGAGGATATGCTCGCCCAGCATCGAGACATCGACGTCGTCGCGGTGTGTACGCCGAACGGTCTGCACGCTGAGCACACGATCCAATCACTGTCGGCCGGTCACCACGTGTTGTGCGAGAAGCCCATGGCGATTCTCGTGCGCGACTGCATCGA
>Ga0102943_1000133_pt1 | contig 51539 bp, 41 predicted proteins | sample SalPonC_black_MG_FD_78174 | JGI IMG/M metagenome (GOLD analysis project Ga0102943, IMG submission 78174) | Salt pond soil microbial communities from South San Francisco under conditions of wetland restoration - Salt Pond MetaG... | ecosystem: Environmental > Aquatic > Marine > Intertidal zone >...
AAAATCTCCGTTGAAATCGGTCCAGAATTTAGACAGGAACTTGGATTTAGTAAACTCAACTTATTCTGTGAGCATTTTTTTCAAACAATTAAAGTAAATACTTGATAAACTACATACCTGAGAGATTGGGGCTAGTGGCATGATACTCGTTCAAAGCGAGTCCCGCAGTGGTTGCAGAAGTAAGTGTTTTTATACCTTTAGTGGGTCAAGAAAGTGAACATATGGTCTGCTTCTCGTCTACAGGAGTGGGTTTTAAGCTGTTTGCAGTTATTTGCGGGAGTCTCGCGTTGTATTCTCGAATAATGAAGTCGCAAATGCAGTGCTTGCCTTCAAAGTCCCACTTACTGCATTTAGTGGGCGGCGTGCTGCCCGTCAGAACGTGAAACAGCACATGATTGTCGCAATCGTGATAAAGAGCGATCATCTGTTTGTGCTTTAAAACGATCTTATTGTGAATTTCGAAACAATTTTCATCATAAAGCGTCTGCAATAAGTTCTGCAAAAATACGAGTGTTTGTTCCTTGGAAAATTTGCTTTGAATAATCGACATGGGGTTTTTGGTTTATATAGGATACAGTAGCAAAAGTTTACGTTTTCTCAAATTTTTATTTATAAAAATGTGCAGATTATAAAATTAAAATTTTGGGTGCTTGCATTTACAAATTTTTTAAACAGGACGCTAGCGTTTGTGGCAAGCACATGGGGGCTGCTCAGTTATCATTTTGTTTTGTCGGATTTGGTAACTGTTATGCGGCTGGAAAAATGTCTATCGAGGGGTCAAGGTATAAGCACTTGCGAAATCGACAAGAATTTTATGTTGTCATTCGAAAGCTTTCCGAAATAGTCGGAGATACAGCCTTGCGTTGGCTCCCGTAGTTCAATGGATAGAGCGTCGGTTTCCGGAGCCGAAAATCTGGGTTCGAATCCCGGCGGGAGTACCATTTTTAACTTACCAAGATATGGCCAACACAGACATTGCGAATCTACTGCAACTGGAATCCGCTGATTTGACGGCGCTGGAAGCTGCGTCAACTGCGGTCCGGAAGTGGGCATGCAATACGTACGCTGACACTCAGGTCATCGGCAAAGACAGGTATCATTTCATGACCGCCTGGGAACCCCCTTTCAAAAAAGTTAAACAGCTATCCAAAGAGCACGCCGCTGTTCAATTCACACTATGGGGCGATGCCCTCTCGAAACATCACTGGATTTGCAAGTCCATCTTTTCTGCCGGGAAAAGTCAGGACTGGGTGGTGTCGATTGTAGACGACGATTTTGAACAAATCTTTACTGAGGTGTACGGTCAGGACTACACGCAATGGAAGGCGGATCCACAAGCGCCCTTTGCCGCCCTGCTGCAAACCACAGTGCAGAGATAACCTGTCTCATCCTGGATTTTTTCCTTGCAGCCCCGATAACTTTCATGCTTTTGTTGCCATTCAATTCGGGGGGGATTAGCTCAGTTGGTTAGAGCGCATGCATGACACGCATGAGGTCACTGGTTCGACTCCAGTATCTCCCACCAGCTTTCGCTCTCACACGCGCCTGATGTTTTAACCGAGTAAGCGGTTTTCTATTCAATTCATCGCCCGCAATGACCAAATCGCTCAGGCTGCTGTTGATTTCATTGAGAGGTGTTCGCATCAAGAACCGTAGGCTACTCGAAGTGGGGATGACCCTTGTCGGGTAATAAAGGTGGGTCCTTTTTGCCGAACCAGATGCGTTCGCGACTGAAGCAATGCCAACTCCAGCGGGCCCAGCTCAGGAGCGCAAATGCGAGCCACAAGGACCAAGCTAGCATCGCGACGCGATAACACCAAATCGGCAGACTGTAGACATGGCCCTGTGGCAACCCGGTCCCGCTATTATCCTGATACCATTGGTAGAAATAATTATGGGAACCATTGCCGGTAACTTGCATGTCGGGTGTTGACAGCAAACTTTGCGGTATCGTAACACATAAACAAATTGCTGCAACGATGGACAATCCGACCAGACCGATTTGCATGAGATTAAAGCGCAGGCGGGTGCGCCCGTGCTGCGAGCGTGCACGCGCGCCCATCGCGAAAAACCAGGCGATAACCGGTAGGATTCCAAATATATTTACCGTACTCATGCCCAGCATTAAGAGCACCCAGTGGCGAGTCTTCAGTGGAATTTTGAGCTGAAAGCGATGCACGATGTAACCAAAGCAGATGGCGACTAACAGCATGACCAGCAACATGCCCCAATACAACATGGCGGGGCCCATATCAGGACCACTGACCAGTAGCGGCCAACGCGAGCGGGGCAAGGTCATGCTGAGTTCGATATTGCTGGGAGCTGTGGATAAGGATAGACTGGGAGTGCTGGTTTTAACTGCGACTCCTTGCTGCATATTCCACACTACGGTTGCCGTTTGTCGGCCAGGGCGCAAAGGGAATGTCAGGGTGTTAGGGGCCTCTTGTGGGGGCACTTCGACGTTATCGATCTCGAGCCGTGCGAGTTCGGCCCCAGCAGGGACTTCAATGCGAAAATCACTGCCCACACTGGTATGAATTTGCAGAACGGCTTCCAATTCTGTACTCCGCGCACCCAGTTGTGTTTTAAGGGTTACGCTTTCAACTGTTGTGGTGGCACCTGGCACAGGCTGAGGGCGGTGGATTTCAATACTGACGCGTTCGCCCGGCCAGGGGAGCCAGCGGTAGAGCGACGATGTGTGATGGTCATGCTTGACCGGGTTCAGCCCGCTTGGGTCTATATGCCATAAGGGGGAAGCCTGGACCGACCATGCTTCAACGAAGCTCGGGCTATCCATGCCCTCCAGTTCGATGCGGTCGACCGATTCCAAGGTTGAGGTCCAGCCCACGCTTGCCTGGTTGGCAGCTAGTGATACGGCAACGAGACGTTGCTGGTTCTGTTCGATGATCGACGAAGTATCGCTGACAACCGATTCTCCCTCCAGCAAAGGTATGTTCACCGCAATGGCTCCGGTTTGCGGAGCTATCCGGGTAACTGTGGTGTAAAGAGTCCAGTCAAGTTCCAGTAGAATGTGGCGCTCGACCTTTACGAAAGGCTTGATCGAGGCTGGTAACAGCGAATTGTGTTGCGCAGTTTTTTCCCGTTTTTCGAATTGTAGTGATTTACTGGGTACGCGCCGATCGACCAGCCCAAATACCTCCCAACTGTCAGTATCCACCACAACATTGTGGGGTGTAAGGGCAAATGGTATAATAAGGGTATCGCTGTTAATGACTGCCTGCAGCGCAATGTCATTGACTCCCTGGTTCAGGGGTAACCATTGCTGCGTCCCGTCGCGCATCAGGTATTCGCTTGCCGTGCCATTTATGGTCAGGGCCGTAATGCGCCACGAACTATGGGTGGGGATGGGCAACGCTAATCGAGTACCCGCGTCCGCTCGCATCCGCAGATGTAGAGTATTGTCTACAACAGTGATGTCGACCTGGCTCAATGCAAGGCAGTGGGGTGCGCAGTCAGGTTGCTCCAGCAGGCGCGCTTCCCATTTCTGCAACAAATACTCCGGGGGAAAGCTCTGTGCGTTTAGCTCACTGCCACCGCTGCCTGCCAGGCCAAAAATGAAAAAGAGCGCAGCTGTGGTGGGAGGGATGCCGGAGCGCATTGTCGATGGGGGCGGATTACGGGTTTCTGGGGAACGGCTGCGTCGATAAAACTCACGCGTGAATACCCACAAAAGGGCGAGCAATAAACCGGTTTCGACAAACATAAGCAAACGCGTCAGCCAGGGAGGTGCTAAATACAATTTTAAATCGGCATCTTTGGTGACAGGCCCCGACCAACGCAGTCGAGCACTCTGCCATTGCCAGGTAGGCTCGCCGGGACCTGTCTGCGTCTGGATGGTGTGGGGATAGCGTTGAAGCTTTTTTACCTTTGAGGGTGACCCAGGCAACTGACTGCGGGAAATTTTTCCAATTACGTCGTTTTTTCCCTGCACTGCATATTCGTCCAAAGAATTGTTTTTGAATGAACCCTCTTGTTGCTGTGGGTATTGATTGTTTTGTGTAGAGCTCCAATCGTTTTCACGGTGTGCGTTGATCGTGCGCGTGTATTCCAGTTGCGGGTAGATGCCTTGGCGGACCTGTTGAATGGTAAACAGAATACTGATGAGGATCAAGCAGCTCAGGACCAAGTAGCCGAGCATTTTGATGAGAGTGCGAAAAAAACTGGAGGGTAAAACCCGCAGTAAGGACACGACTAAAATCAGGAGTATCCATGTCCATACCGGGGCATTGTTTTCCTGATATGTGAGCAGGATAGTGAATAAAGCCAGCAGAGCTGTTGGCAGCCCCAATAGCTTGAAAGTCGAGCCGATAATTACAAAGCAGATAAACAAATCCCACAAATCCCAGCGACTGATCCATGAATACCCAACGCTATCCACACCACTTGCATGCCATAATCGCCAACCAGGTGGTAAGTTTAGGTACATTTCGAGGCTGGTCATGTCGTGTTGCCAGCCAGTTGCCGCGATTACGTGCCTGTTTGGCAATCGACTGATCGCTTCCAATGAGAATTGCGGGTCTCGAATGTCTACTCCCGCCGCACTATCTGTTTCCATTTGGGTAACGAGTTGTGGTATACCATTAACCGTGGCCCGGCCCAGTTGCACTTGTGGTTGCGCGGTGAGGCGCCAATTCTGATACATCACGCCGGCTAGCGTGTCTTTTACGGTGGCTCCTTTACCGTCAAAATCCAGCCACACTGTTCGCGTATTGCTGATCTCATTATCGCTCGGGTTGGCATCGCCCCGGTATTGTTCTCGCAGGATGAGCTGGCTATTGGTTTCGATCAGATATGTTGGCAGTTGTTTCCATGCATCCGGCAAGTTGAGTTGAGCGGGATCAATAGCAGCGGCTCCTTCGAGTTTCACGCCACGAATGTGGGGAGCTGCGGCGAAGCTCCACAATTCCTGTTGCGGCCAGTCTGCGGAATTGCGTTCCATGGCCAGTTGTTGGGGATTGTGGGTAAACCTGGAGTCCACACGCACTGTCCAGTTGCCAGCACGCACCTGTAGCCTTAAGTCCCCATTGTCTTCAATGCGAGCTGGCAGGGGTGAAGAAATGTCAGTGACGGCATGGTTGGCCAATAATAATCTTCCCAACCGCAATTCACGCGGTTTACCGGAGGTCTTTAGGGTAAGGATGGTTTCCATTGTCACCGGCACACCGTCGATAATTTTTCTAAACACCTCTACATCGACACGGTTAGTGCGCTTTGTGTGGGCATTGTCTGCGGTGGAATCCTGCAAATACAATTTAGCCCTGGCATCTAGATTCGGCCAACTTTGACGTTCACCTGCAATGGCCAATTCAATGAGAGCGGTACTGGCGGCAAGTTGCAGATATTGTGGCATTTGTCGCCAGGTGAATTTGCCTGAGATGCGATGTTCTCCACTGGGAAGGCGCACAGCCGGGTGACCCTCACGCTCGAGCACAGTGAAGGGGTTGCCATTCACCAGGACGTCTTCTGGCCAATGGTCTTGATTGCCGGGCAGGGTTATCCAGCTTTTGTTGTAGACCTGCCAGTTCTGGGTAAACGTGGCGCCTGCTGAATTGACATCCAGTTGTAGCTGGCCGGGCCAGTTGCACTGCCGCTTTGCCGCCTCAGCTCCAAGCGGCAGGCAGCGGATGTCGTCGTGCTCATCGAGAATCCAATCTGTCCACTGATTCAATTCAGCAGGGGGTAGTTGTTGTGAGGCTTGTACACTCCATAACAAACAAGCCTGTAGAGTGCAAAGGCATAGGATAGATTTCACTCAAAATTGTTTAGAAAGTATGTGTGATGACGACAACTCCAAAATGCTACAAAATATAAATCCTCAGCGAAATGTTCGGTCCCTTTACGGAGCGCTTGGGGCATTTGCAAACAATTCGACTTGCATCTGATCCATTTCCTGAGCGAATGGATACTGCTTTTGCATATGCTTTAGCTGATTGAATCGATCCCCATAGGTTAAATGATGGGGAAAGAATACATTTGTTTTATTTTTTTAAACCAGATGGATAACGGGTCGATGATTTCCGCCCAGTGCATGCTGGTTTTGGCGGCTTCCATTTGAGCCCATTCAATATGAATATCCGACCGCCTTATCCACAGCTCTACCATCGAGCTCGATCGGTTGAGTAAATTATCAACCATCACGAGTCCTGCCTTCCACTTGTGTTGGAGGCAGGCCTTTTTTAAAGTAAGGTAGTCTTTATGGAATCCAAATAACTTCTGGTGAATCGCGTTGGCATTTCCCAGGCTGCTATTTTCTGTCATGGGCGATTATACTCGATGAGTGGTGAGAAATTCGGCCTAGGATGGACGCGTTCTAAGATTTTTAATTCATTGATTTGAGCTAAACAGCGCAACCTGTTCATCAGTGGTTGCGTCTCATCGACGAGTATTTGCTCAATTTGGTAAACGTGCTCACATGGATATAGGGCTACGCCGTAGCCAATCGAATTTTATGCAATGCCACCTGGTGTGGTTTGCACAACCATCAGGCTACAGCACGAAAACGGCTTTCTTTACCCAAGCAGCTTCACACACCAGTTGCGTTACAGGTGCGCAGGCCGCTGCCGGGCATTGTACTCGGCTTGTACGGTGATGGCGATGCCGCCGCGGATGCCAAAGTCTCCAACCACTTCGCACCATTTGGGAGACAGCACTTGAATCAAGTCATCCAGGATGACATTGCTCACGTGCTCATGGAAAATGCCCTCGTTACGAAAGCTCCAAAAATACATTTTCAGCGACTTTGATTCGACAATGGTTGCTGCGGGGATGTAGCGAATGGTGATCCTGGCAAAATCGGGTTGGCCAGTAGCCGGGCACAGGCAACTGAATTCGTGAGTGGTTAAAGTAACCACATAATCCCGCCCAGGGTGGCGATTGGGAAAGGTTTCCAATTGCTTGGACGGCTGATTGCGGGTGTTGCCAATTTGCGATAAACCAGATAAATCTTTTGGATCTGTAGGCATACACCTGAAAATTTGCGATTACTTGAAGAAGTCAATGCTGGGTTACCTTCTTGCATCAGCCGCCATTGCTGAACCGTGGTCGTTTTTTCGTTTAGGCGGACGGTTGTCCTGCAGGTCGTTCAATAGCCACGGTCTGGATTGCCCCCCAAAGGGGCTGGTTGCTGGGACCGTTCATCCAGGGCATCGACAGCATAATATTTATGTGCCTGCAGTCCCGCGCGAAACGCCCCGCCGTGTTGTTTGACGTAGGCGCTGATCGCAGCCAGTATCGCCTTGTCGTTGCGTTTTGACCATTCGGGGTGTAGCCAGATAGTGGGCACGGCATCCAGGTAAGGGTGGAGGGTCTCGACCCATTTGGCAATCGTCGTCGTATCTTCGACAATCAGTTTGACTTCGTTGGCTCGGGCCACGTTGCCAGTGATCGGCAGTTTCCACCATTTGGGGCTCACCGTGATCCAGTCGAACGCGCCCTTTATGGGAAAAGCGCCACAGGTTTCCAGGTGCACGTGTAGCTGCGCCTCGTGCAGCTGCTGTGTGAGTTCAGACAGGTCGTGGATGGTGGGTTCACCACCGGTGATCACCACGCACTCACAATTTGTCGCGGTGGCCGCAGCGACCAGCTCAGTGACAGGGATGCGTTGCACCTTTGCGGGCACATAATCGGGATGCCAGGTGCCTGCCGAATCGCACCACGGGCACTGTACCGGACATCCCATAGTGCGAATAAAAAAGGCAGCACGTCCGGTGTGCGTGCCCTCACCCTGCCAGGTGTAGAAACATTCGTGGATGGGCAACGTTTTCACGGAGCATAGGTGGCCGAGTTTTTGCTGTCCTCAAAAATTTCAATTTGGGTGATGAAAGCACGTCCTTTTGTCGCTGCTTGGACCATTGGATTGAAGATGGCAAACAGGTGTTCAGCGATGCCTTCGGAAGAACAGCTTGGCAGAATGTAGGTCTTGAACGCAGTGGGAGCGGACTGTACGATCTGTTCTTTCAAAGGGTCGTCCGCATTGAACAGGCAGGCATGATCGAGATGGGCATCGAGCCAATCCCTGATGTAATGCAGTTCACCGAAATCGACCACAAACCCAGAGGGATCTGTCTGGTGGCAGCCAAACGTGAGCGCAATGCCCCAGTTGTGGCCATGAATCATCGAACAATGCCCAGGGTGTAAATGCTGCCGGTGAGCAAAAGGAATGTCACTGTAAATTTTTTGGCAAGTAAACATGCTGTCCAAGTAAAATTTAAACTTAGCCCGAATCTCTTACCAGAATCGCAGCAGAATGGTTCAGGTCTAGAAAATCGCAGTGCCAAATGCGCATGGCAAGTTTCGTGCTGCTATGTTCGGTCATGGGCGATTATGCTCGATAAGTGGTTAGAGATTCGGGCTAGCATGTCCGGGTTAAGCTTCAAATGCAAGCAATAGGTAGGGATAAGCTTGAGGATTGGCAGGTCGGATGGCATTGATTCAGTTAGCCGGGCAACTCCTTGTTTAAGATAGCTTCGATGGGAAAAGCGTCTGCTGCATACGCGGTGGGATCGGGAACCCCAGCTAAGTGGAAGGCCTCGCGGCGTTCGACACAGGTGCCGCAGCGTCCACAGTGCACGGCAGTGCCTTTGTAGCACGACCAGGTTTTGGCAAAGGGCACCTGCAATTGGGCGCCGAGTGTCACCAGTTCGCTTTTGGTGCGCTCGACGAAGGGGCGATGGAGTGCCACCTTATGCCAGTCAGCCAGACCCATCGCTGTATTCATAGCTGCGGTGAAGGCAGCGCGGCAATCCGGATAGATCGCGTGGTCTCCCCCGTGAGCAGCGTAGGCAACGCTATCGAATTGCGTAGATATGGCCCAGGCAGTCGCGACGGCCAGCATGAGCATGTTGCGGTTCGGGACAACCGTTGCTTTCATGGTGTCCTCCGCATAGTGGCCATCGGGGACGTCGATCGTGCCCGTGGTCAGACTACTGCCTTGCAACAGCGGGCTGAGGCTGCGCAGATCCGCAACTTGGAAGGGGACGTTGACATCTCGGGCAATGGCCTCAGCATGGACGATTTCTGTGCGATGACGCTGGCCGTAATCGACACACAGGGTTTTGACCGTGTGCCCTTCATCGAGCAGGTGATACAACAATACGGTCGAATCCAGCCCTCCAGAAAATATGACTATTGTTTGCATGCCTGTCGTCTATGAAAGTGGATAAAGTGATAAGGCGATAAGTGGAACCCTGGCTGAATGTGTCAGGCTATCAGTATTGAAGCACACTCATTGATGATTGCCGGGCCAGAGCGGGCTTACTTGCGCACGATTTCATAGCATTCGGGATCGAGTTCGGTGATAAAGCGACTCGGTTCCAGCATTTGCGGCGGGCCGCCCTGGGTGTGCACTCTGGGAAAGGTGATGTAGAGTTCGTCTTTGGCACGCGTTACCCCAACGTAGAACAGGCGACGCTCTTCCTCAATATCACCGGAATCGATCGCACGTTTGAGCGGGAATAAATTATCAGCCGCACCGATCAGGAACACAATCGGATATTCAAGGCCTTTGGCCTGGTGGATCGTGGTGAGTCGCACCGTAGCTTCATCGGGGTTAATCGAACGGTCACTGGTTTCAGAATTGAGCAGCACCAGTTGCGCGAGCAGTTCACTCATGTCTTCAAAGCGATCGGCAAAGCCCAACAAACTGTCCAGATCGTCTTTACGAGTGCGCCAATTTTCAAAGTTGCCGCGCATGAAATCGCCATACCAGCCATCGATAGCGATATGAATGACCTCACGCGGTGTTTTGGGTTTTTGGTGGGTGCCCGCTGCCTGCCGTTCGGCGGCATCGAACAGGTTGTCTTGCTGCGCCTTGGGGTCGACTTTGGATACTTTGGGGCCGCCCATCGCTGCTTCCATATCCTGCAGGGTAAATGCCAAGTCCTTCCAGTCATCCATGGCGTCTTTGGGGACTTTTTTCAAAACTGCTTCATCTGTCATGGATTTGACCGGCGATGTGCGTTGCTGGTCACCCTGTTGCTGCAGCAGTTTGTAAAGCCGTTCTGCGGTTTTCGTACCGATTTTGGAGAGTAACATGGCCATGCGAATGAAGGCTGAAGAATCGCGCGGATTCGAGGCAAAGCGGATCTGCGCCACCAGATCGCGCACGTGCGCCTGTTCGAAAAACCGCACACCACTGGTGATGGTATACGGGATACCCTGTTTGGACAGCTCCATCTGCATATCCATTGCCTGGTAATGGGCGCGGTAGAGAATGGCGATATCTTTGAGGCAATAGCCTTCGTATTGGAGGTCTTGAATGCGTTTGATCACGTACCAGGCCTGCTGCCTGGAGTCCATCGTCGGAATGATGAACGGCTTTTGATTGCTCGGGCGTTGTGCAATCAGTTCTTTGTGAAATCCCTGGTTCGACGGTTGGTTGCGCAGCACGCGATTGGCAAAATTTAAAATTTCGGGTGTGCTGCGGTAGTTGATTTCAATTTTGTGCACAGTGGTGTGCGGATGCCGTTCCGAGAAATTCATAATATTCTCAAAATCTGCCCCCCGCCAGGTATAGATGCACTGGGCGTCATCCCCCACCGCCATGACCTGGTGGTCGCCGGCGATGCGGTCGATGATGCGCGATTGCAGACGGTTGGTATCCTGGTATTCGTCGACTAAAATGTATTTGAAGCGTTTCTGGTAATGCCGGCAAACTTCTGCCTCCTGCTCCAGCAGCTTGAGCCACAGTTCCAGTAAGTCATCGTAGTCGCAGACTTGTTGGCGCAGTTTGCGGGCTTGATATTCTTTGGCAAAGTCGACTATTTTTTCGGTGACTTCCGAGTGCCAGGGATATTTCTGTTGGAGGGTATCTGGCAGCTCCGCGCAAGTGTTGCGTGCATAGCTGATGATATCTGCAATCACCCGGGCCTTGGGGTTGTCCTTGTTTTTTAGAAACTGGCCATCCAGCCCGCGAATCACCTCACCGAGTAAGGATTCGGCATCACCCTGGTCCATGATCGTGAAATTCTTGTCGAGGTCAAGGGCTTCGCCGTGCATGCGCAGTACGCGTTGACCGATGCTGTGAAAAGTCCCTCCCCAGAAGCGGTAGCCCTGCACGCCGGTCAACGCTTCGACGCGACCCAGCATTTCTCTGGCAGCTTTGTTGGTGAATGTGAGGAGCAAAATTTCATTCGGCCAGATACCTTGATTGAGCAGATACGCAACGCGGTAGGTGAGCGTGCGCGTTTTCCCGGAACCGGCACCTGCCAAGACGAGAGCAGGCCCATCGCCCGCTGTTACCGCTGCATACTGATCGTCATTGAGTTCAGCGCGAAAATCAATAGGAGCGAAGCGTGCATCGGCCTGTGCATCGGGTTCAAGAGGAAAACTGGGCATACACACAAGCCATGCGAACGGCCTGGAAGGGTCAATCTTTTAGTCTGTTAATCGAGCATGACGAGCGAATCGCGATGCACGACGTCGACGTTTTTGCGCTCCGGAAACATTGCACGAATTTTGTCGGATTCCAGACCGATGATGGTCTGTAACTCAGCACTGCTGAAATCAGTGATGCCGTGGGCGAAAGGGGGATGGCGTGAACAGGAGATGGCGATCACGTCACCGGCCTGAAAGGTGCCATCTATTTGAGTGATACCCGTGGCCAACAGGCTGCTGCCGTGTTCTTTCACTGCCGCTTCGGCACCCGGGTCCACATGAATCGTGCCCGAGGGCTGGTGAAAGAAGGCAATCCAACTTTTGCGCGAAACCATCGGCTTGGGCTCGGGTTTAAATAAGGTGCCGGGCGCATCGCCACGATAAATCGCGGATAAAATACCCGGAGTGGCACCGCTACCGATGAACACCGCACACCCCGATCGCGTGGCCATCCGTGCGGCTTGCAGTTTGGTGATCATGCCGCCAGTGGCCGTGACACTGTTGGTGCCCTGGGCGAGCCGTTCAACGGCCGCAGTGACTTTCTCAACGACAGGAATGATGCGTTGATCCCCTTGCAGATCGATGAGACCTGGCGCAGTCGACAAAATGATCAGTGTGTCTGCTTTGGTCATCGACGCGACCATGGCCGACAGTAGATCGTTGTCGCCAAATTTTAATTCATCCGCACTGATGCTGTCATTCTCGTTGATGATCGGAATGATCCCACTGCTCAGCAGTTCCTCTAACAAGGCTTTAGCCGCTACATGTCGCTCTCTGGAAACAACATTATCGCGCGTCAGGAGCAATTGTCCCACGATCAGTTGGTAGGGGTTGAAACAGTGCTGCCAGGTTTCGATCAGTTGACTTTGGCCGACGGCCGCACACTTTTGCAAAGCGGCTAAGCGTTTCGGTTTCTTTTTAAGGCCGAGTCGGCCCATACCGAGGCCCACAGCACCCGAGCTGACAATGATGACCTCCAGCCCCTGCTTGCGAAATTCAGCAATCTCCTGTGCGATTGCTTCGATGCGCGCGCGCTGTAATTGGCCAATACCCTTGGTTAAAATGCCAGTTCCGAGCTTGATAACCACTCGCTTGGCATGTGCTAACGACATGCTTATACCTGGGTCAGTTCTTTTTCTTTGGTTGCCACCAAAGCGTCGATTTCTTGAGTGAATGTATCCGTCTGTGTCTGCACCTCTTTTTCCGCACGCTTCTGATCGTCTTCAGAAATTTCTTTGTCCTTTTCCATTTTTTTCAGGGTGTCCATCGCCTCGCGTCGAGCCGCACGCACGCTGACCTTACCCTGTTCGGCCAGGTTGTGCGTCATTTTGACCAGTTCTTTGCGGCGCTCACCGCTGAGTTCGGGCAGCGGACACAGGATCGTTGCACCACGGGCAACTGGGTTTAAGCCGAGGTTGGCGACTTGAATCGCTTTTTCGATCGCCTGCTGAGTGCTTTTGTCAAAGGGCTGGATGGAGAGAGTGCGCGCATCCGGTGTGGTGATGGCCGCGACTTCATTGAGCTTCATCGTACTGCCATAAGCTTCAACGGCAATGCTTTCGAGCATCGACGGTGAAGCTTTGCCAGTGTGAATAGTATTGAATTCATGGATAGTGTGATCGACGGCTTTGGCCATTGCGGCTTTAGCCTGGCTGAGAATGTTTTCAATTGGCATCGTGTAAATCTCGGTTTGCGTTTGGGTTAGACTGTTGTTTTATTTCAAATTTCAAATTTTAAACATTGAGTGCATTCAACAGGTTGGCACCGGGTGAGGGGGGTCGCCTTTATGGATCAAGGTTCCAATTCGCTCACCTAAGACTGCTTTGCGAATACTGCCAGGTTCTGTCATATTGAACACCAGAATGGGCACATTATTATCCAGACAAAGAGAAAAGGCAGTGGAGTCCATCACATTGTAGCGTTCCTTCAGGGCATCGAAAAATGTCAGGTGCTCGAACTTAACGGCATCTGGGTACTGCATCGGGTCGCGGTCGTAAACGCCATCGACCTTGGTGGCTTTCATGATGACGTCCGCGCCGATTTCACTCGCCCGCAGGGCAGCTGTGGTATCGGTTGAGAAATACGGGTTGCCCGTGCCGGCGGCGAACACCACGACACGCCCCTTTTCCAGGTGACGCACAGCTTTGCGCAAAATAAAGGGTTCAGAAACTTCGTTCATCTCAATGGCACTCTGTAAGCGCACGGGAACACCGTTTTTCTCCAGACAGTCCATAAATGCCATGCCGTTGATCATGGTCGCGAGCATGCCCATGAAATCACCCGTGGTGCGGTCGACACCGCGGCCGGTCGAGCCGCTTAAACCGCGAAAAATATTACCGCCGCCCACTACCAGGCCAATTTGAACGCCCAGATCGTGCACTTTTTTGATTTCGACGCACATGTTTTGCAGCGTATCGCCACAAATCGGCTCACCATTGTCCTTATTTCTCAAAACCTCGCCACTCAATTTGAGCACGATACGGTTAAATTTGGGCTTGGGTGAATCAGGGCTCGGGAGATGCTCGGTCATAATAACCTACGGTTATTGTGGGATTATGTGGATTCGTCAATCCAATGCACACGCCATGTTAAAAGATTTTACAAATTTTCAGCTCAGCAATGCAACAAGGGCTTGACGAGCAACGTATTCTCACTAAGTTTCCGTGTTCTTTCCACGGTTAATGGCCCATGGTGTAATGGTAGCACAACTGGTTTTGGTCCAGTTTGTCGAGGTTCGAATCCTTGTGGGCCAGCCACCGAACGGTTTCATTCGTATTGTTGACGCTGGCGGACAGCCTCATACAGGCAAACCCCTGTAGCCACCGACAAATTCAGGCAATCGACTTGGCCGAGCATAGGGATGCGCACGAGAAAATCACATTTTTCTGCGACTTTTTGCCGCAGGCCCCGAGCTTCAGACCCCATCACGAAAGCCAGTCTGCCTTTCAGGTCGACTTCGTAGAGCAATTGCGACTCTTCATCTCCGGTGCCGACAATCCAGATGTCCATGGCTTTGAGCTTTTCCAGCGCCCGGTTTAAATTACCGACTTGCACATAGGGTATGTGATCGGCACCGCCGCAGGCGATGTTGCGCACGGTTTCTGTAATACCGGTTGTGCCTTTTTGCGGTGCCAGCACCAAGTCGACACCGGCGGCATTTGCTGAGCGCAAACAGGCTCCCAGGTTGTGCGGGTCTTGCACACCGTCAATCAACAGAATGAACGGTTCTTGCAAGGTCTGAATATGTTGGTAGGCGTCACTTTCATTCATCTCAGTGTTAAATATACGCTGGGCAGCGTGTGTGCTACTGCGAAAACTACGGCGACGGTGACTGGGCTTGGGCATATGGCTAAAATAACAGAGAGTACGCGGAATTGTTTCGATACGATGACAATTAGTCAATCCCATCGTTTACATTGTGGGTGCGAGTGGAAGCGCGTAAATATACCCGAAAATCTGCACTGCTCGCACCCAAAAAAGTTGCCTGCAGGGCCAAAATTAAGATTGCATTTTCAGTTTCAAGAACTTGAATTCGGCTAAAATTCAGTACAACAGCTCAATGTATAATTAAAAAACTAAAGAAAAAATGAGAAAAACAGCTTCCTTCACCGTTCTGGCATGGGCCACTCTTTTATTGGCGCACAGTAGCTTCGCAGCAGAAAATAAATGGGTTTTTCGTAGCAACGCCCTCTACGTGGATGAATTGATTGGAGAAAGTGAAGGCTACGGAGGAACGGCAGAATTTGGATATGTGTTTCACCAAGGCCAGGTGGCCGAACACATAATTGGATTTGAAACGGGTGCGATGATGGGAGACGACGAAGAGTACATTCCAGATTTGGGGTTTTTTGTTGATAGCGATACTACTTTGGTTCCGCTGCTCTTCAATTATACGGTTTCCAGCGAGACGAACAATCAGTATGGGCTGTTTTATGAAGTTGGCGGCGGCATCGGTGGTTTTATCACTGATCTTGAATTTTCGTCACCTTTCTCCACAGTCAGCGACAGTGATATCGTGTTTGGAGGGCAGTTTTTTGGCCGGGTTGGTTATGAATTGAGCGACCATTTAGGTCTGACCGGAGGCGTGCGCCTGATGTTTACTGACAATGTAGAGGTATCTGGAATTGATGTGGGAGATTTGAGTACGCTTGCTTTTGATATTGGGCTCAAGTATGCATTTTGAGCCCTCATGTGTTTCTTTTGTATGTATTAAAAATATTTAAACTTATAAATTATGAAAAAAAGATTATTAACCGTTCTACTGTTCTTTACCATCAGCACTGCTTTTGCAGCCGACAGAGAGTGGCCCTACCCGTCATTTGTCCGGGGGCATCTTATTTACGCTGCTGAGGTCCTAGATGTGTTCTCTGACGAAGGCTATGGCTTTACCGTCGAACTGGGATCCATGTTCAGACAGCATGAAGATTTTTCGCAGGCCCTTTCTTTTGAGGTCGGTTACTTGACTTCTGATACTGAGGCTCTTTTTGTCACACCTGTTGTTGAAACCCTTGAAGTCGACATAGATGTGGTACCGCTCCTGTTTAATTATACTATTTCTGGCAACATTGCCGGAAATTTTATCTGGGAAGCTGGCGGCGGAGTTGGGGGATATATCATAGATAATGACATTGACGCTCCCTTGGAAGAGGGTTATGATAACACAGACACCAATTTTGTAGCTGGCGGACAATTTTTCGGCCGCATCGGCTATTGGTTTGGTAATGATTTTGACGTTACCGCTGGCATTCGTTACCTGGTTTCCGATGAGTTTAGCTTTTATGGTGGTCTTGAAGAAAGCTTGGGCACAGTTGCGTTTGATTTGTCCGCAAGTTGGGCGTTTTGATTACCGAATTAACGTTTTTGCGTATTGAGCTGCATGATGAAAACCCGTGGGTAACCTTACCGCGGGTTTTGTCATGCTTGCAGCTTGCGACAACGCGTGTGCTTTCATTGCGAAAGCCCCGGGCTTGTCGACGCTGATGACAGTGAGCAATCGTTCTTTCTGGGTTGAAGCGCTTCAGTTGAGTCGGCAACTGCTTGCCGCATACAATCAAACCACTGACGCGTGTTGTGCGCAGCGATGAAGTGTTGCGCTACCCATTGACGCGCATTTTTTTGCACTGCCAGCGTTGTTTCTCGGTGGTTAAGTTGCAGAAGGGTATCGATCCATGCCTGCGGATCGTAGAGTGGCAGGATCCATCCGGTCGTGTTATGATGAATCGCTTCGGTAGTGCCGGCAACTGCGGTGGTCAGCACCGGGACGCCGTAGGCCATGGCCTCGGCAATGACATTCGGCAGGCCGTCGCGGTCGCCGTTTCGGGCGATTTTACCGGTGAACAAAAACGCATCCGCCCAGTGGTAGTGTTGCGCTAAGTTTGGATGGTCAATGGCTCCGGTAAACTCGACGGCTTGGTCGAGATGAAGGTGTTGACGCTTGCGCAGCAATTGGGCGTGTAAAGGACCGTGGCCGACAATACGCGCTTTGAAGACAATGCCGCGTTGTTTAACGGCGGCCAGGAGGTCGAGCTGTTCGTTCCAACCTTTTTTCTCGACGAGGCGGCCAATGCTCAACAGGCGCAAGGGCCGGGTCGGGTCGATGGCCCGTGGTGCAAAGGTCGGTAGCGTGTCCAGGCCCCGGTGAATCGTCACGAGTTTGTCTCGTGCAGCTGGATGCAACCGCAGCAGGTGCTGGCGTGCAGCGTGACTCGACGTGTGGATCAGGGCTGCTTTTTTAAGTTTGTCGACCAGCAGACAATCACCGCCGTCTGCATACATATCGTAGGCGTGAGCACCCATGGTGAATGGAATACCGGTGAGTTGATGAATGAGCCAGCAGGCGGTGGCGGGCATCGTTGCCCAGGCAGCATGAAGGCTGTCGGGCGGCTCGCGTTCAAAATTACGCGCTTGTACGACAGCAAAGCCGAGGCCAAGCACTGTTTCCCCCACATTTTTCAGGTTTGTGGGTGTGTTTTCGAGCAGGCACTGCATCGCCTGCATGAGCACGTGTGGTTGGCGGATGCACCAGCGCGGTAATTCGATCAGGATACGGGCCAATTCGCGGCAGCGGAAGCAGCGCACGGGATGTCCTTCCCATTGAGATTGCCCTCGCCACAAAGAGTAGACGCGCAAACACGGGGTGAGTTGCAGCATCACCCGAATCTCTCGTTGCAAAAATGTCTCCGACTGTTTGGGAAATGTCGTGAGCAAATACGCAATTTTCACGGGCAAGACCGGCTAGGCATCCGGTTGTTTGAAAATGAGCGCTACATTTGCCCCGCCAAACCCACTGCTGTTGGACAGCGCGATTCGCGGCCCGTGTGACAGGTTTTTGCGAATGATATTGAGATCACTGGCTTCGGGATCCAGGGTCTCAATATGAGCAGAGCCAGGCGTGAAGTTTTGTTGCATTGCCAGGACGGTGAACGCCGCTTCCATGATACTGGCCATTGAGAGGCCATGCCCGGTGAGGGCTTTGGTGCTACTCACGGCTGGTGGGGCACCGCGGCCAAACACTTGTTTGATTGCACGGATTTCGGAGCGGTCTCCAATGGGGGTGGAGGTGGCGTGGGCGTTAATGTAATCAATGTCCTCCGGCGCGACCTCGCTGTGCAGCAATGCCTGTTGCATCGCGCGCACCAGGCCCTCGCCTTCCGGGTGGGAAATGGCCACATTGTAGCCATCGGCAGCGTGTCCCCAGCCAGCCACTTCAGCATACAGGTTGGCACCCCTGGCGCGGGCGGTGGCGGCATCTTCCAGGACCATTGCGACAGCTCCGCCGGTGCCTACGAATCCATCGCGGTGGGCGTCGAATGGGCGCGATGCCGTTGCAGGGGTTTGGCTCGGTGACAGTGCGCGCATACCCGCGAATGGTAAAATGCTCTCTAAATTCCCATCTTCGCCGCCGACTACCAAGATGCGTTTTTGGCGACCGAGCTTGATTTCGTCATAAGCATAGCCGAGGGCGTGCCCGGAGGACGCGCAGGCAGAGGCAAACCCGGCAGACGAACCGATGATCTTGTGGGCAGCTACCAGGTTGAAGGACAGGGTACCGGTAACTGAAGCGACGATCCCCAGCGGTGAACAGCGCATCACACCGGCAGTGAATAGCCGGTTCATTTGATGATGCAGCATGCGCGTCGAGCCAGCTGAGGCCGTAAAGAGTCCGGTGTCGGGGTGGCTGACCTGGTCGCCGGTGAGGCCGGCATCTGCGATGGCCTGTGTCAGGGCGCAGTGGCCGTAGAGCACATGGCTGGACATGCCGCGCAGCACCTCGCGTTTAATCGAGTAAGTGGCCGGGAAGGTCCAGTCTTCTGGATCCGTGGACTGGGTATCAAAGTCTTTGAGGGTTCCGGCCAGCGTGACCGGTATACCGGGATCGTCAAAGGGCGGATAAACGGCAAAACCGTGCTGCATGTCACGGAGATTCTGCAGGACGGTCGCTTGATCGTTACCAATACTGGTGATAAATCCGAGTCCAGTGACGACAACTTTGGGCATAATGAATGAAATATGAAGGGTCTCTCGTACCGTCTCAATTGCAGGAGCAAATAGTTTGCACGCCAGCTTGATCAAATATCTGATTCGCGGTCCGATTCGCCGGATGCTGTTGCTGTAGACGGATCTGCCTGCTCCGCCTGCACATCAAACCTGAGCGAAATCTCCTCGGCAAAGGCAACTTTTTCAGTGCCACAAGTGATGCTGCCCTCAAAAGCAGCTACCGGATGCTTAATGCGTTTTGGCTTTACCGTCAGCGTCAAGCGATCGCCGGGTTTGCAAATGCGATGGCAGCGCACTCCGTCGCAAGAGCTGAAGAGTATTTTGCTGCTGTCGACTGGAGCGGTCAAATCTGGATGTCCGACTTTGAGTAAATGCAGGACGGCCAGTTGGCCGAGTGCTTCCAGCATAATCGAGGCAGGAAAAACGGGATTGTGCTTGAAATGACCTTCGAGGAAGAATTCATCGCCAGCTATCTGGTAAAAGCCACGCGATTCAGTGGGTGCGACCGCAGCTTCCTGCAAGAATATAAAAGGTTGTCCGTGGGGCATGAGGGTGTCGATTTCCTCAACCGTGACATACTGTGGTTTGGCGGGGAGGGGCACGCCTCTGAGTTTACAATCGATGAAGGTTTTGATGTCGCCCAAGGTTCGCAGGTCGCGCAGTTCGTCATTGTTGATGGAAATGTCCAGGGTCTCTTCGACCAGCATCACGACTTCTACCATCGTCAGTGAATCGACGCCCAGGTCTTCGAGAATTCGGATATCATTGCTGGCGTTCTGCAAGCGTGGGCGGATATCGGGCTCTAGAAACCGCTCAATGATGCCAATAATGATGCCTGGCACCTGCGCGCTATCGCCAGTTTTACGGTAATTGAGCGCAGCCTCCACTGTTTTGGGGGAACAACGTTTGAGCGCATCTTTAAGATTCGCTTCCTCTTCAACGGTGATGGATTTTTTGTGCGAAGGGTCCATAAGCATTTGGTCAATATTCCATAAATGGGCTTCATCGCGGTTTTGTAAACCTATTTTTCAATTGTCATTGATCACGGCTCGCACAAACGCCCGATTCTCATTGGCGGGAACTGCCCAGGTAGAGGGGGAGCCTTTTTCCAGTAAAATGACACCTTCCGTTGTCCAGGATACAAGATCAGAACTGGTTTCAATTTGCCAATGGATGCCTGCAGCACTGCTATTGGTATGCACGGCAAAGGTTTGATAAAGGACGTCATTGATTTGGCGTTTCCCGCGTATTTGAAAAGGCTGATGCGTGTGGGGGGCACGCCAAAATTGAACTAAATCCGGTATACCATTAAAGTCGAGGTCTGAGCCAGGGGCACCTTCAACAGCATTGGTCTCGAGTTGCTTTTTCTGGAAGGTCCAATCATTGATTTTGTAAAAGTATAACGCACCATTGGAAAGAGCGTCTAACCCATTTTTTTTTCCATATGCTGTAACAACAACCCAAGGCCACGCCACGCCGATGCCCTTCCTCGAAATTCCTGCGAAGGCAGCGGCACCACGCGCAAAATAATCATATTCATCGATATCAGAACCGTCGAGTCTTGCCAGTAAATGCGCTCCGTCTGCATCCGTCCGATAAAGTTCGACTCCTCCAGAACCCGAGCCATTATCACCGAAAACCGGCGCAGCGAGCAGTGAACGGTCTGCTGCGTAACCAGTTGCGCTTGCGATGGGCAGGATAACTGGATTTGTAGCAGTCTCTTCATCTGTGTTGAGCATATAGCGAATCGTGACCCATGTGGAATCGCTGTTGTTGTCGGGAGTATCCCAGCCTCGAATACCGAAGTAAAGGTGGTCTTGGTGAATGAATATGTTTTCACTTAAACTGTGCCGAAGCCATTCCACTTCTGGATTGAGTGTCGCCACATGACGTGGTGACGGGGGAGACACATTGTCACTGGCTCGCTCGTCCAAGCGATAAAGGTGAACGATTCCTCTTGAAGGAAGTCCCTCCTGGTCTGGGTCAACAATGCTGTTATCCATTATGGCTAACCACTGGTTACTCATGGCAATGGCAGTCGCATTTAAATTGAGAATTCGCGGTTCAGAGATGGTGTTGCTACCTTGCACGCTGTAGAGGTACAGGGCTTTGTTCGACGCGACTGCAAGCACCCCATTATCCAACGCTACAGTCCTCCCAAAAAAGATATCTTCCAGAGCAGGCTGCGTCAATCGCAGGCCTTTGATCCAGGTGTCTTCGCGGGTCTCATAAAAATAAGCTGCGCCCTGTCGAAAGCCGTCTGGATTGCCTTCACCAGGGGCGCCCACGACTAGAATGCCATCCGAAAAAGCAATTGCAGCCCCATAAAGACTGCGCGGTTCCTCTGCTGTGGAAACGGGTGAGGTGATGACGTCTGCCAGGCGCCACACGTCATCCTGCAATTGAAAATGAAAGACAGAGGGGGTAGGGCCTTGACCGTTGATGGGGTTTGCAGCAGCTGCAAACACATGACCCTCATCAGCTATGACACTGGAACCGAGATACCGGCGATCTATCGGGGGAGATTCCTCAAACTGCTGCGTCTCCTCTATCACAAAGCCTTCCGGGTAAGGATTGAGAATGATTACCGCAACTGTCTCGCTTGCAGTTTCGGCCCCGTCGGTAACCGCAAACTGTAGTTCATGCACACCTCTCTGATTGAGATTGGCTGACCCCAGTATCTCAAAACTGTCCCTGTCCTTCGACCTGAGCCGCATGCCAGTCGGTAGGTTGGTTGCCGTGAGGGCGGTTAAGTCGCCGTCAACATCACTGATGTCGACAGTTAACCCGTAGGCTTCTCCGACCCCATAATTGGTTTTTCCGGAGACTTGAATTGTTGGTGATTCATTGTTTGCACCTGATCGCCAATCTACAGCATTGAGCAAGAATTGTGGTGCGGCAAGATCGCCAGTTTCTGAAGAAAACGGGTGCAGTTCAAAGGCAATAGTGTGCTGCCCTGGACCCACTGCTACGGAGGCAGCTTCCCAATTAAAAGCACGCTGACGTTCTTCAATGGCCTCACCATTTATCCGGACAATGGCGATGGCCTTAAACTGATTTTTTTCAAGGCTGTACTGCCATTGAAAAAACAGCCGTCCAGGACCCGTAAGCGTGGTCGTCAGTGCGCTGGTTGTCGATGCGCTGCTTCCTGCAATAGCGACATCATCATCTGTTGGATGCATGGATGCGTTGACTTGACCACTTCATGGATTCGCAGGTGTAGTGGCCCACTGTAATTCAGGAGCATCTAATGCATGGCCGAGGGTTATCGAAATATCCTCGACACCATTTACAACAAGGTTACTGGAGCTGTCGGCAACTCCAGAATCAAGATTAATTGCCTGCGCCCATGAATAAACAGGGACACTCAAAAAAATGGATACAAAGAAAAAAATACACGAATGTTTCATGAACAGTGATGTTTGGGAGGCTTATGGTTAAAATGGCAAAGCAGAGTTTGTTGTCTGTAATATACTACCTGTCGGCAAAGATGTTTTGTTTATTAAAAATTAAGAAAAAAGCGAACGGTTTTATTGATCGTGAGTCTAATATTGCATATAAGAACCACCGGCCCGGAGCAAATAAAAACAATCAAGATTTCATAGGGGGAGATAATGGCTATTTATAACTACAAACATGGTGGCAAAGAGGGCGCGTTGCACACACTGGAGGTCGCAGATGACCTCGTGGTGGTCCGCACCAAGGACAATAAGAAGCTACATGAGGCGGTTGAGTCGAATGAGGGCAAAACCCTGCTCTCCAAGCTTTTGCCCATCGCCGATTTTCCCGAAGCGGGTGTGACAGTGCTGCAAAGCAAAGCAACGCGCAATCGCGCGGTGCATCTCCGCAACCAGGCGCAGGCGGAACTCAAAGCAGAAGCCGGGGTTCGATTTGCCGGTAAGGCGTTGCGCGATCGTAGCCAGGGCGGCCCGGTGGTGTACACGGAAAACTTTTTTGTTAAATTTAAAGATTTGCTCGATTCAAAGACTTGCGAGGATCTATTGCAGCACTACAACCTGCGCATCAAAAAAAAGCTCCATTATGCCGCCAATGCATACTTTGTGGCGGCACCGGAGGGCACCGGGCTTGCCATCTTTCAAATCGCCCAAAGCCTGCTGGACGAAGCTGCCGTGGATCTGTGTCATCCAGAATTGATCCGCAAGGCCAGCCGCCGGACGATTGCTCCGCAGCAGTGGCACCTGCAACAAACCGAAGTCAATGGTCAGCGCATCGATGCGAACGTCGATGTTGCCGGGGCATGGGCCGTCACCCGTGGTGCTGGGACGACAATTGCGATCATTGACGACGGTGTCGATATTGACCATGAGGAATTTGCCAGCAGCGGCAAAATTGTCGCCCCACGCGATGTCACTCTAGATTCAGATGATCCGCGTCCAAAAGACGCGTATTATCCTGAAAACCACGGCACAGCCTGCGCCGGTGTGGCCTGTGCCGACGGCAACCACCAAGCCTCGGGCGTGGCACCGGAGGCCCGGTTGATGCCTATTCGGCTGGTTGCCAACCTGGGTTCCCAGGCCGAAGCCGATGCGTTTGCGTGGGCAGCTGATCATGGCGCAGATGTTATCTCATGCAGTTGGGGACCGGCTGACGGTGAATGGTGGAATCCGCAGGATGCCACTCACCAGCAACAAGTTTCCCTGCCGGACAGTACGCGCCTGGCCATTAACTATGCGGTGGATAAAGGTCGTGACGGCAAAGGCTGCGTCATTACCTGGGCTGCGGGGAACGGCAACGAGAGTGTGGAGAATGACGGTTATGCCAGCTACGAGAAAGTGATTGCCGTGGCTGCTTGCAACGACCGCAATACTCGCAGCATATACAGTGATTATGGCGCGTCGGTATGGTGTGCGTTTCCGAGCAATGACATCGGTTCTGCTCAGTTCAATCATCCAGAACCGTTGACGCCGGGTATTTGGACCACCGACCGCGAGGGCAAGGCGGGCTATAATCCCGGGGTGCTCAATCCCGGTGCAACCGGTCCCGGCGACGACAGTGGCCATTACACCAACCGTTTCGGGGGCACTTCGAGCGCCTGCCCTGGTGCGGCTGGCATCGCTGCTCTGATAATCGCTGCCAATCCAAATCTGCGCTGGCATCAGGTCAAAGCTATCCTGCGCCAGGCGACGGTGAAAATCGATCCAGAGGGCGGTTCCTACGACAGTGCAGGCCACAGCCCGTATTATGGCTATGGTCGCCTGGATGCCACGCAGGCAGTCCAACTCGCTCGGGGGGGCGCAGCCGATGTCGCCTACGAGCTACTGGAATGGCGGGCTGCAGCGGCGGGTAAGCTTGCCGCGACCGGAGCGGAAAAATTATTTGCCGTCCACCTGCCAGCCAACAATGCCACGGTTACCCTCGATGGCCCGGGCGGCGTCGATTTCGACTTATATGTAAAGAAGGATGCGCCCCCGACCGTCAGCAGCTATGACCAGCGCGCCTATACTGCAGGGGCAGACGAAACCCTGCAAATTGTGTCTGCGACTAAAGGGTTGTACTATATTCTGGTGCGCAGCTATCGCGGCAAAGGCACGTTTAATTTGCAGGTCACATTGAACTGAGGGAGTGGTGAGCCATTCGGGCTAGTGGTGGTGTGTCGTATTCGGCGAAGATGAACCCAAGCCTGTATCGTTGCAGCTTTTGTCAGGTCAGCGTTGACAAGCCCTGCTATTCTGCCCAATCCTTCGGGCACATCGCACACCATGGTAACGATTTCTCAGTCCTCAACGAAACGTGCTTCGTTACACACATTAGGCTGCAGGCTCAATCAATCGGAAACATTTCTCCTGCGTGACCGGTTGCAGGCTGCGGGCTACACGATCGTACCTTTTGGTCACGAAGCGGATTTGGGAATCATCAATACGTGCACGGTGACGGCCCAGGCGGACGCGAAGTGCCGCCAGAGCATCCGGCAGTTTATTCGCAAGAACCCGCGGGCGTTTACGGCGGTGGTTGGCTGCTATTCGCAAATGGGGTTCAAGGAAGTTGCCGCTATCGAGGGGGTGGATTTGATCATCGGGAATCAAGACAAACACAATGTGATCGACTACATCGGCGACGGCGAAAAAAATGCGCAACCCGTGATCGTTCGCGATCGGATTGACAAGACCGACTTCACCATGACCTTTGTCGGGGACTTGCCGTTTGATAAGCGTGCAAATCTCAAGATTCAAGATGGGTGCGACTTCATGTGTTCATTTTGTATCATTCCATTTGCGCGCGGTCGGGCACGCAGCCGTGATTTCGATGATTTGATGGCCGAAGCGGGTAATCTGGTGTCGCGCGGGGTGCGCGAGCTGGTATTGACGGGGGTCAACATTGGCACCTATGCGAACCGTGGTTTAAATGTCGTCGATGTGGTCGATGCGTTGCATGCGCTGCCAGGGTTGGATCGCATTCGCATCAGCAGTATCGAGCCGACGACCATTCCGCTAGAACTATTCGACCGTATGCGGAGTTCCGAACATGCGTTGTTACCGTTTTTGCACATTCCTCTGCAGTCCGGGGATCCGGCCATCCTCAAGTCAATGCGGCGCAAATACACCGTCCAGGAATTTGTTGACTTTATTCAGGAAGCCCATGCGCGAGTGCCTGATTTATATATCGGCACAGATGTGCTGGTGGGCTACCCGGGTGAGGATGCAGCGGCGTTTCAGGCCACCTGCGATGTGATCGTGAACACGCCTGTCGCATTTGCACATGTGTTTACCTATTCCGAGCGTGCGGGCACATTAGCGGCCAAGCGAACCGACCATGTGCCGATGGCCGAGCGGCATCGTCGCAGTGCGCGGTTGCGCAGACTGAGTGCCCACAAACGCCACGACTATTTTTCGCGCTATCTAGGTCAGGAAAAGGTGGTGTTGTTTGAAGATCCACGCGAGCATACGAGCCCCGGTCTAACCGATAATTTCATTCGCGTGGTGGTGCAGCCGGACGATCCGCGCCAATTGACGAATCGGTTGGGGCGGGTGCGGCTGGAACGTGTGAGTGCCGACTTTGTGGAAGGTACATTGGTGCGACTACTCGATGGTTACAACCTTTGAGCATGCAAAGGCCTGCTTGTTTCGCGGGGCGGCGCAGGCAGTGAGCAGTCGCAGGATAGCCACGTATCCCACCAACCGATTATTTTTCATCCGGCGTGTGTTCTGGAACTCCATGGAGATCCTGGTTGTGTTCCGGAGACTTGATAACTTTTGCCATACACCAGATAAACAGAAGGGTTACCGAGCTTACTGAAATCCCAAATATAATGTATCCACCTGTTGTCATCGAAATTAATTGATTGTTAATGTGTTGTCTCTGTAAATTTACAGGTTTTTGAGGCGGTTTCACGCCTCATTCTATCGCCGTATCCTCACGCTTACTTGAATGAAACGTTTTGTAACGTTTTACGTTTGCAACTAATATTGCAAAAAATATCGCAAGGATGGCAACAAATCCAAGTGTCATCCACGCAACTTGTCGCGCAGCCGGGTTGTCGTCCGTAATCAGTACTTGCACCTTACTGCTCGGCTCTCCGTTTAAACCGAAGACATCAACAATTAAAAAGGATATAAAAATTGTCAGTAGAAATGCGGGACAGATGAATTTCATTACCGGTTTAAAGCATGCAGGAATGCTCAATATGGATCCTTGGTTGGCTAAACGGACCCCTTGATCAACGCCTAACATCCAACCAAACAGGATGATTTGCAGGGTTGCCAGGACATAAATCAAAAAAGTCGCTACCCAGAAATCCAATGTGTCAATGGCCACTGTATCTTTACTGAAATACGCAACAAACAAACAACCGGCACCGGTTATCATGCCTAAAATTGAGCACGAACGCTTGCGGTCGATCCGCATGGTTTCCTCGAGAAAAGCGATGCCGGGTTGCAGCATCGAAATCGAACTGGTGACCGCAGCTAGAAATAATAGAAAGAAAAACAGAAAACCAAAAAACTGGCCGAATGGCATTAAATTGAACACATTCGGCAATACGATAAATCCCATACTCACGCTGCCTCCAAAACCAGCGGCAACGCCTGTGACCCCGAGAAAGGCAACCCCTGCAGGCACAGTAATGATCCCGCCGAGGGTGACTTCACAGAATTCATTTGTACTGCTGGCGGCCAGGCCACTGAGCACCACGTCGTCCGAATTTTTTAGATAACTGGCATAATTGATGATGACACCGAATCCGACGGATAGTGAAAAGAAGATTTGGCCCGCTGCTGCCAACCAGAGTTGAGGGTTTAACAAAGACTCCCACACGCCTTGCTCGCGTATGCGAGTGGTTTCATTCGGAGATAATTGCAGGCTTCGCTGTTTTGCCGCGATTTGCTGGGGATCGACCAGTTGTTCTACGATTTGCCATTCGTGCGTCTCCGGATCCCGCTGCTCAACCACTATTCGGGTGGGATTCCACATATACCCCAACCCGTTCATAACACTGTTTTCGGGCCGGTCTGGATGGGGAGCGCCCAAAGTCAAAACACGAATCAGTATCACCAGTGCGATGAGTAGCAGCGCGGGCATCGCAAACCGACAAAAAATCTCGATCCCTCTGGAAATGCCACGATACACAAGTATAAAGTTGAGCGCGAAGACAATGAGCAAGAAAATGAAAATGTGATTCAGATCGAATGTAAGGGCTCCCCCATCCGCTGCCATGCCGATCATGCCTGCCAGATGGTTGGAAACCGCTTCAGGGTTGGAAAACCGCATGTTGCCCAGTGCATAATTCGTCGCATAGTTCAGGCACCACGCTTCGACATTTACATAGAACATGTAAATAACAACCGGGACAATAACAGCGATAATTCCCAGGTATTTAGAGCAGCGATTCCTCCAAATGGCATTAAAGATACCAGGGGCTGCGTAAAATCCGCAATTGCCGCCATAGCGGCCCATGGACCACTCTGCCCAACTCAAGGGTAAGCCCACAATCAGAAAAGAAATAAAGTAGGCAATCATGAAGGCTCCACCTCCATACTCGGCAACCAATCCGGGAAATCGTAAAAAATTGCCCAACCCAACCGCACTGCCGGCAACTGCAAAAATGATACCTATCCGGGAATTCCAGCTTTCTTTAACTTTTGGGTCGGTCATAAGCGCGTTGGTTTGAATCTACAATCTTACGAGCGGACCTCATTCAATAATCCGAACGCCAAAGTGCCAGAAAAAAATGGACTCTGACGAATTAGATGCCTTACTTACCGCAATTCCATGCGTTTAATCGATCGATATATATTCCTGGAGTGGCTGAAAACCTTTGCCCTGGCAATGGTTGCGCTGCTGAGCATCCTGGTGGTCGAGGACATTCAGGATGATTTGTCAGATTATATTCAATGGGGCGCATCGACGGCTGAGATCCTATACTATTACCTGTTGATTTTGCCGTCGTTTTTTCCGGTGGTGATACCGTTGAGCCTGCTGGTTTCGGTGCTCTTCATGTTGGGCAACCTCCACCGCAATAACGAGATCATTGCCATGCGTGCCAACGGCATGCACTTGTTTACGATTACGCGTTCGCTGTGGGCTGGCGGGGTACTGTTGGCGCTTGCCATGCTCTACCTGAATGGCGATTTGATTCCACGTTCGGTCGAGATGCAGCGCACGATGCGCGATAACTGGAGGTTCTCAATGCAGGAGAAAACCCTGCAGGACAAAGACCAGGTCGGGCTGGTGTATGCGCTGGGTTATCACAACCAGAAGGATCGCAGGTTGTGGTTTATGAATCGCTACAGCCAACGGTCGAACGAGGGGTTTGGTATTAATGTATACGTAATGGATGCGCACGGACAGGAGGTGTATCGGGTTATTGCCAAAGATGGCTATTACGATGAAACGGTTGGGTATTGGTATATGAATAATGGGCGCGAAGTGTTTTTCGATCCGGAGCAGGGCGGTGCCTATCGCGCCCCCACATTTGAACACAAAGCCTTTCCTGCATTCACTGAGAAGCCGGTCCTGATGTTGACCCTGGCAAAAGAGCTGGAGGATTTGTCCCTGTTGGAAATTCGTTCGCTGTTGACGCAGATCACACCTGAGGAAAACCCGCGCATGTATGCGTATGCAGTCCGCTATCAAAATATCCTGGCACTGCCCTTCACCTGTCTCGTGGTGATGGGGATTGCGATTCCATTTGCGGTCTCTGGAGTGCGCACCAATCCGATGATCGGTGTGAGTAAAGCAGTTGGGTTGTTTGTGGCCTATTATGTCGTGGTGAATGTATTGCGGCTGATGGGAGAACAACAGGTGGTGAGCCCATTTTTGGCGGCGTGGATTCCAATTGTGCTGATGTTTGGAGTATCTGTATATTTTTTTAGAAAAGTGGCTTGAGGCCCTGATTATGGTTAAAACGATGTTAAGACTGAAGCCCACCAAACGGGCGCGTATTTTAAAAGGACATCCTTGGGTGTTTGCAACAGAGGTGGAAACACCCTTGCCAGATGCGTTTAATGGCCAGGGAGTGGAACTCGTCGATGCGAAGGGGCGCTCCCTCGGCTCGGGGATATATAACCGCCATTCGCAAATTATCTGGCGACGGTATAGTCGGCAGGCCTGTGCGTTTGACCGGTCTTTCCTGCAGCGTGCCATCACAAAGAGTTTGCAGCGCCGTGCGGGGGCGCCGTATGGCCGTCTGGTTTGGTCAGAAGCGGATGATTTACCCGGATTGGTTGTCGACCGCTTTGAGCAGGTGTTGGTTGTGCAGGCATTGACCCTGGCAATGGATGTGCAATTGGCCACGATTGCAGATATTTTGCAGACATCCTTTAACCCGAAAGAAATCCTGTTGCGCAATGATGCGCCCACCCGTGAACACGAGCAACTGCCCCTGGAAGTCAACACCTTGAGCGGCGAGCCCCTGCCCGCTGACTGGTATCTGATCGACGGTATCGCTTATGAGTTGGATTTTTACAGCGGTCACAAAACCGGTTTTTATCTGGACCAACGCGAGCAACATCGCAAGGTCGCAGCCCTGGCGCAGGGCAAGCGGGTATTGGACGCATTTTGCAACCAGGGGGCGTTTGCGCTGCACTGTGCACAGGCGGGCGCAGCGACGGTGCGGGCCATCGATATTGCTGAACATTGCTGTGCGTTAGCGCGTAAGAATGCGGCTGAAAATGGCTTAACCGTGCAAGTCGAGCAGGCCAACGTGTTTGACTGGTTCGCCCACAACAAACATGAACGCTTCGATTTAATTATTCTCGACCCACCCTCATTCGCCCGCAACAAACGTGCAGTTGAAGGTGCATTGCGCGGCTATAAAGAGCTGAATCTGCGCGCGATGAAAGCCCTCAATCCCGGCGGGGTACTGGCCACCTACGCCTGCTCGCAGAGCATCACCGAGGAGCTGTTCTACCACGTTTTGGCTGAAGCCGCAGGAGATGCCAAACGCGATGTGCAACTGTTAGAGAAAACCGGTCAACCGTTGGATCACCCGGTCCTGTTGAATGTGCCGGAAACGCATTACCTCAAGGGGGCGCTCTTGCGGGTGCTGTAAGCAGGAGAAAGCTTGTGCAGCTTGTCCTCCCAGATTGATGATTCTTTGGATACGCTATGTCTGACGCTTTACCGATTTATGCAATTGCAACTGAATTCGCTGCGGCTGTCGCGCACACCAAGCGCATCGTTTTGCAGGCACCCACAGGTTCGGGCAAATCGACTCAGATCCCGCAAATGATCCTCGATCAAGGACTCATCGCTGCGGACCAGCATGTCGTGGTGTTACAACCGCGCCGCTTGGCCGCCCGCTTGCTCGCCAAGCGTGTTGCTGCAGAACGGGGATGTGCGTTGGGGGAGGCGGTCGGGTTTCACATTCGTTTCGATCGCGTGTTTGGTCCGCAGACGCGCATCAAGTTTGTCACCGAAGGGATCTTAATGCGGCAAATGCTCACCGATCCGGAACTCAAGGGTGTGGGGGCTATCGTATTTGATGAATTTCATGAACGTCATTTATACAGTGATTTGGGGCTCGCGATGGTGCGGCGGCTGCAGGAAACCCAGCGATCGGATCTATTGATGGTGGTGATGTCCGCTACGTTGGACACTGAAAATTTAGTGCAATGGTTATCCGGTTGTCAGCTGCTGGCAGTAGAGGGTCGCATGTATCCAATCGAGGTGCGCTATGCTGCTGCTGCCGCTCGAGTTGCCGCAGCCCCTGTCTGGGATCAGATTGCTTATCATTTTAGCCAACTGGCGCAGGAGCACAGCGCAGGCGACTTTTTGATCTTTTTACCCGGTGCTTTTGAAATTCAGCGCACGATTGAGGCCATTCGTGCAGAGCGAGCGGCCAGAGACTTTATCGTACTGCCCTTGTACGGAGAGCTACCGCCACACGAGCAGGATGCTGCTGTAGCGCAGTATCCACAGCGCAAAGTCGTGGTGGCGACAAATGTCGCTGAAACCTCTTTGACCATTGATGGAGTGCAGATAGTGATCGACAGTGGTTTGGCACGGGTTGCGCGTTTTGATCCGCATCGCGGTATCAATACATTGCTGATCGAAAAGATTAGTCAGGCGGCCGCGGAGCAGCGGGCAGGCCGCGCCGGTCGCACCGCACCGGGTTGTTGTTTGCGACTGTGGGGCAAAGGAGAGCACGCTTATCGCGCCGTGCAAGAGACACCCGAAATCCAGCGTATCGATTTGGCCGAGACCGTCCTCACACTCAAATTAGCAGGTGTTGAAAATGTGGATACATTTGACTGGTTTGAGCCACCGCCAGCCAAAGCTTTGCTGCGAGCAGTGCAACTGCTAACGGACCTGGGGGCGCTGGATCCAGCTACGGCAGCCATCACGGCAATCGGGCAGCGCATGGCGCAATTTCCGCTGCACCCACGTTACGCGCGCATGTTTATCGCTGCGCATGAAATGGACTGTGTATATCCGATTGCATTGATTGCAGCCTTTACGCAGGGCCGTGATATTCTGTTGCCGCTACGCGATAAACGGCAACGTGAGGAGCGTGAGGATATATTGGGTGAAGAAGCTTCGGACTTTTTCCACTGGTTGCGGGCGTGGGGCATGGCGCGCAAAAAAAACTACGATGTGCGTTTCTGCAAACAATGGGGCATCCACGCGCAGGCTGCCCGCCAGGCAGAAAAAACCGCTCAGCAATTTTTGCGCATCGCCGAGAACCAGGGTCTGGATACCACGCAAAAACCCTACGAAGAAGCGGTGGTTCGCCAGTGTTTGTTGATCGGGTTCTCGGATCAACTGGCCCTGCGCGATGGGCGGGGTACGCTGTTGTGCAGTCTGGTCCACGGGCGGCGCGGTGAGTTGCGGCGGCACAGTGCAGTGCGCGATGCACCATTGATTGTGGCAGCAGGGGTTGATGAGATTGAAGCGCGCGGGGATGTCACTGTATTTCTGAGTTTGGCCACCGCTGTAGAAGAGGAATGGCTCGAAGCACTGTTCCCGCAGGATTTTCATGAAGATGTTGAAATTGTCTATGATCCGAGTCAGCGCAAAGTCGTGAAGCGCTATGAGCGCCGATTTCGCGACTTGGTGTTTGAACAACGCGATAAGGGCGAACCGACACCGGAGGAAGCGTCATCGTTATTGGCGCAAGCTGTGCTTGAACACAATTTGGAGTTAAAGAAGTGGGATGCACATGTGGAGCGCTGGATTCAGCGCGTCAATTTTGCAGTACACCACTGTTCCCAACTGCGTATTGAACCTCTGGATACAGAAGGACGCCTGGTGATATTGGAACAAATTTGTTTAGGGGCCTCTTCATACAGGGATATCAAGAACAAGGATGTGTGGCCGGTTTTGCAGGATTGGTTGAGTGTCGAACAGCGGTTGGGACTGGATGCGCTGGTCCCCGAAACAATCCAGCTACCCACGCGCCAGCGCCCGATTAAAGTGCGTTACGAACCGGATACCGGTCGGGCGATTATAGCGAGTAAACTACAAGACTTTTATGATGTCGATCCAGCTGCTTTGACGATTTGTGGCGGTGATGTGAAGCTGGTGGTGGAGCTGCTGGCCCCAAATGGGCGACCCGCACAGATCACCGACGATTTGGCGGCGTTTTGGGAAAACAGCTATGCAAACGTCAAAAAAGAGCTGAAAGGCCGCTACCCTAAGCACGAATGGCGGTGAAACGGCTCCTGCTGACTAAAATCCTGGCGTATTTTGTGACACGATGAGGTGCAATAGCTCAGTCCGATCACGTGCACACTCAGTCGCTTTTCTAGCCGGGAATGTCGTTGCGGGAATCGCTATTGCCAGAAATTTCCAGCCTCCGGCATTGAACAGTCGCCATTGGTCCAGTTGTTGTCCCAATTCAGCTTGATTAGCTGCTGCTGCTTCCCACCGTTGAGCTTTGAACAGCTTTATCTGTTCCAGTAAAAATTGACCGTATACATTTAAAGTTTCGTTACGTGAAAACAACAGAGGCTTCAAGAGTGAGCCTTGATCCTTTAACAGTTTATCGAGTTCGCTTGCGGCAAAGCAGTATTCGACATAGAGCGACCGTTCGACTGCGCCTAAAAAATCAATGTCCCTTGCAAGACCCTCTGTTAAAATTGCCAAGTCTCCGGAGGATAATTTTGGCACGATAATCATATAGGTTGCGTGGAGCTCCATAAGCCCGGCAATTGTATATAGAGTATGTAATTGCGGGCGTGTGTGTTTTAACCATTTTGCTAAGATTTGGTCCAGCAAGGTAAGTTCGACCAAACCTTTTTCGCCCCATCCCTGCGCCACAGCGAGTTGACTGTATAAACAAACTGAATGTATGCCTTCCGCAAGGGTGGTAAATTTAAACAGTTTGTTTGCGTAACTTGAAGTGGTGTCTCCTATGGCATCAAATTTTAAGAGTTGGCGCAAATCTGGAACCGCTTGCCTGAAAATATTGAAATTATGTTTGATCGCGTCCTCATGCGCAAGCAGCCATTCTAAATCAGGCTCAGCAATCCTTGTTGAGATAGGTGTTTGCTCCAATTCCGTAAATTCAAACGTATAGTTTGACAACGCCACTAACTGCTGGAAGCTCGCTTCCGCTTGTTCTGGTGCAGGGGCATAGTGTTCAACTCCGGTTGGGAGGATGACTTCCTTGTCGTCTCTGGCTAGAAGGAACAGTAGACTGCAAGTGGTGGCCGCAATACCAAGCGCCATTGCAATGCTTTTGTTTGTCATTTATGAATTTTTCGTAGTGACTGGGGTCGTTGGTCATTTGCCTGTTACTCCATCAAACTCACCGACACCGAAAACGCATCACGCTTGTCGGGTTCGACGAGGCGCAAGCCGTTTTTGTGCTCGGGAGCGTTGGGCGGGCTCATCCATGGTTCCACGCAGTAGAACGGGCTATCATCGTTTTCTGTCCAGGTTACGAAGGTTGCCCAAGGGCCGGGTTTCACCGCTTGGCCGATGCGAATGGTGACGTCTTCTTCGCCGTTTTTGGGACCGAAGCGTGCATAATTTTCCTTGAGCTTGCAGTGAATGCGATCGCGCAGGGCAGGATCGTCAAACGACGTCTCTTGTTGAAAGTCTTTGACGGGATCCAGCGCGCCATCGTCGAGATGACGCAACGCTTTTTTCGCAGGAATGGATACGCGATAGTCTTTGCGCGTGGTGCCTGGGTGCCAGGGCAGCGCGAAGTAAAAATGGTGACCCGGGGACCAGGGAATCGCGGTTTTGCCGTGGTTGGTCAGTTGAAAGTCCACGTGTAAGGCCAACGCTTCGAAACGGTATTGGACGGTGAAGGTGTAGTCATAGGGATAGGCTTCCTGACAGGCTGCAGTGGGTTGAAAGGTGGCAATGAAGCCGCGCTCGTTGTGGGTGGTGAGCTTGAATGGACCCTCCCGGCAGAACCCATGCATTGGCATCGGGCGCCGTTCGCCGTCGGCAGCACGCCAGTAACCGATATCCCTCTGATCATAGGTGCGTGCCGCAAAGGGAAACAGGATGGGGTTGCCACCGCGTATTTTCGCTGGACGCGAAAAGTCGGCGTTTTCTGGCCAGTAAATGATGTCTCGAACGGAACCGTCTGCCATGGTAATGTGCCAGTTCATCAGACGCGCACCACATTCAGGCCAGGCGAGGAAGGTCGAAGGACCGACGTCCCATTTGCGGATGGTGGTATCGTTAAATTCTATGGTTTCCATAATGACGGGGTTCGAGTGTGTTACTTTTTTGCCTGAAATCTATGATAAAATCATGATCAACGTATAATTGCACACACTTGCTTTTTGTGAGACCTTACTACAGACTGCAAGTTTTATGAAAATGAGAATGCTAGGGATCTGGATAGGGGTGTGCTGCTGGTCGGTAAATGGGTTGGCCGAACGTATAACGGAGCGTGAGCCCAATGTGGGCTCAGACAGTGTTGCAGAGCATCGCCAGGATCTGGAAAATAGGAGCCAGGAGGGCGAATCCTTACAAGAACCGGACCTGCCAGCGGCAGTGGACGTGCTTACAGCCAAGATTACAGATGTGATCACGATGGACGCGAGTCGCTACCTGCAAGCCGTCTTGCAACAGGCGCAAGCGCGCGGTGTTGAGGATGTTGTGCTGGCTTTAGATGCGAAACAAGGCAGTTATGAGGTCGCCGTTGAAATGATGCAGCAACTCGATGCCTTTCCGGGGCGGGTGCACGCCTATGTCGCCCAGGAAGCGATCGGACCTGCCGCACTCGTGCTATTGGCCTGCGATAAGGTGTACGTTCGCAAGTCTGCCATCATTGGCGATGCTTCTGTGTACGATGAAGGCAGCTCGGATCAAAAAACTGAGCTGCGGGATCCGTTGCAGGCCCGAGCGCGTTCGTATGCAGCAGACCTGCCATTTCGCGCCGATTTAATGCGGGCCATTGTTGAGCGCGATTTTCAATGGACGGTCGGCGACCAGGTGCTGAAGTCACCGGGAAAGTTTCTTATCCTCACCGGCAAGGAAGCAGCCGCGCTGTATCCCTATGATGATACCTCTGCGCCGTTACTGGCATCTGGCATCTATGCAGATGTGCCAGCTGTGTTGGCAGGTGTGTTCGCCGGCAAGCAGATAGCCGATTTTGTTGCAGCTCAATCAAACCTTGCCACCGACGAGGATACAGTCGCTGAGGCTGTCACCCAGGCGGATGCTGGCGCCGCCAAGGCAGACGTTTTTATTGTGCCGATTGAGGGCCCCATCGATACGCCACAATTGTATATCCTGCGCCGTGCACTCAAGGAAGCGATTGCTAATGATGTAGAGGTGGTCGTGCTGGATATGGACACGCCTGGCGGACGGATGGATGTCATGTTTGAAATGATGGAGGCTCTGGACCGTTTCGAAGGTACTACTATCACTTACATTGACGAAGCCGCCATTTCGGCTGGATCGTATATCGCCATTGCTTCGAATGAAATTTATTTCGCGCCCCAGGGAGTAATGGGGGCAGCGGCTGCGATCCAGGGGTCGGGTGAAGATATTCCACCCACCTTAAAGGCGAAGATTGACAGCATTACGCAGGCAAAGGTGCGGGCACTCACGGCCGAGCACCCTTATCGGGCAGACGTGCTACGCGCCATGTCGGACGCGTCGTTTGAATTCAAGTTGGACGGGCGCATTCTTTCGCCGAAAGGCGAACTGTTGTCGTTAACCGCTGAGGAAGCTGCGCGGGAATATGGTTATCCGCCGCGGCCCCTGGTCTCATCGGGTACCCGCACGAGTGTCGATGAACTGTTGGACAAGCGCTTTGGCGCGGACCAATACACGATTAAAGCCTTTGCAGTAACCTGGTCAGAACGCTTTGCCAAATGGTTTAAAACCATTGCTCCGGTGTTAATGGGGGTAGGAATGCTGTTGTTGTTCATCGAGTTTAAAACGCCGAACTTTGGTATCATTGGCGGCATTGGTATAGGGTTGGTGATGTTGGTGTTTGCCAGTAATTATTTTGCGGGGATGGCTGGCTATGAGCCGATTCTGGTGTTTGCGTTGGGGGTTGTGCTCATCGCGGTTGAACTGTTTTTATTACCGGGAACGCTTATCTTTGGTGCGACCGGACTGTTGATGATCCTCGGGTCTTTGTTGTGGGCGTTGGCCGATATCTGGCCGAGTGGAGACGGCGGAATCCAATGGGATCCCGGTATGTTCTACGGGCCCGCGTTGCAATTGGCGATGGGGTTGGTGATCACATTTGTCGGCTTGGCACTTGTCTGGCGCTATCTACCCAATACATGGATTTGGCGACAAATGGTATTGGACGGGGCGGCGGGTGGTAGTGAACCCAAGGCTTCGGAGGCGGCAGTTGAGTCCGATCGGGGCGATAAACCGGCGATTGGCAGTCGCGGCATTGCTGCCACCGATATGTTTCCCAGTGGTGAAGTTGAAATCGCGGGTCGCCGCTACCAGGCCCGGGCTAAAACGGGCAGTATCGAAAAGGCAGCGGATATTGAAGTGGTGCAGTACGGCAGCTTTGGACTCGTCGTTGCCAAAGTAGGCGGTTAGTCCCGCGGCACCCGCATGCTGGCACATTTGAGTGAAATTTTACTTATCATTTTATCATCTTGTCATCTTACCTATTCTCCTCGATGTTAACCCAATTCTGCTTCGATTCTGGTGAGAAATTCGAGTTAAGTATTCATATTGGTTTAATTTATGGAACCCATTAGACAGCAAACATGACAGCGATTATTCTATTAGCCCTGGCCGGGATTACCTTAATTTCAGCTGAAATCCTTGTCCCCGGAGGTATCCTGGGCATCGCCGGGGCCATTTGTTTTATCGTGTCGTTTGCGATGGCTTACACCGAGTTTGGCTTTTACGGCGCCAGTTACTTTGTGGTCGGAACGTGTATTGCCACGGCGATCATTGTATTTGTCGAATTCAAAATGCTGAAAAAGACGCGCTTGGGCCGTTCATTTTTTCTGACCAGTGTCAGTGGAGGGCCGGAAGGCACACTGGCGAATCCACATACGATTGTCGAAGAACTCGTCGGACAATCGGCAGAAGCTGTCACCACCTTGTCACCCTCGGGTTGGGTGCGGGTGAAGGATAAACAGTATGATGCCGTTTCCGAAGATGGTTTGATCAGGCGTGGCGAAGATTTAAAGATTGTGCGGCAGGATAAATTCAGGATATATGTTCGAAAGGCTTGAAAAGGCTATCACTTTTAAAACGTTGCAGCGTATTCAGCTTCTATTTTTCAACTTCGGTTTCTCCGAACTAATTAAATGCAAATCATCAACAGTATATAAGCAGTTATGAATCTACAATTGGGCGCATTAGAAATTGGCGGTATCCTTCTCATCGGAGGCGGTATCGTCCTCATCGTTCTATTCATCATCGTTATCTCATTTTTCAATACGTGGTTGAAAGCGATGTTATCAGGAGCACCGGTGGGTATTCCCACTTTGGTTGCGATGCGTCTGCGAGGTGTGCCTTACAACCTGATCGTTGAAGCCCGAATCACAGCTGTTAAAGCTGGCATTCAAATCGACACTGATTTATTGGAATCGCATTATCTGGCTGAGGGAAATTTGATTCAAACGGTGCAGGCATTGATTGCTGCGGAGAAGGCGAAAATTATACTGACGTGGGAACAGGCCTGTGCCATCGACCTGGCAACCAAAGGTACCAACAAATCGGTATTGGAAGCGGTGCGCACCTCGATCAACCCCAAGGTCATCGATTGTCCAGGTGCTCAAAGCGGTCGGATGACGATTGATGGTGTGGCCAAAGATGGCATTCAGGTTAAAGCGAAAGCCCGGGTTACGGTGCGCAGTAACCTCGATAACTACATCGGCAGTGCCTTGGAAGAAACGATTATCGCTCGGGTAGGTGAAGGGATTGTCACGACTATTGGTTCCTCGGAGACGTATAAATATGTTTTAGAGAATCCCGATCGCATATCGAAGACGGTACTGGAGCGCGGCCTGGATGTGGGCACTGCATTTGAAATTTTATCTATCGACATCGCGGATGTGGATGTAGGTCAGAACATTGGGGCTCAGTTGCAGGAAGCACAGGCTGAGGCGAACAAAAATATGGCACAAGCCCAGGCTGAAATCCGCCGTGCTGCTGCGGTTGCCCAGGAGCAGGAAATGGTGGCTAAAGTCCAGGAGATGCGTGCGAAGGTGGTCGAAGCAGAGGCTCAAGTGCCGTTGGCTCTGGCCGAAAGTTTGAAGTCAGGCAATCTTGGCTTTATGGATTATTTGCGCATGAAGAATATTGAGTCAGATACCGATATGCGGGCATCCATTGCTAAACCGAAAGAGAAAGATGCTGGTGAAGGGGCTTATGATCAATAGGTTTTGGGTCGAAGAGTAAACTGTCATGGATGCATTGCAGGAATATATCGTACCAATCATTGTCGCTATTATTTGGATAGCGAGTAAGTTCTTTGGTTCGAAATTAGACGAGGACGGCCCGCCTCCCCAGGGTCGTTCGCCCTCGCCTGAACAGGCAGAGCGCAATCGTCAAATCCAAGAAGAAATTCGGCGCAAAATAGCGGAGCGGCGGCAGCAAGGCGAAGGGCCATCGCCGTCGGCTGCACCTCCACCGCCCGTGCCCCAACCAGCTTCTCAAGGACAGATGGATGAACCGCCTCCATTACCGCAAACGCAGACACATACGCAGCCTCACATGCAGCCTCACACGCCTGAAGATTATCAAGCGGAGCTGCAGAGAAGGCGGCAGCAAATTTTGGCAACAAAGGCACAAGCTGATGCAGCCCGCGCCGAAACAGTGCGCAAAGAAGCCAGGGCGCGGGGAGTCAAAAGTCGGAAAGAAGCTAGAGCGATGAAAGAGGCCCTCCAACGCTCGAATTTTACCGGAACGCCAGCAGAATTTATTTACGCTGCTTTATCCAGTCCAACTACGTCCCGCAATGCTTTTGTGTTTCAGGAAGTGATTGGTGCCCCGATTGCCTTGCGCAGGACAGAGCGGATCGGTGCAGTGGAGTTTTAGTCCTGTTAATTCTTAACTCCTGACAGGTTTTGCCAAGATTCCAGCATGTTATTTTGTCGTCCTGTCAACGCTCGTAGAGACTAACCCGAATGCCACTAGTTTAAGCAAATACTCAGTAACTCTTGAGAGTGGGACATAGGTTCTAAAATGCTCAAGACATTGATGCCTTGGGTTTTGAAGTCAAATTTTCAGCGACACATGCCCTTAAACTAGTGCCATTCGGGCAAAGTCTCAGGTGTGCCGGTATTCATCGAATCTATCCTTCTTCGCCCATGACAGTTTGCAGATGTTTTAAAACGATTGCAGGCGTCAGCACTTCGGGCAGGGCAATCGGCTCGTTCACACCGGGACCATACATCAAGTTAAACGGTACGGCGGAACGATTGTATTCAGCCAGTGCTTGAGTGATGGTCGGATCCTGTTGGGTCCAGTCGGCTTTGAGAAGCACCACATCGTATTGGTGAAAGGCCTTGAGCACGTCTTCTGAACTGAAAACCACGCTTTTATTGACTTTGCAGGTTAGGCACCAACGTGCTGTGAAATCAATGTAGAAAGGGTGTTGCGCCGCCTCAAGTTCAGCAACGCGTGCAGGCGACCATGTTTCCCATGTCAATGTCTGCGGTTGGTAAAAACTCAACCAACCACCGAGCACGCCACACAGGCAGGTGGCTAGCACGCCGAGCCTGGATACAGTTTTACGGTTGGAGGGCGTGCCCACATAACGACCGTAACACCAGGTTGCCAGAGCGATACAGACCAGACCTAGCAACAAATACAACAGCCGATTTTCGTCATCGACCAGACCTGCATACGTCCAGACCAAGAACCCAACAGTTGCGTATAATGGAAAGGCCATCAGTTGTTTGAAGCCTTCCATCCAGGCACCCGGCTTAGGCAGCAGATGCGCGAGTCGTGGGAAGGCCGACATCAGTAAGTAGGGGAAGGATAGGCCCAGTCCGATGGCGGTAAATATCATCAGGGCTTGAACTGCTGGCAAGGTAAGACCCGCGCCTAAAGCTGGAGCGAGGAAAGGAGCGGCACACGGCGTTGCAACCACAGTCGCCAGCACGCCTGAGAAGAACGTTCCGACCAGACCTTGTTTTTGGGTGAGCTGACTACCCGCGCCGACCAGACCATGCCCGAGTTCAAATACGCCACTTAGATTCAGTGCGAATACCAGTAACAAGATGCTCAGAGCACTGACAAACACCGGCGATTGCAGTTGGAAGCCCCATCCGAGTTGATCGCCCCCGGCCCGCAAAAATAATAAAAACCCGGTGAGTACCCAAAAGCTGATCAGTACGCCGGTGGTAAACACGAGTCCGTGCAGCATGACTCTGGCACGCGCTGCGCCTGCTTGATGCACAAAGCCTAGGATTTTTATCCCGAGCACCGGAAACACGCACGGCATCAAGTTCAATATCAGGCCACCGAGAAAACCGAGCCCAAGCAGCGGTAACAAAGAAAGACGGGTAGCGGGTTCGTGCGCAGCCTTAGCAGTGAGTGTGGTGAGTGTTGGACCCGGCTCCATGGCGGGCATCCCCTCTACCAATGGTGGATCCACCGCTAACGCTGGCTGCAGGCGGGGGTCCTCAGGAGAACCCGTTGGCCAGCCGGGATCCGCCACCAGAACTCCGGGCAGAGAATCCATCATCGTGTTGCTGAATGGGTCTTTGGCAAAAGTCAAAAGGTAACCGTTGTCTCCATAAGTGTTGATGGTCTCTGCGGTGCGACTGATAACGTGGCCGTTGGTTGAGAAAAAACGCACGGTGTCCGCTGGTGGGAGTTGCGTGCCTGGAGCAGCTTCGACGATCAGAAAGCGCTGATCGTTATCACGAAAAGCTGTTACTGCTAAAGACCCTGGATCTTCGTCTGGCAGTTTGCCACGCGCACTGGCAAAGAGGTCCTTGTAACGGCTCGGTTCTGGCTCGCTGTCAGATACCTTTAATGTCAGGTCAAGATCAGCGCCACCCGGCACGCACGAGGCATCATCACATTCTAACCACGTAGCTTCACCCGTAATGCGCAGATGGGATGCAGGATCCCAGTCTGTGGCAGGTGTAACAGTAAAAATCAGCAAGGTTTGCTTTTCATGCACGTAGTTGACTAGACCCGCCTGAATATAAATTTTCGGTGCTGGCCAGGCGAATTCGCTGACGGAAAAACCCGCTGGCAAATCGAGTTCGATGCTCGTAGGAATGCCAGAATCTCCAGGAAATCGCCAATAGGTATGCCAATTCGGCTCATGTTCGAGGAGCAGGCCCAAATCGAAGGGACGGTCTGCTTGAATCGAAGTGGTGGGGGCGATCAGCCTGCCAGTAACTTTATTTCCCTGCGCGGGCTGTCCACACAGGTTTGTGATCGCAAACAAAGCAATGAAAATGGATAGAAAAAAATGCATACTAAGTGGTTTTTGAATTGCGATGGGTAGATTTAAAGGTGAGTTTTTCAATATGCAGAATTCAGTCAAGACTCTGGAACGTTGTGTTCTTCGTGCGTGGTTCCCGGATTCTCTAAGAAACAGGAGGCTGCCAGCCCGAATCTGGTGAGAGATTGGGCCAGCGTCGATCGAGAAGCCGAGAGCACAGAAGTGCAATTAAAGCCTGGTAGAGATGCTGGACCGGTCACCGGTAATCTTGTAATTTTTTTATAGGCAATCATAAACAAAAAGATTTTTAAGACTAACATGCTAATGATTAAATGGTGTGGGTTTGTATTGCTGAAAGCCTGCTGTATTTGGATGAGGAAATTTCAGCATCTTATCAACTTGTCATCTTATCAACTCTCTTTATCAACATCCGTAGAGATTAAATTTTTCAATTTGTTCCACACATAAAAATGCCGATTAGCGTCAGGAGACAGCCACCGCCCGATGAAGATTTTCAAATGGCACCGATGATCGATATGGTGTTCTTATTGCTGGTATTTTTCATGTGTGTAAGCACAATGGCCCAGGCGGAAAAGAAAGAGGTGAGCTTGCCTAAGTCTGAAGAAAGCGAGGTGGCGGAGGATTTGGATAATCGCGGCATTATTTCGCTGGATGCAGAGGGTGCGATTTATATGGGTGCCGTTGAAGTGGACTTGAGCACGATGCGTGAGCGCATCGAACAGGCTCTGCGCGAGAATCCCAAACTCAAAATCCAGGTCCGTGCAGACGCTGCTGTGGTGTATGGCAAAATCAAAACTGTGCTGAAAGCCTGTGCAGAGGTCGGTGCCTACGACGTCATCTATTCAACCGAGCAAGCAAGATGAGGCAACGCCGCAAAAAGACCGAAGACAAGGTGGTGATACCCATTGCGCCGATGATTGATTGCGTGTTTTTGTTGCTGGTTTATTTTATGGTGAGTTCCTCGCTGAAACCGCAGGAAGCGGATATCGGTTTCCAATTGCCGGGCGTCGTCGAGCAGGACGAGCCCTTGGACATGCCGGACGAGCAGATTATCGAGATCACTGCAGAGGGGCAAGTCGTGGTCAATGAATACGCTTACGATACCCCTGGCAGTCCGCGTCTGGTTGAGCTGGCAGCGATGTTACATCGGTTTAAGCAGGGTAGCGACGCCAACAAAATCGAAGCGAGGGTGACGATTGCGCCGGATGATGCCGTTGCCCATCGGTTGCTGGTGCGCGTGATGGATGCGTGTGCGAAAGCTGGGATTGAGAACGTGAATTTTTCCATGGGGGAAGAAGCGTTTTGAGGTGGCAATTTGAAAAAGTTTTTTGCAGAGTAGGCTGAAACCAAACGGCTAAAGTTCAAGGCTTGTGAATTTATTACAAAGAAATTGTCCACAATGTGGTCGGAATAACGAGAAACGTGCACGTAATGCTTACTCGTTGGAGCATTGGCAGTTAAAAAACTGCTCCAACTGTGGTTTTGTGTATTTGGAAAATTGCCCTGATTACGAATTACTGAAGGTTGAATTTGCCTGGGAAAAAACCTCAGTCAAAGAGCGACAGATGCGTACTCAAAGTGAGCCTTTCAAGCAAATTGTAAGTGATGGATGTAAGCAATTTAAGCGTAAGTATTTAAAAAGAAATAAACTAAAGACCCTGATTGAACGTTTTTTCAAGCCAGGTAATGTGCTAGATGTCGGCTGTGCAGCAGCGGGTGTTTTGCGCCAACTGGATCCTCAATATACACCTTTCGGAATAGAAATATCCAAAAGTCTAGCACAAAAAGCCAAGCAGTACGTCGAGCCAAAGGGGGGTAAAATCGTTTATGGCGATGCGTTGTCGGGGGTTCGACAGTTCGCCGATGGGCTTTTTTCAGGCATTATTTTGAGCGCGTTCTTAGAGCACGAAATCAACCCTAAAGTGCTATTGCGGGAATTGTATCGAGTCGCTTCAGTGAATGGGGTGGTGATTATTAAGGTTCCGAATTATGGCTGCCTGAATCGCAAAATCAGGGGGCGCAAGTGGTGTGGTTTTCGCTACCCAGACCACGTAAATTATTTTACCCCTGCTTCAATCGAAGCGATGTGTCGAGACGCATCGTGGAACATTCTCAAATTTGGTTTTTTTGACAGACATCCTCTCAGCGACAATATGTGGTTGGTTATCAGTAAAAAATGACGACGCATACACGCAAGTTGGCATTTTTGGGCTGATTTACAAGCAGTCACCGCGTTGTTTGTCGAGCAGGTATGCGGGGTGAGCTCTCTCTGTACACGCTTTAATGGATGGTCAGATCGGTGAAAAATAACCTGAAGTTGTCGCCTGTGAATTCGGTGAAAAATGTAATCCCGGCAACGTCAACGGCGCCACCAATGGTCACTTGTCGGTTGGGGGTCGCCCGGCTCGCTTTGTAGTAGCTCATCTCCAGCAGCTCGCCTTCCTCTGTCATATACAAAATATAGGTGTCGCTCGGAGTGAAGCCCTGCTCACTTGTATACTGGATAGTCAATGCTTGGGCGTCGATTTGCTGTAGGGGTGTAGTTGCTGGTTTGAGATGCATATCGGTTTGTGACCGGTCGTGCCAGAATCTGAGTGGCAACAGCAGCCAGTAAGAGTCGTTGATGAAGGCTTGGTTTGCACCGACTGCTTCGCCATCCAAGAACATCTCGTCCGCTTGGATATGCCACTGCCAGTTGCGGCGCACTTGCTTATCGGGCAGTTCCACATTGAACGTGAAGCCGACACGGTGCTTATCGAAAAAATCGAATAGCTGATATTTTTCACATGTTTTCTTCAGCAAAGACTCAGCTGTTGGGCTCCCGTCTGCAGAGAGGATAGACGTGAGGAGCAAGAGACAAATAAATTTAGCCAATGATCGTCGTTGCATAGTCGCTTTGGTCGGGTGAATGGTGTGAGTGGATGGTATGGCCTGCGTTGCGGTTTTTTTTTATTCAATGCTAAGCTCTAAGAAAGTGAACAGGATGACAAGAGGATAAATGATTGCCGGATCGTCAGTCGGTTATTGTACGGGTGCCATTGATTGCTGAGAAAAGCAGACCTGACCGTGCGAAATCCAACCTTGAAAATGCTTGGCAATTGCGCTTTGAATGACCAGCAGTGGCAGAGGAAAAGAAAAAACAGGCAACCTGGGGCGGTCGTTTTGGCGAGGGCCCCGCAGACTTAATGCTCCGATTCAGCGAATCCGTCTCATTTGATGCGCGGTTGGCTCCCTTTGATGTCCAGGGCAGTCAGGCACACGCCAGGATGTTGGCGAAGGTCGGGCTATTGTCTGAGCAGGAGTGCCGGGATATCTGCCAGGGGCTGGAGGCGGTATTGCGCGACATCCAGACGGGTGTGTTTGCGTGGGATATTGCCTTCGAAGATGTGCACATGAATATCGAACAAGCGCTTACTCAGCGCGTTCCGGCGGCGGCTAAGCTGCACACGGCGCGCAGCCGCAACGATCAAGTGGCGACCGATATGCGTTTGTTCTTCAAGCAGGCAGCTCAAGATTTGCTGGACGGTTTGAACGCACTGTTGGGGGCTTTACTGGATCAGGCGGAGCGCAATCAGGCGGTCTACATTCCTGGGTATACGCACTTGCAGCGGGCGCAGCCGGTATCTGTTGCGCACCATATCCTGGCCTACGTCGAAATGTTCAGGCGCGATAAGCTGCGCTTGAGTGAGTTTATGGATCACGCCAATTGGTGTCCACTCGGAGCGGGCGCCATCGCCGGCACCACGCTCCCCATCGACCGTGAATACGTTGCCCGGGAGCTTGGTTTTGTCGATGCCCAGGGGCAGCCGCGGGTCAGCCGCAATAGTATGGACACCGTGGCGGATCGCGATTTGTTTATTGAGTTTGCCAGTCATTGTGCCCTGATCGGCACGCATTTCTCCAGAGTTGCCGAAGACTGGATCTTGTGGAGCAGTGCAGAATTTAAGTTCATTCAACTGCCGGATGCCTTTACGACAGGATCCAGCTTGATGCCACAAAAGAAAAATCCGGATTCGCTCGAGCTACTGCGGGGCAAGGCGGCGCGCTTACAGGGCCATGTGCAAAGTTTGTTCTCCATGGTGAAGGGGTTACCGTTGACCTACAATCGCGATTTGCAGGAAGACAAGCCACCGGTATTCGATGCTTATGAGCAGACAATCCTGTGTCTGGCGGTGTTGCGTGAAACGGTTGCAGGTGCAACGATGGATGCGGATGCCTGTGCCGCAGCGGTGGCCGATCCCGCGTTATTGGCCACCGATTTGGTCGATTACTTGGTCGAACGTAGGGTCGCCTTTCGCGACGCGCATCACGTTATCGGTGCACTGGTAGGTCTGGCCGAGCAAGCGGGTGTGCCGTTAAATGCCTTAACGTTAGAGCAGGTGCAATCCGTCCATCCTGCTTTCGAGAAGAATTGGGTTGAAGTTTTTGATGTGCAACGCGCATTGCACAAGCGCGAGAAAACCGGTATGCCCGGTCCTCAGCAGGTAGCGCAGGCCCTGCGTGAAGCGCGGGCGGAATTGTCAGCTTGACCTTCCCTTAAATATATTGATAAATATCCATTTATGTGTGCTGCCCATTTAAACAAAATAGATGCATTGCAAGCTGGTGGACAGCCGCAGATACGCGTTTTACCCGATCGCGTTGCCAACCAAATTGCGGCTGGAGAGGTGATCGAACGGCCTGCGGCAGTGGTGAAGGAGTTGGTCGAAAATAGTCTGGACGCTGGAGCGACTCAGATCGAAGTCGAATTTCGCCAGGGGGGCAAAAGCTACATCCGGGTGGAGGATAATGGTTGTGGGATGCGTCCGGATGAGGCGCTGCTGTCACTGGAGCGTCATGCAACGAGCAAACTGCGCCAGGCCGACGATTTGCTGAGTATTCAGACACTGGGTTTTCGCGGAGAGGCTTTGCCTTCGATCGCCAGTGTGTCTCGCTTTACGTTGAAATCCAGGCGGGCGGATTGGGAGCATGGTACTGAGATCTTGGTCAACGGTGGTAAATTGTTGCACAAGCGCGATTGTGGGATGCCCCCTGGCTCGCGTATTGAGGTTGCGCACCTGTTTAACAGTGTGCCCGCACGGCGTAAGTTTTTAAAAACGGATGCCACCGAGGCGGCGCATATCATTTATTTGCTGCGCTTGCACGCCGTTGCTCGTCCAGATGTGGCGTTTGCGCTGATTGAAAATGGGCGAACCGTATTTAAAACCCCCATTTGTCCTACGCAGCAGGATCGCGTTCACGAGATATGGGGGGCGAACCTTGCCCGCGATCTGTGTGTTTTACCCGCGGTGGAAGCAGAGGGGGTGTTATTGACTGGCCTGATAGGCAAACCGGGCGTGAGCCGGTCTTCCCGTCGTGAGTTGGTCACCTTGGTCAACGGCAGGCCGATAGACAGCAGGACACTGAATTTTGCCGTAATCGAGGCGTATCATAGCTTCATCCCCAGAGGGAAATATCCGCTAGGATTTTTATTTTTGCGCCTGCCGCCAGACGCGGTAGACGTGAACATCCACCCGGCTAAGCGCGAGGTCCGATTCCGGGAAGAGGCCAAGGTGCGCCAATTTGTGTTGCGTGCAGTCGAACAGGAATTGCGTCGCCAAGCAACGCCGTATTTGCATCCGAGCTCTCATCCCGTGGATGCGGCCGCGAGTAAAGCAACGGCCATCATGGCAGAGCGCATGACTACTGAGTTACCCACGCCTGCTCCAAGTGCGCCGCGGCCAAAGGGGGCACCCGACTGGGTACCGGAGCCGGTCCACCAGGCGCATGAAACGGCTCCTGGTCCGCTTGCCCCGGCAACCAGCGTAAGCCGCGAGCCGTCGACAGATGCAGCCGCGCCCACGGGGTCTGATTGGCGTTTGATTGGGCGCTTGCGCGATTCGATGGCCGTCTTTGAAACGGATGCAGGCATGTTGGTATTGCATTTGCGTGCGGCACACCAGCGCATCGTGTACGAGCGCATTGCCCGAGCGTTTGCGGAAAACACTGTTGTGCGGCAGCCGCTGCTGGTGCCGATGCCGATCGAGTTCGAGCCAGTGGCGGCAGCTGTGTTGGAGGAGCATTTAGCATTTTTCCAGACTATCGGGTTTGATTTGGAATGTTTTGGCCGTAATTTTTATCGTTTGACGGCGCATCCAGACTGGATCCGCGAACAGCAAGTGGGGGCTTTTGTGCGCGATTTAGTGGCTGAGATCCGCGAAAAGGGCTTGAACCCACAGAAAATGAGTTTAGCCCATGATTTTATCGCTCGCAGTGCAGCCTTACAAGCGGTGCGCGCAGATGAACACCTCAGCGACGCCGCAGTTATGGCTTTGGTCAATGATCTCATGGCCTGCGAGTTGCCCTTGGCCTGCCCGCAAGGCAAACCAACTTTTTTCGAGTGCGCGTATCAAGAGCTGGATAAGCGCTTTGGCAAGTAAAGGATGCAATCTTCCTTCATCACAATGTATTTGCCAATTCGGTGTTCTTTTGGCTCAATTGCAGGATGTGTCAGGTGACGAGCCCGTCCGCGCTCTCCTGACCCAACGAATTGAGGAACCATTGAATCACGATTATCATCACTATGCCGACCAAACAAGCATCCAAAAATAAAGCCACCCATAAGCAGGCATCCCTGTTTCAAATTGAGGAGACGGTAGAAGCGTTTAAAGCTTCTATTCAAGATCATCTCATCCACACATTGGCTCGTGATGCGCGAAATGCTCGGTCACGCGATTGGTGGCTGGCCGCTTGCCATGCGACGCGCGACCGCGTTCTGGAGCGTTTTATGGATACGCAGAGTCAGCACAATAAAGCGAATGTCCGCCGCGTGTATTACCTCTCTTTAGAATATCTAATCGGCCGTTTATTGTCCGATACGCTGTCCAACACAGGCTTGATGGAGGTGGCTGCAAAGGCGTTGCAGGAACTGGGACACCCATTGCCGGGGCTGCTGGACGAGGAAGTTGACATGGGGCTGGGGAATGGCGGTCTGGGTCGCCTGGCTGCGTGTTTTTTAGATTCACTGGCAACTTTGGATTACCCTGCTGTCGGTTACGGCATTCATTACGAATTTGGCCTGTTTCAGCAAGACTTTGTCAACGGGCGTCAAGTTGAACACCCTGATAATTGGTTGCAGTATGGCAATCCCTGGCAAATTGTCCGCCCGGAGTATCAAGTCGAGGTCCCTCTGTACGGGCACGTCGAGTATTTGTTTGACGAGAAGGGTGACTGGTTCCCGTCGTGGAAGGGCACCAACACTTTGATCGGTGTGCCATGGGACATTCCGGTTGTCGGTTTTGGTGGCGATACGGTGAATTTTTTACGGCTGTGGGAATCGCGTGCTTCCAAAGAATTTGATTTGAAGGTCTTCAATGAAGGCGGTTATGTGGAGGCAGTGCGGGAAAAGGCCATGGGCGAAACCGTGTCGAAAGTCTTGTATCCAAACGACGCGACCGAAATTGGCAAAGAGTTGCGCCTGGTGCAGCAGTATTTCTTCTGCTCTTGTTCGTTACAGGATATCATTCGTCGCTATTTCCGGCAGAACCACGGATGGGACCAGTTTCCCGAAAAAGTGGCCATTCAGTTAAACGATACGCACCCGGCAGTGGCCGTTCCGGAGTTGATGCGAATTTTAGTGGATCGGGAAGGGCTCGTGTGGGACGAAGCTTGGGCTATCTGCCAAAAGGTGTTTGGCTATACCAACCACACTTTGCTGCCGGAGGCACTGGAAAAATGGAGTGTGCCCTTGTTCGAGAAAGTGCTGCCGCGCCACTTGCAAATTATTTTTGAAATCAATCAGCGTTTTCTGGAAGGCGAAGTGGAGGCGCGTTGGCCTGGGGACGACGCCAAGAAAGCTGCAATGTCGATCATTGAGGAAGGGAATCCGAAAATGGTGCGAATGGCTTATCTGGCGGTTGTTGCGAGTCACTCGATCAATGGCGTTGCCGCGCTGCACACTGAATTGTTGAAGAAGGATCTATTTCATAATTTCAATGATTTATATCCAAATCGATTGAATAATAAAACAAATGGCATTACGCCCCGGCGTTGGCTGCGGGGGTGTAATCCACGCCTGTCGGGTTTGATCGATTCGAAAATTGATGCTGACTGGCCGAAACATTTGGACAAGCTGCGCGGTTTGGAAGCTTATGCCAAAGACGCTGCTTTTCAGCAGGCATTCATGGCGATTAAGCGCGAGAACAAGGTTGCATTGGCCGACCTCATTGAAGCGTTGTGTCAGGTAAAAGTGAGTCCAGACGCGTTGTTTGACGTGCAGATCAAGCGCCTGCACGAATACAAGCGCCAGCATCTCAATCTACTGCATATTCTGACCCGCTACCGCTATATCTTGCACAATCCAGAGGCGGATATGGTGCCGCGCGTGTTTATTTTTGGCGCAAAGGCAGCGCCTGGTTATGAGTTAGCCAAGGATATTATCCACGCAATCAATAAAGTCGCCGAGCGAATCAATAACGACCCACGCGTGGGCGATAAAATGAAAGTGGTGTTCTTGCCGAATTACCGCGTGTCCCTGGCGGAGAAGATCATCCCTGCGGCTGATTTGTCTGAGCAAATTTCGACCGCAGGCAAAGAGGCGTCCGGTACCGGTAATATGAAACTCGCTCTGAACGGTGCATTGACCATCGGTACGTTGGACGGTGCCAATGTGGAAATCCGCGATGAGGTCGGCGATGAAAATATATTTATTTTTGGATTAACCGTCGACAAGGTAGAGGCTTTGCGCCGATCGGGCTACAACCCATGGGAGTATTACAATGAAAATGATCAGCTGAAAAATGCTTTGGATTGGTTGGCGTCTGACTACTTTACGCCCAGTGCGCCCTTTGCCTTGAATTCGGTGCGCGATAGCTTGTTGGAGGGCGGTGATCCTTTCCTGGTGTGTGCAGACTACCAATCCTACTGCGACACCCAGTCAAAGGTCGATGATGCGTATAGAAATACTGCAAAGTGGGCGGAAATGGCGATTTTAAATACAGCCCGGGTCGGCAAGTTCTCCAGTGATCGCACGATTCATGAATATGCCAGGGATATTTGGCAGCTTAAGTCCGTAACAGTGGGGGAAGCGTAGTCATAGCGCATTAGCAGCATTGACTGTCAGAGCTTTAGGGGTGTTCTTTTTTACCTGTCAATTTAAACGGAGTCTTCAGGGAAATTTGTGGGTAAAATTTTTGTTATAAACCAATAGTTGTTGTTTATTGCTGGCTTGAACAGTGATGATTTTGTTTTATATCCTTACTCATTTTGGTAACTGCTCAGCCTGCTTTTAGGCAAAAGTGTGCGAACTTTGCATAGCTTGAGTTAATGCCTGAAGTACATTGATTCTCTGTTTTCTTACAGTGCCAATATATGAGCGAATCCGAGCAAA
>Ga0102943_1000134_pt1 | contig 51507 bp, 43 predicted proteins | sample SalPonC_black_MG_FD_78174 | JGI IMG/M metagenome (GOLD analysis project Ga0102943, IMG submission 78174) | Salt pond soil microbial communities from South San Francisco under conditions of wetland restoration - Salt Pond MetaG... | ecosystem: Environmental > Aquatic > Marine > Intertidal zone >...
AGGGCCATGGCCGTGGAAAGTTCTGGAAAGTGGGCATCATAACACAGCTGGATCCCGAACCGGATGCCCAGGCACTCAAATACACGGATTTGATTGCCCGGCAGACAATGGCCGTTTTCCTGGGGGGCTAAATGGATTTTCCGGTACAGGTTTATTTTGCCTGCCGGGGTAAAGACCAGGTGGGTGGCCCGGATGCGCTGATCTCTGTCCTTTTCAGCCAGGCCTGCCAGTACGGTGATATTAAATTTTTCAGCAGCACCTAATATTTTTCCGGTCCATTGTCTGTCCAGGGGGCGGGCAATATCCGGGATTTTGGGACCTGCGGCATAACCTGTGAGGTTCATCTCCGGAAAAACAACAATGGCGGCCTTGGATGCCGCTGCCCGGGAAATCAGTCCAAGGCAATGGTTCAAATTCTCATCAAACCGGCCGACTCTGCAGTTCTGTATGACAAGGGCAGCCCTGACCTGGCTCATGACCGGATCCTCTACACCTTGAAATTGGCCGAGATTTTAAATACGTGGGTGGCTGGCAGATTAAGGATGCGATAGACCCCGGTCTGCCTGGCAATGGTCTCCAGGTTCTGCTGAATGGCCTGCCGTGATCCGGCAATAAAGGTAAACCATATGTTGAATTTATGGTCTCTGCGGTAGTTGTGGGTGACCCCGGCAAAGGCGTTTACCTTGCGGATGAACACATCGATTTTGTCCTGGGGAACCTGGGCGGCGCAGAGGGTGGAGTGGTAGCCTAAGCGATCCGGGCTGAAGTTGCCCCCGATCCGTCTGATAAGCATGGCCTCTTTCATTTCCCGGATGCGGTTGATCAGGTCATCCTCGGAAATGCCAAGTTTCTCCCCGAGCACTTTAAAGGGTCTGGGATGGATGGGAAAATCAAGCTGGATGCAGTTTAAGATATCTTTATTTGTTTCGTCAATCAAAGGGTCGGTCATAGGCAAGTCCTCGCCAGGGGATCCGATTAAACATATTTCAATAACAAAGGCCCTGTTTTTTCAAACAGGGCCTTCATATCATACCTTATACAATAAACTTGTAAAGCTTACTATACACAACCGGTCGGTTTGGGCAGACCAGCCATTTTGCAGGCGCCCTTTCCAGGTCCAGAGGGGAACAGCTCATAGATGTGTTTCAGTTTGAACTTGGTCAGTTTGGACAGAACACGAACCATTGGAGCAATACCGTTTTTCTCATAGTAGTCCTGAAGAACTTTAACCAGCTGCCAGTGCTCATCAGTCAGCTCATCGATGCCTTCCTGGCCTTTTACATAGTCTACCCACTCTTCACAATACAGGTTGTAGTCGAGCAGGAAACCGTCTTCATCGATTTCAAAAGTTTTGCCGTTAAATTCAACAGTTGCCATTAAACTTTCCTCCTAAAAAATGGTTTTTCTTACCTTATCATTATAGACGTACCGTCGTCACTTCAATGGTCGACACGATAATTGAAAACTAAACATATCTCAGCAATTAAGTCTTGTCAACAAAAGAAACGAATCGGTTCCTTAAAAAAAAAGATCCATGCTAACCCGTTAGAATTAGTACTCTTTCGGGGTCTGATTAATCTGTGCCAGGGTGAAGACAGGACCGTCTTTGCACACCAGTTCCTTTCCGATGTTACACCGGCCGCACATGCCGATACCGCACTTCATCCTGTTCTCCAGGGACATGATGATCTGATCCTCTCCATACCCCAGTTTGGTCAGGGCCGGCTGGGTGAATTTAATCATGATGGGCGGACCGCAGACAATGGCATAGGTGTCGTCATCTGCCTTGGGCGCCTTGTCCTCCACGATCTGGGGCACAAATCCTGTATTGTACTGCCAGTCGGGATCATCCGTGCCGTCAACAGTGATGTGCATGTTGATGTCATCCCGCTTTTCCCATTCAAAAAGCTCCTCGCGGTACAATAGCATGCCCGGGGACCGGGCCCCGTAAACCACGTCAATGGTGCCGAACTTGTCCCGGTTGGCCGGATCCAGCATGTAGATAATAGAGGACCGCAGGGTGGTAAAGGCAAATCCCCCGCCAATGATGACCACGTTCTTACCCTCAAGCTTTTCCCAGGGATACCAATTGCCCAAAGGTCCTCTAAGGCCCATGATGTCGCCCACCTTCATGTTGTGAAGATGGGAGGTGACCACACCGGTTCTGAACACGGTGAATTTTACAAATCCCTTTTCCACGGGAGAGGAGGCGATGCCAATGGGGATCTCACCCACCCCGGGGATGGAAAGTTCTGCAAATTGTCCGGCCTTGTAGGCAAACTTGTCTTCGTCTTCCTCATTCAGGAAGACAAAGGTAAAGGTCTTGAGGCTGTTGTCCTCTGTGGCCGTCTCGATATTGTCTATGCGAACCGGATACGGCATATATGGATTGTCCATTCTTTTCTCCTTTGTCCGCTAGTCGTCTTGTTTTTCAAAGTTGTTCATGGTCTCACACACCTGCCTGATGTCGATGTTCACAGGGCAGCTTTTGACACACCGGCCGCACCCGACGCACATAATCCCGGAATCGTACTTGTCCAGAAAATACTTGAGCTTGTGCATGAACCGCTGGCGGACCCGCTGGACCTTTTCACCCCTGGGGTTGTGCCCCGAGGCATGGTGGGTGAACAAAGGAGACATGCACGAATCCCAGTTGCGGAATCTTGCCGAGGCCTTTTGTTTGGTCTCATCCTGTATGTCAAAACACCAGCAGGTGGGGCAGACATAGGTGCAGGTTCCGCAGTTGATGCAGGAGAAGGCCACATCGTCCCAGAAGTCTGCCTCGTGCAGATCCAGAATGGTTTTATCCTTTAATTTGTCCGTGTTCACGCAAGAGGTGATCCGGGATTCCGCCTCTTTTCGAAGGACATCCAGCAGTACCTGGCTTTCCTTGTCATCGGCTGCGGTCTCAAAGCCGCAGGCCTTGGCAAAGGCTTCACCCTTGGGGGTCAGAACCTTGGCCAGGAACTTGTCATTCAGGTCGGCCAGCAGGATATCCAGTCCTTGTTCGCTAAAGGGCCCTGTGCCGGTAGAGGTGGAAAAGTCAAAAGGACCAGGCGTGTTTACGGCAAGGCCCACAAAAGTGGTGGCCTCATAGGCCTGGCACCAGTAGGGGTCCTTGTAGTCCTCTGTGTCAAAGTTCATTTTGACCAGCTGAATGGCACGGGCATCATAGGGGCGGATCCCCACCACAGCCCGGGGAGCGTAATCCGCATCCGGGCGCTTCATGATGTGATGGTCCTCTTTTGTCTCGTCCAGGCTGGAGAAAAGGATCTTCTCACTTTGGGGAAAAAGTACGGATTTGGCTGACATCACCGAATCTGTATAGTCCATTTCAGGCCGGACATCATCGGCCAATGCCCGAATCTGGCAGCCGTTTTTATCTGTAACTGGTCCGAAAAGATGATAGGTCCCGCGACTTTTATCAATGCCTTTGGCCCAGTCTTTTTTATCAATGGTGATGAATTTCATGTTCAACTCCTTACAGGATGCGACTGTTGTTTATTTGATAAAGTCATTGGGGTCATCTGGGCTGTATGCGTCCAGGGGCGGGCGCTTTCCAAGCTCAAGCCCGGCTTCCCAGCCAAACATCTCAAAGGCATCCTTGTTGAGTTTTCTTGTAAACTCTCTGACATTGATGCCCATGGGACAGGCCTCCACACAGGCCCCGCAGTCCGTACACCGGCCTGCGCAGTGAAAGGCCCGCAAAAAGTGGAAGGTATCCACATCGGTCTTGTTCTGGCCCTTGCCCACCCACTGGGGGCCTGCCTCGTCCACAAAACAAGTGGGGCAGTAACACAGGGGACAGGCGTTGCGGCAGGCATAGCAGCGGATGCAGTTCTGGGTCAGTTCCTGGAAATGGGCCCACTTGGCATCGTTATCCATGGCTTCGACGGCATCCACATCCGGGTAGGCATTGTCAAAAACCTGTTCTTGGACCAGATCTGCGGCAAGCGCATCATAAAGCACTGGGTTGCGGTGGGTGCAATAGGTGCAGTTATGCCGCATCATGTCTTTTTTATCCAGGGTCCGGGTTTCAACGGTGGTGGTCACCGTCAGGGTATCTTCATCTTCTTCAAAGCCTGTAATCTCGCCATCGACGGCGCCGGCGATCTTGACCTTGTCCACCATGCCTGTGCAGGGCACGCCGATGATGTAAAGATCCTCCCGCTTGATCTGGTTCTCAACCATATGGGTGACCAGGTTCCGACTATCACATCCCTTGGCAACCACGGCAATTTTGCCTTCTTGATTTCTGACAAAATTGGCCAGGTTCATGCCGCAGGTGCTGTTAAAGGTCAGGGTATCGGTACCGGCCTTGTCCGTTACAGACACCGGCCGGGTGGCCATGGGAATAGACCCTTGCGTAAACCCGATCACCTTTTCAACCGTCCCCTTTTCAAGGAGGTCAGCTGCCAGCGTCCTGATTTTCTGTACACAGGTATCCATTTTATTCATAGTCCTTTACAAATTTATCATTGGGGCCAAGGGCCTGTACTTTTTCACAAATATCCCTGACCACATCCACAAATTTTGTGGCCTCGGCAGAGGAGATCCATGAAAAATGAACCCGATCCCGTTCAATGCCCATGTGCGTCAACAGGTTGCCCATGAGTGCAAATTTCCGACGTGCATAATAATTACCATCCAGGTAATGACATTCACCGGGATGTCAGCCGGACACCCAGACCGCATCAGAGCCCTCTCTGAGTGCGGACAGGATGAACTTGGGACTCAGGCGCCCGGTACAGGGAATTCTGATCACCCGGACATCGGCCGGGTACTGCATCCTGCTGACACCGGCCAGATCAGCGGCACCATAGCTGCACCAATTGCACAGAAAGGCCGTTATTCTAACGTTATTTTCAGTCATGGTATCTCCTTATACGGCTTCTTCATTCAAAGCAAAAATTTGTGCCAGTATTTGATTTGTATCAAACCCCTTGAGGTGAATGGCCCCGGACCGGCAGGATGCCACGCACAGGCCGCAGCCTTTGCACAGCACCGGATTGATACCGGCCTTGCCCGCAAACCTGCCCTCAGCCTCAAAGTCCGGCGCAGAATAGGGGCAGATAGAGACGCAGACCCCGCAGGCGCTGCACTTTGTGGGGTCAATTTTGGCCACGTTGCCAGAGGTTTTCACCGTTTCCTTGGCCAAAAGGGTCACCGCCCTGGAGGCGGCGGCCTGGCCGTGGGCAATGGCCTCGTCAATGGGTTTGGGATAATGGGCCAGGCCGCACAAAAACACCCCGTCCGTTGAAAACTCAGAAGGACCGAGTTTGGCATGCCGTTCAATAAAGAACCCGTCTTCGTTCAGGGGCACCTTAAAGAAGTTGGCAAGGCGTTCATCCTTGTTGGGCACAATGGCTGTGGCCAGGGTCAGCAGATCCGCATCGATCTGCACCGGTACACCCAGGACATGATCGGTGACCGTGATCAGCAGTTTGCCGTCAGTGGCCTCAACCTGGGGTTTATTGTCCACAGCGTAGCGGATAAAGATGACACCAGCCTCCCTGGCCTGCTGGTACTTGTACTCCCGTTCGCCGTAGGTCCTGATATCCCGGTACAGGATGAATACATCCATGTCCGGATTCAGTTTTTTCAGTTCCAGGGCATTGTCAATGGAATGGGTGCAGCATACCCGTGAGCAATAGGGCCGCTCGTCTTCCCTGGAGCCCACACATTGGATGAATACCGCAGCGTCCATTTTTTCAAGGGACGGGTCTTTTTCAATGAAGCGTTTGTCCAGATCCAGGCTGGTAATGACCCGGTCGTCTTTGCCGTAGCAGTATTCGTCCGGGGTGTACCCGTGGGCGCCGGTGGCAATGACGGCAATGCCGTGTTCCAGGGTCTGGGTGGCGTCATTGTTTTTCAATTCAGACTTGAAGCTGCCCACAAAGCCTTCGGAATTTTCCAGGGTGGTCTCCATGTGGAGGGTGACATTGTCATTGGCTGTCACATCTTTGATCAGCCCTGACAATTCCTCGGCAATATTTTCGTCCTGAAAGGTGTGAAAGAGGTTGTTGGCCTGGCCGCCCAGGACCTTGTCCTTTTCAACCAGGTGGACCTCATAGCCCTGTTCCCCCAGGTTCTTGGCTGCAACCATGCCGGAGATGCCGCCGCCGATGACCATGGCCACGGGTTTGATCAGAAGCTCCGCCTCTTCCAGCGGTTCCATGAGGGCCACTTTGGAGACAGCCATTCTTACCAGATCCCTGGCCTTTTGGGTGGCCAGTTCCGGAGAATCCTTGTGGACCCAGGAGGCGTGGTTTCTGATGTTTGTCATTTCGAACAAATACTTGTTCAAGCCCGCATTAATCAGGGTCTCCTGGAACAGGGGCTCATGGGTTTTAGGGGTGCAGGCCGCCACGACGATCCGGTTGAGCTTGTTGGCCTTGATGATCTGGCTCATGCTTTCCTGGGTATCCTGGGAGCAGGAGTAAAGATTATCCGAGCAATACTCTACATAGGGCAGAGACGCGGCATAATCCCGGACCTCCGGGACATTGACCACACCGGCAATGTTGCTGCCGCACTTGCAGACAAATACCCCGATCCTGGGCCGCTCACCAATGACGTTGGTTTGGGGAATCTCTTCAGGCACCTGGGTCAGGGTGTTTCTGGCAGAGGCCAGAAGGGCACCGGCCTCACCGGCTGCTGCAGAGGAATCCACCACAGACTGGGGGATGTCTTTGGGACCCTGGAAGGCCCCGGCCACGAATACGCCTTTTCTATTGGTTTCAACCGGGGTGAACGAAGACGTCTTGGCAAAATTGCCGTCGGTCAGTTCAATGCCCAGCTTCTTGGCCATGTCAACAATTTCAGGAGAGATCTCAAGGCCGATGGACAAAACGATCATATCAAAGGTTTCGTTGATGTTCTTGCCTGACTCATCCGTATAGGTGATCTTCAGGTCGCCGGTGACATCCTGGGGCACCACGGTATGGACCCGGCTTCTCTCAAATCGGATGCCATCGTTTTTGGCCCTGTTGTAGTATCGCTCAAAGTCTTTGCCGTGGGTTCTCATGTCCATGTAGAACACGGCGCATTCCAGGTCGTCCCCGGCATGCTCCTTGGCAATCACAGCCTCTTTAAGGGCGTACATGCAGCAGACTGATGAGCAGTACTTGTTGTCGCATTTGTTCTGGTCACGGGAACCCACACATTGGAACCAGGCCACTTTTTTGGGTTCCTTGTGGTCGGACATCCGAACAAGATGGCCGCCGGTGGGACCGGAGGCGGACAGAATCCGCTCAAATTCCATGGCTGTCATCACGTTGGGATGGCTGGCATACCCATAGTTGTCGAATTTACTGGGATCAAAGGATTCAAACCCGGGGGAAAGCACCACGGCCCCGGCGTCGATCTCAACCACCTCGTCTTTCATGTCATGGTCGATGGCATCCATCTGGCAGACATCGGCGCAGACCTGGCAGCCGCCGGTTCGAAAGTGCATACACACTTCCCGGTCAATGGCCGGGGTGTTGGGCACAGCCTGGGCATATGGAACATACACAGGCTTTCTGCCCGCAAGCCCCATTTCATATTCACTGGGAATCAAGGTCGGATTGGCCTTGGTGAACTCCTCCCGGATTTTTTCCAGGGTGATATGCCCGGTCGGGCAGACCGAGGCGCATGCCCCGCAGGCCATGCACACATCAGACTGAATGCCAAAGGGGGTGTTGATGTGCATGTCCGTGCCGCGGCCGGTCAGGCTGATGGCAGCGTTGCCCATCTTTTCACACATGCGCACGCAAAGCCCGCACAGAATGCAGGTATCGTTCTCAGGTTTAAACCGGGGGGTCTGTATATTATACTGCTTGGCCAGCTTTTGAAGCAGGGGAACCTCGGGGCACCGGGCATACAGCATTTCAACGATGAGCTTTCTGCCCTGGTGAACCGCCTCGGTGTCGGTGTTGACTTCCATGCCGTCCCAGATGGGATAGTTGCAGGCTGTGACAAACTTGGTCCGTCTGCCGTCGAACAGCTCCACCGTGCAGATTCTGCACATGCCGGCCGGCTCCAAGGCCTTGTGGTGACAAAGTGTAGGGATGTCGACACCGTATTTCTCAGCCACGTGAATAATATACTGGCCGTCTTCTCCCTGTACTTGTTTACCATTAAGTTTAAAAGTAACCATAGATATTATTCCTCATTATTTGATCACGATTGCGTCGAATTTACAGGCATCGTAACAAATTCCGCATTTGATACATTTATCCTGGTCCAGGACATGGGGTTGTTTTTTATCTCCTGTGATGGCGTCCTGGGGACATTTTTTGGCGCAGGCGGTGCAACCTGTACAAGCCTCTTCATCGATTTCATAGATAAAAAGATTCTTACAGACACCGGCAGGGCATTTTTTGTCCCGGATATGGGCTTCGTACTCTTGTCTGAAGTATTTGATGGTGGTCAAAACAGGGTTGGGCGCCGAGGTGCCCAGACCGCAGAGAGAGAAGCGCTCGATCATCACGCCGAGCTCCTCTAAAAGCTCAATGTCGCCTTCCTTGCCATCACCCTCACAGATGGCTGTCAGGATGTCCAGGCACTGCTTGATGCCTTCCCGGCAGGGGTTGCACTGGCCGCAGGATTCATCCTTGAGAAAATCCAGGAAATACCTTGCCACATCCACCATGCAGGTGTTCTCGTCCATGACGATCATGCCGCCGGAGCCCATGATAGAGCCCACAGATGCCAATTGCTGGTAGTCCACAGGGGTGTCCATCAGGGCCTCGGGAATACAGCCGCCGGAAGGCCCGCCGGTCTGAACGGCCTTGAACTTCTTTTTGCCGGGCAGCCCCTCACCCATGCTGAATACAATGTCCTTTAGGGAAATGCCCATGGGCACTTCCAAAAGCCCCGTATTCCTGACCTTGCCCACAAGGGAAAAGGCCTTGGTGCCCTTGGAGTTGTCCGTGCCGAATCCAGCGTACCAGGGCGCGCCCTTGAGAATAATGGCCGGCACATTGGCGTAGGTTTCCACGTTGTTGAGGTTGGTGGGCTGATCCCGAAATCCTTTTTCAACGGTGTGGACGTATTTGGCCTTGGGGCGGCCGACCCTGCCTTCAAGAGAAGCCATGAGCGCCGTGGACTCGCCGCAGACAAAGGCGCCGGCCCCGGTGGAAATCTTGATTTTAAAGCAAAAGCTGGTCCCGGCAATATTATCGCCTAGCAGACCGTAGGCTGTGGCCTGCTTGATGGCCGTCACCAGGCGTTTGACCGCCAGGGGATATTCGTTTCTGACATAGATGAACCCTTGGGACGAGCCAATGGCAAATCCGGCAATGAGCATGCCTTCAATCACGGAATGGGGATCGCCTTCTAGGATGCTTCTGTCCATGTAAGCCCCGGGGTCACCCTCATCTGCGTTGCAGATAATAGAGCGGTCCCCGTCATGCTTGGCGCAGGTGGCCCATTTAATGCCTGCAGGAAAGCCGCCGCCGCCCCGGCCCCTCAGGCCGGATTCTTTGACCGCGGTAATAATCTGCTGGGGCTGGGCGGTGAACAACGCCTGCAAAAAGGCCTGATATCCTTGTTTTCCCATATACTCTTCAATGGAGTCTGGATCCACATACCCGCAGTTTCTAAGGGCGATTTTTACCTGCCCCTTGAAAAATGGGGTATCCTCTAAATAGGGGATGCCCTCAATGGGGTCAACCACGTCCTGGGGGTTGGTCATGTCGCTTTCAAGCAGGGATCTGGGATCCCGAACCTGACCCAGAATATGTTTTTTTATCTTCTTATCACTGAAGTCGGCATCCAGGTAATGGGTGATCACATCAACGACTTTGTCCGGGGTGACATTCTTGAACATCATCCGGGGCCTGTCCTTGGCAATGACCTCTACCAGGGGTTCAGCCTCACAATAACCGATACAGCCGGTCTGGCAGATATGAACGGCCTCATTGCCGGCAAAGGCCTGGGTTGCAACGTCAAAGGCCTCCTGGGCCCCGGCCGCAATGCCGCAGGAGGCCATGCCGATATTCACCTTGACCGTATCGGGAAGGTTCAGCTTTAACCGGTACTCCTCTCTTATTAATTCAAGATCTTTAACAGATTGAATGTTCATGATCCAATACCTCTTGATGGGTTATTCGTACTGGTTTAACACGGTGTTGACTTCATCGGTCGCGATACGGCCATGCATATCTTCATTGATCTTGACGACCGGCCCCAGGCTGCAGCAGCCAATGCAGCGAACAGATTCAAGGGTGAATTTCTGGTCTTGGGTGGTGCCGCCGTCTTGGAGATCAAGGCTGGCCTCAATCTGCTCTTTGATCCGGTCCGCCCCCCTGACATGGCAGGCAGTACCCGTGCAGATAGAGATGATATTTCGCCCCCGGGGCTCAAGACTGAAGGTGCTGTAAAAGGTGGCCACCTCGTAAATTTTGCTCAAAGGTATGGTCAGTTTTTCTGCTACGTAAGTAATCGCGGCTCTGGGAATATAGTTGTACCGGCGCTGAATGGCCTGGAGAATCATGATCAGGTTCTCCTTGTCCTCGTTGAACTCATTGTCAATTATCTGATCGACCTCTAGATAATCAATTTCCTCTTCACCGGCGAGTTGGGCAGTCGCGTCGCTCATATATAAATCTCCTCAATTGTTCTTTGTCCTCTAAACCCTTGGGGCGAGACCCACCCTGATGGATGAGGTCTGACCCTTAGGTCAAGCGGGAAGCTGCTGGGTTACAGGACAAGCCTCAACACAGGCGCCACACCCGGTGCACTTGTCAATATCAATACTCCTGGCCCTTTTTTTCACTTTGATTTTGAAGTTCCCTGCGGTTCCCTCAATGGATTCAATGTCTGAGTAGGTGATTAACTCAATGTTCAGATGCCGGCCGACCTCGACCAGTGTGGGTGAGATAATTCACATTGCACAGTCATTGGTGGGGAAGGTCTTGTCCAGTTGGGACATGACGCCGCCGATGGAAGGACTTTTTTCCACCAGGTAGACATAATAGCCGGAATTTGCAAGATCAAGGGCTGACAGCATGCCGGATATACCACCGCCGACAACCACAACTGATCCGATGGTTTCAGAACTCATTATCATCCTCTCCTGTTTTGCGTTACAATTACAAGGTCTTACCAAATTATGATCTTATTTTCGGTAAACGTCCTATTATAAATTTCCTGTCTTTTTAATCATAAAATCAACATGGTTAATTAATTTTCATTAATTAAAAGAATTATGTTATAAAGCGTTCCAGCAGGCAATGTCAACGATAATCCAAGCAATGTCAACGATAATCCGACAAGAAATCGCCATTTAAGGGGATTTTACACTAGGCAAAAAAACCATGCAGAAAATAGTGACCATTTGCGGTCCCACAGGCATCGGAAAAACCGGCTTTGCCATTGCCCTTGCAAAAAGATTCAACGGCGAGATCATCGGGGCCGACTCCATGCAAATTTACAAGTACATGGATATTGGCACGGCCAAGCCTGACCGGCAAGAACAGGCCCAGGCTCCCCATCACCTCATAGACTTTCTGGATCCGGCCTCAGACTTTGATGCCGGCAAATTTTCAAAAGCCGCGGACGCGGCCATTGCCGATATCTGTGCCAGAGGAAAACTGCCCATTGTGGCCGGGGGCACAGGTTTTTATATCCGGGCCCTGCTTTACGGCCTTTTCAGGGCAGTCCCGGCCTGTGAAAAGACTCTGGACCGCCTGACCCGGGAGTTGAAGGAAAAGGGCAGTAGCCACCTTCATGACCGCTTAGCCCTTTGTGATCCTGTTGCTGCTGAAAAAATCCATGCCCATGACAGCTTCAGGCTGATCCGGGCCCTTGAGGTCTATGAAACCACAGGCCAGCCCATCTCCGCCCGGCAAAAAGACCATAACTTTGGCAAAAACCGTTATCACAGCCTGACCTTTGGCCTGACCATGGACCGGGATCGCCTCTATGACCGGATCAACCGCCGGGTGGACATCATGCTGAATCAGGGCCTGCTCAACGAAGTCCAGACCCTTGTAGACCGGGGATATGGCCTGGATATCAAGGCCATGCAGTCCATCGGCTACAAGCACATGGGCATGTTCATGAAAGGCAAGGTGAACTGGGACGAAACGGTCCGCCTGTTAAAAAGGGACACCCGGCGCTATGCCAAGCGGCAGTTCACCTGGTTTAACAAGGAACCGGGGCTGATCTGGATCAAGCCTGATGAAACTGACAGGGCAGGGCAGCTGGTTCACAACTTTTTATAGAATATCTTTGCCCGGCCTTAATCGAATCCTCATAAATCTGGTGTACTCTCCAAATGATTTTAACTGTTCATACAGAAAGGAAACAAAATGATTTGGGAGATGGATATGACCGATTTGCACAGCACCGGCTGGGCGGACTGCCTGGAAAAAATAGATTACGCCTTCCAGCCCATCGTCAATATCCACACCGGCAACAGCTTTGGGTTCGAGGCCCTGCTCCGCTGCCATGATGCGGCCGGCTTTGCTTCCATTGACGATGTTTTTGACCAGGCCTACGACCAGGGACTGCTGCACCAGGTAGACCTGGCCCTGAGGAAAAAGGCCTTTGACAAGTTTGCCGCCTTTCGGCAAAAGGTCCCGGCCAAACTTTTCTTCAACCTGGACAACCGGCTCTTTAACTCCCTAGACTATGCTCCGGGAAATACCCAGTCCATCCTCAGTACCTGTGGACTGACCCAGGATGACATCTGTTTCGAGATTTCCGAAAAACACCAGTTCCGCGACAACTCTGATGTGGCCCGGGTCCTGGACGCCTACCACAGCCAGGGCTTTAAGATTGCCGTGGATGACTGCGGCACCGGGTTTTCTGGACTCCAGCTCCTCTATTATGCCGAACCCGACTATATCAAGATTGACCGTTTCTTCATTCAAAACATGGGCAATGACCCCAAAAAGCGGCTGGTGGTCTCCACCATCGTCAACTTTGCCCATTTCATGGGGAGCCTGGTCATGGCCGAAGGGGTGGAGACCCGGGACGAGTACACCCAGTGCAAGGCCATGGGCTGCGACATGATCCAGGGCTTTTTCATCCAGAAGCCCACCCGTGATATGGCACAGCTGCGGCCCCGGTACGGCCAGATCAGGGAACTGGCCAGAAAAGACCGGCGCAACGGCCGAGTCAAGGACCGTTCCCTCATCGCCGGCGAGATTGAGTATATCGAACCGGTCTCCTGGGATGGGAACATGATCAGCATCGTGGATCGGTTCCGCCGGGAGGATCAGGCCAGCTTTTTCCCGGTGGTGAATGCCGCAGAGGAACCCGTGGGCATCATCCGGGACTCGGCCCTCAAGGAGTTCATCTTTTCCAAGTTCGGCCGCCAGCTCCTGGAGAATCCCAGTTTTGGCAAAGACCTTTCCCGGTTCCTCTCCAAGATTCCCATTGCCGACATTCACTCGTCGGTGGAACAGCTCATCGAGACCTATACCCGCTACAACAACAACGAAGGCCTGGTCATGGTGGATGACATGAAGTATGTTGGCCTGCTTTCCACCAAGTCCCTGCTCAAGCTCATCAACGAGAAGAATTTGACCATGGCCCGGAACCAGAATCCTTTGAGCAAACTGCCGGGCAACACCATGATCCACGAGTATTTCAGCGAGACTTTGTCGGATATGGGGAACCACTACCATCTGGTCTATTTTGACTTTGACAATTTCAAGCCCTACAACGACCTCTACGGCTTTCGGAACGGGGACCGCCTCATCCTGATGTTTGCCGATATGCTTAAAACCGCAGGCCTTTCCAAAAAGCGGTTTGTCGGCCATGTGGGGGGGGATGATTTCTTCCTGGGGATCCAGGGCGGGGACCGGGAAGCTGTGACGGCAGAAGTTCGGAAACTGGCCCTGACCTTTAAACAGAATGCCGAAAGCTTCTATGACAAGACCGCCATAGAGAACGGCTGCATCCAGGCCCGGGACCGTCAAGGGGTACAGCGCAAGATTCCCTTGATCACCGTTTCCGCTGTCATCCTTGAGCTGCCGGCCGGCATTAACCGCCACTGCAGTATTGAGGATGCCGGCAACTTCATTGCCCTACTCAAAAAAGAGGCCAAACAGTCTGAAATCGGCATTGCCCATGCCTCAATCATGGAGTTTCTCTGCATGTCACCCATCACCATGGCGCCGGGTGACAGCCCCTTGTTCTTTGAAGACAAGCCGGACCGGTGTGTGGTTCTCAACCTGGCCAGAAGCGGTATACCGGACCCCTGATTCATAGGCCTTGACGGCCCGGGCCTGACCATGAATCGATTTTGCCTTATTGGCATGAGTGGGCCTGGTATCAGGCCAGATGCATAATCAAATGACAATAGACCTTAAGTGTCAGGGGGGCGGGTGAACAGTTCCGGTGCCACGCCCGCGGCCTTTGCCCGTTTTATCCACTGCTTGCGCGCCAGAACCCGCATATCCTCGACGCTGTCAGTTTCATCCATAATTTCCATGCCCATGAGGGTTTCGATAAGATCCTCCAGGGTCACCAGTCCGTCTGTGCCCCCGTGTTCGTTGACAACGATGGCCATGTGGGTCCGGTGCGTCAAAAAGGTTTCCAGCAGTCTGGTCAGGGGGACCGAGTCCGGCACCGGGATGATGTCCCGCTTCAGCATCTTGAGCTGAACCCCTTCCTCATTCCGGGCGGCGTGGGCCAGGATGTCCTGTTTCAGGACAAACCCTGTGATGTTGTCTAATCCGTTTCTGTAGACCGGAAATCGGGAAAAAGGGGCCTGGACCATAAGGGCCAGGGCGTCAGCAGTGGCTGTCTCCTCGGAAAAGGCCGAAACCACGGTACGCGGGGTCATGATATCGGACACCTTCAGGGACTCGAATCGCAGCAGGTTTTTAATCATCCGGGATTCTTTTTGGGCCAGCTCCCCGGTCTTTTCCCCGGCCGATGCCATGGCCACAAACTCATCCCGGGTGAAAATGTGCAGGGCCTTTCCCCGGGAGATGAATCGGGTGGTCTTTTCCGAGATCCAGACAATGGGATACAGCAGGAGGATCAGGCCCCTTATGAACAGGGAAACAGGCCCAACCAGACGGGTCCAGTAGACAGCCCCGATGGTTTTGGGAATGATTTCAGATAAAAACAGGATCATCAGGGTCATTACACTGGAAAACAGGCCGAACCAGGCGCTGCCAAATACTAGAGTGGCCTTGGCCCCGGCCCCGATCGCCCCGATGGTGTGGGCAATGGTGTTCAGGGTCAGGATGGCTGCCAGGGAGCGGTCCAAGTCGTCTTGCTTGAGCCGCTTGATCAGGGCGGCCCGACCGGGGCGTTTTTCCTTTAGACCTTCTATGTAAGAGGGAGGGATGCTTAACAGCACAGCCTCTGCTATTGAGCAGAGAAAGGAAACCCCCAATGCCAGCAGAACATAAGCTGTCAGTATCAACGCATCAGTTGTGAACGATTCGATGGTCTCTCCTTTCGTCTGCCGGTATTTCAGGGTCAGCGCCTTAGATGAATCTAATGTCCAAGGATAAATAACACATACAATAATCCCTGTGAAACGAGTTTCAAGCCTTGTGAAAAAAGATCAATGGGTATTTGACATGAGATCTGGGCCGTGGTATCGGGGTATAGTTCAGGTGTTCAGAACTCCTGAACTATAAAACTAGAGACAAAAACGCCTTTGCTGGGGATGGCGGGCGTTTTGAATGACAAGTTAAGGGTCAACCGCAATCTATAAACCGCATGACAAGGAGAGGGTATGGGACTCCAGTTCAACAATGAGACCTGTTCCGGATGCAAGGCATGTACGTTGGTGTGTGCCCTGCAGAACCTGAACATCATCAATCCGTCCAAGGCTTGTTTGAATGTATATGGAAAATTTCCTGCGCCTGGCAAATATTTTGTCGACATCTGTGACCAGTGCGGCACCTGTGCCGAGGTCTGCCCCCAGGAGGCGATTAAACTCAAGGCCGGCGCTTACCGCATCGACCGCAGCCTGTGTGACAACTGCCTGATCTGTGTGGACGCCTGTCCGGTCCATGTGATCAAGGTCGACGACAAGAATAATCCCCACAAATGCATTAACTGCAAGCAGTGCGCCGAGGTCTGTCCCCGGGATGCACTCACCTTTGTTTGATAAGGAGGATGCCATATGCTTTACGGATATGCGGGCCAGACCCTGAGAATTGATTTAAGTGCCAGTTTGATCGAAAAAGAGCCGTTGAACCGGGAGTGGGTGGACGACTACATCGGCGGCCGGGGCTTTACCTCAAAGATCCTGTACGATGAAAACCCACCCGGTGTTGCCCCCCTGGACCCCGAAAATCGGTTTATCATTGCCATGGGCCCCTTGAGCGGCCTGTTCCTGCCGGCCTCGGGCAAGACCCATTTTGGTACAAAATCCCCTGCCACCGGCGGATACGGGGATTCCAACATGGGCGGTCACTTCGGGGTCAACATGAAATATGCCGGATACGATGTCACGGTTCTTACGGGCAAAGCCAGTGAGCCATCCTATATTTTTATTGACGATGACACCGTGGAGATCCGGCCGGCTGCTTCTTATTGGGGACAGGGGTCCTTTGCTGTAGAAACCGCGATGAAAGCAAAACTGGGCGAAGACTTCCAGATTTTATCCATTGGCGAAGCCGGGGAGCGGCTGGTGAATTTTGCCTGCATTTCCCATGACTTCGGCCGGCAGGCCGGCCGCATCGGCATCGGTGCCGTTCTTGGATCCAAGAATATCAAGGCCATTGCAGTCCGGGGAACCGGGAGCATCCCGGTTTTTGATCCCAAGGGTCTGCTGAAAAAAGGCAAACAGACCTATGCTGCATGCCGAAAAAAGCCGGGATTCACCGGCTGGACCCCTGAGGGCACCGCCGGCATCACCAATTGGTGCAACGATGTGGGGGCGCTGCCCACCCGTAATTTCAAGACATCCAACTGCGACTATGCCGACAAGATCAACGGAAAGGCCATTCTCCGAGAGCTTAAAATCACGGACAAAGGTTGCTTTGCCTGCCCTATCCCCTGCGGTAAATACGGTCTTGCCAAAACCCATTTTGGCAAGAAATACGTGGAGGGGCCGGAGTATGAGACCCTCTCTCTTCTGGGATCCAACTGTGAACTTGACGACATCCACGGCATTGCCCATGCCAACTGGGTCTGTGACGAACTGGGCCTGGACACCTGCTCTGGCGGGGCCGTGGTCAGCTTTGCCCTGGAATGCTATGAAAAAGGGCTGATCTCAAAACAGGAGATGGGCATGGATGTCAAATGGGGGGATCTGGCGTCCATCGTTCATATTCTGGAAATCATCGCCAGGCGTCAGGGCATCGGCGATGTTCTGGCCCGGGGGGTGCGCGAGGCTGCCGAGATCATCGGCCATGATGCAGACAAATTTGCCGTTCATGTCAAGGGCCTGGAGTGGACCGGGTACGAATCCAGAAACGCACCCGGCATGATGCTGGGCTATATGACCGCTGATATCGGGGCCCATCATGGCCGGTGCTGGGTATTGGGCGCTGACGTGGCCACGGCCGTGGGCGGTAACAAGGATGCCAATGTCCATGATCTCATATCTAGCGGGGCAAATTTTGACACCATTCCCAAGGCAGACCACAAAAACGTGGTGCCCCTGGTCCTCAAATCCCAGCACCTGAGACCGGCCTTTGACATCCTGGGCACCTGCCGGCTTCAGTACATGGAAATCGGGCTTGAAACCCATTATTATGAAGACCTCTACTATTATGCCACCGGCAGAAAAATGGATTTTCAAACAGATCTGCTGAGGCTGTCGGAAAAAATCTGGCATCTGAACCGGATGTACAACCTAAGAGAGATCAAGGATTTTGGACGCAAGTTTGATTATCCCCCGGTCCGGTTCACCCAGGAACCCATCCCCAACGGCCCCAACAAGGGGCATTGCATGTCCATGGAAGTGGTCGAAGAGATGCTGGACAGCTATTATGCGGCCCGGGGCTGGGACAAAAACGGGATTCCCACCCCCCAGACCCTTGAAAAGCATAATCTGAAGATATGATAACCATTACCCTCTGTTTGTCAGAAAGCCTGCTGTCCATCTTCCGGGACATGGGCAGACCCCTTGAGGAGACCATCGTGATCCAGGCGGCTTCCGGCATTACAGCCCTTGAGGTCATGGCCGGGCAGGGGATCAATCCTTTGCTCGTGCCCATGATGGCAGTGAAAACCCAAGACGGAACCTGTCGCATCGACCGGGACACCGCATTTAAAACAGATGTTGAATTGATTTTTTACGGCCCCCTGGCAGGGGGATAAAATACCCAAGGAAAAACAAATGCCTCTGCAATTTAGCAATATTCATGTCAACTCAGCCCCACAGGCCCTGGCCCAGCAGATCGTTGACCGTATCAACAAAGGGGAGCTTGCACCGGGAAGCCAGCTGCCCAGTCAGCGGAAACTGGCCGAAATGTTCGGGGTTAGCTTAAGCTCCATCCGGGAGGCCGTTAAAATCCTGGACATCATGGGATGCATTACCGTGGCCCACGGACGGGGGATGTTCGTGGCTGAGGATGCCCCCTGCACCGCCACCCGGCTGCCGGACACCGCCAGTGTCTTTGAGGCGGTATCCCTGCGGGATCTGATGGCCGCAAGGCAGGTGGTGGAATGCGCGGCTGCCAAAATGGCCGCTGTTCAGGCCGATGAGGAGAGCATTGCCCATCTTGAGTCCCTGGTCAGGAAGATGCGGGAGAACCAGGACAGCACCCGCACCTATTACCAGCTGGATTTTGGGTTTCATCTGGCGGTTGCAGAAGCTACGGGCAACAGGGCCATCATTGAAATGATCAAGCTGCTGGTGGAACGTTCCCACGACTATATCGGCTTTATGGATGAGTCGTTGGGCATCTCCATGGCGTTTAATGCTGACCGGGCCATGACCACTGCCGAACAAACCGTGGCGCATATTGCGGCCGGCCGTGAACAAGAGGCTGGCCAGGCCATGCACGGCCATTTAAATATTGTGAATGTTGAAATAGACAGAGGATTTTCCAAAAAACCAGATTGACCGGCTCACCTGTTTGACCTGGTAGCCGGAATGGAGGGACAATGCCTTGACCGAATTAAACTTTAAACCCAGACTTCAGGTCCTTGACCAGGACCAGGTGGACCGGATTCATTCGGCCACCTGCCACATTCTTTCCCACACCGGTGTCTGCGTTACCCACCCCCGGGCCCGTGAACTTTTTGCCGGGGCCGGGGCTGTGGTGGAATCCGATCGAATCAAAATTCCCCGGGATCTTCTTGAGCAGACCATTGACAAGGTGCCGTCCCAGGTGATCCTGGGCAATCGGCATGGTGAACCTGCCGTGACCCTGGAAAAAGACGCCTCCTGGTTCGGCGCCACCCTGGACGATATCTATTATCTGGATCCGGTCACCGGCATCCGCCGTCAAATGACCCTGGAGGATACCCGGAGCGTGGTCAGCCTGTCGGATGCGCTGCCCAATCTGACCTGGGGAATGACCTTTGGCACCATATCGGATGTGCCGGCTCAAATGGCGGATCGCTATGCAGCACGTCAAGCCTTGATTTATTCGGAAAAGCCGGTGGTGGTATCCAGTAACAGTGCGGATAATCTGGCCGACATTATAGAGATGGCCAAGGCCGTTGTCACCAACGAGAAGGCCTTTGGACAGGCACCGCCCCTTGCCTCATTTGTCACCACCCTGTCTCCTCTGGTCCTTCCGGATCATGTGGTGGATCAGATGCTTTTGGCTGCAGAAGAGGGGATTCCCCAGGTGGTCTACAACGGGATCCAGGCCGGCAGCACTGCGCCCATGAGCTTTGCAGGGGCCGTGGCCCAAGGCAATGCTGAAACCCTGGCCGGCCTTACCCTGATCCAGCTGGCAAGGAAAAACAGCCCGGTGATCTTTGGCTCTTTTTCCACCATCATGGACATGCGCTCCAGTATCTTTTCCTTTGGTGCCCCGGAAATGAACCTGATGATTGCGGCCCATGCCCAGATCGCCCGCCACTACGATATTCCCTTTTACGGTGCGGCCGGCTGTTCTGATGCCAAGCTGCCGGATTCCCAGGCAGCGGCCGAGGCCATGTTTTCCTGCTTTTCATCCGCCATGACCGGGGCAAACCTGGTACACGACACAGGCCTGCTGGAGTACGGCACCATGATCTGTCCGGAACAGATGGTCCTGGTCAACGAGTTGCTTCACCTGGTGGGCCAGTACATGGGCGGCCTGCCAGTGAGTGACGAGACCCTGGCTTTGGATGTCATCGATGCGGTGGGGCCCGGCGGCCACTACCTGGGCCAGCAGCACACCCTTGCCCATTTCAAGGATGTTTATTACTCGGGTCTGTTTGACCGGAAAAGCTATCCCACCTGGACATCGGCCGGGGCGAAAACACTGGCCACCCGGAATAGGGAACAGACCCTGGCTTTAATGAGTCAAAAGCCTGCAATGCTTGACCCTGTCGTTCTCAAAGAGCTTGATCGTATGTGCGGCCACTGGAAATAACGGCCATGGGCCGCTTTGGTCTTCGGGCCACAACTAAACCCCTTTGCAAAAGGAGACCTCCATGGGATTTGAAGACAATGTCCGGCAGACCGGGCTCAAATTGTACGAAACTGCAGAAAAATCAAAACCCTCTCTGTTTAAAAAGGACTTCTGGACGGGCAAAATCATGGACCTGTCCATGAAAAATACGGCGTTTAAAGAGGAGATGTTCCGATTTGTGGATGTCTTTCCCTATCTGTCCGATCAAAAAGAGGTGGCCCGCCATATCCAGGAGTACTTCTGCCGTCCGGGACAGGATTTTCCAAAATCCGTTCAATGGGGCCTGTCCCATGTCCGTCCTGATTCCATGGTGGCCAAGGTGGCTGCCGGCAAAATTGGCAAGAACATCTCCAGCATGGGCCGCCAGTTCATCACCGGCGCCACCATTGATGAGGCCGCCCCTTTGTTGAAGAAGACAAGAAAAAAGCAAGGGGCAGCCTGGACCGTAAAGATTCTCAAAGAGGCTGTTACCTCCACCCATGAGGAGGAGGCTTTCCTTGAAAGCCAGGTGCAGCTTTTGGAACGTTACGCTGAGATAGCCAGGGACTGGCCGGCCCTGGGAACGGGCGAACCAGGGGGGCTGGACTGGGGCGTCACTCCCCAGGTGAATGTCTCTTTGATGGCCTCCTGCCTCTACTCCCAGTACCTGCCCAAAAGCTGCGCCATGGACTATGCCATTGACCGGGCAAAGGAGCGGCTGCGGCCCATTTACCGCAAGGCCCTGGATCTAGGGGCCTATGTGATGGTGGATATGGAGCATCTGCCGGCCCGAAAATTTACCCTGGAGCTGTTCAAGAGCATTAATCAAGAGGCTGAGTTCAGGGACTGGCCCCACAAGGGGATTGCCTACCAGGCCTATATGAAGGATGCGCTACCATTGCTCGATGAACTTATGGCCTGGGCCAGGAACAACAACCAGGATTTTGGCATCCGGCTGGTCAAAGGCGCCTTCTGGGACGAAGAAGTGGTGCTGGCCAACCTATACAACTATCCCATCCCTGTGTTCACCAACAAGCACGCCACAGATGCCAGCTATGAAAGATGCGTCCGCGTCATCCTGGAAAACCAGGAACATATCCTGCTTAAATGCGCCTCTCACAACATCAGGACCGTGGCCTATACCCTGGAATGTGCAAAAGAACTGAAGGTTCCCAAATCCCGCCTGGAGTTTCAGATGCTCCACGGCATGGCGGAAAACCTTCGGCGGGCCTGGAAAGACCAGGATCTGAACCTGCGGCTGTACTCCCCGGTGGGCGAAATTGTGCCGGGCATGGCCTATCTGGTCCGGCGCCTTCTGGAGAACACCTCCAGCGAATCCTTTCTGCGCCAGAGTTTTGCCGACGGGCAGGCCAAGGAAGCCCTGCTGAGGGATCCGGCTGAACTGGCCGGAGAATCCGAGGCTGGCCAGCCACCTGATGAGACCGGTGCCCCGGGAACCCAGCACGCATTTTCAAACGAGCCGCCGGTCTCCTGGGACACCCCGACCTGGGCGGCCTTTGCCGCAGCCCTGGAAGAAACCCGGAAGCAGTTTCCCGTGTGCGTGTCCCCGGTCATAGACGGCAACTCATGTGCCGGTGGTGTGGAGCAGATCACCAAAGACCCCAACGATTCAGCCCGGATGGTGGCCCGGACTGAACACTCAGGACCCGGGCTGGTGGACGATGCTGTCTCTGCGGCAACTGCTGCAGCCGCTGCCTGGGCAGACACGGATCCTCAAGAACGGGCCGGCATATTGTTTGCTGCAGCAGACAGGCTCAGAAAAGACCGCCATCATTTTGCCGCCCTTCTGGTCTACGAGACCGGCAAGAACTGGACCGGTGCCCAGGGGGATGTGTCAAAATCCATTGATCTGCTCGAGTTTTACGGCAGGGAAATGATCCGGCTGTCCGCCTCCCGGACCCTGGCATCCATCCCGGGTGAAACCAGCCGCTCGGTGTTTGCCCCCCGGGGAAGCGGTGCAATCATCACCTCCTGGCGCAATGCCCTGCCCGATGCCGTGGGGATGATTGCCGCAGCCGTGGTCACGGGCAACGCCGTCGTTTTCAAGCCCTCATCCCGGGCCCCGGCCGCAGGCCAGGCCGTGGTGACGCTGTTTGACAATGTCGGACTTATGGCAGGCGTGATCAACTTTTTACCGGGGGCTGGCAAAGAGACCGGCCGGCTTCTGGTGCGTCACCCGGATGTGGATTTTGTGGGATTCAGCGGCACTGCTGTCACGGGTGCCGATGTCATGAAAGGCGCCTGTGACACCCCTGAAAAACCCGGCCGCTATAAACCGGTCATTGCCCGGACAGGGGGAAAGAACGCCATTATCATTGACAGTGACGCCGACATTGATGCGGCCCTCTGGCCGGTGGTCTACTCGGCATTGGGGTATATGGGCCAGGGATTTTCCGCCGCCTCCCGCCTCATTGTGCTTGAAAATCATTTTGATACCTTTGCACAACGGTTTAAACACGCCGTGGAAACCATGATTCCCGGACCGGCTGATGCGCCCCGGACCGATATCAGTGCCGTTATTGACCAGGAACACCTGGACCGGATCAACCGTTACATCCAGCTGGGCATGGACCAGGGCAGGCTGCTGACCCGGGGGGCATCCTTCAAAGGCCATGGCACCCATATTCAGCCTGCCGTGTTCACGGACATTTCTCCTGACAGCCCCCTGGCCATGGATGAGATTGCAGGACCGGTGGTCTGTTTGTTCAAAGCCAGTGATTTTAACCATGCCCTGGCCCTTGCCAACCAGAGCAATTACGGCTATACCGGGGGTATATTCTCAAGAAGCCCGGCCAACATTGAACAGGCCTGCCGAAAGTTTGCCGTGGGCACCCTGTTTATCAACCAGGGGATTGCCAATGCCATGGTTCAGCGGCACCCTGCCGCCCACCTCAAAGGGTCGGGTACCGGTGCCCCTGCCATGGGAACCGACTATCTTGCCCAGTTCATGGTTTCCCGGACCATTGTTGAAAATACGTTCCGAAGCGGGTTTGCCCCCATGGAACAAGAGACCACAAGGAAGGATCAATGATATCATACCCCGAGCCCATTGAAACGGTTTTGCAGCAGCAGCGAAAGTTTCATGCCCGTCAGATCGAGCTGATCGACCTGGCCCTGGCCGCCGTACAGCAGCAGCCTGCTGACACACAAGATCTTCCCGGCGGCCGCCGGGAAGACAAGACCAGCAGCCGGTACCAGATTCAGTGGACACGCCATATTAAAGAACTTCTGGAAACCTATTCCGAATTTACCATTGTCCGGCTTCAGCAGGACCTGGCCGAAGAAAAGGCCATTGCCGCCGCGCAGACCCCTCCGGGCAGGAATATGATTATCAACGTATTGAGCCGGTTGAAAAAAAAGGGGCTGGTGCAGCGCATCTCGCCCGGGGTCTACCGGGTGAAAAAAGAGGAGACCCTGTCCGGGGATCCGGGGTGATCTTTTCGCATGTCAGTTCTCTGGGAATCGCAGGTTTTTGACGAACAGGTCCTGGAATCCGGGATCACCTGCCAGGTCAACGGTCTTGATGCGGTCGGCAAGGCAAATGGATTCTTCAAGGCTGGCATTGTCACACAGGGCCATGACCGCGCCGGCCCCTGCGGCGTTGCCTGCCGCCTCAATCCGGTTCGGCGCCAGGGCCGGTATCATTCCCAGCCGGATCAGGTCTGCCTTGTTCAGGTAGGATCCGAAGGCCCCTGCAAGGATGATCTTTTCCAGCGTGTCCAGGCCTGCTTTTTTCAGCAGCAGTTCAATGCCGGTCATGAGGGCGGATTTGCCCAGCTGCACTGACCGGATGTCCTTCTGGCTGATATAGATCTTTTCGGATTCTCTGTTTCCAGGAACAAGGGTAACGCTTTTTTCACCCGAGGCATAGGCCCCGTCCGGCCTGAGGATCTGCCGGTCACAGAACTGAGCCACGGCGTTGATGATGCCCGCTCCGCAGATACCGGAAACAGGAGCACCAGGTTTACCAGTCACCGTGGAAAATCCGGAAACGACGCCATCTGAACCGATGAAAACCCCATTGACAGCCCCGGGAACGGCCTGGCTGCCGCAGGAGATGGTGGCCCCCTCAAAGGCCGGACCCGTGGCGCAGGACGTGGCAAAATACCTGTGTTTTCCCTTGAGCAGCAATTCTCCGTTGGTGCCCAGGTCAATCATGAGGGTGCCCTGGGGCTGATGATAAAAATCAACGGCCAGGGCTGCGGCCAGGGTATCCCCGCCGATAAAACCAGACACATTGGGCAGGGTCCTGACCGTAAAATGGGGTCTTTTAAATCCCAGGTCTGCCGACTCATAGGTCCGGGTCTCATAAACCGCAGGTTCATAGGGAGATATGCCCAGGGAAGAAGGGTCTATTCCGGCGAAAATATGAACCATGGCAGGATTGCCGACCACCACCATTTTAGAGGCATTGGCCGCCTCAAGGCCTTGATTCTTGAGAAGGGTTTCCATCCCCCACTGAATATGCCGGACGGCCATGGCCTGGAGTCTGGTCAGATTTTTGGGGGTCTGGCCAATGGCGCTGATGCGGCTCATCACATCGTCGCCATATATGGCTTGGGAATTTTTCAGGGCAATGGAAGAGATGACTTTGCCGCAGCCCATGTCGCAGAGGAAAATCCCGATGGTTGTGGTGCCCAGGTCCACGGCAAACCCCAATCCCCGCTTTGATGCGGTAAAGCCGCGGGTGAACCGTTCCGGCAGCTTCACCCCGGCCTTGTCCATGTGCAGCACCGAAAGCAGGGAGGTGTCTGGAATGTGGATGGCGATATCTGTGTCCACCTTGTACTGGCAGGCATTGATCGTCTCACGGCGGCCCCTGTCCTGTAACAGGTCAACCTGGCACTTGCCGCAAATGCCTTTTCCACCGCAGTCGGATCTTAAAAAAATATCATGGTGGATCAAAGCTTCAATGAGCCGCTGTCCCGGCCGGGTTTGAATTTGTTTTTTTCGGGACGGGTTTTGTATACGGATCAGGGGCATGGTCTTATCCTAATGGTGTTGTTTCATCTGGCAGGTCTGTTTTCTGCTGCAGACATCGCAGGTGCTGCCTACCTTGACCGCAGTGTACCCCGGCCCGATACCGATGAGGGCGGTGATGGTTTTCAACGGGTGAAGTGTGCCATTGTCCTTGAGGGTTACACCGATCTTTTCCAAGGGCAGCAGCCGGCAGAGCAGGGACTGCTCCTCCAGGTCCCATCCGTGGACAGAGCCTGGACTCAGATAGGGGCTGACCCCGAAGCCCAACCGCCAGGCCGCTTCCTCTGCCTGGTTTTTTATGAGGGCACCTGTTTTTTCGAGCATGGCCAGGCCGATGATATCCATCACATAGGCCTCCAGCGGGTCAGCCTTTGACCGTATCTTTTCCTGTGCCGGTTCAATTGATCCGCCGATGGTGCAGACACTGACCATGACCCGGGTCGCTGGTTCAAGAAAACTCATGGACGCGTTCAACCGGATGGGCACAGGTTCACCTGAGGAAAGAAGAATCCTGCCGCTTTGGTTGTCCGGGCCGGTTTCAAAGTCGAACCACCGAACCATTGCAACCGGGTCCCACAGGGTTCTGACGGTCTCAAATACCGTCCATGCGATCTGGCGCAGCCGGTCCTGGTGGCAAGACAGGGGAAGCCTGTCCAGAATGTCCTGGAACGAAAGTTCCAGTGTCAGCAGTTTTGGTTCAGTGTCCGGGGTCATTTGGCGTCAGCCTGATCCGTTAATGGCGGCGTGTCAAGAAATTTCATGGCCGACCCCATGATGTTCATCACAACGGGAAGGATGAAATCGGAAAAGGCAACGGGAACGCCTTGGCGGTCTGTCATATTGGGCAGGATAAGGATGTGGCTGATTGGAAACTTTTTGATGTTGGACAGACGGGAATCCTGGGCAAACTGCTGCTGGGTGATGACCACTATTCTGGCATAGCGGCTGCCAAAGGTGGCCAGTTCGTCCATTGCGGCGTCAAACCGGGTTTCGCTGGTGGCGTCGATGATGACCAGGCAGTCCTGGTCGGTATCGTAGTCGCGTTTCAGTACGGGCAGGTACCATTGGTCGTCAATGATAAACAATGGTGCCGTGTCCGGCTGCAGGGTCATGGTGTAGGTGGTTAAAAATTGATCCACATCTGTCCCGCCCAGGTAGCGGTCCTCCCAGTCTTTGACCAGGGGCTCGGAATGGGCCTGAATCATCTTTTCCCGGCTTTTCAGCCGAACGTATTTGGCCCCGTAGTCCGGGTCCACCAGCACCAGGTGGGAATAAGCGCTGGCGCCGTAGGTCTCGCCTTCCAGCAACCTGTGGGGATGGGTCTGGAACTTGTACTCCCAGGCAATGCAGCTGCCTTTGGAGCCGGTGATAAAGAGCAGTTTTTTATAGGAAAGGTTTTCGGCAATGGTCCTCTGGATGGCCTGTCTGAAATTCATATCCGAAAAAAGGGTCTTTACCGAGGGAAGAATGGATTTCAAATGGGTGCCAACCAGACCGGCCTGGCCACTGTCTCTGAATACGGTGCAGAAAAATTGGGACAGGGCAAAATAGACCTCTTCATAGGGGCAGTCCGCATGGGTGGGCGCAAGAAAATAATTGCCCAGGGAGGCGGAAAAAGAGGCGCGGAGGGCCGGGGTTTCTAATGGCGGGCCAATCCAGACCAGGCCATCCTGGGCTTTGGCCGTGACCTCTTCAAGGGCTTTGGCATCCGGCGTTCTGGATCCGACCACAACCACCAGGCTGTCCTCGGTGCTGAGGCCTTTGATCTCCTCCGGGTATTCTATCTGAAGGGGCGGGGGGAAAAGCGGTTCCCATAGGCGGATGAAATTCCGGCACCCGGATTCGGCATACTTGTCCATGGGCACGAAAAGGATGACCCCGTCGTCGGCCAGATAGGAAAAGATGAACCGATACACAGCCCCGAGATCTGCGGGATCGGCCTGGTCAAAGAAGGCGGTAAAGGGGTCGGCAGCGTGGAACCGGGCGGACAGGGTCAGAATGTCTTTGTAGAATCTTGTCTCCTCCTGGGACTGGCTTTCCGCCATCCAGGCAAGGGGGCTAGAGGCAGGGCAGAAGGTGAGGCGGCTGTTTTTTTCGGCCAGGTTCTCCATGAGGGCCTCCCGGGTCAGCTTTGAACGGTCCTTCATTCGTCCGGCAGTAACGGATTTCACCATGTTTCTGGGCATTTCTCCGGAAAGCCTGCCCTGGGCCAGCCCGAAGTAGTATCCCAGCAGAAAGAAAAAAGGCAGGTCAATAAGGGGCTGAAAATAATCCGGAACCTTGGGCAGAAAGATTGTCTGGCGAGACAGGTTTTGGAACTGATCCTTTTCCCGGTTGGTGTAGGTGACCGTTGAAAAAGGGATGCCGGCCCGGTCCAGAGAGCGCATGAAATCGGCGGCCCGGTCCAGTTGCCGGCTGTGGGTGGCCTGCACCAGGACCAGATCCTTGTCCGTGACCGCAGTGCCCAGAAAAGCTTGCTGTTCTGAATAATCCAGTGCCGCACCCATGGAGGTCCAGGCGTTGAGTTCCAGGTTCAAGGCTGCAAGTCTGCCGGTTCCGGATTTATGCAGGGCATCGATGATATAGTGGCGCCAGGTTTTGCAGGCCTGCCCGGACACCTGTCTGCAGAAGTTTAGGACATCCTCCCGGTCCAGCATGGCATGGATTTCTTCTGGCAGGGTCTGCATCTCTGATATCAGCCTGGCGGTTTCCGTGTCGGTTTCCCCTGTGACGGTGCGGCGGGCATACAAACAGAAAAGGTCAAGGATCATGAGCATGCACACAGATGTTTTCAGCGGTGCCACAGTGGCCTCTTCACCGCTGAGCACCGGGATGACTCCCCCGCTTTTTCTGAGGATCAGGCCCAGGTCTGAAAAGGGCTTTTCCGTGACCCCCACCATGAGAATTTTCCTTTTCAGCAGAAGGGTGGCAAAGTCGATCATGTCCGATGTGGTGCCCGACCAGGAGATCATGACCACAAGATCCCGGTCCGGGTTAATCCCCCTGGTGCTGCCCATGTCCAAAGGGGTGGTCACGATGATATTGACACCGGGTAGAAACCTTTCCATGTTTTTTTCAACTATATGGGCCAGCTCATAACTGAACCCGGTACTGATGAGTATGATGCGGCGCAAAGAGGAGAAGGATTTGCCGAACCGCCGTGTCAAAAGCCTATCCCGGATATCGAACCGGGGCAGGTTGCCCTGGGTGTACCGGTCCAGGATTTCCCTGAGCAGGCCCGGGATCTCTGTGAGGTGTTCCTCGTAAAAGGACTTGCCGAAATCCTTTTCAAAGGCAATGGGGGTGAGATGGGTGGTCTCCGCCTGGATTCTTCCCTTTTTATTTCCATTGAAATCCCGGATTTCCAGGGCCCGGTCCAGGGCGTTTGTTCCAGGCCGGGAAAGGATTCTTGCAAAGGTTCTGGGCTGGTCCAAGGCGAAGATTTCCACTTCAAACGGGGCAAGCAGTGCCATTTTTTCCTTCTGGAACCGGGAAGAGGGCTGCTCAAAAAACCGGGGCTCCACGATGACAGACTTTCTGGCAGCCTCTTTCATGAGTTTTCTGAGCCGTACCGTGGTGGACTGGATCAGGGACTGGGGAAACAGCCCGATGGCGGCGTTGATGTCAGAGACCACCATGAAATCGGAGTGCTGCCGCCGTTTGACAATATAAATGGGCCGGTTGTGGGTGCCCACAAAGAGCCTGTCCCGGGCGACCAGGCTGAATCCTGCAACGGCGAACTGCCCCCCGGACTGGATCATGACCTCCATGGCTTGGACAAAGGCGTACTCGTCAATATCTTGCGTGCTTTTATCCTTGAGGGTTTTAAAAATGCTGTAATCCACAGACTGGCTGCAGATGGAGATGTCCTCCAGACCCAGCCGGTGCTGCCGCTCAATGACGGCGTACCGCTGTCTTGCGTTTTCCACCGTATCAAAGTAATAGCCCCAGAGAAGCGAAAACAGCTCAGTGGAGTTTTCACTTCTCATTTTCAGGCCTGCCACCCGGGTCAGATATGCCTGGACCCGGGTTTCGATATCCGCGTTGAACTGTCCGTTCAGCACCACAGCCCTTAATTTTTTCTCATCCACAAAAGGATGACTGTTCCGGACCGAAATGGCGGACTGAAGGGCCCAGCGTCCCTGGCCCAGAACGGGTCCGGCCATGTGACGAAGCAGCAGGGGATGGGTCTGGCCCGGGATATGGCCTGCGGGAAGCAGGCTGCCTTGCCCGGATCTGTCCTGCACCTGCCCGGAGAGGGTCTCCGCCTGAAAACAGGCCAGGGCGGCTGCAGCGGCAATACCGTAGACATTGTACAGGCGTTCAGTCCGGTAAAGGCTTTTCCAGTGCATGGGCGGACCCTGGGCGGTCATGGCCCAGAAAGCATCAAAAATTTCCTGGATCCGGTCATCCCGCTCCGGGGTGCTGCCGGCCAGAACCGACCGGTCAATGCTTCTAAAGAGGTTGGCAACGCCGTCAATGGCATGGTCGGACGGCAGGACCACCACCAGGTTATGAAGGCATTTCCACAGGTATTTTCGGGTGTAGGGGTGTTTGCGGCCCGTGCCGGAGTCTGCCCGCTTAGGATGGCCGGGATGTTCACCCTGGGCATAGGAGGCAAACACCTGCCTGAACTCCGCCAGGAGGGTCTCCTTGTCAATGGGGGGAGCCTGCCGCTCCCAGAGGCTGTTGACCCGGGACCGGAAGGCTTGGGTGAACAGGGATTCCACCACCACAAGGGGCAGATCAAAGTTTCGGGTAAACCGTTTCACCGCCAGGCGGAACCGGTTGGGGGTGTCGATTCTGAGCCGGGTCTGGATATCTTCGCTTCCCGGGGTGCCAGGGGGGATTACATTGCCGGCACGGCTGTCTGTCAGCTCGGACCAGAGCGGTGCAGGGGTGCTGCGCTGGCTGCCTGAAAAGTGGGCGCCAGGATCAAACCCCTCAAGGGCCAGCAGTTTCTTCTGGTTTTGGATGATGACATCGGTGAGATTGCGGGGGGGCGGGTCCATGGCCGAAACCACCCGGAGTTCGGAGTCCTCAAATACGGGAAACCGGTTGAGCCCGTCTGAAAGGTTGACCACTGATCCCAGTTCCCTTCGGATTTTTATGGGCTCTTGTTCACTGCCGGCAAGGCCGATTCCCGTACTGTCCGGGGCCCGGTACACAATCGCCCACATTCCGCTCAAAACGCGGCTTACACTGTTTCCGGCATCTCCATAGTAGGCGACAATTCCGCACATTCGACCGACCCTTTACAAAGAGGTTTTTTGGGAATATACCCTTTTCAAGATTCCCATCTTTCCTGGAATTTGGGCAGTTCATCCGACACTGTATAATATTCGGCCTTCTGGCTCAACCAGATATGGCCGATGGTCTTTAATTCCGAAGCGTCGTCCAGGGACCCTGCGGCAACGGAGATGTTTTCTCTGCCTTCCGGGGCCCAGAACAGGGCGGCCCCGCAGACGGAGCAGAACCCCCGCTGAACCCCGGGGGTTTCGTCCGTCACCGAGTCGAACCAGGTCAGGGTCTTCTGGGAGACCAGGGTCAGGTGAGGAACCGGAACGCTGGTGTAAGCACCGTAATGGCCGTGGAATCGCCGGCATTTGGCACAATGGCAGTTCACAATATGGCGCAGTTTCCCGTTGATTTCGTAACGGACCGCCCCGCACAGGCAGCCGCCGGTGGTTGTTTTATCCATTGAATTCTCCTTTGGATGAGCAGAGGGTGATCAAACGGGCGGCATCCGTCTCTTGTTCAAAGTGCATGACACAGTCCCGGATCTTTTCTGCCGCATCCTGCCCGAGAACCGGGGCGGCCAGCCACATGAACTTGTCGCCCAGTTCCCGGTCCGTGGGCAGGCCCGATGCCGGATCCCACCGGGCAGGCATTTCACCCGATACAAAGGTGCGCCCGTCCCGGGTGGTCAGTCTGACCTCGGATTCGGCCTTTTGGGGAAAAGCCTTTTGAAACCGGTCCTGGGGGGTGATGGTGATGCGGTCCATGAGAAACCTGATCCGGGGATCAAAAAGCCCTGGCGGTAGAACCTGGGCCGGTCCCACCTTTTTGTCCACCAGGGCGGCGGCAATGGGAAAGGGAATGTTGTACTGGGCCTCTTCGGTGTTTTTGGGATGGGCCTGGCTCAGGGCGGCAGCCTCCCTGAAGGTAAAGACCTCCACGGCCTTTATGTCGTCAGGCGCAAGCCCGTGGTCCTCCATGAGCTTTAACGCGCCGTCCACCCCGGGCTGGGCCCAGCGGCAGGCGGCATAGGGCTTGACATAGAGGTGCATGATCTCCCAGGACCGGCCCAGGGAGGTGACCCAGTCCTTTTGGGGGCTATCCTTGAACAGGGGGCAAATGCCGGTGAATCCCCGGTCTGCCATGAGAACGGACATCATGGCGGTCATGCACCCCCAGCCGATGCTGTCCTTGCCCATGGAGGGGGTCTCAATGCACTTCATCATGGGGGCGATGGGGGCGTGGTACTCTGCCGCGCCCAGGGCATGGCAGAGGCGTTCTTGGGACAGGCCCAGTAGCCTGCCGGCTGCGGCAGCACCGCTGACCGCTCCCCAGGACCCTGACGAGTGGTAGGTGTCATAGGTGGCATGGCGGATGAGGCCGGCCCGGATGCCGGTTTCATAGCCGATGACCAGGGCCGTGAGAAACTCAGGCCCGGAGACCGGACCCGATGTCTGGCCCGCCATCTGGGCTGCGGCCAGAACAACGGGCAAAACGCAGGCACCGGGGTGGCCTTTGATGTCCCGGTATCCGTCGTCAATGTCCAGAGCGTTGCCGGCAAAGCCGTTGACAAGGGCAGCCCCCGAGGCGGACAGGGGGGTGCCCCGGACCAGGACACTGGCCTGGTTGCCGGGGAACTGGGTCCGGGCGACCCCCTCCATCAGCGCTGCCACCGGGGTGTGCTGGCCTGGGATCAGGGCGCCCAGGGTGTCCAGAAGACAGCGTTTGGACTGGTGGCGGACATCCCCGGGCAGGTCCTGCCAGTGGGTATCCCGGATAAATGCCAGGACATGGCCGGTGTGGTCCATTGAAACCTCCGTGGTATTTCTGAAGACTGTTTTTTGGGTCAGGCCTTGATGGTGCCGGCTCTGACGCCTTTAAGGTAGTTCATGCAGAAATTGTCGTGGCCCAGGAGCATGTCTGCGGTGAGCACGGTGGCCATGATTTTGTCATCCAGGGGGTCAATGATGGCCGAATCCATCCCTGCGGCCATCATGAGGGTGACAAAGGTCCGGTTGATGATCCGCCGCTGGGGAAGACCATAGGAGATATTGGACAGGCCTCCGGTGATATGGACCTGTGGGTATGCCGCCTTAATCTGGGTTACCGCCTCCAGCACCATGGTGCCCTTGGCTGTGTCTGTGCTCACGGGCTGGACCAGGGGATCGATGTAAATCCGGGAGGTGTCGTAGCCGATGCCGGTGATCTCTTTTACCAGTCGGGTGGCACGGTCAACGATATCCCCGGCATCCGACGGCATGCCGGCGTCATCCATGCACAGGGCAATGATCCTGCAGTCCTTGCCCTTTAGAAAGGGCATCATGGTGTCAAACCGTTCTTTTTCAAGGCTGATGGAGTTGATCATGGGGGGCTGGTCCACCATGGCGTAGGCCGCCTCAAGCACGGCCGGGTCCGGGGAATCCAGGCACAGGGGCACCTGGGCCACAGGGCCGATGGTTTCCATCAGCCAGGTCATGTCTTCCAGTTCATGGCCGATACGGGCGCCGGCGTTGACATCGATGTAATGGGCGCCGGCAGACTGCTGGGCCTGGACATCCGCTGTGATGTATGCGGTGTCCCTGGCTGCCACAGCCGCCTGAACCGCTTTTCTTGAGGTGTTGATCCGTTCTCCGATGACTTCAAACATTGTGGCCTCCTTAAGGCTTATCCGGCCAGGGCTTTGGCGGTTTTGGCGGCAGAACCGGCATCCTGGGCAAAGGCGTCTGCCCCGATGCTGTCGGCATAGGCCTGGGTCACAGGGGCGCCGCCTACCATAATTTTTACCTGGTCCCGCAGGCCGCTTTCTGTCACGGCCGCAACGGTCTGTTTCATCATGGGCATGGTGGTGGTCAAAAGGGCGGACAGACAGAGGATATTGGCGTTTTTTTCCCGGATCTGGCTGACAAAGGTGTCTGGTGGAATATCCACCCCCAGGTTGTGGACGGTAAGGCCGGCACTTTCCATCATCATGGCCACCAGGTTTTTGCCGATGTCATGAAGATCCCCCTTGACCGTGCCGATGACCACGGTGCCCTTGGCAGCAGAAGCATCTTCGCTTAAAAGGGGCTTGAGAATCTCCACCCCTCGGGCCATGGTCTGGGCTGCCATGAGAACCTCGGGAATGAACATGTCTTCGTTTTCCATTTTTTCGCCAACAATGTCCATGCCGGCGATCAGTCCGCTGTTAAGGATGTCCGCGGCCGGGGTGCCACTGTCCAGAGCCGCCTTGATCATCTGGATCAGACCCGGCTCGTCAAGGTTTACCAGGGTCTTCTGGATTTGGTTAAAATCGGTCATTGCTTGCTTTCCTTGTCTTTGAATTAAAGAAGAATCGGGTAGGCCTTTCTGATGGCCTGGTCGATGTCGTCGGGGATATACGCCGGTGCCGGATTGGCCAGCAGTTTTTCCGCTATTTTAAGGGCCCGGGCCCGGATGTCAAGGCTGCCGTCCTGCTCCCATTTGTCCCGGCTTTTCCGGTCCGTTACCCCGTTGCCGTTGAAATATTCGCTCCTGATATGGGCCATGGTATGGGGGGAGGTCATGTAATTGCCGCCGGGTCCCACTGCATCAATGACTTCCAAAGCCAGGTGTTCCGGGTCCACCTCAATCCCCCTGAGGACCTTGCAGGCATTGCCGATGATCTCATCATCTATGACGTATTGCTCATGGGCCACGGTGAGCATGGATTCCAGCATGCCGGCGCTGTGGTGGACGTAGTTGGAGCCGCCCATGGCGGCCAGAAGTGCGGTAAAGGCCTTTTCGTAACCGGCCTGGGCATCGGGAAGCTTGGAATCGGACAGGCCTGAGGAGTTGTAGTTGGGCACCTTGATGTGGGCGGCCATCTGGTGGATGGCCGCATTCATCATGCCGCATTCCACAGCCCCTCCGGCATAGCCCATGGTCTTGAGGTTTGCCAGGCCCGGGATACCGCCGTAGAGCAGGGGGGCACCGGGGTTGGTCAGCTGGCAGATGGTGATGCCGGCCATCTGTTCGGCGTGGAGCTGGGCCAGGGTGCCGGCCATGGTCAGAGGGGCTGTGGAGCCGGCCATGGGGGCGCAGGACAGGGCCACGGGAATTCTTCTTCGAATGGCCTCCCGCATGATTTTTACGGACTGGGTGCACAGCTTCAGGGGGCTTATGGAAAAAGAGGTGATCACAGAGATAAATGGCCGCTCCTGGAGGTTTTCCAGACTGCCGGCGATCCTGCTGGCCATGTCGATGACAGCGGTCAGCCCTGCTTCGTTGTTGACCCCGGACATGACATGTTTGGCAGAGGCCTTGAGGCAGGTGTAGTACATGTTGATGTCATAGTCTTTTTCATCGATGTCCGTGGGGATGCAGGGGCGGACCAGGAAGTGGATGTTGTCCAGCTGGTCCACCAGCCGGGACACATTGTACAGGTCTTTGAGAGTGGTGGACCTGGCCTCTCCTGTTTGTGGGTCCAGAATCCGGATGGCAGCGCCCCCGGTGCCCATATAGACCCTGTCTCCGGTCAGTTCCAGGTCGTTTTTGGGATCCTGTCCGCAGAGCCGCACCTGCTCCGGGGCCCTGGCCACCTGCTCGGTGATCAATCCCTGTGGAATCCGGATGCGTTTTGCGTCCCGATCAACGGTGGCCCCATTGTCCTCAAGCAATTGGACGGTATCTTCGAGGCCGTTTTCGTAGGTGATCCCTGTGGTCTCCAGGATCTTCAGCGAGGCCTGGTGGACGGTTTGGATCTGGTCTGGTGACAGGGGATTGTACTGGCCCCCCTGCAGTCCCTTGAGGTTCATGACACTCTCCTTGCAAAATAAAATTGTCTGATGGGTACGGGCTGGTCCGACTCCCTGCTTTTAATACCCGAATTCTTCGAAATACCAGTGTTCTCCGGACATATTGACTAAATGGCATGAACCAGAATTCTTGTCAAGAAAAATGAAACAAAACCTTTCATTTTTTTGATTTTTTCTTAGAGCCAGGCGATCATGTCTACTTTTGTTACCCCTGCCCGGATTGAGGCAATCTTGTTCTGCAAAGACCTGCCTGCCGCATATCTGAAATACCTGGTAACCGGTCTGAACCTGCCGCTGTTCTATGTGCTGGGCAACCATGACGAGGCCACCCGGATGTACCGGGGATTTGAAGCCCTGAAACTGTTTGACAAGCAGCATGGTCCCCGGTATCATTTCCACGGTCACACTCTGGTCAGGAAGGGGGCGGTCCCAGACCCTGTTCCACGCCACCCGGATCATCAACACCAACCCGTATCAGATGCTGGACATATGAGCCTTTTTGACAGTCGGCCGCCAAAGGAGGCGGCATCGCGCACCCAGGCAGACGCGGCCTTTTCCCGGGCCATGTCCAGGGGATTGGTCAGGGAGCTCAAGGACCAGCTGCTTCGGCGGTCCAAAGCCCTGCTTCCCTTTGATGAGGTCAAGGAAAAGCTGGAGCTCTGGTATGGCAGGGATATCGGTCGACAGACGGTTCCTCTGGATGCCATTGTGGGCAGCCAGGGGCGGTACAGAAATTTTTCCCGGCATTTTCTGCCACTGGACGAGAACCTGCGGCAGCGGTGGAAGGAAATTGAAATGGCTGTGGCAGCCGGTCGGGACCTGCCGCCTGTGGAGCTGTACAAGGTCTGCAATGCCTACTTTGTCAAGGACGGCCACCATAGAATTTCGGTGGCCAAGGCCAAACAGCGGACCTTTATCGAGGCCAGGGTGTTTGAGTATACCTGTGATCTTTCCCTGGACGACAAGACCGACCTTGAACAGATTGTCATCCTGGAAACCTATCACCGGTTTCTCAAGGATACCGGGCTCAAGGACCAGCGATCGCCCAATCTTCATCTGACGGTTTTAGGTGGATATCCCATCCTAATGGAACATATTCAGCGCCATAAGCTTTTTCTGGAAAAAAAGCAGGGCCGGTCCGTGGGCATCAAAGAGGCGGCAGTATCCTGGTATGATAACATTTATTCTCCCATGAGAAGGCTGATCGTTGAAAATGACATCCTCAGGCATTTTCCCCATAGAACAGAGGCAGACTTTTATATCTGGATTTCAAAGTATAAAAACCATCTGCTTCTGGATGAATTCAAGCCAGAACAGGCCCGCAGCGAAATAGACAACTACTATCGATTGTTTTCAAGGCCTGCCAGAAAGCTTTGGGGCCGCCTGAGACGGTTCTTGGGCCTTGTCAGGTATTGAATATGCACAGCGCCCGGCCGGGATGTCTCGGCCGGGCGCTGCGGTCTCGGGTAATTTATTTGCGTTTCTTGATGATGAGTCCAACGCCGGTCAGCCAGCTTTTTGCCACTGCGGCCGGTTTTTCACCATTGGCATTCACCCGGTAGTTCAGGCGCTGCATGGTGGCGGTGTCAAGGGACGGCCCGATCTGGTTGAGAACAAAGGCCAGTTTAGGATATTGTTCCAGGGCCTCGGCCCGGACAACCGGTGCCGGGTTGTAGATGGGGAAATAATTCTTGTCATCCACAAGCACCCTGAGGCCGTAGTCGATGATGGCACTGTCCGTGGCAAAGGCCATCCCGCACATGGCCTTTTTGTCCCGGACCGCCTTTTTGGTCAAAGCGATTTCCATCTTGCTGACACTGGAATCCGGGATGTCCTTTCCGAAATCAAGGCCGTAATGGGCCATCATCCCCTTGAAACCATCAACCCGGGAATAAAATTCAGGCCCGGTTGAAACAGTCATTTTTCCGGGGTGGGCCTTGATAAAAGCCGCCCAGTCGGAAAGGGTTTTGATGCCCAATTCGGCAGCGGTTTCTTCTTTCATGACGATGGCGTAGGTGTTGTTGAACTTACAGGGGTTGAGCCATACAAGATCGTTTTCCTGCTTGTCCAGGGCCTTGACCTTGTTGTACAGCGCTTCAGGATCGCGCACCACTTCTTTTTTCTTGAACTGGCTGATCCATGTGGTGCCTGTGTATTCCATATAAAGGTCGACCTGACCCTGGACCAAAGCTGTCCGGTTGACCTGGGTGCCGCCCAGATTGGTTTTGTCATCCACCGGGATCTGGTTGGCCTTGAGCAGTTGGACCATGATCTGTCCCAGCACCAGCTGTTCGGTAAAATTTTTGGACGACACTTTTACGCCCTGGCCTGCAACGGCGGCTGATGAAAAAACCAGCAATACTGCTGCAATGAAAAAATAACGGAACCGTTTCATGTTTGCTACCTCCTTAAAAATCATTCATTTGATTTTTTTGAAAGAACCGAGAAAACCCAATCGATTCTTTCGTGATGGGTTGCGGGCAAACCTGATTGCCATACCAGGGCCGCCCGTGGCGGTGATATGAAAGAAATCACCAAACCGGTATCATTCTTTCATATTTTACTGTAGACGGACCCGGGTTTAAAAAGTCTGTCCACAACGATTTAAAAGCGGCGAAAACGCATCAGAGGACAGCCTTATAAGGCTGCCATCTGGGCATCGTCCACCTGCACTCCGTTACTGACCACAAATTTTTCCCCAATTTCCAACAGGTAGTCAAAGAGCATGGCCAGGAGGGCAACCGGTACGGCACCGGCCACCATAATCCCCATATCCACCAGGGCAATCCCTGTGAAGATCCAGAAACCCAGTCCACCGCCACCGATCAGAAAGGCGAGTGGCGCCGTGCCGACAACCAGTGCTGTGGAGGTTCTGACCCCCCCCATGATAACGGGCAGGGCATTGGGAAGTTCCACCTGGAAAAGGATCTGTTTTTTGGTCATGCCCATGCCCACGGCAGCCTCTTTCATGTCTGAACTGACCGCATCGATCCCTGCATAGGTATTTCTCACCACAGGGGCCACGGAAAATGTAAAAACCGCGATCAGTGCGGGAACCAGACCGATTCCGGAAAGCCCGATCAGGGGCAGAAGACCGTAGGACAGGGCGATGACCCCCAAAGAAGGCACGGCCTGCCACACATTGACCACCGCCATGATGACCGGGGAAACCCTTTCCCAGCCCTTCCGGGTCATGATGGTTCCCAGGGTCACACCGATGCTGATGGAAAAAAACATGGTGATCACAACAATGAGAAGATGCTCATAGGTGAGTTTGAAAAACTCAGGCAGATTCTTTGCCGTATATTCCCAGGCGCCGTAAACCTTGTAAATAAAGGTAATAAAAACGATCGTGGCAATCACGGGCAGGCTTTTTTTAAAGAGGATGGAAAAAATGTTCGAGGTCATGTTCACATTCCTTTTTTAGGGTTTGCTCAACCTTTAAGTGCCTTTTTAATATCATCGGTTTCAAGCCACCCCACCACCTTATGCATATCATCCACGACAATGAGAAATCCTGCGTCATGGGTGAAAATTTCGGAAAGCCCGTCCTTGAGACTGGCCGTGCTGTCCAGATATGCATTAGTATGCAGGGCCGCGTCTCCTGCGGTTTCCCCTTTGGTGTTAAGGCTCTCCCGGGTGACCAGCCCGACCAGCCGCCTGTTTTCATCAACGGCGATGAGGTGGGACAGCCCAAGTTCGTCCAGCCGGTTTAAGGCCTCTTCCTTGGCTTTGTGGGTTTCAATAACAGGGGGATTGTCCCGCATGGCCCTGCCGATGGAAAAGAGGTTCATCCGTTTTATGGTCCTGTCGCCGCCGACAAAATCCCTGACAAAGTCGTTTTTGGGGTAAGTCAGTATTTCCTCAGGCGAAGCAAACTGAACCAGCTTGCCGTCCTTGAGCAGGCAGATCTTGTCTCCCATCTTTATGGCTTCATTGATATCGTGGGTGACGAAGACGATGGTTTTTTTGACTTTTTCCTGGATTTTCAAAAATTCGTTCTGAAGATGGTCCCGGTTGATGGGATCAATGGCGCCAAAGGGCTCGTCCATGAGCATGATGGGCGGATCCCCCGCCATTCCCCTGGCAACCCCTATCCGCTGCTGCTGCCCGCCGGACAACTCTCTGGGATACCTGTCCTTGAACTCCTCGGCAGGCAGGTTGACAATTTCCAGAAGGCTGTAAATTTTTTCTTGAATCCGTTTTTTATCCCATTTGAGCAAGGTGGGAATCACCGCAATATTCTCTGCAATGGTCATGTTGGGAAACAGGCCGATATTCTGGATCACATACCCGATACGCCGTCTCAGTTGAATGGTGTCCAGGTTTGAGACATCCTGGCCGTCAATATAGATCTTACCGCTGGTAATAGGGTGAAGCCGGTTGATCATTTTCATGGCCGTGGTTTTACCGCATCCGGAGGGGCCTACAACCGTGCAGATTTCCCCTTCTTCAAGTTCGAAGCTGAGTTCGTCCACAGCCCTGAAATCAGATCCCGGATAAATTTTTGTCGCCTTTTCCAGTTTTAGCATAATACCCATAATCGTATCTCTCCCAAGTTTAATCGCTTGCCTCACGGACCTTTAATCCTGTGGGTGTGACCCAGTCCTGTGCCTTTTCGAGGAATATGTCGCATATAATGGCCAAAAGCCCCATGCTGATGGCACCGGCCAGCACTGATGCGTTGGTGGACCGCTGAAGCCCCTGGACGACAAAATCACCAAGGCCGCCGGCTCCGATGTATGCGGCCAGGGCAGCAATGGCCACGCCCATGACAACGCTTGTCCTGACCCCTGCCATGATAATGGGCGCGGACAAGGGGATCTCCACCCGGATCAGCAGCTGAAAGCTTGTCATGCCCATGCCGATGCCGGCCTCAATCATGGAGGGATCCACGTTTTTCAATGCAATATAGGTGTTGCGGATGATGGGCAGAAGCGAATACAGGGACAGGGCGCACACGGCAGGCACCACCCCGATCCCGATCCCTTCAACCATGTCCATCCCCTTGTCGATGGAAGACAGAATCGGCATCATAAAGCCGAACATGGCAATACTGGGGATGGTGATCAGGATGCTGGAAATGTACAGCACGGTCTTGGCTGCAAGGGGATGCCGCGTGATGAACACCCCCAGGGGGATGCCGGCCAGAATGGAGATGCCCAGTGCGATGCCCACGATTTTTAAATGAACCACAGTCTGTATCCCGGTCTTGCTGAAATTGTCCGCAAAAAATCTTAAAGGCCCTGAAAAGAATAGCGGCTGTGTCACTGTTTGGTATGCAATCAGGGAAAATGCGAAAATACCGAAAAGGCACCAGAAGTCTTCAAGGGATACCATGTACCTTAAAAATGCGGTCAGAATCATGGCACCGATAATGACCCAGGCTGAGAAAAACCCGTACACTTCATTGATGCGGATCATCTCAAGGTGAACATAAAAATCCTGCCAGAGCGTCAGCATGTATACAAACAAGGATATCAGCAGAAACAAAAACAGCATATAGTAGGATGTCCTGCCGATGGTCCCCAGCTTGAACCCCACCTTGTAATGCGAAAAGACAAGGACCACCAGAAAACCGGTCATAATCCATGCGCCCAGGGCGTCAAAGGCGTTGAAAAAAAAGGGAATCCCCCCGATGAGATAGAGTGCAAAAAGCAGCAGCCCCGGGTATGGGGTTGCCCTCATCTTATCGCCGAGGTAGACCAGGAAAAAAAGGACCACGGCAAAGAGGGGCACAATCACAGACATCCTCAGGATGTTAAAGGACTCAAGAAAGGCCACGTCCAGGTCGTAGAGGCCCAGCAGCATCTGAAATGCCGAAAACGGATTGTCCTGGTAGAGAAACTCTCCCGGAAACCACGGAAGGAAAAAGGTGATAAACAAGAGCATCACCGAGAACAAGAAAAACCGGTCTGACGGTTTCCAGGAAAACACTTCCTTGAACACCTGTTTTTCAACGTCTGTCCCGCAAAAAGAGCATACCTGGGCATCTTCATCCAGCTCTTTTTTACAGGCAGAGCAAATTGGAACCTTGGTCTTCATTTCCACCCCCTTAAGCTGTGTTAACTATGGTTCATTTTCTACTACATTTTTTTATAGGTACCCTTGGAAAATCCGGCCTCATTTTTTTGCAGGCCGGCCGTTATAATGCGTCCCTTAAAAGGGTGGTTACTTTTTTCACATCCATGCTTACCGGGTTTGAGCGTATGTTTGTATCTTGCAGCGCCTTTTCTGCAATGGCCGGGATGTGTGTTTTTTTTATGCCGATTTCACTGAGATTAGCAGGAATGCCCAGTTCCAGCTTCAGGTCGATGACCCAGTTTAGAAATGCGCTGAAATCATGGCCGGGAAGGTCCAGGTATCTGGCGGCGCGCCGGGTCTTTTCCTTTATCCGGCTGCGGTTGAGCCTGAGAATGTCGGGAAGCAGGGTTCCCATGACCCTGCCGTGATGCACCTTGAACATGCCGCCGATGGCATGGGAAACCGCATGGCCCGCCCCCAGGCCTTTTTCAAATGCAATGGCGCCCATGATGGACGCTGCCATGGTGTAGCTTCTTGCCTTGATGTTCCGGCCGCTGTGAAAGGCAGGTATCAACCCCTCTTTGATATAGTAAATTCCCTGCATGGCAACGGCATCCAGAACCGGATGAAAGGTGTCGACGCTCAGGGCTTCGATATTATGGGACAGGGCATCCATTCCGGTTGCAGCCGTGAGAAAGGGGTTAAGCCGGCGGGTCAGTTCAGGGTCGGCAATGACCACTTTGGGCATCAGGTTTGGATGGGCTATGCTTATCTTTGTTTTTGAAACAGTTTCACTGATGACGGCATTAATGTCGACCTCCGATCCTGTACCGGCCGTTGTCGGTACTGCGATTACAGGGATGATAGGCTTATTGAATGCCGGATGGCTCAAAAGACCGGACTGGAACTTCCAGATATTACCGGGACCTGCGGCGGCGGCCAGTGCGGCGGCCTTGGCCGCATCAAGGGCGCTGCCACCGCCAATGGCAATGATGCCGTCATGTCTGCCCTGCCGGATCACTTCGGCGCAGGTTTTAACCGTTTCAAGGTCCGGCTCTGAAAGAATATCTGAAAAAACAGGTGTGAAAAGGCTTTGTTCCCGATTTAACGCGATGAGCTTTTTGATAAAGGGCAGTTTTGATACACCGCGATCTGTTACGATTAAAGGGCTGCAGATGCCAAGCTGCCAGCAGATGTCCGGGATTTCATCCATCCGGCCCGGGCCAAAGCGAATATGGGTCGGATGATGCCAATCCGATTTTGTTTGGGCAAGCTTGATTTGCGGTCTGAATCTGGTCACCATTTTAAAAACTCCAGTGTTGTACCGGTATCCCCAGCCGCTCCAGGGTCCTGATTTCAGGAATGCCGTTTTCATCCCATCCCCTGAAGGCATAATAGTCTTTGCGCATTCTTTTCATATCCGGCAGATTGCCCCGGGTACCTCCCTGGTCAAGTGACAGGGAGGTGATCCGGTCCGGCAGCCGGTCATCTTTAGCAGTGATGCCGCAGTTGATATTGTATACTCTTTTGATGTTGAATATCCGCTCTCCGGTTTCAAACATTTCTTCCATTGTCAGGTCCCAGCCTGTGATCAGGTTGAGGCAGCACAGCAGATCCGTGAGCGTAATGTTTGCATACAAGAGGAATTTACAGATCTTAAAGGCGTCAAACAGCCCCATGATATCCTGCATCTTTGCGACCATGGGCCCTTTTCCGGCTGATGTGAACCGGTTCATAGGCCTTGAAATACCGGCTTCTGGTATGGTGATGCCGCCTTCGACGGCGTGGCTCAGCCCGGCAAGGTGACAGGCCCCGCGGTTTGATGTTGCATAGGAAAGCCCGGTACTGACAAAGGCCCTTGGGTCATGGGCCGGCAGTTCAAGGCCTTTTACGTGGAGGGCAAAGGCAGCTGACCCTTTGCCAAGCATTTGAGCGGCTGATCTGACCCCGCGGCCTAGAAGTTTCCCCAATCCTCTCTGTTCGCCGATCTGCCTGACCATTTCAACCATGGCGTCTCCGTTTCCCCATGCCAGTGCCAGCCCGCCGCAGTCGGCTGAACTGATGATTCCCCGTTCAAAGGCCTCCATGGCAAAGGCCACGGCCGCACCAGTGGATATGGTATCCAGGCCGAACCGGTTGCACAGATCATTGGCCATGCACACGGCCTGCAGATCATCCACAAGACAATAACTGCCAAAGGCTCCCATGGTTTCGTATTCCGGGCCTGCACCGCTCATTCCCGAGTATTTACCGGAGGTCACGGCAATTTTTCTGCCGCATCCCACAGGGCAGGCACCGCAGGCAAATCGGCCCGTAAGAATTGTATCTGCCATGACTTCTCCAGACAGCTTTTCCGACTGGGGCCACCTGCCCTGGGAAAAATTTTTAACCGGCAGATCACCGGACTGCTCCAATGCGGTTATACCGCCGGAAGTCCCATAGCAACCAAGCTGAGCAGCTGCTTTTTTTACCCGTGCGGTCATCTTTTTTTTCTTCTGGTTGAGGCCTTCCGGATCAAAACACTCTGGCTTTGAACTGCCGTAAACTGCGATGGCTTTAAGTCTTTTGCTTCCCATGACAGATCCCAAGCCGCAGCGTCCGGCGGCTCTGCTGTCAGACCCGTCATGCATAACAGCTGCGATGGGCACGCATTGTTCGCCTGCCTGGCCGATGCAGGCGACCTGAAATTTCTTTCCCAGTTTTTTCTGGAGAATATCAGTGGTCTGACGGGTATCTTTTCCCCATAGATGCGAGGCTGGACTGATACTCACGTCACTGCCGCTGATGGTTATGGTTACGGGCTTTTCGGCCCGGCCTTTTATAATAAGCCCGTCGTATCCTGTTTTTTTCAGCATGGTTCCCCACCTGCCGCCAACGTCGCTTTCGGCGAAGATACCGGTCAAAGGGGATTTTGCAACAAGGGCATGGCGGCCTGTGCTGGGGATTCCCGTGCCGGTAAACGGCCCGGTGTTGAATATCAGAAGATTATTTTCAGACAGTGGATCAAGATCTGAATGACCGGGGCCTGCCGAGGTAAAAAGGGTGTATGCCCCCAGCCCGCTTCCGCCGATATACCTGCCCGTATCTTCAGTAACCGTCGTGTTGGTGGTACCGGAGGTTAAATCAATTTTGAGATACTGGTGAAGGTACATACAATTCCTTTTGCCATGGATGATGAATACGTACTTTGATCATATGAAACAGAACTTGTCAAGCAAAAAAAGGCTGCGGCCGAATGATGGCTTTTGTTCGGCGACATTATATTTTATTAATAGGATAAGCATTTATCTTTTGTCAAGAAAATCCTTATATTTCAGTGGTCAACCCTATGGTGTCCGATGCAGTTTTTATTGTAAAATGCTGGACCGCTTTGTCCTGACCTGGTTAGATATTTTCGGGCATTTTTCTGAAAATGAATAATGAATTCATTCTGGAGGGTGTTATGCCTCGACAAAAATCGAATTATGATAGCTTTTGTTTCATTTGCCTGCAGTCATATGCCGGAAAGCCCCGATCTTGACAAGTTTACCTGGAAATGCAACACATCCATTGCGAGTTGGACTTAGATACGACAGGAAATCATATGGGAAAAAAGAGCGTTGCGCTGAATGAGGTGATTCAGGACCAGTACCCGGAACTCACCGTAAAGGGAAAAAAACTGGCAGATTTTATTCTGACGCGGCCGGACAAGGCTGTTTTTATGACGACCCGCCAGCTGGCTGCTGCTGTGGGCACCAGTGAGGCCACTGTGGTCCGTTTTGTACGACAGCTCGGCTACAAGAGTTATGCCCTGTTTATCACGGCCTTAAAACGCTTGATTGATACCCAGCTGACCCTCATGGACCGGGGCAGAATCGCCAGTTCAGAGGCCTCTACCAGGGCTGTCAACAGTGAAGATGCCGAATTTGAGCGCTTGATCAATGAGGATATTGACAATCTGCGTGAGATGAGCAACTCCATTGACTTTGATCAGGTAAAAAAGATCAGAAAGATCCTCAAAACCTGTGACCCTGTGTATGTCATCGGCGCCAGACTCTCCTATGCCCCGGCCCATTACATGGGGTGGACCCTGGCCAAGGTCAGAAAGAATGTCCATATCCTCAACGGCAGCGACAGGACCACCATTGACCGCCTGATCTTTGCCCCTGAAAAAACCGCTGTTGTCCTCATTGCCACGTCCAGATACCCCAATGAACTGGTGAGGATCGGCAAGATTGTCCAACGGTATAATTTCAAGCTGATCCTGCTCACGGACAGTGATGCCTGTCCCCTTGTGCCCTTCAGCAGCCATGCTTTGGTCATTTCGACGAAAACCATTCCCTTTCTGGGAAATCTGTCTGCCATGACCAGCCTGATCAACTATATTGTCCACACCCAGGCTGCGGCCATGGGAGACAGTTTAAAAGACCATCAGGAAAAACTCGAGCAGGCCTACCTGGAAAACGATATCCTGTTCAACTATTGACCAAGCAGGTGTAAAATTGTTTTGGATGTATATTCCCCAACGTCCGCAAGTCCATCCACCGGCATAAACCGGTTTGCATTGTTTGAAAACAGGCAGGTGACAGAAGCGGGGAAATCTTCATCCGCCTCATAAAAAATATAGCACAAAGCGATCTTGGGCAAAGGATAAACAACAAATGAAAAATCACCGACTGTTTCAAAAGAATCTGTCGGGCCATTCAATTTTTCCGTAATTTGGCCGGCTGCCTCTTTAATTCTTGGAACATGAGGTACAAGCACTTGTTGGGTATGCGTTATAAAAGCACCCACGTAAGGCATGCTGTCAGGGAACTCCTTGAATGACCTGAATGGAAAAGGAATGCAAATATCCGGGCACGCATTCTGCGCGTAGAGGGATATCAGGATGCCGAACACAGAGGAGGGTTCTTCTTTGCCAAGGGAAATTCGGTCCGGTTGGATTACAATTTTTTCTCCAAATGCATGAAAAATAAACCGGTCTTTGTCCTGCTGGGCCGGAAGGTTGTCTGCAAGCGCTTTTGGAAGATTGCCGTACAGTTGATCCAGATTGTCCTGAACAATCTTTGCATAATTGTCCGTCATCGTACACGCCCCTGGATATTGATGAGGATGATGCCCTTGTTTAATCTGGGGCCGCCGATGGTGACGGATGCCCCGTTTTTCAGGCGGACGTCGGTTTGAAACGCAGGTCTGCCTTTGGCGTTGATACGGATGTGGTATTGGATCCGGCGGTGGTTGCTCCCGGTGGGGGTGATGATCAGTGCCCGGTTTTCAGGCAGGGAGAGGCGGCCCTGCTCTGCCTGGGCCAGGGACATGGCCTTTTCGTTGATACGTTTGAAACGGGTGTAGTTGAATTCAGATCTGATTTCCCTAGCGATGGCTTCCAGTCCCGGATCCACCTGAGCCTGTCCCCGTGTGGCATGAATCACCTTGACCCGGGTCTGGTAGAAGGGCCCGGCCAGGGCAGGCGAAACAGACATTAGCAGGATGCAGAGGATGGGCAGCCAAGCAGGCAGTGATTCAGACAGTGTTCTATAACCGGTATTCATAGACTCCTCTCAGCCGCTTTCAGCCCCTTGTCAGCAAGTTTACAGCTGTTTCAGGTTTCGGAAAACCAGATGATGGTGTGCTGGCTTTCCGACGTTTCGATTATCATAACCGATGACCCGTACGTGTCAACCGAATTTACAATGGCAGAGGGGCCGGTATCGGATTGCCAGGTATACAATGAGACGGCAAGAATCAGGGCGGCGGCACTCAAGGAGGCCAGTTTCAGTTTCAGACCGGCGCTGATGCATCGCAGACGCCCCTGGGGGGATGTCACACAGATCGGCGGCAGTTCCCTGTGGATCTGGTGGACCTGGTTTGCCGTATGGCTGGTGAACATTTGCCCCATCTGCCGGTAGTTTTCCAGGGTTTCGGCGCATGTGCCGCAGGTCTGGGCATGGTGGAAAAAACCGCTTCGCTCCTGCTCAGGCACCGCATTGTCCGCCACCCGGCTGATAAACGCCTCCGTGTACCGTTTACATGGGGTCATGATTTTCCTTTCTGGTGATTGTCTTGCAAGGCGGCCAGTATTATCTGCCGCGCCCGATGAAGCCGGGAACTTACCGTTCCCTCTTTTATGTCAAGTTCCGCAGCAATGGCCTGGTAGCTTAACCCCTCCACCGTGTTGAGAACAAAGACGACTCGGATCTTTTCCGGCAGGGATTGTACTGTTGCGGCAAGGATTTGTTCCTGCTGTTTTTCTCTGAGCCGGGTTTCCGGTGTCTCAGAGGCACCGGCTGCCTCCCGGGTCAGATATTGGGTTTCCGCGTCAAGGAAGGTGTGGTGCCATCTGAACCGCCGTTTCCATTTTCGTTTCCAATTGAGGCAGCGGTTGACAGTGATCTTTCGAAGCCAGGTGTATAGGCCGCAGTCACCTCTGAAGCCTGCGATGTTTTTGACGGCGCTCATAAACACATCCTGAACGATTTCCCTGGCTTCTTCACGGTCCAGAGTCAAGCCGTAGGCAATGGTAAGCAGGCGGTCCTGGTACGCCCTGACCAGTGTGTCACAGGCCCATTTCTGCCCCTGGCAGAGCCGTCGGATGAGATCCTTTTCGTCTGTATCCGGTGCGGCAGGGTTTTCTGGATCTTTTGTCGCCCTGGTCCGGTGCTCTGCGTTGAAGAGGGGTGGGGTCACCGCCGATCCTTAAATGGTCTCTTGAATTTGTGTATTATCTGCCTGCCGCCGGCAAGGGGCGGCGTCAATGGGTTAATCGTAATATCTTGGGTGATTTCTGCCGTGCCTCACCCAGATTTTTTCTTTCCGCCAATACCCGTCCGCCACCTTGAACGCCTCGTACCGGCTGGATACCCATTTGCCCCGGCGGTTGTAATGGCCTGGATTCCAGCGGGTTTCATATTCCGGCTCCACCCAGATCTTTCGTATTTCCAGATGGCCTTTTCGACAGGCTTTTTTTGCATGACGCTTAACATACCGGGGCTTAGGCGGATAATGGTATTGTCTGACCGCCACCCTGGCATTCGCCGGTCTACTCATCTGATGGATAATGGCACTGCCCAGGATAACAGCCCCTGCCCCTATCAGGGCCCCTTCGATCGTATGGCGGCGGGCTGGCCCGGCCTGGGAGATGCTTGCGGTAGCTCCGACAACAAATATGGTTGCACAGACAATGGCAATCTGCTTTTTCATGGTATCCTCCGGATGGTTTAGGGTTTGGTTCCAGGCTGTTTTCCGCCTGTCTTAAAAGGGTAGACACCAGAATTTAAAAATCCGTCACAAAAAAATGTAAAAAAGTGATTTTTCTAGATTTGCCTTGGTCTGTTTTGCTTTTATCATTTGGTATGTCTGTCAAAGGTATTCTGTGGGGTTTACCGTTTGAACTATCCTTGATTTTTATCCGGGTCAATATCCAAAACTTGCCGCACTCTTTGTGTCATGTCCGCCATTGAAAACGGCTTCTGGATAAATGCCACCCCGTGATCCAGTATCCCCTGGTGGGCAATGACATTGGTGGTATAACCAGACATGAACAAAAGCCGGATGTCCGGATAAAGATCAGTGATTTTTACGGACAGGTCACGCCCGTTCATCTGTGGCATCACCACGTCGGTCATCAGCAGATCAATGGCGCCGGAATGGTTTTTTGTTTTTTCAATGGCCTCTGTCGGGGTTGCTGCAGCCAGCACGGTATATCCCTTTTTTTCCAGCATCATCCGGGTCATCCTGAGAATGCTAGGTTCATCTTCCACCAGCAGAATCGTTTCTGTTCCCCCCTCAGCTGCCTTTTTTTCAGGCACGGCCCTGTCCATGTCGTCTTCGGCAATTAGACGGGGCAGATAAACTTTGAAGATAGAGCCTTGTCCTGGTTCACTGTATACATTAATGAAGCCGTTGTTCTGTTTAACAATACCGTAGAGTGTTGCAAGCCCCAGACCGGTACCTTTGCCCACATCCTTGGTGGTGAAAAAGGGTTCGAACAGATTGTCCAGGGTATCCTTGTCCATGCCACACCCATTGTCACTGACTGCCAGCAGGACAAAATCGCCTGGGGTAAAATCGGCATGGTGTTTACAATATTCCTCATCAAATGATTTTATTCCGGTTTCTATGGTGAGTTTGCCCACACCGGCAATGGCATCTCTGGCGTTGATGCAGAGATTGGCCAGGATCTGGTCGAGCTGGGAAGGGTCCATTTTCACCGGCCATACACGGGGGGCCGGCTGCCAGACAAGATCGATGTCTTCCCCAATAAGCCTGCGCAGCATATTCAGCATGCCTTCCACGGTATCGTTCAAATCCAGTTGTATGGGGGAAATGGTCTGTTTTCTGGCAAAAGCCAGCAACTGCTTTGTGATATCAGCCGAACGCTGGGCTGCGGTTTGAATTGCCTTCAGGTCTGAATAGATGTCGGTATTTTCTTCTGCCCGTTCCAGGGCCAGCTCTGTATGCCCCAGAATCACGCCCAGCATATTGTTGAAATCATGGGCCACACCTCCGGCCAGGCGGCCTACAGACTCCATCTTCTGGGCTTGATTGAGTTGTTCTTGAAGCAATTCTCGTTCTGCATTTGCCTGTTTGCGCTCGGTGATATCAATATCAAGACAAAAGAGTTCCTGTTTACATCCGGGAACCTTAACAATGGCATGATGTGATATAATCGGCACGCGTGAACCATCTTTACGCATCAGCAGCAGTTCTCCCGAAGGAATGGGCTGTCCTGACTCACTCATTTTACGCATCTCTTCGACAACGGCACTTTTCATTTCAGATGGAATTATCAAATCAATAAGATTACGACCAATAGCCTCCTGTTGAGTGTATCCATAAAGCCTCTCAGATGCTTTGTTCCAGTATTGCGTAGTACCGTCGGGGCCATAGCCCTGAACAGCCACAGCTTCAATATTCTCCATCAAGGTTCTGAACCTTTCTTCGCTTTCCTTCAGTGCCTTTTCAACCCGCTTACGCTCAGTGACATCCAGAGCGGTGAAGGTCTCTCCTTTTGATTTGTCCTGTAAATTCAATGGGGTTGAGCTGAGAAGGACATCTATGGTTGTGCCGTCTTTTTTCAGCCAGCGGGTTTCGAATATCCCTGTGCCGTGATCTGCTATCTGGGCATATTTTTTCCGGCCCACAACTGCAAAATCCTTGTCGCTGGGATACAGGATCCGGGCGCTCTGACCAATGAGCTCTGATTGATCATACCCAGTCATTTTGCACAGGTGGTCGTTGACCTTGTTCAGCACCTGGTTGACAACCGACCCGATACCGACAGGTGCACTCCTGAAAATACTGCTGATTTGATTTTCACTTTCCCTGATTGTTTTTTCCATACGTTTGCGCTCGGTGATGTCATGGAATATACAATGGGTCTGCTGAAAATTTCCTTTTTCATCCCTGCTAATCTTCCCGGTAAAAGAAACCAGAATAAGATCGCCGTTTTTCTTGACCATTTCAAACTCAACCCCAAGAATTTCGCCAATGGATTTGAACCGGGGAAAATTTTCTTTGAAATGATCGCGCCATTCAGGATGCAGAAAATCAGCAAAGGATTTGCCAATGACCTCTTGTTTGGCATATCCGAGAGTATCAAGCCAGGTTTTGTTGACAACTATAAAATGGCCATTTTCATCCAGTGATTGATAGCCAAGAGGGGTTTTTTCATAAAGCTGCTTGAACCGGTTTTCACTTTTTTGCAATGCTTTCTTGGAAGAGTTGTACTTGGATTGAACTTTCTCCAACTCTTGAACCCGTCTTTCCAATTCTTCATAGGTGAGTTTTTCAGCCATATGTCATTTCAACTAGATATTCGAATGTTTTTTATTAAAAATTAAGAAGGTTAAGCCAGGCCGGCTATATTCAAGTATCCTTGCATAATGGGCAAATATCCAAATGTTCAAATGTTAATAGGACATTATCCTAACCGTTGCTAAGAATTCAAGGGTAAACTCATACCTTGTACTTATGACAATTAAAATATTTGGACAATATTCTGACGATACCGGGAAAAACGTGAA
>Ga0102943_1000135_pt1 | contig 51411 bp, 48 predicted proteins | sample SalPonC_black_MG_FD_78174 | JGI IMG/M metagenome (GOLD analysis project Ga0102943, IMG submission 78174) | Salt pond soil microbial communities from South San Francisco under conditions of wetland restoration - Salt Pond MetaG... | ecosystem: Environmental > Aquatic > Marine > Intertidal zone >...
GCTCATCGCAGTGGTCGCCTTCACGCCCATCCCGGTCATCGTCGTCGGTGCCTTCTATTTTCAGCGCCGTGCGCAACCGCTCTATACCGAAGTCCGCGAGCGGGTCGGCGGACTGGGCTCGCGTCTGGCAGCCAACATCTCGGGCATCGCCACGATCAAAAGCTTTGCGACGGAGCAGATCGAAGCCGACCGGGTGCGAGCCGACAGCAATGCCTACGTGGATGCGAACCGCCGTGCCATCGCCGTGAGTTCGGCCTTCATCCCGGTGATCCGCATGGCGATCCTGGCCGGCTTCCTCGCCACCTTCCTGATCGGCGGCTGGATGACTCTGTCCGGCGCCCTGGCGGTGGGCGCCTACGGCGTGCTCGTGTTCCTGACCCAGCGGCTGCTGTGGCCGCTGACCAGCCTGGCGGAGACGGTGGACCTGTACGAACGCGCCATGGCTTCGTCCCGCCGTATCCTCGACCTCATCGAGGCGCCCATCGCGATCCGCGACGCCCCCGGGGCCGAGACGCTGGGCGAGGTAGAAGGCCGCATTACCTTCGAACACGTCTGGTTCGCCTATGCCGACGGCGAACCGGTGCTGCGCGACATCGACTTCGACATCGCCCCCACCGAGACCGTGGCCTTCGTCGGCCAGACCGGCGCGGGCAAGAGCTCGCTGATCAAGCTGATGCTGCGCTTCTACGAACCCCGGCAGGGCGAGATCCTGCTGGACGGCCGCCCGATCCGCGATTTCACGCTGGAGAGCCTGCGCCGCCACATCGGCCTGGTGAGCCAGGACGTGTTCCTGTTCCAGGGCACCGTGCGGGACAACATCGCCTACGGCGCGCCGGAGGCCGGCGACGAGGCGGTGATCGAGGCGGCCCGGGCGGCCGAGGCGATGGAGTTCATCGAGCGTCTGCCCCGGGGGCTCGACACCGTCGTGGGCGAGCGCGGCCAGAAGCTCTCCGGCGGCCAGCGCCAGCGCCTGTCGCTGGCCCGGGCCCTGGTGAAGGACCCGCCGGTGCTCATCCTGGACGAGGCGACCTCCGCGGTGGACAACGAGACCGAGGCGGCCATCCAGCGCTCGCTGGCGACCATCTCCCACTCGCGCACGACGGTGGTCATCGCCCATCGGCTCTCCACCATCGTGCACGCGGACCGTATCATCGTGCTCGAGCGCGGGCGCATCGCCGAGACCGGCGATCACGAATCCCTGTTGGCCCGGGGCGGCATCTATGCCAGCCTCTGGGCGGTACAGACCGGACAGGAGGCAGCCGCCCCGCCGGCTCAATGATCTGACGGAGACGGAAATCGGCATGGAACTCCTGGACCGGATACGCGAACGCCAGCAGGCGCTGACCGCCTGGCGCCATCACATCCACGCTCACCCGGAACTCGCCTACGAGGAGAAGGCCACCAGCGACTTCGTGGCGGAGAAGCTAGAGCGCTTCGGCCTGGAGGTCCACCGCGGCCTGGGGGTGACCGGGGTGGTGGGCACGCTGCGCGCCGGCAGCTCCGGGCGCGCCATCGGCCTCAGGGCCGACATGGACGCGCTGCCCATCCAGGAGCTGAACGAGTTCGACCACCGTTCCCGGCACGAGGGCTGCATGCACGCCTGCGGCCACGACGGCCATACCACCATGCTGCTGGGCGCGGCCGAGCACCTGGCCGCCAACCGCGACTTCGACGGCGTGGTGCACTTCATCTTCCAGCCCGCAGAGGAAGGCCGCGCCGGCGCGAAGGCGATGATCGACGACGGCCTCTTCGAGTTGTTCCCGGTGGAATCGGTCTATGGCATGCACAACTGGCCGGGACTGCCGATCGGCGAGTTCGCGGTGCGCGTGGGGCCGCAGATGGCCGCCTCCGACAAGTTCGAGATCACGGTGCGCGGCCGCGGCGGCCACGCCGCCATGCCCCACCAGACCATCGATCCGGTGGTGACCGCCGCCCATGTGATCACCGCGCTGCAGTCCCTGGCCAGCCGCAACACGGAGCCGACCGACTCGGTGGTGGTCTCGGTCACCGTCCTGCGGGGCGGCGAGACGTTCAACGTGATCCCGGACGAGGTGGTGCTGAAGGGCACCGCGCGCACGCTCACGCCGGAGTCACGCGACCGGATCGAGCGGGACATCGAGCGGGTGGCCGCCGGCGTGGCCGAAGGCTTCGGCGCCACGGCCGAGACGACCTACTACCGTACCTACCCGCCGACGGTGAACACGCCGGACGAGGCCGAGATCGCCGCGCGGGCGGCGGCAGCCGTGGCAGGCGCCGGCAACGTGCACCGGGACCTGCCGCCCACCATGGGCGGCGAGGACTTCGCGTTCATGCTGCAGGAAAAGCCCGGCTGTTATCTGTGGCTCGGCAACGGCCCCGGCGAGGGCGGCTGCATGTTGCACAACGCCCGTTACGACTTCAACGACGAGGCGCTGCCCATCGGCGTCGCCTACTGGGTCAGCCTGGTCGGGGAACTGCTCGGCGGCAGCGACCGCGCTCCCGGGGCCGCCTGAACCCTCAGCCGGCCTCCTGCGCCGCCCGGGCCTTGCCCGTCCGCTGGCGGTTGTAGCCCTTCAGCCGGCGCGTCGCGGCACGGAACGAGTCGTTCACCGCCACGTACGGGTCTTCGTGGGCATGGTTGTCTTCCTGGGCGTGGCTTACGACGATCTCGCGCCCCGGCACGTTGACATCCACGACGACGTGATAGAGCCGCCCCTTGTTCTGGTGCCGGTGCGGCGCCTCCACGGTCACCCGGCACGAAATGATGTCGGAGCACACCTGCTCCAGCTTCTCTGCCTGTTCACGGATGACGGTCTCCAGCGCCGGGGAGCGCGGGATGTCCTTGAAGCGGATTTCGACGGGTATCTGCATTCGGCGACTCCTCTCTGGGTGCCCGTTCCGGGTGCCTGTCTCGACTATGCGGCGGGCTTCCCCGGAGCAGCCATCAGTGGAATCCACGATCGTTCCTGCTGCCCACGGCGGAGGATATTGGCTGGAGCGCCTCGTCCGGCCGGTACCCCTCCCCCCCGGGTATCCCGCCCGTGCTTGCCTGTGGGTCGATACTAGCAGTGGCGGTCCGGTCGCGCCCGCTGCAAAGCAGCACGATTCGTCGGCTTTCCGCACCCGCCGGAAGACCCGGTTACAGGTCGCGCGGGCCGTGATATTATTGACATGCGGATTGTCGTGACGACAAATTCTTTGTCAGGAGGCCTGGCATGCAGAAACACCTGGACGACCTGTTCCACGAGGTCCGGCTGCTTTTCACCACCCTGATCCACACCGGAGAGCAGCTGCACGAAGACTCCGAGATGACCCAGCCCCGCCGGGCGGTGCTCGAGCACCTGCTGCGCGAGGGGCCGTCCACCGTGCCGGCCATAGCGCGGGCGCGGCGCGTCTCGCGCCAGCACATCCAGGCGCTCGTCAATCCGCTGTTGCACGAGGGGCTGGTGGAGCGGGTGGAGAACCCCGCCCACCGGCGCTCCAAGCTGGTACGGCTGACGGCGGCAGGGCAGAAGGTGATCGAGGACATCCGTCGCCACGAGGCCCATCACCTCGACCAGGCCGGCATCGGCGTATCCGACGATCAGCTGCGCGGGGCGACGGATGTGCTGCGCCACGTCCGCGAAGCGCTGGAGGCCTGAGCCGGCCCGCCGCGGACGCTACGGCAACAGGCTCCCCGACGCGCCGGGATCGAGCCCGGCAGACACGTCGAAGTCGCTGTCGAGCGCTCGCAGCACGGCCGCGTCGCGCTCGTAGACGTCCGGATAGAAGCCGAACTCGCCGTCGGGGCCGATGCCGGCCGTCCAGTACAGGATCATGACGGGGACCGGACGCGGCAGGAAGACGGTGCGCGTGAGCCCTGTCGCCACCGTGGCATCGATCTCAGCGGGCCCCCAGTCCGGATCCTCGTCCAGCAGCAGCGCCGCCAGTTCCAGCGGCCGCTGCACCCGGATGCAGCCCGAGCTGAAGCTGCGATCGGCGCTCCGGAACGCCTCCCTGCCCGGCGTGTCGTGCAGATAGACGTTGTACGGGTTGGGCAGGATGAACTTCACCTGCCCGAGGGCGTTGCCGGGACCCGGGGGCTGCACCAGCTGATAGGGCAGTGCCCCATTCCGGTAGCGAGCCCAGTCGACATCCTGCGGCGCAACGACGCTGCCGTCGGCCGCCACCACCTGCAGGCCCCGCCGGGTCACGGCGGCCGGATCCGCGATGGCCTCCGGGATGACGTCGTTCTTCAGTACCACCGGCGGCACCGTCCAGGTGGGATTGAAGACGAGATAGACGATGCTGGAGCGGAACACGGGGGTGCGCCGGTAGGGCTGCCCCACCACCACCCGCGTCTCCCAGCGGATTGCGTCGCCGCGCATGAAGAAGGCGCGGAAACCGGCGATATTCACCAGCAGATAGTCACGCTCCGGGCGCTCCAGCACCCAGCGGGCACGGTCCAGGTTCACCCGGATCTGGTCGATGCGGGCGGACACCGCCAGGTTCATCGCCGCCAGAGTGCGCGCACCGACGACCCCGTCCGGCTCCAGCCCGTAGCGACGCTGGAACGCCGTGACGGTGACTTCGACCGGGTCGTCGTACTGCCAGGGATCCGGCGCCGCCGGCAGCGGGAACTCCGCGGCCAGCCGCGAGCGGACCGCGGCCACCCTCGGATCCCGCATGCCGGGCTTCAGCGCGCGCCCCGCCGGGATGGCCTGCCAGCCGCCCGAGGCCGCGATGCCCCGGTAGCGGGCCAGGGCCGCGACCAGTTGCCGGTACGGCGCTCCCCGCTCGAGACGGCGCCTGAAAAACCCGGCCAGAGACTCCGCCGCCAGCGCCGCATGCAGCGTGGCCACCGGGTCGCCCTCCTCGGTGTCCGGGTGGAAGTTCCAGTGAGGGTCGAGGCGGGAGGGCTCCACCTTGCCGTACACGAGGTGGTGGGCGAGCCGCGCCAGAGCGTCGGTCATCAGCAGATCGCGGTCCGCCCTGCCGTAGGGGTCCGCCTCGGCGCCGATCTCCTCGACATGGCGCTGCAGCACGGCGAGATGATAATCGGCGGGGTTCAGCCCCTCCTCCGCGCTGGCGCGCACCAGCGCCAGCAGCTCGCGGCGGCGTTCCGCCTCGGACCACAACGGCCGGAAGCGCCGGCCGGCGTAGAGATCGGGGAGCAGCGTGCGGGCCGCCAGAGGCTCCCCTTCGATCACGTGCAGCGTATCCGCTTCGATCTGCTCCAGCCGCTGGCGCAGCCGTTCCCGGACGGCCTGCTCCGCGGAGCCGTGCAGTTCCTGATCCCATGGCGAGGCCGCAGCCCCCGAGGCGGCGCCGATCAGAAGCGGAGCCAGCAGCAGGACTGACAGCAGGGGGAGTCTGATCGGGACGCCGCGGCAGGACACACCGCTATTCTAAACCGGGACCGGCGACACGGAACGGGAACCGCCCGGGCCTCAACCTGTCGATATTCTTTCCAGTCTGCGCGCTCGTCGTCCATAATCGCCCGTCGAAGCCGATCGCGTGCGAACGGAGTCTGCAGGCAGTATCGGCAGGACCAGGCAGTCGCGGCGCGGCAACGGGAGAGAGCCCGGGAGAGAACATGGCAGGAGACAGCCCAACCGATCATCATAGCGCCTCGCGGCGCCGGTTTCTGGCGGGCGCCGCAGCAGGCGCCGCAATGCTGGGGCCCTGGAGCCGCGCGGCGGCGGCGTTGGAGACCCGCAGCCTCGCCTTCTCGCACAACCATACCGGCGAGAGGCTGAAGGCCGTGTACTACGAGGGCGGCGAATACCTCCCCGACGCGCTGGCCGAGATCAACCATCTGCTGCGCGATTTCCGTACCGGCGAAGTGTGGGAGATGGACGTGGCGCTGCTGGACACCCTGGCAGACCTGCGGTCGCTGACGGGCAGCACGGCCGAGTTCCAGATCATCTCCGGCTACCGCTCGCCCCAGACCAACGCCATGCTGCGCAGCGCGAGCTCGGGCGTGGCGAAGCGCAGCCTGCACATGCAGGGCCGCGCCATCGACGTCCGGCTCTCCGGCTACGACACCGCGAAGCTGCGCAAGGCCGCGATGAGCCTGCGCCGGGGCGGTGTCGGCTATTACGCCCGCTCGAACTTCCTGCACGTGGATACGGGCCGCGTGCGGAGCTGGTAGGCCGATGCGGGCGACGCTTCTGGCGGCGGTGCTCCTGATTCTCCAGGCCGGCTGCGCGGAGCGGCCCGCCGGGGAGGCCGGGCAAGCCGCCGGCGTCGAACCGGCGGACATCGTCCTCACGGGCGGCGTCGTCCATACCGCGGACGAACAACGCAGCCGCGCGGAGGCGGTGGCCTTGCGCGGCGACACCATCGTCGCGGTCGGCGGCGCCGGCGAGGTGAGCGCCTGGATCGGCGACGCCACCCGGGTGATCGACCTGGCCGGGCGAGTCGTCCTGCCCGGTTTCCACGACGCCCACATGCACCCGATCACCGGCGGCGAAATGCTGCTCGGCTGCTCGCTGTTCGGGCTCACGACGCGGGAGGCCATCCTCGCGAAGGTCGCCGAGTGCGCGGCGCAGAGCGACGACGAGTGGGTGATCGGCGAGAACTTCGACCTGGCCGCCTTCCCCGGCGGCAATCCCCACAAGTCGCTGCTCGACGGCATCGCCCCCGATCGTTACGTCTACCTGCGCGGCACCGACGGCCATAACGATCTGGCCAACTCGAAGGTGCTCGAGCTGGCGGGCATCACGGCGGAGACGCCGGACCCGCCCAAGGGCGTCATCGAGCGGGACCCGGAGACCGGCGAGCCGACCGGCATGCTGCGCGAGACGGCGCGGGCGCCGGTGGAGGCGCTGCTGCCCGAGACCACGTTCGAGGACCGGGTGGCGGCCCTGGAGGCGACGCTCGCGGAGACGGCGCGCTACGGCATCACCTCCCTCGTCGACGCCTGGACGGGCGTGCCCGACTGGGAGGTGTATCGGGCGGTCGCCGAATCAGGCGGGCTCGACGCCCGGGTGAAGGCTTCGCTCACCTACGGCGTCAACGCCAAACACCAGGGCGAGGAATGGGAGGCCGCTCTCGCCCGGCGCGGCGAATTCGCCGGCGAGCGCTTCTCGGTGAGCGGGGTGAAGTTCTTCGTCGACGGCGTGCTCGAGGGCGAGACCGCCGCCCTGGTCGAGCCGTACACGGGCATGGACCATCGCGGTGTGCTCAATTTCGAGAGCGAGGAACTGAAGCAGGCCGTCACCCGCTTCGACGCGATGGGCCTCCAGATCCACATGCACGCCATCGGCGACCTGGCCGTGCGCGAGGGACTGGATGCCATCGAGGCCGCCCGCAAGGCCAACGGCGACACCGGCAACCGCCATCACATTACGCACCTGCAACTGGTTCACGCCGACGACATACCCCGCTTCGCCGAACTCGGCGTCGCCGCCACTTTCCAGGCGCTGTGGGCTTATCCGGACGCGTGGATCATGGAGATCAACCTGCCGGTCGTGGGCCCGGAGCGCGTGGAGCGCATGTATCCCGTCGGCAGCATCCACCGCGCCGGCGGCACGCTCGTCGGCTCGAGCGACTGGGCCGTATCGTCGATGAACCCGCTCGAGGCCATCGAGACGGCGATCACCCGCCAGGATGCCTCCGGCCAGGTCGAGGGCACGCTGAACGCCGACGAGGCCGTGGACCTCGCCACGATGCTCGATGCCTATACCCGCAACGCGGCACGGCTGCTCGGCCACGACGACATCACCGGTTCCATCGAGACCGGCAAGCGGGCGGACATCGTGGTGCTCGACCGCGACATCTTCGCCATCCCGGCGGAGGAGCTGAGCGAGGTCCGGGTGGACATGACGCTGCTGGACGGCGGCATCGTCTACGAGCGCAGCGACGGGCCCGGCGCGGGCGCGCCGGCGGAGAGCGACAACTGAATACGAGGGCCGGTATCCATGGCTGAGGGCGGAAGCTCCGGTATCGCCGCGCCGCGGGCCACGTTCCACCAGGCCATCCGGCTGCTGAATGGCGGCGACGCCGAAGGCGCGATTGCCGTCTGCCGGGAAGCGCTGGCGGAGGACCCTGACGACATCAACTTCACCGCCCTCATGGGGGCGGTCCTCCTGAAGTCCCGTCGTCTCGACGAGGCCGAGGAGCAGCTGCGCCGCGCCATCGCTCTCGCCCCGTCGTTCGCCAAGCCCCACGAGGACCTGGGCCTGCTGCTGCTCCAGCAGCGGCGCAGCGAGGAGGCAGAGGCGGTGCTGCGCCGTGCCGTCACCCTGGACCCCGATCTGGAGCAGGCGCATTTCCAGCTCGGCCGGGCGCTGCTCGCCAACGGCAAGAGCGACGAGGCCGACGAGGCGTTCGAGCGCTGCTTCGCGCTGAACCCGGAGAAGGGGCGCCTCGCAGAGGCCGCGCGTCTGCACCGCTCGGGCAAGGTCGAGGATGCCGAGCGGCTGTATCGGCGCGTGCTGAAGGACAACCCGAAGAACGTCACCGCGCTGCGGCTGCTGGGCGTGATAGCCATGCAATCCGGCCATCCGGAGAACGCCGAGGAACTGCTGTCGAAGGCGGTACGGCTGGCGCCGGACTTCACCGGCGCGATCATCGACCTGGGGCGCCTGCACCAGGACCAGCACCGCCTCGCCGAGGCCATCGAGTGCTTCGGGAAGGCCGTCGAAACCGATCCGCGCAGCTCCCACGCCCACTTCCTGCTGGCCGCCGCGCTGGCACCCGCCGCGCGCACGGCCGCGGCCGCCGCGGCCTACCGGCGCGCGATCGAGCTCAAACCCGAACATGCAGGCGCCTGGCTCGGCCTGGGCCACACGCTGAAGACCCTCGGCCGCCAGCCCGAAGCCATCGAGGCCTATCGGGAGTGCATCCGCCTGAAGCCCGCCAACGGCGAGTCCTGGTGGAGCCTGGCCAACCTGAAGACCTATCCGCTGGGAGACGAGGACATACGGGCGATGGAAGCGGCGCTGGAGACGCCGGACCTGAACGAGCAATCCGAGGTCAACTTCCTGTTCGCCCTGGCAAAGGCCTGGGAAGACCGGAAAGACTATGGCCGTGCCTGGCATTACTACGACAAGGGCAACCGCCGCCAGCGCATGCGGGAGAACTACGACCCCGTGCAGACCGAGGTGAACAACGACGCCATCGTCGAGGTCTTCACGGAGGAGTTCCTGGCGGTCAACGAGGGCATCGGCTGCGACGATCCGGCGCCGATCTTCATCGTCGGCCTGCCGCGCTCCGGCTCCACGCTGATCGAACAGATTCTGGCGAGCCACAGTCAGGTGGAAGGCACGGCGGAGCTGCCCTATCTCGGCCGCGTCGCCACGAGCCTGAATCGCAACCGGGCCGACGGCGTGAATTACCCCCAGGCCGTGCGCGAGCTGAAAGGACCGAACTTCGAGGCTCTGGGGCGCCGTTATCTGGAGCACGCCTCGCTGCATCGCGTGGAGGGGCTGCCCCGGTTCATCGACAAGATGCCGAACAACTTCCCGAACGTCGGCTTCGCCCACCTGATCCTGCCCGGCGCAAAGATCATCGATGCCCGGCGCCATCCCATGGACTCCTGTCTCAGCTGCTATCGTCAGCTGTTCGCCCGCGGTCAGACTTTCACCTACGATCTCACCGAGATCGGCGAATATTTCCTGCAGTATCAGCGCATGATGGACCATTGGCACGCCGTCCTGCCCGGGCGCGTGCTCACGGTCCAGTACGAGGAACTGGTGAGCGACTTCGACAACCAGGTACGCCGACTGCTCGACTATTGCGAGCTGCCCTGGGAAGAGGCCTGCCTGAACTTCCACGAGACGGACCGTCCGGTGCGGACCGCGAGCTCGGAACAGGTGCGCCAGCCGATCTACCAGGGCGCGGTCGGCTTCTGGCGCCGCTACGAGCAGCACCTGGACGAACTCGCCGAGGTACTGGAACCGGTCCTCGGGCGCTACGAGGGCTACGCTGGCTGAGACCGCCTGGGGGCCCCGCAGCCGGCGTCTCAATACGGCCAGACCTCCAGGCCGTGGACCGCGTTGCGGATGTCCTTCGTGAGCGTCACCACCATCCGCGTGCGGCCGGCGGCCAGATCGTGTATCGCGACCGTCGACGGCGAGGACCCGGCCGCGATGCGCTGTTCGTCGATGACCGCCAGCCCGCGACCGAAGGCCTGACGCGCGATGCGCGAATCGTCCAGCTCCGTATGGGTCAGTTCCGCCGGGTCGTAGACCGGTACGCGGAAGGCCTGCTCGTGCCCGGGGGCGGCATAGCGCACGACATCGGCCCGGGTATCGTTGAACAGCACGCCGTCCCGGAACGGCCGGGCATTGTGCACGCCCTGGGGCAGGCTCACGCGTGCGGCGATGCGCCGGCCGTCGTAGGCGAGCAGCGCTCCGGTGCGCAATCCGCTGAAATGCATGCCGCGCTCGTCGCAGTGGATCATGTTCAGGTGCAGGCGGTTGCCGGGCTCGGGTCCGGGACCCTCGACGGGATCGAAAGGTGTGGCGCGGAAATCGCCGTGACCGCGCACGACGTGCAGACCCCAGCAGAAGCGCTCTGCGTCCAGGTCGAAGCCGAGCAGCGCGTCGTAGCCGGTGGAGGTGAGGTAGAGCCGGCGCTGGTAGACCGCGATCTCGTGGCAGTGCCTGAGGTAGGGATTGCGCCAGGAGTCGATGAGCCGGAAGTCGGGGGTGTAGGCAAACAGCTCGTCGCTCGCCGCGACGTAGACCCTCTCGCCGTCGAAGGCGATGCCCCTGAGTCCTCGATCCCAGCCGCGACCCTGCCAGTCGATGTCGGCCGTGTTCCAGTCGACCGTCTGCACCACGCGCTCGCGCTCGAGGTCGATCAGATAGACGCCACCATGACTCTCGCCCTGGTGGCTGCCGCGCACCACCGAGGTGGCCACGAGCATGGTCACGCCGCGCGCACGGCGCCGGGCGGCAGGTAATCGAAGATGAACGTGATGCGGTCCTCGTCGCCCTTGTTCATGACGCTGTGCAACAACTGGTTGTTGAGCTCGTAGACCTTGCCCACCTTGAGCCGGTGCGGCCGGCCGTCGATCATGAAGCGCACCCGCGTATTGGTCGTGATCGGGATATGGATGCGGTGGCTGGCATGGAACGAGGGGTGGGAATCCCGATGCGGATCGATGCGCGCGCCCGCAGCCAGTCGCGCCGCCATGGCGCGGATGATGGTGCCGCCCGGCGCATAGTGGCGCGCGATGATGTCCTGCATCAGCGGCAGCGCGGCGTCGGCCAGACGGTCCCAGCCGGGCTCCTTGCGCACGGTGATCTCCGGCCAGTTCTTGCCGTCCGTGAATATCATCACGATGGAAGTGGTGCGCTTGTGGACCTCGTACTCCTGCTGGCGATACTCCTGCTCGTTCCACGCCGAATCGTTCTGGCCGAGGATCGCATCGCGCAGCGGTCCGACGTCGATGTCACCGAGCTCTTTCAGGGGCTGATCGATTTTCATGGGTATCGCCTGCTGGGCCTCACCGTGTGGCAAACAGCCAACATCGAGGACTTTTCGAGACAGCAATCAAGCTGTCACGACGGATGCAGCCGTAAACATCATTTGCGCTTTCGCCACGCATCAGTAGTATTAAGCAAAAGCGGGAGAGACAGCAATGGCCGAAAATCAGGAGTCCGGTGCTGCCGCATACAGCCGCAGCGCCATCGCCGCCGCAGTTTCTGCGGCACTCGCCGGGCCCAGCGCATTCGCCCAGACCCAGGGCGACGCCATCGAGGAAATCGTCGTCACGGCGACGAAGCGCGAGGAGAGTCTCGCCGATATCCCGATGTCCATCCGGGCCTTCACCACGGACGACATCGTCCGCCAGGGCCTCGAGGGCCTGGACGATTACGTCGGCAAGATCCCGAGTCTCGCACTGGCGCGACGGGAGCCGGCGGGCAACTCGGTGGTCTTCCGCGGCGTCGCCGCGTCCGGCATCCAGTTCGGCACCAACCCCTCCAGCGGCATCTATCTCGATGAGCAGCCGATCACGGCCGCCGGCCTGAACCCGGACCCGCGTCTCGTCGACATCCAGCGCGTCGAGGCGCTGAGCGGTCCGCAGGGCACGCTGTTCGGCGATGCCTCCCAGTCGGGCACGCTGCGCATCATCACCAACAAGCCGGACCCGACCGCCTTCGACGCCTGGGTGGAACTGGAAGCCAACCAGATTACCGACGGTGACACCGGCTACGACGTCAGCGGCATGCTCAACGTCCCGCTGGCCGACGACAAGCTGGCGCTCCGACTCGTCGGCTTCACCGCCGAGGAAGCGGGCTACATCGACAACGTACTCGGTACCAGCCCCGGCGGCACGTATACGAACGCGGAGTTCACGGAAGACGACATCAACTCGACCACCATCACCGGCGGCCGGGCGGCGCTGCGCTGGTTCCCGAACAACAACTGGACCGTGGATGCTTCCGCCATCTTCCAGTCGACCGAGGCGGACGGCTTCGGCGACAAGGACTTCGACCGCTCAGACCTCGAACAGGTGCGCTTCTTCGACGAGCGTCTGGACGAGGACTGGTACCAGGCGGCCGTGACCCTCGAAGGCTCCACCGGCATCGGCGACTTCCTGTTCAGCGTCTCCTACTTCGACCGCGACCTGCAGTACGACGCCGACGGCACGGAATACATGTTCGCCTTCCAGCAGCTGAGCGACGAATTCGAGGCGTATTACAACACCGTCAACGGCACCGACTACGATTTCTACTTCTATGACTTCGGCGGCGAGGTGGTGCGCGGATACAACCTCGAGGATGCCCAGTCCGAGCGCTTCAGCATCGAGGCGCGCTGGTCGACTCCGGAGGCGGACGACAGCCGCTGGCGGGGCATCGTGGGTTTGTTCTATCAGAGCTTCGAGGATTCCACGGTCTTCAAGTCCGGCGCCGAGAACTTCGCCGGCTCTCCGGCCTTCTACTACCTGGCCTACAACGCCTACAACCCGTCACTGAACGGCCTGCCACCGGGGAGCTGGGACTTCAGCGACAACTTCTTCTTCGGCCTCTATGACACGGAGATCGACCAATTCGCGATGTTCGGCGAGGCCACGTTCTATCTCACCGACAATCTGACCGTCACCGCCGGCGGACGCTGGTACCAGGTCGACCGCAAGGAAGGCCTGGTGCTGGGCGCACTGGCCCAGAACCCGATGCCCAGCCCCGAGACCGACTTCGTCTTCACCGACGGCACCGGCGACGAGAGCGACGACGGCTTCGTGCCGAAGATCAACGTGAGCTACAACTTCGGCGAACAGGACCTCGCCTACTTCACCTATTCGGAGGGCTTCCGCAGCGGCGGCGCGAATGCGCTGCGGCCGAATTCGGTGCTGCCGCGGAAGTACGACTCCGACAAGGTCCAGAACTACGAGGTGGGCTACAAGACGACGACGGCAGGAGGACGGCTGTTCCTGAGCGTCGTCGGTTATCACATGATCTGGGACGACATCCAGGTACAGGTGAACGACCCGCAGCCGCTGGTCTTCCAGCTGGGCGTGGTGAACTTCCCGGAAGCCACCATCGACGGCGTGGAGGTGCAGGCTTCCTGGGTGCCGGCGCCCGGCTGGACGCTGGATGCCACGCTCGCCTGGAACGAGGCTGAGATCTCGGAGAGTGCGACCCTGTTCCCGGGCAGCGGCGCGGAAGTGGAGGCGGTCGACGGCACGCGTCTGCCGATCACGCCGGACTGGAAGGGTTCGCTGTCCGTCGAGCGCAGCTTCGACGACACCACGCTGTTCGGGGGCACGCCGTTCGTACGCGCGGATTACTCCTACACGGGCGAGTCCATCAACGCGCTCGCGGGACTCGAGGCCACGGTGGTCTCGCCGCCGCCGACCACCCAGGATTCCTACAACATCCTGAATCTCCGGGCAGGCATCGATGCCGACAAGTGGAGCGTTGGCGCCTACATCGCCAACGTCTTCGACGAAGACGGCGACCAGTTCATCAACAACCGTTATGCGAAGCGGCGCATCACCGTGACGCAACCGCTCACCTTCGGCGTGAGCTATCGCCGCAATTTCCGCTGACTACGGGGCGGTCCGACGGCAGGAAACCGGGCCCGCGAGGCCCGGTTTTTTTATGCGCGCGCGGCGTGCCCTAGAATCCGGCCCATGAGCAACCGCAAGGAATCCCGGCCGTGCGTATGAGACGGCGGCGCGCCATCGCCATCGGCGTGGGAGCCGGCCTCGCCGTCATCGTGGCCGCACTCGCAGTCTGGATCGCCGACATGCGCAGCGAGCAGCGGGACCGTTTGATCGCCCGGCACGGTGCTCTGGTGGCAACCACCGAGGACATCGCCGAGACGACCGCTACCGCGCCGGACGGCTACGTGGACGAGACCCTCTCCCTGAGCGCCGATACCGGGCTCGGCGTCGAGCTGCGGGTGCGGCGGCCGGAGGCCGCGCCGGGCGAGCGAGTGCCCGTGCTGCTGCTGCTCGGCGGCCACCGCACGGGGAAGGACGCGGTGGAGCTGGCCGGGGCGCCGGACGGGATCGCCTACGCGGCCATCGACTATCCCTACGAGGGCAGTCACCGGCTCCGCGGGCTGTCGCAGATCCTGCGCGCCATCCCGGATATCCAGCAGGCCTTTCTGGACACGCCGCCGGCGCTGTCGCTGGCGCTCGACTGGCTGCTCGCGCAGCCGTGGGCGGATCCCGCGCGCACGGAGCTGGTGGGCGTCAGCCTCGGCGTCCCGTTCGCGGCGGCGGCCGGCGCGCTGGACGAGCGGTTCCGGCGAGTCTGGCTGATCCACGGCGCCGGCGACAACCGCGCCTGGCTGAAGCACAATCTGCGCGAGGATTTCCCCGTGGACTGGCGGCGGGCGGTGATGACCGAGTTCTTCTACACGCTGATCTACGCGGAGAGCTTCCGCACGGCGCGCTGGGTGGAAGCCATACCGCCGCGCCCGGCAGTCATCATCGCGGCGCGGGAGGACGAGCGCCTGCCCCCGGAAGCCCTCGAGCCGCTGCCCGCCATCGCCGCCCGCGAGCCCGCCGTCGACCTGCTGTGGACCGAGGGGCTGCACATCGAGCCCGACCGCCCGGAGGTCATCCGCCAGTTGCTCGACCTGGTGCTGGTGCGCGTGCGGCAGGACCCGCCGCCGCCGGTCACGTCAATCGGGCCCGACCCGCGCTAGTCGCGCACGTCCACCTCGCCGCCGATATCGTCGAACCGCAGGCTGCCGCTGCCGGCATCCAGCACCGTGAGATCGCCCGCCACGCCGGTGACGGTGATGCCGCCGGAACCGTCGTCCACGGTGACGCTGCCCGCCACGTCGCGCACGGACAGGCTTCCCGAGCCGTCCTCGATCACCACGTCGCCGCCGACGTTCTGGACCGCCAGGGAACCGGAACCGTCGTCGATCTCCACCGTGCCGCCCACCCGGGTCAGAACGAGCGAGCCCGAGCCGTCCTCCACGTCGACGTCGCCGCGAACGTCGCTGATGGCCAGCGAGCCGCTGCCGTCTTCCACTTCCACCGCGAAGCGCTCGGGCACGCGCACGTCCACGCTCAGGGTCGGACGCTCACCCCAGAACGTGCTCCAGCCGATCTGCCGCAGCTCGGCGACGAGCTCCGCTGCCAGGACGCCCCGCTCCAGGGTCAGCCGGAGCTGCTCGGCGAGGATCTCCGCGGCCTCGTCGGCCTCGGCATCCGGAAAGTGGATCTCCGCCCGCACCCGTATCCGGTCCGTCTCCGCCACGCCGGTGATCTCCATCGGCCCCGCACCGGTCTCGATTTCCAGCCGGTCGAGGCCCTCGGCCTCCAGCTCGAGCTCGATGATTTCCGTATGTTCCGCCGCAGCCGGCATCGCAGCCAGCAGTGCGGCGGCGGCCGCAACCGTCACTGTCCGCATGGTCGTCTCCTTTCTCGCGCACGATCATTCTGCATCACTCATGGATGCAATGCGCAGGGCATTCGGTTTAAATTCCGGATCAGGGGGATTCATGAAGACCAGCGACAACCAGACGCGGCGACCCGCCGGAGGCAAGCCGGAAGAACTGCCGTTCGTGGCGCCCTGCCGCGACCTGCCGCCGTTCGCCGCCTTCGGCTGGCTGCGCCGGGGCTGGCGCGACCTCCGGGCCGCGCCGCGGCAAAGCCTGTGCTACGGGGTCGTCGTCATGCTGGCAAGCTACGCTGCCGGCCTGATCGCCTGGAAACTGGGCGGCGTCTGGCTGCTGCTGGCGATGGCGTCGGGCTTCATGTTCGTCGGCCCGCTCATGGCCATCGGCGTCTACGAGATCTCGCGGCAGCTGGAACGGGGCACCCGGCCGACCCTGGCCGAGGGCATCAGGGAGACCTCCCAGCACGCGGGCAACGCCCTGGTCTATGCCGTCGTCGTGCTGGTGGTCTTCCTGGTCTGGGCCCGGGCCGCCTCGATGGTGCACATCTTCTTCCCGGTGGAGACCAACCACTCCTGGCGCGACCTGGTGCCCTTCCTCGGCATCGGCAGCGCGGTGGGGGCCATATTCGCCAGTATTGTCTTTGCCGCCAGTGCTTTCTCGCTGCCGATGATCGCCGATCGCCGGACGGATACGGTCACGGCGGTCGTCACCAGCGTGAACGCGGTGCTGCGGAACAAGGCGGCTATGGTCGTGTGGGCAGCCGTGGTGGTGGCTTGCATCCTCGTCGGCTTCGCCACCGCCTTCCTCGGCCTGGCGGTGGTGATGCCGCTGCTCGGCCACGCCACCTTCCACGCCTACCGGGAGGCCATCGACGCGAGCGCCTGGCCGCCCGCGGACTAGCGCCCGGCCAGGCGGGCACGTGTCAGCCCGCGCGCACCCGCTCCGCGACGCGCAGCATGGCCGCCAGACTGCGCTCCACGTCGGCCTCGGTGGTCGACCAGCCGCTCACGCTGATGCGCATGGCCGTGCGGCCCTGCCACACCGTCCTGCCGCACCAGCAGGTGCCGTCGGCCTGGATGCCCTCGATCACCGCGAGCGTCGTCGCCGCATCGCCGAAACTGACGAGTACCTGGTTCAGCTCGACGTCGTTCAGTATCTCGTAGCCGGCGGCGGCGAGTCCCTCGGCGAAGCGCCGCGCATGCCCGCAGCAGCGCTGCACCAGTTCGGCGACGCCTGCCCTGCCCAGCTGCCGCAGCGCCGCCCACACCTCGACGCCGCGGCCGCGCCGGGAGAGCTCCGGGGTGTAGTCGGCCGGGCTGCGATGGGCGCCGGGGGGCGGCAGGTACTCGGCGGTGATCGCCATCGCCGCGCGCAGCGCCTCGCCGTCGCGCACGAACGCGACCCCGCTGTCGTAGGGCACGTTCAGCCACTTGTGCGCGTCCGTCGCCCAGGAGTCGGCCGCCGCCATGCCCTCGACCAGATGCCGGTGCGCCGGCGAGGCCGCCGCCCACAGCCCGAAGGCACCGTCGACGTGCACCCAGGCACCCGCCGGCTGCACCCGTTCGCACACCCGGGCCACGGGATCGCAGGCCCCGGTGTTCACGTTGCCCACCTGGGTGCAGACGATGGTGGGGCCGTCCGGTTCCGGGAGTTTCCCGGGCAGCAGTCGCCCCTGCTCATCCACCGGGACGGTCACCACCCGGTTGCGGCCCAGCCCCAGGACGCCGAGGGACTTGCTCACGGAGGGGTGCACCTCCTCACCGACCACGACGGTGACCGGTGGCGCGCCGATCAGGCCGTCGGCCTCGACGTTCCAGCCGGCGTCGCGCAGCACGGCGTTGCGCGCCGCCGCCAGGGCCACCAGGTTGGCCACGGTGGCGCCGGTCACGAAGGAGCCGGCGCAGCCGGCCGGCAGCCCGAGGACGTCCAGCAGCCAGCGCAGCGCCACCGCCTCCAGGGTGGCGGTGCCCGGCGTCGGCTCGTACATGGCGCTGTTCTGGTCCCAGGCGGTATTCAGCCAGCTGGCGGCCAGGGAGGCCGGCAGCGAGCCGCCGATCACGAAACCGAAGAATCGCGGCCCGGCCATCGCCGTGGTGGCAGGGGAGCCGAGCTCGTCGAGCAGTGCCAGCACCTCCCGCGGATCGCTGCCGCTCTCCGGCAGCGGTTCCTCGAGCCGGTCCAGAGCCGCCACGGCTGCCGCCGAAGGCGCCACCGGCCGCTCGTCCAGACCTTCCAGGTAGCGCAGCGCACGGGCGCTCGCGTCTTGCAGCAGATCCTTCATCGGGCTACCCCCATCATTTCACGCTGCATTTCACGCTGCCGCCGGATTCCTCGACAGGACCTCAGCAGGGATTGACGGCAGCTGGATATCCATACAGTCTTTGTGGGCATAACAACAGTAGCTCACCATGCCCCGCCTGACGACCATCGACAAGCTCGCGATCCTGGCCGACGCCGCCAAGTACGACGCATCCTGCGCCTCCAGCTCGGCCCGGCGCAAGGACTCGCGCGCCACCGGCGGCATCGGCTCCACCGGCGGCGCCGGCATCTGTCACTCCTACGCCCCGGACGGGCGCTGCATCTCGCTGCTGAAGGTGCTGCTGACCAACTACTGCCAGTACGACTGCCAGTACTGCGTGAACCGCATCTCCAGCGACGTGCAGCGGGCGCGCTTCGGCGTGGACGAGCTCGTCAACCTGACCCTCGAGTTCTACAAGCGCAACTACATCGAGGGGCTGTTCCTGTCCTCCGGCATCATGGTGAGCCCGGACTACACCATGGAGCGATTGATCGAGGTGGCCCGCCGGCTGCGCGAGGAGCATCGGTTCCGCGGCTACATCCACCTGAAGACCATCCCGGACGCCGACCCTGCGCTGATCGAGGCGGCCGGCCGCTACGCCGACCGCCTCTCCATCAACATCGAACTGCCCACGAGCCGCGGGCTCGCGAGGCTGGCGCCGGAGAAAGACGCCGGCCGCATCCGCACCGCCATGGGCCGGGTGCGGCTGCGACTGGAGGAGAGCCGGCCGGACTGCCGCGGCCGGCGGGACCCGAAGGGACTCACCGCCACGGGCCAGAGCACGCAGATGATCGTCGGCGCTGACGACGCGGACGACCGGGCGATACTGACGACCAGCGCCTCGCTCTACGCCGGCTACCGCCTGAAGCGCGTGTACTACTCGGCCTTCAGCCCCATCCCCTACCCCAGCGCTTCCCTGCCGGCGGCGCCGGCGCCCCTGCTGCGCGAACACCGTCTCTACCAGGCGGACTGGCTGTACCGGTTCTACGGCTTCGGCGTGGAGGAGATCCTCGCCGGCGGCGACGGCGGCATGCTGGACCCCGCCGTGGACCCGAAACTCGCCTGGGCGGTGCGCCACCGCGAGCGCTTCCCGGTGGACGTGAACCGGGCGGAGCGGGAGACCCTGCTGCGGGTACCCGGCCTGGGCACCCGGGCGGTCGGCCGCATACTGAAGGCGCGGCGCCACCGCAGGCTCGGGCTCGAGGACTTGCAGCGCATGACCGTATCGCTGCAGAAGGTGCGCCCGTTCGTCGTCGCCCGGGGGTGGCAGCCCGGCCGCTTGCTGGACGGTCCCGCGCTCACCGGCCTGCTCGCACCGCCGCCCCGCCAGCAGAGCCTGCCGCTGTGAGTCATGCCGGAGGCCGCGGCAGCATCGAGATCGTGCTCGATGCGGCGGACGGCTACGAAGCCTGGCGGGACCAGGCACGTCGGCTGATCGGGGCCGCCGTGCCGCCGGAGACCACTGCCTGGCGCGAGCGGCGCGCGACCCCGGACCTGTTCGCCGGCGAGCCGGCCGCGATGCCCCGCACCCGGCGGGCCATCCTGGTGCCGAAGGGCTTCCCACCTCTCGCCGAGCGGGTCGCCTGCCATCGCGACCCGCGGCGCTTCGAACTCCTTTATCGCCTGCTCTGGCGCCTGCAGTCGGAGCGCGCGCTGCTGGAAGTGAGCTCTGACCCCGACGTGGCCCTGGCCGCCGGCATGGCCCGCTCCGTGCGGCGCGACATGCACAAGATGAAGGCGTTCGTGCGCTTGCGCCGCGTGCGTCGCGCCACCGTCGAGGCGTACGTGGCCTGGTTCGAGCCGGAACATCACATCCTGAAGACGGTGGCGCCGTTCTTCATGCGCCGCTACACCGGCATGCGGTGGTCCATCCTCACGCCGGAGGCGAGCGCGCACTGGGACGGCGACGCGCTCACCTACGGCCCGGGCGCGAACCGCGGCGACTGCCCCGACGGCGACGCACTGGAGGCATACTGGTCCACCTATTACGCCAGCATCTTCAACCCGGCGCGGCTGAAGGTGGATGCCATGCGGGCGGAGATGCCGCGCAAGTACTGGCGTAACCTGCCCGAGGCCCGGCTCATTCCGGAGCTGATCCGGGACGGGGAAAAGGCGCAGCGCTCGCCGCCGCCGGGGCGGCGGCCGGCGGCCGGCCGGACAAGACAGTGGATCAGGTGGGACATGACGGAAGAGAAGACACCGCGGACGCTGGATGAACTCGCAGCCTGCCTGGAAACCTGCCGGCGCTGCCCCATCGGCGAGCAGGCGACCCGGGCGGTGCCCGGCGAAGGCCCTGCGGACGCGGGGCTGATGCTGGTCGGCGAGCAGCCCGGCGACCGGGAGGACCTCACGGGCCGCCCTTTCGTCGGCCCCGCCGGACGGCTGCTCGACGATGCACTGGCGGCAGCCGGCATCGAGCGCGAGCGCGTCTTCCTGACCAACGCCGTGAAGCATTTCAAGTTCAGGCTGCAGGGCAAGCGCCGGCTGCATCAGAAACCGGACGCGGGCGAGATCGACCATTGCCGCTGGTGGCTCGGGCTGGAGCTCGGGATGGTGGCACCACGGGCCGTCGTCGCGCTGGGGGCCACGGCCGCGCGCAGCCTGCTCGGCCGTCCGGTGGCCGTCGGCGAGCACCGGGGCAGCGCGCTCTCGCTGGAGGACGGCACGCCGGTGTGGATCACCGTTCACCCGTCCTATGTTCTGCGCCAGCGAGACGATCGGGCCCGGGAGCGGGAGCTGCGCCGCCTGGTGGCGGATCTTCGCAAAGCGGCGGCATAGACAGTAGGTATTGCGCGAAATTGACAGGGATGCCTTCCGGTCTAGGATGAAACGGTGACCGAGCAGGCCGCCGTCCCGGCGGCAACGCACAAGGGGGCAATCATGGGCAGATTCGTGGACACGGTTCAGGGACCGGGGATCACCCCGCTCGCCATCGCCGCACTCGCCACTCTGAGCCTGGCCTTGCTGTCGGGCTGCGAGCGCAAGGTCAGTTTCTCGGCGGACGTCCAGCCGGTTCTGGCCGCCAACTGCGCGGGCTGTCACAGCGGTTACGCCGAGGGCGAGACCAGCACCGGTCTGAACGTGACCGATTACGCGAGCCTCATGCACGGCACCCGCCTCGGCGAGGTGGTGGTGCCCGGCAGCGCCGCCTCCAGCACGCTGTACCTCGTGGTCTCCGGCGAGAGCGCGCCGGAGATACAGATGCCGCCCCACCACGAGGAGTCGCTCGCGGAAGGGCGCGGCGCTCCGCTGGAAAAGGACGAGGTGCAGCTGATCAAGGACTGGATCGACCAGGGAGCGAAGAACAACTGAGCGGGCGTCAGCCGCCCGGCGCGATGCGCGGCAGGATGCTCTCGAGCGTGTTCAGCAGCACGTCGATTTCCTCGATGCTGTTGTAGTGCACCGGACCCACCCGGATGACGCCGCCCGCCTCCATCAGACCCAGCGCCCGCACCACTTCCAGCGCGTAATTGTGGCCGTTCCAGACGAAGATGCGCCGCTGCCCGAGCTCCCGGGCGATCATCGCCGGCGCCACGGTCTCGACGGTGAAGGCCACCGTCGGCAGGCGCCGCGAGTACGCATCCGGATCCGTGATGCCGTGCACTCTGACGCCGGGCAGCGCCTGCAGCCCGTCGATGAGGTGGCGCGAGAGTGTCTCCTCGTAGTCGAGCAGCCAGGCGAGTGCGGCATGGACGTGCAGGGTGCGGCCGCTCATGCCGGGGAAACGCCCGGCATAGTCGGCTGCCCAGGCCTCGCCCAGGGATGCGAAGTAGTCCACCGCGGCGGCCGTCCCGGCCATGCCCTCGTGGCTCTGGGTGCCGGTCTCGAAGCGGCCCGGGATGGTGTCCGGAGCGGGCCGGACCTTGTAGGCCTCCAGCGACTCCAGCAACTCGCCCCGGCCCCAGAGGATGCCCTGGTGGGGGCCGAAGAACTTGTAGGCGGAGCAGGCCAGGAAATCGCAGCCGAGCGCCTGCACGTCGGTGGGCACGTGGGGCGCGGACTGCACCGCGTCCACGAAAGTCCAGGCGCCGGCCTCACGCGCCTTCGCCGCGATGGCCGCGACATCGTTCACCGTGCCCAGCAGGTTGCTGGCGCCCGCAACGCACACCAGGCGGGTTCGCTCGCCCAGCAGGCGGTCGAGTTCGGCCGGATCGAACTCGAAGGTCTCCGTATCGAACGGCAGCCACTTCACCTCGAGACCGTGGTCGCGCGCCATCAGCACCCAGGGCCAGATGTTGGCGTCGTGGTCCATCTGCGTGACGATGATCTCGTCACCCGGCGAAAACGCCGCGCCGATGGAACGGGAGAGCTGGAAGGTGAGCGTCGTCATGTTCTGGCCGAACACGACCTCGTCGGCCGAAGGCGCGTTCAGGAAATCCGCCATGGCCTGGTGGCCGTCTGCCGCGATCTCGTCGGCCAGCCGGGAGCTCTCGAACGGCCCGCCCAGGTTGGCGTTGGCCTCCAGCAGGCAGCGGCTCATCCGGTCGACGACCGTGGCGGGAACCTGCGTACCGGCCGGATTGTCCAGATAGATGCGCCCGCCGATGTCCCCGTCCAGGGCCAGGGCGGGGAAGCGTTCGCGGATCTTCTCGATGGGGTAGTCGTGTACGGGCATGAGGCCTCCGGTGGTCACGAGGGGCGCATGATGAAGGGCAGGCTCCGCCGCGGCAAGCCGCCGCCTTCGGCTAATGCCTATGCAGGCGGCCGCGGCGTTCGGGTACGGTTAGCCTCGGGCCGGGGAGCGAGCCTCTTACCATAATCGTTGTGGTTCAATGACATGTGGCCGTCACGCGGCGACGCAGGGATTCAGGGATTCAGGAATATCGGCATGCAGCCAATCAAGTTCGACGAAGCGCTGATCAGGCGCTATGGAGGCCGCGGGCCCCGCTACACCTCGTACCCGACGGCGGTGCAGTTCCACGAGTTCGACGAGGCGCAGTACAAGCGCCAGTGCGTCCTCAGCAACGAGCGCAACGACGGCCCCTTGTCGCTGTACCTGCACATCCCCTACTGCCACACGCTCTGCTACTACTGTGGCTGCAACAAGGTGGTGACTCGCAACCGGGACCGGGCGTCGGACTACCTGCAGCACCTGTTCCGCGAGGTCGAGCTCCAGTCTGCGCTGTTCGACGACGAGCGGGTCGTGGAGCAGCTGCATCTCGGCGGCGGCACGCCCACCTATCTCAGCGAGGAGCAGCTCTCCGCGGTCATGGCCAAGCTCGGCGAGCACTTCCGCCTGCGCAGCGACGGCCGGCAGGAGTTCTCCATCGAGATCGACCCGCGCAGCATCCAGCCCGGCATGGTGGCCGCGCTGGCCGGCATGGGCTTCAACCGGCTCAGCATGGGCGTGCAGGACTTCGACCCCGAGGTGCAGAAGGCGGTGAACCGCGTCCAGCCGCCTGACGAGACCCTGCCGCTGATCCAGCAGGCCCGGGACGCCGGCTTCCGCTCGGTCTCCATCGATCTCATCTACGGCCTGCCCATGCAGACGCCGGAACGCTTCGACCGCACGCTGGACACCGTGCTGGAGGCAGCGCCGGACCGTATCTCGGTCTACAGCTACGCCCACCTGCCGCAGATGTTCCGGGCCCAGCGCCTCATCCGCCAGGAGGACCTGCCCAGCGACGACGTGAAGCTGGCGCTCCTCGGCCACACCATCCAGCGGCTCGGCGCGGAGGGCTACGAGTACATCGGCATGGACCACTTCGCGCGCAAGGACGACGAACTCGCCATCGCACGCGAGAACGGCACCATGCAGCGCAACTTCCAGGGCTATTCCACCCATGCGGACACCGAGCTGATCGCGCTCGGCGCGAGTTCCATCGGCCGCGTCGCCGACTGCTACAGCCAGCACACCCGGCACGACCACGACTACGGCCGGCGCATCGAGGAGGGCCACCTGCCCGTCGAGCGCGGCCTGATCATGAGCGACGAGGACAAGCTCCGCGGCAAGGTAATCCAGTCCATCATGTGCCGGGACCGGCTGATCTTCAGCGAGATCGAGGAGCGCTTCGACATCGACTTCCGCAGCCGCTTCGCCGAAGAGCTGGCGGACCTCGCGCCGCTCGAGGAAGACGGCCTGGTGGAGGTGGACGATGCCTCCATCCGCGTCACGCCAACCGGCCGGCTGCTGCTGCGAGCCATCGCGATGGTGTTCGACGGCTACCTGCGGGCGCAGGCCGAGCCCCAGCGCTACTCCAAGATCATCTAGGCGGGGTCATCCGGCCCCGGTCCGTTCCGCGCAGGGCTAGCGCCGACGTACGACCATCACGTCGTAGCGCCCGCTCGGACCGATGTACCAGGACGTCAGCGTGCTCGTCAGACTGACCACCAGGGAGCCGAACAGGGCCGCCCAGAAGCCCGACACCGCGAAATCGGCCAGCAGCCACGCGACCAGGCCGAACATCATCGCGTTAACCACGAACAGGAACAGCCCCAGCGTGACGAGGGTGAGCGGCAGCGTCGCGACGATGGCGATGGGGCGCACCAGCGCGTTCACCACGCCCAGCAGGATGGCGGCGAGGATGAACGTCCCCACGCCGGTGATGTGCACGCCGGGCACGATCGCGGCGGCCGCCCACAAGCCGAGCATATTGATCAGCAGTCGGACGACGAGTCCGGGCATCGCTGTCCTCCTTCAGGGTCAGTAGATCGGCGCGTACTGGTACTCTGGGTACTCGTAGCGCGGCACGACGACGTCGTAATGGGGCTGCAGGAACGCGACCAGGTTGATGAGCTGGCGCACGGTCATGCGGTCGTTGAAGCCGGGCATCAGCGACTCGCCCTCTTCGGAGATCTCCTCTTCCGGGTACCAGCGGACCAGCTTGTGCGACGGATTGATGATGGAGGTCACGAGTTCGCCGTAGGTCTTCACCCGGGTCACCTCGCCGCCCAGCGTCACCTGCACCGGCCCTTTCGCCGCCGGCGGCGGCAGCTCGTAATTGCTGATCACATGACAGGAATTGCACTGCAGTGCCAGAAAGGCCGCCCGGCCGGCCTCCGGATCCCCGTCCGGCAGGCGGAATCCGGCGGCGGACTTCGGACCGGCCTCGCAGCCCGCCAGCAGCGCGCCGCTCAGCATCGCGATCGTCACCATTGCCACCCTGGATACCCTGGGCCGGAGCGTCGTCTTCCTCATCCCGGGCTTCCTCCCCGCAACGAACGGCCGCGGATCTTCGAGCGACGCGGCCACAACTCGACAGGTTCACTCTAGGCGATCCGGGCATACCCGGCCAGTAGTGACATGTGCCTAGGGTACCCAGGATGTCTGGGATGGCCAGGATGCCTGCAATGCGGGCGATGCCTGCGATGCCTGCGATGCCTGCAATGGCCGGGATGCCCCCGGACGGCCTGTTGCGCAATACTGTCGGCATACCGCCGTCGCAGGGACCATCGATGAGGACACGACTGCCCGCTCTCGTTTTCCTGGCTGCTCTTGCTGCCCTTCCCGCCCCGCCGCTCGGCGCCGGCGAACGGGAGACCCGCCTGCAGGCCGTCGACAGAGCCGACTATCACCGTCTGACGCCGGACGAGCCCGACGGCGTCTACCATGTTCACGTGCGCATGCCCGAGAGCCACGAGCCGGGAGCCGACCGGCGTTATCCGGCGGTGTATCTGCTCGACGGCGGCAACATGTTCCCGCTCCTGGCCGGCTACTACCGCTATCTGGAACTGGGCGAGGAAGTTCCCGAACTCATACTGGTGAGCGTCTCCTACGGCACCGACTACTTCCGGGAGGGCAACCAGCGCAGCCGGGACTACACGGCGGAGGCGCCCGAGCCGGAGTTCTGGGGCGGCGCCGACGCCTTCCTGGGCTTCCTCCGCGAAGCACTGATTCCCCTGGTCGAGTCCCGCTATCCCGCCGACCCGGAACGCCGCGTGATTCTGGGGCAGTCTCTCGGCGGACAATTCGTCCTCTACAGCGCGCTGCAGCCGGACGCCCCGTTCTGGGGGCACATCGCCATCAACCCGGCGCTGCACCGCAACCTCCCGCTCTTCCTGGAAGCGCCCGGGAAGACATTCAACGGCCCGCGGCGCCGTCTGTACGTGGCCTCCGGCGCGGACGACCTGCCGCGCTTCCGCGGCCCGGCTCTCTCCTGGATCGGTCACTGGACGATGCAGCAGGACACGCCCTGGGATCTCGAGGCCGAGATCCTGCCTGGCGAGAGCCACTTTTCCGCAGCGCCGCCCGCCTTCCGGCGCGGCATTCGCTGGTTGTTCGGGATGGAGGAGCCCATCAGCGCTCCTGCGACGGCCCAGTAAGAGCGGTCACAACTCCCTGACCGCAGGTCTCTTTTTCGCGATGCGCCGGAAATTCTGCCAGCGGCAGGTTCCTTCTACTTGACCTTACCCAATATTGGGGTATATTTCCCCAACTGTAGCTACTGTATATCTCATTCAGCAGACAGATCGGGAGTCGAACATGAACATCTCAGGACCAAAACTCAGAATCGGAGCGGCGGTGGCAGCCGCTCTCGGCCTGGCCGCCTGCGGCGGCGGAGGCGGCGGCACCGCCACCCAGCCGCCGACATCGTCAAACCCGCCGCCGGCCACCTCGGCCAAGGTAAGTGCCTCCGGTGTGATCACCGGCTTCGGCAGCGTCTACGTGAACGGCGTCCGCTACGACACCTCAGCGGCGGAGATCGAGTTCGAGGACGAAGGCCGCAAGACCGAGGACGCCCTTCGTCTCGGCATGAAGGTGAAGATCGAGGGCGAGCGGAACGGGAACGACCGCCGGGCCGACCGGATCCGATACGACGACGATCTGGAAGGCCCGGTGAGCGCCATCCAGCCGGACCCAGCCAACCCGGGCCTCGGCTCGTTCACCTTGGCCGGTCAGGAAGTCACCGTGGACGACAACACGGTCTTCGACGACGGCATCGGTGACAACAACGGCGACGGCAGCATCGACCTGCTCGACCTGGATCCCGCCGGCGGCTCGATCGTCGTCGAAGTGAGCGGTTTTCAGACCGACGCCGGCATCCTCGCCACCCGCGTGGAACGCGACGACGACCAGGCCGGGGGCGACGACGATGTCGAGGTAAAGGGCTATGTCACCGACCTGGACCCCGCGGCGGGTACCTTCCTCATTCGTGACCTGACCGTGGCGTGGACCGCGGACGACCTGGACGGCGAGGACTTCCCGGACGGTACGCTTACCGAAGACGTCTTCGTGGAGGTGGAAGGAACGCTGCTCGCCGACGGCACACTCGAGGCGGACAGCATCGAGCGCGAGGACGACTTCGGCCGCGGCGACGGCGACGAAGGCGAGTTCGAGATCGAGGGAATCCTGGAGGCGGTGGATACCGCATCCAGCCCGAACACGATCACCATCGACGGCAACACGATACCCGTGAACGACGCCAGCCGGCTGGCCGGTCACGTCGGCGCGCGGGTGGAGGTGGAAGGCACCTTCGACGCAGACGGCGTACTGATACTGGACGACGGTGACGACGGCGTGAAGTTCGAGCGCGAGAATTCCGTGCGCACCGAGGATCGGGTAGAGACGGTCGGCACTGGGAGCTTCGTCACCCGCCTGGGTCTCGAGATCACGCCCACCGGCGCAAGCCGCATCGAGGATGACGATGCCGACGACGGCGACCGGCTGACCCCCGAGGCGTTCCTTGCGCGGGTATCGGCGGGCGACTACGTCGAGGCGCGCGGGTATCCCGAGAGCGACGGCACCGTGACCTGGATGCGCATCGAGCGCGACGGCGACGAGGACGATCAGGACTGCGAGCTGCGCGGCCCGGCGGCCGACGGCTCCGTCGACGATCCTTTCTTCGTCATCCAGGGCGTCACCATCGACACGGCGCAGATCACCAGCGCCGGCGGGTTCCGCGACGAGAACGACGTGGCCATCGGCCGCGACGAGTTCTTCGCCCGCCTCGCGGCCGGCGACGTGGTCGAGGCCGACAGCATCGACAACGGCGGCTGCTCCGACGGCCTGCTCATTGCCGAGGAGGTCGAATTCGAGCGCGACGACGGCGTCGCCGGCAACGACGACGACGGCATGGGCGGCGGCAACGACGACGGTAACGGCGATGACGGCGCCGCGGCCGACGAGGTTGGCGGCACGGTCAGCAACGTGGACGACGTCGAGAACACGTTCGTCGTCGCGGGCCGGACCGTCGTCGTAACGGCAGACACCCTGATCGACGCTTCCATCGTCGAGGCGGCCCGTGGCGAGGAACTCGGCGATGCCGACCTTCGCTTCGGCGACCTGCCCGAGTCCCTGTCCGAACTTCTGCCGGACGGACTCCAGGTCACCGTGCGGGTGGATGCAAACGACAATGCCATCCTGATCGAGGACCAGAACTGAGCCGCCGGCCTCACCGCGGCAGCATGCCGCTGAGGTGACACCTCGTGAACGCCGGGTTCGGCAGGTCTCCCCTGCCGGGCCCGGCTTCGCGACTGTCAACCGCAGGCCTCCGTGGTACAGAATGTCCGCACGCGGTCACGAGAAACCGGACATGGATAACGATCTGAAGAGCTCCGTCTATCGCGCCTGCCGCCTGCTGCTGCGGCCGGTGGCGAGCATCGCGCTGCGCTGCGGCATCACGTGGCGGGAGTTCTCGGACCTCTCCAAGTCCGTCTTCGTCGATGTCGCCACCTCCGAGTTCGGCATCCGCGGCCGCCCCACCAATGTGTCCCGCGTCGCCGTGATGACCGGTATCGACCGTAAGGAGATCCGCCGCCAGCGGGATCTGCTCGCCGCCGAACCGGAGAGCGTCAGCCGCAAGACCAGCGACGCCAGCCGGGTGCTGTCCGGCTGGCACCAGGATCCGGCATTCCTCGACGATTCGGGCCAACCGCTCGAACTGCCCGAGGAAGGCCCCGCGCCGTCCTTCGACGCGCTGACCCGGCGCTACTCGGGCGACGTCCCGAGGCAGACCCTGCTGAAGGAACTGCTGGGCGGTGGCACCGTGGCACGAACCCCGGATGGGAGGGTGCGCGCGCTGAGACGCTACCACGTCCCGGAACCCCTGGAGCCGGAGAGCATCCTGCGTGCCGGCGCCGTACTCAAGGAACTCGGCGACGCACTGCGCCACAACCTGTATCGCAAGGCGGACGATACCCCCCGCTTCGAAGGCCGCGCCTCCAACGACCGGATGACGGCCGAACAGGCCGCCCTGTTCCGGGAATTCATGCAGGTGCGCGGCCAGGCCTTCCTGGAGGAGATCGACGACTGGCTAAGCCGGCACGAGCCGGAGACTGCGCCGCCACCCGGCAAGGCGGTCCGTCTCGGCGCGGGCCTGTTTGCGATCGAATCGGAGGCCGGCGGAGAGCAGCGCCGCTGACGGCAGACTTTTCACGTCCCGGGTGTAACCGTTTGCGCCGGCGAGCGCTATAACATGACAGTTAACATCAATACGGAGCCCGCCATGCGCTTTCCGAGACTGCACGCCATCCTCATGGTCGCCGTCCCCGGCCTCGCCGTCGCCGCGGTCGCGCCCGGCGAACTGCCCGGCAACGCCCGCTGGTACCTGCATGCCGACCTCGTCGAAATGCGCGGCTCCGAGGTCGGACGCCAGCTCTACGGCTGGCTGGACAAGGAGCTGTTCGCCGACCTGCGCAACGACCTCGGCGTCGACCTGGGCGCCGAGACCGACCGGGTCACGGTGTTCAGCCAGGGCGACGACGATGCCGTGCTCGCCATCCGCGGGCGTTTCTCGGACCAGACCCGGGAGAAGGTGCTGGCGCTGGCGAAGCGCGAGGCCAGGGTGGACGAGCACGAGGCCGACGGCAGCCGCTACTACCAGCTGGGCCAGATGGACGATGCGGATTTCGACGGCTACTTCACGTTCGCCATCGACGGACTGCTGCTGTTCACCTCCGAGGCCGCGACCATGGAGAAGCTGCTGGCCGACGGCGGCCGTGTCGAGGAGCGCGAGGCGGCAGACGGCACGCTGTTCGTGCTCACGGCGGACCGGAACCTGATGCAGGGCGGCATCCGTCCCCAGGCCGGCGCCGGGGGCTCCTGGGAGTCCCGCATCCTCGAGCACACCCGGGAAGCTGCATTCTTCGTCGCCGACCGTGACGGGCTCGCCGTCATCGAGGCGACGATCGTGGCCAGCGATCCGGGCATGGCGCTGGCCGTGGGCGGAATTGTGGGAGGCCTAATCGGATTGCAGGCCGTGGCCGCGGAGGAAGAGCCCGCGCTGGCGGAGCTGCTGAGCAAGACAAAGGTGACGGTGAATGAGGGTACGGTCGGCATCTCCGCCCTGGTGGAGCCCGAGCTGATGACGAGACTGCTCGCCCGTTGAGGCGGGCTCCGGCGACCGGCGCGCCGGACCACCCATGACGAGCAGCGAAGACGAACTCATCGCGGCGGCGAAGGCCGGCTCCCACGCCGCCTTCGCCGTGCTCGTCGAGCGCTACCAGGACGGCCTGTATCGTTTCCTGTGCGTGCGCTGTGCCCGGGTCTGCGACGCGGAAGACGCGCTGCAGGACACCTTCGTCGGCGCCTGGCGCTACCTCGCGAGCTACGATCCACGCTGGCGCTTCAGCACCTGGCTGTATCGCATCGCCCTGCGGCATGCGGCGGCCCGGCCGGCGGCCTGGGAACCGCTGGCCGCGGAACCGGCCGATCCGGCGGCCGATCCGCTGGCCGACTGCATCGCGGACGACGGGCGGCGCAACATCTGGCTGACTGCCCGGCAACGGCTCACGCCGGACGGCTATACCGCGCTGTGGCTCCATTACGCCGAGGACATGGCGGTCCGCGACGTGGCGCGCGCGATGGAACGAAGCGTATCGTGGGTCAAGGTGAACCTGTTCCGGGCCCGCCGGCGGCTGGCCCGGGAACTCGAGACGGAGGACGGGGAATGACGGAACTGGAAGAGCGTCTGCGCCGCGATGCGGCGAAGATTCGCGCGGAGACCACCCCGGAGCTGAGGGCACGCGTGCAGGCATCGCTGCAGGCCGCGGAGCCCGCTGCGCCGCGCCGGCGGCGCCCGGCGCTGGTGCCGCCACCGCGCCTGCTCGGCGGCGCCGCACTGGCGGCCGCCGTCGCGGTGGCGGGAGTCCTGGCGCTTCGTCCCGAGGCGCCCGCGCCGGAATCCTGGCCCGCAACGCCCACGGCACAGACGCAGACCTCGCTGCCCGGGACACTGCCGACCGCGCTGCAGGCGGATTTCGTGCTGCTGGAGCTGGAGCAGCGCGCCACGCAGCCGCTCACGGAGGAACAGGAGCGCCTCGAGGCCGATCTGCGCCGGCTGGAGGAAGAGCTGCGACGGGCCTTCTGAGGACGGGCTTTCCAGGAAAGGGGGCGGCGCGATAACGCCCGCCGCAAAAAAGTGAGGGGATGACGCCGTCGCGTCATCCCCTCGTTTTTTGAGCCAGCGCGGCGTCCGATTCGATCGATCCGGCAGCTTGCGCCACCCCCTCGGACCTGCCTGACTCCGGCCTGTGGCTCGTCCGCTCGGCTTGCACCTTGCGGAACCTCGTCTCAGGCTCCTCACGAGGACTTTTCGTCCCCGATGTTTGTTTAAAGACGCCTGGCTACGTCCCCCGCGAACTGCATGCCGGTCATGCGAGTCACGAGTACAGGCAGTTTCCGCTCTCCAATGGTCGCCAGATGCTCTCGCTCCGGCTTCCTCAACGCGCGGCCTCTCGGCGTTGCGACTTGGTCAGCTTCCGCTGCCCTTGACCACTTTGGCGGGTGGTCCTGCCCCTGCCAATCGGGGCCCGGTTTCAGGATCGCGATCCCTTACCGTGGGGTTCACACTACGCCTGCCGGTCCGCCCTGTCAGCAGAATATCCTGTGCCTGTCGTGTGGTTATTCTGTGGATAACCGGTGGAAATAGAAAAGCCATTATTAATCCGAAGGTTGCAGGCAATAATCGACGGCCTCACGAGGTCTTTTCCACAGGTTGCTAAAAGAGCGGAAGATTGCCTCCGCCCTCTTTCGCCGTGAACAGCCAGGCCAGCAGCCCGTGGGTGGGCAGATAGACGCAGAGCGGGAAGAACAGCATCACGAGGGCGAGGTAGAGCCGGCCGTCGATCCGACGCTGGGGACGCTCGCCCGGCCCGAACACCCGGTTGATGTTCTCCGCGGGGTCCGTAATCAGCCAGGTGACCGGCAGCACCGCCCAGGCCAGGAGGGTCTGCAGCGCCAGCGCCCTGCTGTCATATCCGAGCCGCCAGACGCCCCAGAGCAGCAGCGGCGGCAGGAGCAGGTGGAACAGCGACAGCCCGCGCAGCCAGCGGGGCAGAGCCGGGTCGAACATGTAGCCGGCGAGGCCGGTAACCGGCCGCCGGAAGATGAGTCCGCCCAGGTAGCTGATGACCCACACGGCCTCGGGCAACAGCACCCCGACCGCCATCATGCTGAACAGTAGCGCGCTCTCCAGCCACAGTGCCGGCACCAGCGCGATCAGCGCGATGTCGGAGAACCAGAGAAAATTCTTCGGACCATGCTGCCGCCAGTAGATCGGCAGGATGACCGCGGCGACCGCCGTATAGGCGATCTTCAGCCAGAGCGGGATCATGCCTCCGCGATCGCGGCTCCCGCGCCGGTGAGTTCACGGGCCGCGGCGAGGCAGCCGTCCACCGCCTCGTCCGGCGTTGCGAACGAGGTGACCAGCCGGTATACGCCGGGGCCGGTGTGGGGCCACGGGTGGAACTCGAAGCCGCGGGCATGCAGGCCGTCTGCGAGCGAATCGGGAAGGCGCATGAAGATCTCGTTGGACTGCACGGGATGCAGCAGCTCGGTGCCCGGGCAGGCGGCCAGGCCGTCGGCGAGCGTTCGTGCACGGCGGTTGGCGGCTGCGGCCAGGCGCAGCCAGAGACCCTCGGCGAGATAGGCCTCGAGCTGCGCCGAGACGTAGCGCATCTTGCTCAGCAGATGGCCCGCCTGCTTGCGGCGCCGCGGCAACTCCACCGTGTCTGCCGGATCGAATACGACCAGCGCCTCGGCCAGCATCGCACCGTTCTTGGTCGCGCCGAACGAGACCAGATCGACCCCGGCGCGCCAGGTGATGTCCGCCGGCGAGCAATCGAGGGTGACCAGCGCGTTCGCCAGCCGCGCGCCGTCCATGTGCACGCGCAAGCCGTCGCGGTGAGCGGCCGCGGCGAGTGCAGCGACCTCGTCTGGCGTATAGACGGTGCCCAGTTCCGTCGCCTGGGTCAGGCTCAGCAGCCGGGGGCGGCTGGCGTGTTCGCCCATGGCGAGAGACGCGGCTACGGTCTGCTCCACCGCTGCCGGCACCAGCTTGCCGTCCGCGCCGTCCAGCGCCAGCAGCTTGGCCCCGCCGCTGAAGAACTCGGGCGCAGCGCACTCGTCCGTATTCAGGTGCGCATCCCGGTGGCAGACCACCGCACCGACGGAGCCGCAGGTCTGGGCCACGGCAAGCGAGTTGGCGGCCGTGCCCGAGGCCAGCGGGTAGATCTCGACGTCCCGCTCGAACAGCTCGCGGAAGCGCTGGCGCAGGCGCGCGGTGGCGGCGTCTGCACCGTAGGCGTGGGCGGGGCCGTCGTTCACTTCGGCCAGGGCCGCCATGATCTCGGGTGCCACGGGATACTCGTTGTCGCTGCGGAAATTGCCCGGCATGGCCTGCACTGCTCCTTCATTCCGACCGATGGGCGCGCGAGCCGCGCTCCCGGAGCGCCAATGCTACAGCCGCGGGAGGGAATGTTCGACGCCGCTCGGGCGTCTTCGCGGCCCTCAGGTCTCGTCCCGGTCCATCCACTTGGCCGTGTAGCGCGGCGTGTAACCGACCATGAGATCCAGCAGCGCAGCCGCATCGCCGGCGGCGAGAATCATGTCCCGATGCTCCCCCCGAACGAAACCCTCGCTGACGGTCTGGTCGAGGAACCGGAGCAGATCGTCATAGTAGCCGCCGGCGTTCAGCACGCCGCAGGGCCGGGCGTGAATGCCGAGTTGGGCCCAGGTGAGTATCTCGAACAGCTCTTCCAGGGTGCCGAGGCCGCCGGGCAGGGCCAGCACCCCGTCCGAGAGTTCCGACATCAGCGCCTTGCGCTGATGCATGGTCTGCACGACGCGCAGGTCGGTCAGTCCCTGGTGGCCCACCTCCTTGCGCAGCAGCGCCTCGGGGATGACGCCGATGACCTCGCCGCCGGCGGCCAGCGCCGCATCGGCGAGTACGCCCATCAGCCCCACCCGTCCGCCGCCGTACACCACCCGCCAGCCCCGCTCCGCGATGGCCGTGCCGAGTTCTTCGGCGGCGCGCGCGTAAGCCGGACGGACACCGCTGCTGGATCCCGCGAATACGCAGATCGATTCCATACGCGCCATCAGTTGTTGCTCCCGGTGGATGCGGACTTGCCTGCGATCGGCTATGCGGCCGTCGAGGCAAGGGTCCAGGCAATGGTCCAGGCAATTGCCGGCCGAACTGTGTCAGATTCGGCCGGTCGTGCAAAGGCCGGCCCTTGAATCGGCCGCCGGCGACACGCATGTCCTGTGAAAGACGCGGCATTCATTCGCCGCGGCAAGGAGGATCGATGAAAAGGACAGCCAGGATGATCTTGCCGATGGCGGCCGCCGCTCTGCTGGCCGGCTGCGCCACCCAGACTTCGCCAAACGAGCCGCCCGACGGTCCGAGCGCCGTGCTGCGGTTCGCCGATCTGGGCGGTATCCGTGACTGGCGCTCCGTCGACAACGGCAGAGCCATACTGATCGAGGGACGCCGCGGCCTGTGGTACCGGGCAACCTTCTTCAGCCCGTGCACCAGCCTGCCCTTCGCAAACACCATCGCCTTCGCAACCGACTCCACCGGCGATCTGGACAAGTTCAGCTCGATTCTCACGCGGGACGAGCGCTGTTATTTCCGCACGTTCGAGCGGGCGCCTGATCCTGACGCGGAGGATTGACCGGGTCGGGCCTGAAGGCCGTCCTACAACGGGATGTTGATGCTCGCCGGGTCTTCGGTCAGGTCGCGGCCGTAGGTGTGGACGGTGATCGCGACGTCGTCGCTCGCGTTGCAGACCCGGTGGGGATAATCGATGCCCGGCTGTACCAAGGTAACGTCGCCCGGCGCGCAGACTGCCTCGCAGGCGAGTTCGGCCGCGCCGTCGCACACCAGGCGGTAGTTGGCGACGCTCGGCGTGCCGGCGTAGACGCCCACGGCACCCCACGCCGTGTGGCCGTGCACCGGCGTGCCCTGGCCGGGCCGCCACACGACGGACAGGACGGTGAAGCGTCCGCGCGGATCGGCATAGAGCACGTGACGGCGATAAGTGTCCGCGCCCGCCGCGCGGCATTCGGCCGGCAGCCAGTCAGCCGCGGCCATCAGCCGACGCAGTTCGCGACCGACCCGGCTCGCCAGGCGGTCATCATTGCAGGCCTCGCACAATGCGCTCACACGACGGATGTATTCGTCGAAATCGATGGCGTCTGCAGCCGTGGAGACCGGCCGTTCGGCACCCGGGCGCCGTTGACGCATCCTGTCCGCTGAAACTGCCATGGACTCTCTCCCTGCTCCCGCGTTTACGTGTAAGAAACGGTAGCAGCAGGATGGGGGCCAATGGGTGCAAAATTTGCCAGTAATGTGAAACGTGTTAGGTTATTTGCCTAACGATGATCGGATTTGGGGGATTACGTTCCGTGGACAAGAAAGACAAGCAGATCCTCGCGCTGCTGCAGGAAGATGCTTCGCTGCCGGTGGCCGAGATCGCGGAGCAGGTAGGACTGTCGCGCACGCCCTGCTGGAGGCGTATCCAGCAGCTGGAAGAGAAAGGCGTCATCCGCAAGCGGGTCGCCCTGCTCGACAGGCACAAGCTCGACGTGCCCATCACCGTATTCGTCGCCGTGCGCACCAATCAGCACAACGCCGCGTGGACCGAACGCTTCCGCGAAATGGTCCAGGGCATCCCGCAGATCGTGGAGGTGCACCGGCTCAGCGGCGATACCGACTATCTGCTGCGGGTGCTGGTGGGCGACATCAACGGCTTCGATGCCGTGTACAAGCAGATGATCGAGATGGTCGACTTCTCGGACGTCAGCTCCAGTTTCTCGATGGAGGAGTTCAAGTTCACGACCGCGATTCCGCTGGACTGACGCGGAACCGGATCGCCGGCGGAACGAAAAACGGCCGCCCGGAGGCGGCCGTCGTTCAGGCGTCGGGCAGCAGCGTGCCTCAGGCCTTCGGCGCGTAGGCGCTGCACCAGCCGGCAGCATTCACCAGCTTGCCCGGGAAGATGGAGCAGCCGGCCCACTCCTCGTCGCCCTGGGCCTGGAACAGCTGACAATTGCTGCAGGCCTGGCCGGGCTGATAGCGGGCGTACTTGCTCTGGTCGACGTTGGTGGCGTCGTGCACGTAGCCGAGCGCTTTCGCCTGCGGGTCGTCCACAGAGAGCTTCGGCCGACCGTCTCCGCCTGCCGCCGCCTCGCCGGCCTGGCTCTCGGCCGACTTCTGGGCCGACTCCTGGGCCGACTTCTGACTCATGCCCGCATCGTTGGCCGTATCCTTGGCCATGTCGGTCCCGCTGCCGGAACCCTCGTCGGGCGAGGGTTGCGCGCCGCCTGCAGGAGCGGAGTCGCCGCCGCCCGAGCATGCCGCCAGCCCCGCAAGGGGCACCAGCACAACCGTGCCGCCAACCAGCTTCAGGAATTTCCGGCGTCCTGCCGGATCGGAATATTCGCTCATAAAAACTCTCCGCTAGCGTCGGCTCGAGCCGACGGGTTCAAGGACCAGTCCGAATCCCCGCGCGCTCATTCTCGGCAACGACCCCGGGCAATGCAAATGGCCCGCACCGCGCCGCCGGCCGGCCGCAACATTTCTGCCACACATTCCTGTCACGATGCCGTCACGTGACGGATTCACCATCAGGTCGCCACTGCCCGACATGACAGCGACGCCGTTCAGCCTCACAGCGAGAATCGCCGGCCTCTGCCGCCAGATCCTCGTCCCCGCCCGCTTCCCGGGGCTGCTCCGCTACGCCCGCCGCGTCGCGGTCGGCGCCGTATTCCTGCCGGCGCTCCTGCTGCTGCAGGCCGTGCACTGGATCGGCTTCCTGCTGGACGAGATTTTCTTCCACGGTTATCGGCGGGTCGCGATCCGCGAGCCCGTATTCATCCTCGGCGCACCGCGCAGCGGCACCACCTACCTGCACCGCCTGCTGGCAGCCGACACCGGTTACACGACCTTCGCCACCTGGGAATGCCTGTTCGCCCCCAGCATCACGGAGCGAAAATGCTGGACCGGCCTTGCCGCGGCCGACCGGCTGATCGGGTCCCCACTGGCCCGCTCGCTCACGGCGGCAGGCCGCGCCGCCCTGCGCTGGATCGACGACAAGCACCCCCTCGGACTCGCCGAACCCGAAGAGGACTACTTCTGCTTCCTGCCGCTGCTGTGCTGTTTCATTCTCGTCGTGCCCTTCCCCGAAGCGCGCTGGGTGTGGCGCATGGGCACATTCGACAGGGACATGCCCGAAGCCGAGCGTCGACGGCTGCTGAGCTGGTACCGGCGCTGCCTGCAGCGCCACCTCTACGCCCACGGCCAGGGCAGGACGCTGCTGTCGAAGAATGCCGCTTTCGCCGGCATGGCACGAAGCCTGGCGCGGGAATTCCCGGACGCCCGCGTCGTGGTCTGCGAGCGGGACGCCGTCGAGGTGATCGCCTCGCAATTCAATTCGGTGACTGACGGCCTGCGCCTGTTCGGCGTCCCGCCCGACGACCCGCTGTTCCGGGCACGGCTGCTCGATTGCCTGGACTTCTATTACCGGAACCTGGAGGACCTGCGCGCGGAACTGCCGCCGGAGCGCATCGCGGCCGCCCCGATGGAGGAACTGGCCGCCGACCCCGCCGCGCTGGTACGCCGCCTCTGCGACCGCCTGGGACTCCCGGTGACCGACACGCTGGCGGCACGTCTCGGGCAGCTCGAGCGGCGCCGGCCCCACGTGCCGGCCGAGGCGCCGCCGCTGTCCTCCTGGGGCATCGACATGGCGGAAGTGCGGCGGCGCTTCGCCGCCTGGACACGCAAGCAGGAGCCGCAGACATGATGGCAACAGAAGCGCTGCAGTCCCGACTGCGCGAAGACGCGCCGGCCCGTTCCCGTTGCGAGCGTCTGCGTGTCGCCGTCGTCTCCGACGCGGTGGCCGAACGCAACGGCGTGGGCTCGTATTACAGCGACCTGGTCGGCCAGCTCGGCTCCCGGGTCGGGCGCGCGGAGCTGTTCTGCCCGCAGGACAGCCTGCAGGGCTGGCGACGCCGGCTGGTGCCGCCGCTGCCGGGAGACCGCACCCAGCGTCTGTGGTTTCCGCGACCGTTCCGGCTCTGGCGTCGGGTGACCGCGCTGGCGCCCCATGCGCTCGTGGTGCCGACCCCCGGCCCGTTCGGCCTGATGGGACTGCTGGCGGCCCGGCGCCTGGGCATCCCGCTGATCACCGGCTTCCATACCCATTTCGAGCAGCTGGCGGAGATCTACTGGAGAGACGCTTTCGGTCGACTCAGCCGCAGCTACCTGGAACGCTGTCACCGGCTGCTGTTCCGGCACAGCGCGCTGGTCCTGGCCAACTCGCCGGAGATGGCCCGCCTGGCCGACCGCCTCGGCGCCCGCGGCGCGCGGCTGATGGGCACCTCGGTGCCGCGGGAGTTCCTGGACCGTCCGCTCGCAGAGCCCGGGCCCGACGTGCGCCGGCTCCTGTTCGCCGGGCGGCTGGCCGCGGAGAAGAACCTGCCTGCCGTGCTGGAGGTGGCCGAACGGCTGCCGGGCCTGCGGGTCAGCATCGCAGGTGACGGACCCATGCGCCCGGCCGTCGAGGCCGCAGCCGCGCGGCTGCCCAATCTGGATTACCTGGGCTGGGTGCCCCGGGAGCGGCTGGTCGACACGCTGGACGCCCACGATATGCTGCTGCTGCCCTCCCGGATCGAGTCGTTCGGCACCGTGGCACTCGAGGGCATGGCCCGCGGCCGGCCGGTCATCGTCTCCGGCGACTGCGGCATCGCCGAATGGCCCGAACTCGAAGCCGGACTGTTCCGCATCGGCGCCGATGAGAGCGTCGTGCAGGCCGTCATGCGGGCCTGCGCGGCGGCACCGGCGGCGCGCGCCGAGATGAGCCGTCGGGCCCACCTGGCCGCGCGCCGGCTGAACGACTGGAATCTGAGCACCTGGATCGGCTGGCTGCAGGGAGACGCCGACGGTGGCTGAGAGCGCGCCGGGGGTCCTTATCTCGGTGCACGACGTGATGCCGGAAACCCTGGGCCGGGTGGCCGGCATCCTCGGCGCACTCGAGGCCGCCGGCGCCGGCGGCGCCAGCCTGCTCGTCGTGCCCGGCGTCGGCTGGACGGCCGAGACGCTGGATCGGCTGCACGGCTTGCTGGCCCGGGGCCATACCTTGGCCGGACACGGCTGGCAGCACAGATGCCCCCGGATCCGGGGGCTCGGGCACCGCCTGCACAGCGCGCTCGTCTCCCGTGACGTGGCGGAACATCTGTGCCTGGACGCGGCCGGCATCGAGGCGCTCATCCGCCGCTGCGGCGAATGGTTCCCGCGCCACGGCCTGCCCCGGCCCGACACCTACGTGCCACCGGCCTGGGCGATGGGTTGCATCGAGCGGCGGCGTCTCTACGGCCTGGGCTTCCGCTACTTCGAGACCCTCACCGGCTTCTACGACGCCTGCACCGGCCGCTTCCGCCGCCTGCCGCTCGCCGGCTTCGAGGCGGACACACGCTTCAGGGCGCTGGTGCTGCGCGGGCTCAACCGGGCGGCCCTCGCCCTCGCGGCGCCGGGGAGACCGCTGCGGCTCGCCATTCACCCCCATGACCCCGAGCTGCTGCTGGCCCGCGACCTGGAGCGCCTCGTCGCCATGGCGGCGTCCCGTAGCCGCCCGCTCGCCGCCCGAGCGCGGGCCGGCTGAACCTGCAAGGCACTGGCGAACCTGCGTCCCGGCGGGTAGCGTATGCGCCGGTTCCGGTCACGACGGCAGACGAGATGAGGCCACGACAACCTTCAGCGGCCGAGGTCAGGCAGCTCCCCGCGCTCATGACTCACGTGATCCCGCCCGACTGGGAAGACCAGAACGGCCACGTGAACATCCGGTTCTACATGACCCTGTTCGAGCGCGGCGGCTGGCCCATGGTGCAGGAGATGGGCATGGAGGACTCCTACTTCCGAGACCGCCGGCAGGGCCTGTTCGACCTGGAGCACCACCTCTATTACCTGAACGAGATCCACGTCGGCGAATCGGTCAGCATCCATGCCCGCCTGGTGGACCGCAGCGAGAAGCGCTTCCACGGCGTGATGTTCGTCATCAACGACAGCCGCGACAACCTGGCGGCCACCCTCGAGTACATCACCAGCGGCGCCGACCTGGCGCACCGTCGCACGGCACCGTTCCCGGCGGACATCGCCGCGCGACTGGACCGACTGGTGGCCGAGCACCGCCAGCTGCCCTGGCAGCCGCCGCTGTGCGGCGTGATGTCGGCCTGACGGAGGGGGGATCAGGTCCTAGAGCGTGGGCGGCGTCTCGCCGATCCGGCCCACATCCAGCACCGGGGAGGCGTCCAGCTTCTCGGCGCCCATCAGGTCCGCCACCCGCTGCAGGGCCGCGACGATGGCGTGGCGCTCCCAGTCCTGCAGGCCGCCGTACTCCTCCAGGAATCGGGTCTGCAGTGCGGTCGGCGCCCTGGCCACGAGCTCACGACCCTCCGGCGTCAGGCTGACCTTGACCTGTCGCCGGTCCTCGCTGCCGCGCCGGCGCACGACGAGGCCGCTCTGCTGCAGCTTGTCGATCATCGAGGTCACCGTGCCCTGGGTGAGACCGACCTTGTAGGCAATGCCGCCCACCGTGAGTTCGCCGGCCATCGACAGCAGCTCCAGCACGAGCAGCTGGGAGGTGGTGAGGCCGGTCTGGCGCGCGAGAGACTTGGCGTCCAGGTCCGTCGCCCGCAGCACCCGGCGCAGCGCGGTCAGCACTTCTTTCTCCAGCATCTCGTCCTTTTCACTCATCGCCCTGTCGCTCTCATCCCCGTTCGCCGGCATCTGCCGGAAGGTTTCCAGGCCCCTGATCTCAGTGATTTTTATGCCCGCCGGGCAGCGCTCACTTGAAAGGAGTACTTTGACCCTCAAATCAATGTTGCGCTATTAATCGCTATTTTCTAAAATTGTAGCGCTATTCGATCAGCTTTTTTAATTGAATATCGAAATATCTGTCAACTAGAACACGCCGGGTGCCCCGCAAGGACCGCGATAGGATTAATATCAGGCTATCGGGTTCGTTCCCGCCTCACCGGACACGCCCAGCGACAGATTCCCCGACCAGGCATATCATGCAAGCAAAAAGAATCCAGAAAGATTCTGCTATCTCCATACGTCCGCCGGTATCGACCGACGGCGCCGCCGTACACGCCCTCATCGGACGCTGCCCGCCGCTGGACACCAACTCCATGTACTGCAACCTGCTGCAGTGCACCCACTTCGGCGCGACGAGCGCGCTGGCGGAGGCGGAGGGCGACGCCGTGGGCTTCGTCTCCGGCTACAGCCCGCCCCCGCACCCGGACGCACTGTTCGTCTGGCAGGTGGCCGTCGACGAACGGGCCCGCGGCCACGGTCTGGCCAAACGGCTCATCATGGACATCCTGGAGCGGCCGGGTAACGAGCATCTGGACTACATCCGCACGACCATCACGGCCCAGAACGAGGCTTCCTGGGCCATGTTCCACGGCCTCGCCCGCAAACTGGACGCGCCTACCGAAGAGCAAGTGCTGTTCGATCAGGACGAGCACTTCGGCGGCGAGCACAAGAGCGAACACGAATTGATTATCGGCCCTTTTGAAATCGAGAGAAACTGAGAGAAAACGAGAAACGTCATGAAAACCACCGTTGAGAAGATCGACCTTTCCAGTAACGCGCACACGGGCGGCGTATTCGCGCGCCTCGAATCGGACGTGCGCTCCTACTGCCGCTCGATCCCGGTCCTGTTCGAGAAAGCGGTCGGCACCGAACTCGTCGATGCCGACGGCAACGTCTACCTGGACTTCCTGGCCGGCGCCGGCAGCCTGAACTACGGCCACAACCATCCGGTGCTGAAAGAGGCACTGATGGACTACATCGCCGGCGACGGCATCGCCCACAGCCTGGACATGCACACCGCGGCGAAGAAGCGCTTCCTCGAGACCTTCCACGAGCGCATCCTGAAGCCGCGCAACCTGGACTACGTGGCCCAGTTCACGGGCCCGACCGGCGCGAACGCCGTCGAGGCGGCGATGAAGCTTGCCCGCAAAGTGACCGGCCGCGAGACCATCGTCGCCTTCACCAACGGCTTCCACGGCGTCACGCTGGGCGCGCTGTCTCTCACCGGCAATCGCCATCACCGGGATGCCGCCGGCGTGTCGATGAGTGGCGTCGTGCGCATGCCGTTCGATGGCTATCTGGGCGAGGGCGTGGACACGCTGGACTACCTGGAGAAAACGCTGGACGACCCGAGCAGCGGCGTGGGCCATCCTGCCGCCGTCATCGTGGAGGCGGTCCAGGGCGAGGGCGGCCTGAACGTCGCCAGCGAGGCCTGGCTGAAGCGCCTGGAGGCGATCTGCCGCGCCCGCGACATCCTGCTCATACTGGACGACATCCAGGCCGGCTGCGGCCGCACCGGCAACTTCTTCAGCTTCGAGCCCTCCGGCATCCGCCCGCACATGGTGACGCTGTCGAAGTCGCTGAGCGCCATGGGCCTGCCTTTCGCGGTACTGCTTATCGAGTCCGATCTCGATGAATGGGAGCCCGGCGAGCACATCGGCACCTTCCGCGGCAACAACCACGCGTTCGTAACCGCCGCCGCCGCACTGGAGCACTTCTGGTCGACGTCGCGCTTCGAGCAGGACGTCAGGCGCAAGGCCGGCATCCTCCGCTCACGGCTGGAGGAGATCGCCGCGGCGTCGCCCCTCGGACTCACCGTCAAGGGTCGCGGCCTCATGAGCGGCATCGCCTGCCCCGACGGCGAAACCGCCGGCAGGGTATGCCGCGCCGCGCTGGAACGCGGTCTCGTGATCGAGACGAGCGGCTCCTTCGACGAGGTGGTCAAGTGCCTGCCGCCGCTCACGATCGGCGACGACGAGCTCGAGCGGGGCCTGACGGCGCTCGCGGATAGCTTCGACGCCGCCGCGGCCAGCGACAGCGCCTGAACGGCGCGAGGAGCACAGCAAGGATGACTCATACCGTAGAGAAGATCGGCGGAACTTCCATCGCCGACAGCGAAGCGGCGCTGAACAACGTCTTTTTGCCGAAGGGCCGCAACGGCGACCCCTACAACCGCATTTTCGTGGTCTCCGCCTACGCGGGCATGACCAACGAGCTGCTGGAGGACAAGAAGTCGAAGGACCCCGGCGTCTACACCTTGTACAGCCACAGCGAATCCGACTGGGCCTGGGGTGACGCGCTGACGAAAGTATGCCGCCGCATGATCGAGAAGAACGAGGAGATCTTCACCGATCCGGGGGTGCGCGAGCCGGCCAACCAGTTCGTGCTCGAGCGCATCGAGGGCGTCAGGAGCTGTCTCATCGACCTGCAGCGGCTGTGTTCCTACGGCCACTTCCATCTCGGCGAGCACATGATGACCGTGCGCGAGATGCTTTCGGCCCTGGGCGAGGCCCACAGCGCTTTCAACACGGCCCTGCTGCTGCGCATGCACGGCGTGGAAGCCCGCTTCGTCGACCTCACCGGCTGGCGCGACGACAAGCCGCGTACGCTGGAGGAGCGCATCGACATCGGCCTGAAGGGCATCGACTTCGAGGCCGAGCTGCCCATCGTCACCGGCTACACCCAGTGCCACAGCGGGCTGTTCCGCGAGTACGGCCGAGGCTACACCGAGGTGACCTTCAGCCACGTCGCGGCCCGCACCGGCGCCAGCGAGGCGATCATCCACAAGGAGTATCACCTCAGCAGCGCCGATCCCCTGATCGTGGGCGAGGACAAAGTGGAGAAGATCGGCAACACCAACTACGACGTCGCCGACCAGCTCTCCAACATGGGCATGGAGGCGGTCCATCCCCGGGCGGCGAAAGTGCTGCGCCAGGCCGAGATTCCGCTGCGCATCCGCAACACCTTCGACCCGGACGATCCGGGCACGGTGATACGGCAGGACTACGTGAGCGACGAGCCCTGCGTGGAGATCGTGACCGGCTGCCGCTCGGTGCTGGCGATCAAGCTGTTCGACCAGGACATCGTCGGCGTGAAAGGCATCGACCGCCGCATCGTCCAGGCACTGGAGGACAACCGGCTGCGCATCGTGACGAAGGACATGAACGCGAACACGGTGACCCACTTCGTCACCGGCACGCTGAGCCGGGCCAGGCACGCCATCGCGGAGCTGGAGCGGCTGTTCCCGCATGCTGACATCGACCTGCGCCGCGTGGGCCTCGTCTCCGTGATCGGGAGCGATCTCAACCGGCCCGGCCTGCTGGCGGACACCGTCGGCTGCCTGCACGAGGGCGGCATCGACGTGATCGCGCTGCACCAGGGCATGCGCCAGGTGGACATTCAGATCATCGTGGACGAGGGCGACTACGACGGGACCATCCGGGTGCTGCACGAGCGGCTGGTGGAGAACCGGGACACCGTGGGCGACCGTAACGCGGCCTGAGCCGCAGGCCGCACCCCCCGACGGTAACGAATGCGACCGCAGCAATAGCCGATGCTGACCAGCTTCATCGCAGCCATGGCGGTCTTCGTACTGATCGGGCTCGGCTCGGTGATGCGCAGCCGCGGCACCAAGGACGACTACTACCTGGCCAGCCGTGACGTCTCGCCCGCCTTCGCGGGCCTGTCCGCGATCGCCACCAACAACTCCGGCTTCATGTTCATCGGCCTGATGGGCTACACCTATGCGGCCGGCGTCGCGTCGCTGTGGGTCATGGTCGGCTGGATCGTCGGCGACTTCCTGATGTCGCTGGTCATCCACCGGCGGCTGCGTGAATCCACCGAGAAGCACAACGAGGTGACCTTCGCCGGCGTGCTGGCCCGCTGGCACGACACGGACTTCCGCATCCTGCGCATCGTGGTGGCGCTGCTGACGCTCGCCTTCCTGGGCGCCTATGCCGCCGCCCAGCTCACGGCCGGCGGCAAGGCGCTGCAGGCGATGTTCGGCTGGACGCCGAGCAGCGGCGCCATCCTGGTGGCGACCATGGTGGCCCTGTACTGCCTGGCCGGCGGCATCCGGGCCTCGACCTGGACCGACGTGGCCCAGTCGGTGGTCATGTTGTTCGCCATGAGCATCATGCTGGTCGTGGCACTGGTCAGCGTCGGCGGCGTGGGCGCCGCCGTGGAAGAACTCTCCACCGTTCCCGGTTTCCTCGCACCCTTCCCCGACGAACTCAAGCTGCCGGCGCCGAGCGGACCGGTCCTGTTCGTCGTCGGCTGGATGTTCGCGGGCATGAGCGTCATCGGCCAGCCCCACATCATGGTCCGCTTCATGGCGCTGGAGAGCGCCGGCAAGCTGCGCCGCACGCGCATGTACTACTACGGCTTCTTCACCGTGTTCTATACCTTCGCTGCCGGCGTCGGCCTGCTATCCCGCCTGCTGCTGCCCGACCTCGGCAGCATGGACCCCGAGCTCGCGCTGCCCACCATGGCAATGGAGCTGCTGCCGGGGATCTTCGCCGGAATCGTGATCGCCGGTCTGTTTGCGGCCACCATCTCCACTGCCGACTCGCTGGTGCTCAGCTGCTCCTCGGCCCTCACCCACGATCTGCTGCCGCAGAAGATCGAGAAACCGCTGGAGCTGAAGGCCGGTACGCTGTTGATCGTCGTGCTGGCGCTCATCATCGCCCTGAACGGGACGCAGAGTGTATTCGCGCTGGTGATTTTCTCCTGGTCGGCGCTGGCCAGCGCCTTCGGGCCGCTGCTCTACGTCTACTCGCGCGGCCTGCGGGTGGCCGAGAGCCAGGCGTTACTGATGATCGGAGTGGGAGTGGGAGTGGCCATCGGCTGGCGCTGGCTCGGCTGGCACAACGACATCTACGAGGGCATGCCCGGCATGCTCGCCGGCTGGCTCACCTACCACGCCACGCGCCCAATGCTCACCCCAACCGACGACACGGCGGACGCCAAGGCAAGCCAGGAAGTCTGACCCGCCAACAAGTTCAGAAACGCAAGAACCGGGTGCCGGACACCGTTTTCCTTACAATTTGAACTTTCCGCCGCCGCCCTGCAGTCGGGGATCGGGCATGCCGCCGGCGCCTTCCGCGCCCGGCATCACGATGGAAGAAGCCGCATCCCGGCGCATCTCCTCCAGCCGCTTGATCGTGTCCTCGGCCGCCTCGGCGGCGCCGGCGCCGAACTTCCGCGCGGCATCGCCCAGGGAGTTCGCCTCGATCTCGAACGACAGGGGCAGCGCGCCCGCCGGCGTCAGCAGCTGGGTCTGGCCCACGTACTGCACGGCCCGGGAGGTATCCTCCGCGCCCTCGGCGGTGACCGGCGTCATCCGCCGGATCGTCCCCACCCGCTGATCGGTGAAGACCTCCTCCCGATACAGCTCGTCGACGGACATCTCCATTTCTTTCTCGTCGGGGCCCTCGGCCATGTCGCTCATCCTCTCTGGCTGTGAATCCGGAACGGAAGGCTAACAAGTTTGCGCCGCCGCGGCATCTGCGGCGCCCATGGCCGGGCAAAAGTCGCCGCACAAAAAAGGCCGGCACGGCCTGTCGATGCCGTGCCGGCCTTCCGCCGGTTACGGGCCGGCGCCATCCTTGGCACCGTCCCGCATCAGCGCACCCGCATCACTCGGGCAGGATCACCTGATCGATCACGTGGATCACACCATTGCTGGCCGCGATGTCCACGGCCGTGACCGTGGCGCCGTCCACCGTCACCTTGCCGCCGCTCGCGTCGATCGCCACGGACTGGCCGTTCACGGTGGCGGCGCTGTCCAGCTTGACGACGTCGCCGGAGGTCACCTTGCCGGGCACCACGTGGTAGGTCAGGATGGAGACCAGCTGGGCCTTGTTCTCCGGCTTCAGCAGGCTCTCCACCGTGCCCTCCGGCAGCGCCGCGAACGCCGCATCCGTGGGCGCGAACACCGTGAACGGGCCCTCGCCCTTCAGCGTGCCCACCAGGCCCGCCGCATCCAGCGCGGCCGCCAGCGTGGTGAAGTCGCCCGCGGCCACCGCGGTGTCCACGATGTCCTTCTCGGCCTTCTTCTCCATGTTCTTGTGATGGCCCGCGACCGCGGTGGTGGCCGCCGCCACGAGCAGCAGTCCCATCGCCAGCACGGTGCGGATGCTGGAAGGGTTCATCGTCGTCCTTGTCAGGGTCGTCCTTGTCATGTCGCTCTCTCCTCTGGGGGTTGTCGTATGACTCGCGACTGTTTTCGCGACCCCGGGAATAACGGATGAGCGGCAGTATGGACAGGACTTAGACGCGGTCTGCAGAGCCTCAGAGCAGGAAGCCGAGATCGCGCTGGATGAAGTTGTCGATGTGCGGCGCCACCTGGGCGAGATCCGCGTCCGGTATGCCGAACCAGCGGGCGAGCGTCGCGGCGTACTGGTCCGCCGAGACCGACGGGATCATGCGCCCGCCGCCGACGTCCTCGGGCCCGTCGATCGCCAGCAGCGGATAGGCTCCGTACAGCTCCCGGCCCCGCACGGCATCGCCGACCACCAGCTGGATGCCGCCCCAGCCGTGATCCGTGCCGTCGCCGTTGGAGGTCAGCGTGCGGCCGAAATCCGACTGGGTGAACGTGGTGACGCTGTCGGCGATGCCGAGCTCCACCGTCGCCGCATGGAAGGCGGCGATCGCCTGGCTGACGCCGGCCAGCAGGCCCGGCTGCAGCTCCGCCTGATCGTCGTGGGTATCGAAGCCCCCGGCGGCCACGAAGAAGATCTGGCGTTCCATGGCCAGTTCGTCGCGCACGGCGATCAGCCGCGCCACGGTGCGCAGCTGCTCGCCCAGCTGGGAGGCCGGGAAAACGGTAGCGAGATTCGGCGCTTCGGCAATGGCACCGCTGACCCGGTCCGCGGCATCCACCGCCCGCTGCTGCACCTCGGCGAATCCGCGCTCGTAGATGGAGCCGTAGTCGCCGCCGATGATGCGCTCGAACGCCCGGCGCTGCTCCAGAAAGATGCCGCTGTCGCCGAAGCCCTCGAAGGGCACCGGGCCCTGGGGCCCCATTACGTAGGCCACAGTCTCGCCGGCCGACTGGAACAGGGTGTTGCCGAACAGCGAGGCATTGGTGGCGAGCTGCTGGCCGGAGACCTCCAGGCGAATCAGATCGGCGATGCGCCCGGCCCAGCCCGTCGCCGTCTGGTTCGTGCCCTTCAGCGAGTGCCACTGGTCCTGCTGGTCGTTGTGGGAGAACAGCTGCGGCGGCAGCACCGCCGAGCCCGCCTGGAACGCAGCCTTCGTCACGGGCTGGATCAACGGACCCACGTTGGTGACGAACGCGGCCCGCCCGCTCTCGAACAGGTCCCGCACCTCGGGCATGGACGGATGCAGACCGTAGTCCGTGCCGTCGGAGGCCAACGGCTGTATCGGCAGCAGATCTGCCTGCGCGATGGCCAGGTTCTGTCGCGAGGCCGCGTACACGCCGTACTCGGCGTCGCTCACCGGCACCAGCATGTTGAACGAATCGTTGCCGCCGAACAGGAACACGCAGACCAGCGCCCGGTAGTCGTCGAACGGGCCGGGCGCGGCGGCCACGTGCAGGCCGGGGCAGGCGGCCAGCGCGGCCCCGGCGCCGCCCAGCTTCAGGAAATCGCGTCGATTGATGGCTGCCATGATGTTTTCCCCTTCAGCGCTGGTAGGCGTATTCCGGCGACGAAGCCACGAGGTAGATCGCCTCGGCCGCCCTGGCGATCGGGTCGCCGGCCGGGATGCGCTCCACCATCCCGACCGCCTCCTCCGCGAGCAGCGGAGAGATCTCGCCGGCCAGCAGCTTGTCCGCCACCCGCGCGACGAGCGCATCGGCGTCGCCGGCCAGCGCCACCTCCTCGCCGATGTCGATGAACACGTCGTCCGGACCCAGGTCCGGGTTCTCGGAATGATTCACGAACGCCTGCGCCAGCATCAGATTGGTAATCAGCGTGTTCTGGTACTCGGTGGCGATCTGCAGCTCGGGCGCCACCAGCCCGCGGTCGCGGATCTCGCCGGGCGGTGCGTAGAACGGGCTGTAGAAGTTGAACACGGAGGGCGACTGCAGCGGTCCCTGGCCCAGCAGGATGTAGGCGAAGCCGAACGGGAAGGCGCCGCTCTCGCTGCGGGCGTCGTAGGCGCGCCACAGCTGGGTCAGGCGGAGCAGCGGCTCCTTCAGCTTGCCGTCGGTATCCAGCGCGTCGTCCGGCCGCGCCTCGGCGTCGAGCAGGATCGCCCGCACCACCGCGGCGAGGTCGCCGCGCACCCCGGCGCCGTTGTCGTTGAAGGTCTCGGCCACCCGGCGCACGTATGCCGGCGACGGATTGCTGGTGGTCAGGCGCTCGATCAGCCGCGTCGCGATGAACGGCCCCACGTTCGGGTGTTCGAAGACGTTGTCCAGCGCCGCGCGCAGGTCTTCCTCGCCGGACTGGCCGGCCGGCAGTTCGACGCCGCCGAGCAGCCGCTTCGCCCCGGTGTCGTGGAACGCCTCGTACAGCGCCATCGGCTGCGTCTGATTGAAGGGCGTGATGCGCGCCTGCTCGAAGCCCGGCGCGCCGGCGAAGTGCCAGCCCGTGTAGACGTGGGCGAAACCCTCGATGACGGACTGGTCGTAGGTGGGGATCGGCTGGCCGGCGCCGTCCGTCTTCACGGTACCGTCCACGTTCAGCTCGACGAGACCGATGGTGAACAGCTGCATGAGTTCCCGGGCATAGTTCTCGTCCGGACGGATGTTCAGCGCCGGGTTCGGCTTCTCGTTGCCGAGCATGCTGAGGTAGATGCCCATGGCCGGATGCAGCGTGACCGCTTCCATCAGGTCGCGGAAATTGCCGAAGGCGTGTTCGGCCAGGGTGTCGTAATAGCCCGCCAGCGCCCACGGGGCGCCCTCCAGCGCGCCGAGCTGGGAGACGACCATGACCTGGGACAGAGCAAAAGCCACCCGCTGGCGGAGCTGATCCTCGCCGTCCACCGCGTTGCGAAACCATACGTCCACCCGGTCGGGCTGCAGCTGGCCGGGGAAATCCGGCCGCGGCAGCGAGCGCAGGTAAGGCAGCTGCAGCGAGGCCGGCGCATTCATCTGATTGTCGATCCAGGCCTCGACACCGCTTTCGACCACCGCGTCGGCCCCGGCCTCGGTGGCGCCGAAAGTGGCCTGGTTCAGGAAGCGGAACGCCTCGGTCTTGCTGAGCGTCGGCGGCGGGGGCGGCGGAGGCGGGGGCGGTTCGGAGGCGCCCCCGGAGGAGCCGCCGCCACCGCAGGCCGTGAGCGCCAGCGAGGCCGCCAGCAGGAGCGCGGCCCGCGACCCCGATGCGTATACCCGTAACCTTCCCGTCATCCTGCTACCCCCGCCTTCCGTCTGATCGGCACGAACAACAACAACGTTTCCGCGCCGGCCGGGTTGACAAGCACCTTGCCCGCCGCCGGACACGAAAGCCGTGACCCAGGCCACATCCCGCGCCGCTACTCGGCCGCCTTCAGGTTTTCGGCCAGCCCCTTGCGCAGCAGCTCGATGGCCTCGGCGGAACGTCCGGTCTCCTTCAGGGTGTCGCTCATCAGCACGTAAGCCGCGTTGCGAATGGCCTGGTTGCTGCTGTTCTCGAGCACGCGACGCAGCTCCTCCACCACCCGCGCCTTCTCGCCCCGCTCCTCGTAGATCTCCTTCATCTTCTGCATCTGCAGGATGGCGGCCTTCTCGGGCTCGGCGCTGATCTCGTGGGTGGTCTCGATGATGGCCATGTAGTCCGTCATGATGCCGAGGAAGGTCTGCATCCTCGCGAGCTCGTCCACCGACTGCGCTGGCACCGACGGCGCCGCCGCGATCAGAGCCGCCGCCGCGATGAGCGCGCATATCCGTGCCGTTGATCCCCGTCTAGCTGTTCGCATGGTCCTTCTCCTCTTCGTCCCGCGAGTGATTCCGCAGGTCTTCCAGTTCCGTGTCGGTCGGCGACGGCGCGACGGCGCCCGCGCCGGTGGCCGGGCCCGGCGGCGCCGGCAGGCTCATGCCGCGGACGGACGACAGGCCCGGCACGGCACCGGCCGGCTTGCTGCCCGCCGCCAGCGAGAGCACCGTCAGCGAGGTCGGCCGTATCTCCGCCTCGCCGCGGTCGACCCGGGGCAGGGCCAGCAGCAATGCGGCCACGGCCAGGGTGGCGGCCAGCGCCGTCCCGGCGGCAGGCAGGGTCAGGCGCCGCGGCCGTGCCCCGGGGAGCCGCGCGTGCACCCGGCGCAGCGTGTGATCCGGCGCCTTCAGGCGCCGGTACTCTTGCCTGATGGCCTCGATGTCCGCCTCGATGTCCGTCTCGATTTCCGTCTCGA